>LXNI01002601.1_pt1 | contig 12095 bp, 8 predicted proteins | sample 809091 | NCBI WGS metagenome assembly LXNI01 (sample SAMN04870527, study PRJNA318959) | sponge metagenome | biome: 01000161; feature: marine sponge reef; material: water | host: Sarcotragus foetidus | place: Greece: Milos, Mediterranean Sea | collected 2013-05-29 | depth 5-7 m | reverse complement strand
ATCGACGCCCTCGACACCAAGTTCGACACCAAGATCGACGCCCTCGACACCAAGTTCGACACCAAGATCGACGCCCTCGACACCAAGTTCGACACCAAGATCGACGCCCTCGACACCAAGTTCACCAGCGAGATCAGGGCCATACACGGCGAGTTCAAGATCGTGCGCCGGGCGATCTCCGTCATCGGGGAGCGGCTGGCCAGGATTGAGGGCCATCTGATGGGGCCCGAGAGCTTCTCCCCGAGTCCGCTGTCACCGCCGACGGCCGAGCCCGACGACGGCGAGCTTCAGGCCGGCTGACCCCGCTGCCCGCTCCCTCATCGCCTACGACCACTGGTGAGTCTCGGCTGGCACGCCTTGGTGCTCGACTGATATCGGCCACGCTGGAAATCGATGCGGCTCGACGGCCTGCCGCCGCGGGCTGTTCGTCCTCAGCAACGAAGCGATGCCGGCCGCCGCGGACCTGCGATGCCGGTACGCCCGCCGCCGCGCCGCCGCTGCGCAGGGCCCCCACCGTCGGCGTTGCACAGTCGTAGCGTTGGCGCTCGGGTCGGGATCAAGCGGTCGGCTCGCGTCGGAACCGGGAGCCTTTTCGCGGTCGGCGTGGTCTTGCTGCTCGGAAGTCGGCGCTTGTCGTGCTGGTCTGCTCAGCCCACGAGGAAGCAGCGAGGGGCGAGTGTGGCGGGTGTGTAGGACTCGTCGCTGTCGCGCCACGACTCGACCCATTCGGCCTGGTCGGTGGTGCAGGCCCAGAACTGCTCGCCCGAGTCCACGATCTCGTTGATCTCCTGCTCGTAGCGCGCCCACTGAGCGTCGTGGCTCTCGAGGTCGCGGTTGAACTGGTTCTCGGCTCTCACGTGGAGGCGGCCGATGCAGGTCGCGTCGCCGCGGCAGCGGTCGATCTGCGCCTCGGTCGGCGCGACGTATTGGGGAGACTCGCTTGAAGGTGAGACGATCGTCTTGAGGCGGCGATTCGCATCGCGGTCATCCCCATACTCGGGGGCCGGTTCGTTGACGCACATCTTGCCTCTGAGCGTGCCACTCCAGCAGGTGAGGCCCACGGGCTTGGTCGCCGGCAGGCGATCCTCCACCAGGACGTTGGTGCCGTCGCGCCGGGTTTCGGGTACGAGCATCATCCTGGGAGGGTCGCTGCCTTCAACCGGCACACTGACCTCCCATAGGGCCTCGGGGACGGCCAGCACGCATATCGTCGGGTTCTCGAGGTCGTCGGACTGGTAGTACTTCGCCAGTTCTTCCCATTGCTCGTCGGTGTAGTTCGAGTCGTAGGTCTCGCTGCCCCAAGTCCATTCGCCGCAGTGGTTGATGGGCTCATGGGTGGTGGTCACGGTGCGGCCTCGGGGATTGGCGGGTGCTGAGCCGACGGGGTTGCGTTGGCGTGCGATGTCGCGCTCGTCGGGCTCCTCGTAGGGTTCCACCTCCGGGAGGTCGACCACCTCGACCCCGGCTTCGAAGGTGCCGCCGTCGCCGAGGCGTTTGCCGTTCCATTTGCAGACCCAGCCTTGCAGACACCACACGGTGATCCGGTTGCCGACTATCTCGTCCCGCGAATTGGTGATGTCCGCGACCTCGTAGGTGGTGTACGCGACGGTGGAGCCGTGGGCGATGAAGTTGTGTGCCAGGGTGTCGTAGGTCTCGTTGCCGGTCGCGGTCTCGGTGCTGGGAGGGCCGTCGGGGCCGAACCTTATTGTGGCCGTCCCTAGCTGCTTGCCGCGGTCGTCCTGCGCGTCAGCGGGGGGGGGGGCGACGGCCAGCAGAGCGGCGGCCACCAGCACGGCGCAGCCCGCGGCCACGACTGACCGCAGACGGGATGAGAACATGACCGGCATGACAACCTCCGTGTCCTGACGAGCCTCCGCGGGTCACCGCCCCCTGTGGGCGGGCCCGCGTCGGCGCTGGCGCGAACTATACCACAGCCGCCCGACGACCACACACCGGGAGGGCTTCCGGGGTGGCGTGCGCCGTGCTGTGCCGTCTGTCAGCGTCACCGGCGGCGCCCGGCGAGCACACACCGGCGGGGCTCCTGCGGCAGGGCGTCCGCGGTGTAGCCTGCGGCCCGGCCGATGGCGTGGAGGTATAGACGATGGCGGGCAAGGCGATGCGGGTGGGCTGGGCGTCGGTGCCGGCGGTGTTGGTGGCGGTGCTGGCGGCGTCGGTGCTCGGCGTTGCCACGCGGGGGGCGGCCGCGCAGGGCGAGGCGCCGCCTGCCTGCCGCGCCGACCTGGTGGTCGCGCCGGGCGGTGCCTGCATCTATCCGGGCACGGACCACCGCTTCGTCGTGGACCTCTCCGGGCGGGCGCGGTTCCTGTTCCTCAGCTCCGCCGACAAGATCGACGTGCCGGGCTGGCCGGTCGACGGTCTCCGCTACCACTTCTCGGCATGGTCGCAGGGCGACGGCAGCTGGCTGGTCGAGCAGGCCGGCGAGCCGGCCGCGGCGGCCGCGCGCGCCGCGGCCGCGTGGAATGCGGCGCCTGATCCCGTGGCGCTCGCGGACGGCCACGACACGCCCGCGGGGATGTGGTGCGACGCCGCCTCGCTGTGGCTGGTCGAGAACGAGACGGGGGCCGCCGACACCGTCCACGGGTACCCGCTGGAGGGGTCCGAGCGCGGCGACGCGGATGTGGTCGCGCTCGCGGCCGGCAACGCCGTGGCGCGCGGCGTCTGGTCCGACGGTGCGACGCTTTGGGTGTCAGACAGCGGCCTTGACCATGTGTTCGCCTACAGCGTCGCCGGCGGGGCGCGCGACGAGGGCCGCGAGCTCGGGCTCGCCGCCGGCAACGCCGAGGCGCGCGGCCTGTGGTCCGACGGCCGCACGCTGTGGGTGCTCGACGCCGGCGCGGGCGCCCTGTTCGCCTACGAACTCGACGGCGGCTCGCCGCTGGGCCGCCACGGGCTCGACCCCGCCAACGCCACCGCGCACGGCCTCTGGTCCGACGGCACGACCGTGTGGGTCTCCGACCACCGCCAGGCGCGGCTGTTCGCCTACCGCCTGCCCGAGGCGCCCGACGATCCGGCGCAGCTGCAGCGCGCCTACGGCGACGACCTCGCCGCGCTCGCGGCGACCGGCAACGGCAGCCCCCGCGGCGTCTGCTCGGACGGGCGGATCATGCACGTCGCCGACGCCAACGACGACCGCGTCTACAGCTACCACATGCCCGAGCGCCCCGGCGCCGTCGTCCGCTGGGAGGTCGCGGTGATGATGGTGCGGCAACTCGACGGCGAGGATCCCCGGGCGCAGCCTTCCCGGTTCGCCGACGTGGACGCGGACCTGTGGTGGGCGCCCCATGTGGAGCGCCTCGCCGAACTGGAGGTGACCATGGGGTGCCGGTTGGAGCCTCTGCGATTCTGCCCGCACGATCCCGTCACCCGGGCCCAGGCCGCGACCCTGCTGGTGCGCGGCCTCGGCCTCGACGCGGCCACCGAGCCCGCGGGATTCGCCGACACCGACGGCAGCGTCCACGCCGACGACATCGACGCCCTCCACGCCGCGGGCGTCACCGCCGGGTGCAGCCGCGAGCCGCTGCAATACTGCCCGCAGCAGACCATCACACACCAGCAGATGGCGGCCCTGCTCAACAACTGGGACAACCCCGCCGACCCACAGCCCTGAACAGGACCCCGACGAACTCCGAGCCCCGATGGGCTGGCGCCGCAGCCACCGTGTGCAGTGTCGCGGCGCGCGCTGCGCAGAGCCCGGCCGATCCGCTTCGGGGATCTCCGTCCGACTTCACCCATCCGAGCACGTCCGTAGGGGCCGGCCGGCTGCGGGCGGGCGCGGCTTGGTCGTCGGTGTTGCTCAGCGAGGACGCAGGACCCGGGTGTGCTGGTCGGCTGAGGCCACCAGCCGTCCCCGGCGGTACACCCGGCGCGACATCGGGGCGTCGGCCACCGCCCACCGCAGCGACGGCGCGTCGATGGCCACCACATCGGCGGGATCGCCGGGCTCGAAGTTGACCGGGGCCAGGCCCATCACCCGCCGGGACACGTTCGACACCATGTCGTAGGCGTCGGCGGGCAGGCGGTGCCCGGCCATCACGGTCAGCGCGGCCGTCTCCATCGGGTCGCTGCGGCCCACCAGGTTGAACGGGTCCTGCACGTTGTCGGCTCCCGCGGCCACCACCGCGCCCGCGTCGAGGAGGGCGTCGATGGCAGTGAGGCCCCGGGGCGTGGCCACCGGGTCGTCGCGCCCCTGGAGGAACAGGTTGGTCTGGGGCAGGGTGATCACCGAGATGCCCGCCGCCGCCACCTCGGCGGCCACTGCGGCCTGCACGTCCGGTGGCTGCATGCCCAGGCTGACGCAGTGGCTGGCGGCCACCAGCCCGTCGAAGCCCTTGTCGCTAACCTGGCGGGCCAGCTCCCGCAGGGTCAGCACCGACGGGTCGAGCGTCTCGTCGGTGTGCAGGTCGATGTCGAGACCCGCGGATTTCGCCAGCGCCAGCACGTCGGAGATGTGGGCCGGCGGGTCGTCCTGGAGGTTGGGGCAGCCGCCCACGAGATCGACCCCGGCCTCGACCGCCTCCTCCAGGGCGCGGATGTTGCCGGCGCTGTCGGGGCCGGTCATGGGCCAGCCGGTCAGGGCCACCATCTGGAAGTCGATGAGGCCCTCCATGGCCCGGGCCGCCTCCTGCACGGCCAGCACGCTGGTGATGCCTATGTCGGCGGTGACGTTGATGTGGGTGCGGACCGCGGTCACCCCGTGAACGAGCAGCAGCTCGAAGGCCTGGGTGGCCCGCTCCACGGTGCGCTCATAGGACAGCCGGCCCTTCTCGGCGGCCGCGAACCAGGCGTGGATGGCGCCCATGAGATCGCCCTTGGGGTTGGGCACCTCGTCGGCGGTCAACGCCTTGTCGAGGTGGGCGTGAGGCTCGGCCATGGCCGGCAGCAGCAGCCAGCCGCCCAGGTCGTCCACATCGGCGGTGTCGTCGGTCGCGGTCGTGCCTGTGGCGGTGACCTCGGCGATCGTGCCGTCGGCCGGGTCGATTCGCACATCCACGTGCCGTCCGTCGACCAGCCGGGCGTTGCGGAGAACTCGCACCAGGTTGCCTCCTGTTGGCATCTTCGGTCTTGACCGGGGCAGCCCTCCCAGTCTCCCAGCAAAGCCCACCGAGGCCAAGGCGGCGTCAGTTCGGCAGGGACTTGACAGGTGACCGGAGAGACACACCCTCAGCTGGCCACGGGTACAGGTCAGGCTCGAACAGGGCAGAGAACACAATTTCCGACTGCACTGCTGGTGTGGCGTCTTCAGCGACGGTCCGCCAAGTCCCCTCCGCCAATCGGCCAGCGACAGCAAGCGCTCGCATGGCGGCTGTGCGGGTGAGCATCCCCTCATCCCGGTCCCTAACGGCGTATTCCAGCCGTCGCGCCAAGTCACCACCGACTTCGAATCCTTCTGCCTGCGCCGCGGTGCAGAGCCACCCAGAAGCCCAATCCGTCCGTTCGGGTCTGTCCAGCAGGCGTATCAGAAACGTCGATACATCATTCTGAGACTTGCACGCGATCGAGTGGAGGTACGTAGAAGCGTGCGGGGCCAACTTCGGGAACCACTGCAGCAGGGCTTCCACGTCATCGAGATCTACGACGGTCCGGCTGGCGGCGAGGCAAGTAAGGCATCTGCGGCCCAGGTCCTCGGCATCGCTCCCCACGGTTCGGCCGGACTGAAGTTCGAGGACCAGTGCCCGAAGCAGCGTTTCGTGGCCTTGGGCGGCGTCGGGCGGGATCGTGTGCCTGAGGTCCTCAATCACATCGTCGAGCGTCACGTCCCCTAGGTACATCTGATCCCACAGGGGGTCCTCGATGCTGTGCCAGGCGAACCCCTCCTCGTCTGTTGCTCCCACTTGGCGTTCAGACCACTTGTTGGGCTGTGCTCGATTGAACGCTTCTTGGTGAGACTGCTCGAGGGCTGTCACGAAATCAGCCACGGCTGTCGCATGATCTTCGAGGCGCTGTCGATACGTAAAGGACTTCATGATTCTCGTCTTGTCGTCGTTCAGTGCCAGCCCTATTCCGCGAAGATCCTCCTCGAGCAGTTCCACTATTGAGCGCGCCTCCTCCATTGAGGAGGCCGGAAGAAGGTAGTCGTCGGCGTACCGGACATAGGGCGCATCGAGTTCAGCCAGGCGCACGTCGATCGGCAGCAGGAACGCAGAAGCGAACAGGTCGCTCGCAGGCACGCCCTGAGGCAGTCCCCGGTCGATAGTCATCAGCGCTGTCAGCAGACTCTCCACCGCTTGCCCGTACTTCCGTGGCATCTGAAGATGTGTGGATGTGATGAGCCCCAGCAAGGCATGATCGACCGAGCCGTAGTAGTTCGCAATGTCAGCCTTGACGATGTACTTGCTATCCCATTGGAGAGGGAGCGTCCGGTAGTCGGCGTTCGCAAGGTCTGTGTGGCTGCCCTTGCGGCTACGAGGCCACACAACTTCCTCTGGCAGTTGGTCGTCGAGGCGGGTGCTGATCATCTCGGCCAGAGCCTCCAAGGCCACTCGATCAGGCAGCGCCAGCAGTGCAGCCGGGCGCGTGGTGAAGGCAGACTTCGGGGCGCGGTAGATGTCAGCCGGCTCGACGGAGTAGCTGCTGTCGCGAAGTCGTCCGTCGACCCAGTCCACCAATTGTGCCGCCACCGGCTGAGGAAGTCGGTCGAACGGTCGCCGGGGCAGGAGATCGTTGGGGCGCGCGGCATGAGCCAAACCGTCGTCGAGGGCTGCACGGTCAAGCATTGCACCCAGGAAGATCGGAGCCATGGTGGCGGCGTTCCACGAGAGGCCGCCGGTCGTGTATCCGCCGACCAGGTCCAGTGCCAAGAGGCAGTTCTCCTCGATGTCCTCGTCCTGTGTCGTGGCGTCGTTCGTTGCTCGGAGGCACTCGATGTGGACGCAGAGGTCGGTCTCGGAGAGACGCAGGCGTTGAAGTGCACGGAGCACTTGGATCAACTCGGATTGGTCAGTCAACGATCGCAGTCGACGGTCCAACTCGTCCAGCGCGAAAGGGATAGCAACGCTCTCAGACACCGGCTCGGCTCCAATGCGGGGCCGTTTCGGCCAAGGCCGATTCGTAGCTAGAGAGGGCCATCGGCGATGCGGGCTCGATCAGCCAGTGCTTCGGCTCATCTTGTCGCGCCGCCAACTGATCGGCGATCATCGTCCATCGCCCTGTAGAGGTCTCGCGTCGGTGCTGAACGAAGACGTGATGCCATTGCCCATCGCTCCTTGATCGGTCTGCCCATCCACTGCCATGTACCGGAAATCACTTGAAACGCTATCTCGGTTGTTCTTGGGCTCCTCTCTCGATGATCCGTCGCGAGACTGTTGAGGCACCGCCGCTTCGATGAACTCCAGCACTTCATAGCTGTCCTCGAACCGCAGATTCCGCAATCCGTGCGGCAAGGGTTGCTCGCTCTGCGCCGCTCGCGGGTACGAGGCAGCCGCGCTAGCGTCGCGGGTCCGAGTCCGGTGGAGGTGCCGAGTGAAGACCAGAGCAGCCGTGCTGCGAGAGACCAACGCCGACTGGAGCGTCGAGGACATCGAACTCGACGGCCCCGGCCCCCGTGAGGTGCTGGTGAAGACCACCGCGGCTGGGATGTGCCATTCCGACGAGCACGCCCGAAACGGTTCCATGCCGGTGCCGCTGCCCATCGTGGGCGGCCATGAGGGTGCCGGAGTGGTCGTCGAGGTGGGCGAGGGCGTGGCCGAACTGGCCGTCGGCGACCACATCTCGGCGTCGTTCGTGCCGTCGTGCGGCCGCTGCCGCTGGTGCGCCGACGGCCAGCAGCACCTGTGCGACCTCGGTATGCACCTGCTGGCGCCCGGGATGATGCCGCCTGCGGGAGGCTTCCGGCATCACGACTCCGGCGGCAACGACCTCACTCCGATGCTGAAGCTGGGCACCTTCAGCGAGCACATGGTGGTGAGCGTCGACTCCGCAGTGAAGGTCGATCCCGACGTGCCCGCTCCCATCGCCGCGCTGGTGAGCTGCGGGGTCACCACCGGCTTCGGGTCGGTGGCCAACCGGGCCGACGTCCGGCCCGGCGACACCGTGGTGGTGGTGGGCTGCGGCGGGCTCGGCAGCGCGGCGCTGCAGGCCGCCAAGATCGCGGGGGCATCCAACATCGTGGCCGTCGACCCGGCCGAGTCCAAGCGCGAGGCGGCCGGCAGGTTCGGCGCCACCCACACCGCCGAGTCCATGGAGGCGGCCATGGAGACGGTGGGGCTCGTGACCGGCGGCGTGATGGCCGACAGCGTCGTGCTCACCCCCGGCGTCATGAGCGGCGAGATGCTGGCCCCCGCCCAGTTCCTGGTCCGCAAGGGCGGCACCGTGGTGGTGGCGGCCGTCGCCCCGCTCGAGCAGATGGACGTGCAGTTCAACCTGTTCGAGTTCGCCATGTTGAACAAGCAGCTCAAGGGCTCGATGTTCGGCTCGGCCAGCCCCCGCTCGGAGATCCCGCACCTGCTGTCGCTCTACACCCAGGGACAGCTCGACCTCGACAGCTTCGTGAGCGCCACATACACACTCGACGAGGTGAACGACGGCTACCGGGACCTGCGCGAGGGCCGCAACATCAGAGGTGTCGTCGTCTTTGACTGATCAGGCCGCCGCGGCCGGCGCTCCCGACCTCCACGATGGCCTCGGCCTGGTGGAGACCATCGCGGCCGCGGTCGTGGGCCGGCACCGCGAGGTCGAGCTGGTGGTGGCCGCGGTCGGCGCGGGACGCCACCTGCTGCTGGAGGGTCCGCCCGGCACCGGCAAGACGACCCTGCTGCGGGCCCTGGCCGCGGCGCTGGACGTCCCGCTGGTCACTGTCGAGGGCAACGCCGAGCTGACACCGGCCCGGCTGGCGGGCCAGTTCGACCCGGCCCTGGTGCTCTCGGAGGGCTACACCGGTGACGCCTTCGTGCCGGGCCCGCTCCTGCAGGCGATGCAGGACGGGGCGCTGCTGTATGTGGAGGAGCTGAACCGGGTGCCCGAGGAGACCGTCAACCTCCTCATCGGGGTCATGTCGGAGGGCGAGCTCCACCTCCCCCGGGTGGGCAGGATCGCCGCGGAGGACCAGTTCCGCCTGGTGGCTGCCATGAACCCGTACGACACGGTGGGGACGTCGCGGCTGTCCAGCGCGGTCTATGACCGCATCTGCCACCTGTCCATGGGCTACCAGGACGAGCGCGACGAGCGGGAGATCGTCGAGTCGCGGGCCCAGGGTCTGCCCAGCGGCAGCCCGGCCGCAGCCCGCACCGCAGCCCGGGCCGTGGCGGTCACCCGGGCCACCCGCACCCACCGGGACGTGCGGATGGGGTCGTCGGTGCGGGGTGCCATGGACCTTTGCGACGTGGCGGAGCGCCTCTGCGGACTGCGAAGCCGGCCGATCGACGATCCCGGAGTGGGGCTCGACGCCGCCCTGATGGCCCTCACCGGCCGGATCCGGCTCCACGAGGGCGGCGACCGCACCGCGGAGGCCATCGTCCGCGAGCTGTGGGAAGAGGTGCTCGCCGCCGAGCGGGAGAGCACGGACCCGCCCGCTGATTCGTTGGTGCCAGCCGCGGGAAAAGCCTCGGCCCCCGGCGGGGCGACCAGCCGCGGGGGCTAGTCCTCGAAGGGATGCGGGCCCGCGAGGCGCTGGACGCCGAGCGGGTTCGCACCACGCCCCGCAGCCACTACGAGGGCCAGCCCGGCTTCCGGCTGCTGAGTCCCGAGACCGGGACTTTGGATGCGGCCGAGGTGGCCGCGCAGGCCTCGGCCGACCCCGATGAGACTCTGGCGCTGCTGGCCGACATGGCCGCGGCCTCCGACCGCAGGATGGCCGCGCTGGCCGCCCGGTTGGCGGGCAGACTGGCGTTCGACCTGGCCCGGGCCGGGAAGGTCTCGGCGGGCGGGGTGGGGCGCCTGGAGACCGGACGGGCCGACCGCGCTGAGGGCGACGTCGACATCGACCGCAGCCTCGACGGCCTGCTCGAGGCCAGGGCTGCGGGCCGCGCGCCCCGGCTCGAGGACCTGTGGGTGCAGCGCTGGCAGCGTCCCGCCACCGCGATCAGCCTGATCGTGGACCGGTCCGGGTCGATGGGCGGCCCCCGGCTGGCCGCGGCCGCGGTGGCGGCGGCGGCCTGTGCCCTGCGAGCGCCCCGGCAGTGGTCGGCGCTCGCGTTCGGCGACCGGGTCGTGGCAATCAAGTCCGCCGAGCGCGACCGGCCGGCGCTGGCGGTGGTCGACGACGTGTTGCGGCTGCGGGGCTACGGCACCACCGACCTGGCGGCCGCGCTGGACGCGGCCCGGACCCAGCTGGCCCGCTGCACCGCCCGCCGGAAGGTGGCGGTGCTGCTGTCGGACTGCCGGGCCACCGCGGGAGGAGATCCGCTGACCGCCGCCCGCTACCTCGACGAGCTGTGCGTGATAGCGCCCGCGGGCGACGCGGCCGACGCCGAGGCCTTCGCGGAGGCCGCCAACGCCCGGTTCGCGGCCATAGCAGGCCCCCGATCCATCCCCGGAGCCATCGCCGCAGTCCTCAGCGCGAGCGCGGATTGATCGGCAGCCGGTCGCGGCGCAGCGTGGTCATTCCCGCTCTTGTTCGCTTCGCTCACGGGCCGCTCGGGCCACGGCCTCGCGCCGTATGGGCCGTGTCGTACCATCAATTCGCTCGGCCTCTCAGCCAGTGAGTCCTCGGCGGACGCGCCCCACGTAGTCGGCGCTGGTGCCGAGGCGGGCGGCGATGGCCGCGTGGGTGGCGTCAGCGTCGGCGCGGTCGTCAGCGATGATGCGCTCTTTGACGGTCATGGTCGTCACAACTGGGGTGCCGCAGGCCGTCGTGCCGCGCTCGGCCGGCTGTCGTTGGAGCCAGTCGCGCATGGTGGTGTGCACGAACCGCAGCTGCCCCCGTGCGGGTCGGTGGATCACTCCGGCCGCGACGAGGCGTTCGATGTAGACACTGAGGTAGTTCGACGGCTTGCCTGTCACGCGTGAGAGATCCTTGAGCTTGATCTCGGGGGCGTCGAATGCGCTCATCGCCGCGAGCACCCGGCGGTCGATGTCTGAGAGGTCTCGAACCATGGGGGCGAAGACTTGAAGCTCCATGTCTTTGACCGCGGCTGCGATGCCCGCCGCGACGTCCTCGCGCGTGATGGCGCTGCTGCGGTCGGTGCAGCGGCGCCATGAGTGGTACCCGACGAGCTGCACCATGAACGGATAGCCGGAAGTGGCCGCAGCCGCGTCCGCTAGAGCCGCGTCGCCAATAGTGCCGCCTCCCGCCTCGATGGGCGCCCGCAGCGCCTCGGCGGACTCCGCGACCGTCAGCGGTTCAAGCTGGGTTCTGGCGATGCGCTGGAAGAAAGTCATGCCGGGGTCGACCAAGGCCGTCTCCTCCATGGATGCGAGCCCCGCGCCCACGAACATCACCGGCTTGCCGTCTATCTTGGTCACGTCCTGTAGCGAGTGCGCGAATTCTCGCAGGGCGGCGATGTTGGAGTTGTGGAGTTCGTCGATGGTGATGAGGGCGCCCCTGGAGTCGCGCGGCGCCTGGTCGGCAAGGCGCTCCATGGCCGCGAGCATCCTCGTGTGGACTGAGAGTTGCCTGGACTCGGGAACGTCGAAGGACACGCCCGCGCCGCTGCCGAGGACGCTGACCTGCGCCGAGGAGACGCGGCGGTGCCCGGTACCGGCTGCTGAAGCCATCTGTTCGATGAGAGCGTCCGCGAAGGTCGGCTCCGGTTTGGCCGTGACCCTGACGGCTGTATGGCCGTGCGCCTCGGCGAGGTCCCGCATGGCCGCGAGCAGCACTGTCTTGCCCGAGCCCCGGGGTCCCTTGAGCAGCATCGAGTAGTCGGGATGGTTCGGTCCGACTGACATGGCAGCACGAAAACGCCCCATGGCGTCGTCGCGGCCCACGAGGGTGTGAGGTGGACGCCCGAAGGTCGGACGGAACGGATTGGAGTGCTCCACGGTCACCTCGCTGGTTTCCCCGGCCAGCTTAAGACGCAGTACGACCATTCTGCAAAGGATGCAAAGGAGGGCAGTACGACCATTCTGCAAAGGATGCAAAGGAGGGCAGTACGACCATTCTGCAAAGGATGCAAAGGAGGGCAGTACGACCATTCTGC
>LXNI01002600.1_pt1 | contig 12096 bp, 10 predicted proteins | sample 809091 | NCBI WGS metagenome assembly LXNI01 (sample SAMN04870527, study PRJNA318959) | sponge metagenome | biome: 01000161; feature: marine sponge reef; material: water | host: Sarcotragus foetidus | place: Greece: Milos, Mediterranean Sea | collected 2013-05-29 | depth 5-7 m | reverse complement strand
TCGGGACGCAGCGGCGTGCTGAGCTCCAGCGGATGCGCCAGCGGCGCCAGCGCGGACGTGTCCACAGCCTGCATCTGCTCGACCAGGGTCAGGATGTCAGCCAAATCGCCGGCATACCCCGCCACGGCTGCGTCATCGACAGCGAGCCTGGCAAGCCAGGCAATCTCCCGTACCTCTTTCGTTTTAACCCGCATACAATTTCAACCTCGTTGGATTAACCCGCATATCTCACCAAGTGATGCGCCCTCGCTGGTCTTTTTTCCGCCTGCGGGCACGTGCTTCCTCAACCATAAGAACCACTATGCTTTCGGTCGCAGGCACCCGCAGGCAAAAAAAATCCTGCGCGATCTTCGCATCACTTGGTGAGACATGCGGGTTAGTTGCAATCTATCACATTTCACCCCTTGCCCAAAATGCACACTACTGATAGAGTTGCATTCTGTTCTTGTGAGACGTTAAGGAATGTTAAGCAGACTAAGGGGATACTTCTCCAGCGATTTATCGATAGACTTGGGTACCGCGAACACCCTGATATACGTGCGCGGGAAGGGTATTGTCCTGGACGAACCTTCGGTGGTTGCCGTCGGCAAGACGGAACATGGCGCCGTCAACATGAAAGCCATCCGCGCGGTGGGCTCCGCCGCCAAGAACATGCTGGGACGAACGCCCGAACATATCCAGGCGATACGGCCGTTAAAGGACGGCGTGATCGCGGATTTCACGCTTACCGAGAAAATGCTCCAGTATTTCATTCACTCGGTCCATGGCGACACTTTTTTCAAACCCAGCCCCAGGGTGTTGATCTGTGTCCCGTGTGGTTCGACCCAGGTCGAGAAACGGGCGATTCGCGAATCGGCCCTGGGCGCGGGAGCAAGGAAGGTTTACCTGATAGAAGAACCCATGGCCGCGGCAATGGGCGCGGGCATGCCGGTCGGTGACGCCAGCGGCACGATGATCCTGGATATCGGCGGCGGCACCACTGAGGTTGCGGTCATCTCCCTTAACGGCATCGTTTATTCGGCTTCGGTGCGCATCGGCGGCGACAAGTTCGACGAAGCCATCATCAATTACATACGCCGGAACTACGGCTCGCTGATCGGGGAGGCAACTGCGGAAAACATCAAAAAGACCATAGGCTGCGCGTTCCCGCCGGATGGGGTCAAGGAAATGGAGATCCGCGGGCGCAACCTGGCTGAAGGCATTCCGCGCAGTTTTACCATCAGCAGCAACGAAATTCTGGAAGCATTGCAGGAGCCGTTGTCCGGTATCGTGGAATCAGTGAAGCACGCCCTGGAAAAAACACCGCCCGAACTGGGCTCTGACGTGATCGAACGGGGCATCGTGTTGACCGGTGGCGGCGCCTTGCTGCAGGACCTGGACCAGTTGCTGATGAAGGAGATTGGGCTCGCGGTCGTGGTGGCCGAAGATCCGCTGACCTGTGTGGTGCGCGGCGGCGGCCGGTTCCTTGAACTGCTGGAAGAACTGGGTGAGGAAATCCTGGTATTCGAATAGGGGAACGCGATTAACACATTATTCGTCAACAGGCTGTTACCGCAAGCCAAGTTGGTCTTGTTTGTTCTGGCTTCGATAGCCCTGATGGTGACCGACCACAAGTACTTCCACCTTGAAGTTTTCCGTAGCGGCATCTCTGCCGTAGTGTATCCACTCCAGTACACGGCCAGCCTGGCTGTCGATCTGCCCCGGCAGGCTTCCGCGGCGCTGGTCTCGAGACGGGCCTTGCTGGCAGAAAACACCCGGCTGCGCGAGGAACAACTTGGCCTGTATTCCCGCTTGCAACGGGTGGCTGCGCTGGAGGATGAAAACCGGCGGCTGCGGGCCCTGCTGGAAGCCTCAGTGGAGCGTTATGAGCGGATACAGGTGGCGGAATTGATCGGGGTCGAACTGGAGCCTTTCCGCAAAAAGGTGCTCATCAACAAAGGCCAGGCGCACGGGGTCTTTGCGGGCCAGCCCCTGGTCAACGCAGGCGGGATTATGGGCCAGATTATCCATACCTCCCTGTTATCCAGCATTGTGTTGCTGCTCACCGACCAGGCGCATTCCATACCGGTGCTGGTAAACCGCAACGGCTTGCGCGCGGTGGCGTCCGGCCTGGGTGAGGACAATGTGCTGACGCTGGAATATATGCCGATTAACGCAGATATCACGGAAGGTGATCTCATCGTCTCGTCCGGCCTTGGCCGGAAATTCCCCCGGGGCTATCCGGTGGCCACCGTCGCCAGCATCAGGCGCGATCCCGGCGAGTTATTTGCAGACATTTTGTTGACGCCCAGCGCCAAGATCGGCATGACCCGGGAGGCATTGCTGCTCTGGCCGGACCAGTCAGGCGCCACGGCTTCCGACATGGCAATGTCGCGTTGACACAGCGCGCCGGACATCGCGGCAGTGTGGCGATACTGCTCACTTTTCTTATCGCCCTGATCCTGACCAGTGTGCCGCTGCCCGCGGGACTGGCCGAGTGGCGCCCGTCCTGGGTTGCCATGACGCTGATTTTCTGGTGTATCGTGCTGCCCGATCGGGTTGGTGTCGGTAGCGCCTGGGTACTGGGGATTTTGCTGGACGTGCAGACCGGCGCCTTGCTGGGCCAGAATGCCCTGGGGCTGTCCATTATTGCTTATCTCACTTTGCGTATGCACAAACAAATCAGGGTGTTTCCACTCTTGCAACAGTCGGTTGTCATCTGTTTTTACCTGTTGTTGCTGGAGTTTTTTACCCTGTGGATCCGGGGTGTCACCGGCGTGCCCCCGCAACACTGGACATTCTGGGCGCCGGCGGCGAGCAGCATGTTGTTGTGGCCGTTGCTGTTTTATACCATGAACGCGGTGCGCCACAAATATAAAGCTTTCTGAATGGGCGCCGCCTTTTCTCCTGCGCGCGCCGCTTGCTTCCCATGGTGACGTCGAGCGCCTACGTTGGCACGGACCGGCGCATCAGCCTGGTGCACCGGCGCATCTACCTGATCGCGGCGCTGATCCTGCTCATTTTGCTGACGATTATGGCACAGGTATTCTACCTGCAAGTCACCCGGCATGAGCATTTCACCACCTTGTCCGAGAATAACCAGATAAAAATCATGCCTGTGGTGCCGTCCCGGGGGAGGATCTTCAGCAGGGACGGCATCCTGCTGGCCGACAATCGCATTTCCTTCAGCCTGGAACTGGTGCCGGAGCGGGTTGCGGACGAGCCGGCTGTGATTGCTCAACTAAGTCAGCTTATTCACATTGCCCCGGATGATATTGAGCATTTCAGGGAACTGAGGAAACGCCGCCGACGGTTCGAGGGTATCCCTCTCAAACAAGACCTGAATGACGAAGAAGTTGCCTTGATTTCGGCGCACCGGCACCTGCTTCCCGGTGTTGATGTCGCGACCAGCGCGAGCCGCTATTACCCGCTGGCAGAAAGCCTGTCGCATACCGTGGGTTACGTAGGGATGATCGATGAAGCCGAGTATGAAACACTCAACAAGTCAAGCTACCGCGGCACCAATCACATCGGTAAATCGGGCATCGAGAAAGCCTACGAAGACCTGTTGCACGGCCATCCCGGTTACGAGCAGGTGGAGGTGAACGCCCAGGGGCGGGTAATCCGCGACATTTACCGGCAACCGCCCGAGCCCAGCAAGGACCTGCACCTCACCGTGGATGCCTCCCTGCAACTGCTGGCGGTGCGGGCGCTGCATGGCCGGCGCGGCGCGATCGTGGCCCTGGACAACCGCAACGGCGCGGTGTTGGCGGCCGTCAGCACACCCGGTTTTGACCCGAACCTGTTTGTCAGCGGCATCGACCGCAACATCTATGCCGAACTGCTGCGCTCGAAGGATACCCCGCTATTGAACCGGACGTTGCAAGGCAAATACCCGCCCGGCTCGACCATTAAACCCATGCTGGCGCTGGGCGGCCTGCAGCAGGGACTGCGCACACCCGAAACGACAACCTGGTGTCGCGGCTGGTTTTCACTCAAGGGCAGTTCCCGCCGTTATCGGTGCTGGAAACGGGAAGGCCACAGCCACATGGACGCGGAAAACGCTATCTTCCAGTCCTGCGACGTGTATTTTTACGTGCTGGCCAGGGACATGGGCGTAGACACTTTGCACGATACGTTAACGGGTTTCGGTTTCGGCCAGCCCACGGGGATCGATATTGGCGGGGAGGCCGCGGGGCTGGTCCCGTCGACCCGATGGAAACGCGAGGCGCTGGGCCAACCCTGGTATCGCGGGGAAACCATGAGCGTGGGGATAGGACAGGGCGCCACCCAGGTGACGCCCCTGCAACTGGCCGTGGCCACGGCAGTCATTGCCAACCGCGGCAACCAGGTGCGCCCCTACCTGCTCTCCGAGGTCAGGGATTCGGTGACGGGACAGCCGGTCATCCAGGCGGCGGCCAGGCAGGGCAGGGAGGTTGTCTTTGCAGACCCCGAGCATTGGGACCGGATCATTCACTCAATGCAGGAAGTCGTGCATGGGGAAAGAGGTACGGCGCGAGCTTCCGGCGCCGGGGCGGACTACCGGTTTGCCGGCAAAACCGGCACCGCGCAGGTCATCGGCATGGCTCAGGACGAAGAATACAATGAAGACGAGATACCCGAACAATTCAAGGACCATGCCTTGTTCATCGCGTTTGCGCCGGTGGAGACACCCGAAATCGCGCTGGCGGTGATCGTTGAAAACGGCGGCGGCGGTTCCCGCACCGCGGCGCCGATAGCCAGGGAACTGCTGGATCACTACTTTCACAAGAAGAACAGGGAACGCCACGGATGAAAGACGTCGGCCTGGCGGAAAAACTGCATGTCGATGCACCGCTGCTTGGCGGCATCCTGGCATTGTGCCTGATTGGCTACATCGCCTTGTACAGCGCCGGCGGCCAGAGTACGGACTTGCTGATACGCCGCACCATCCACCTGCTGATGGCGTTGGCGGCGATGCTCGCCGTTGCCTGGGTCCCCCCGGCGCGCCTGTCCGGCGCCTCGCTCTGGTTCTACCTTGGCAGCCTGTTGCTGCTGGTGCTGGTGCTGTTTTTTGGTGAAACCGGCAAAGGCGCGCAACGCTGGCTGGGCCTGGGGCCACTTCGCTTTCAACCCTCGGAACTGATGAAACTGGCCCTGCCCATGGTGATCGCCATGTATCTCAGCAGGCAAATGCCTCCTCCCAGCGTAAAAAAGGTATGTATGGTGCTGCTGCTCATCGCCGTACCGGTGTTACTGGTCGCGCAACAGCCGGATCTCGGCACCGCGCTGCTGATAGCCGTGAGCGGCTTTGCCGTGCTGTTCATCGCCGGTATAAGCTGGAAATTGCTGGGCGGGTTTGCGCTGCTGGCCCTGTCATCGGCGCCGGTGATATGGAACCTGATGCATGATTACCAGAAGCGGCGTATCTTGACGTTTCTCGACCCGGAACAGGACCCGCTGGGCGCCGGGTACCATATCATCCAGTCCAAAATCGCCATCGGCTCCGGCGGGCTGTACGGGAAAGGCTGGCTGAACGGCACCCAGTCGCACCTGGAATTCCTGCCGGAAAGAACCACGGATTTCATCTTCGCAGTGTTCTGCGAAGAGTTCGGGCTGATCGGGGTGTTCGTCCTGGTCAGCCTGTACCTGTTCATCATTGCCAGGGGCCTGTATATTTCCGTACAGTCGCAACAACTGTATGGAAAGTTGCTGGGAGTAGGTGTCATGGCGGCGTTTTTTGTCTATATTGCGGTTAATATGGGCATGGTGTCAGGACAATTACCCGTGGTCGGCATACCGCTGCCGCTGATCAGCTATGGCGGCACGTCCATGATGACGATCATGGCCGGATTCGGTATCCTCATGGCGGTTCACACCCATAAACGAATACTGTCGGATTAACTATGAAATTAACCATCATCATCGCCGCAGGTATGCTGTTGGCGTCCAGCCACGCCGGGGCCGAGCTGTTGCAACGCACCGAAGTCGCCACGTTTATCGACGAGATGGTGGCGGAATACGATTACGATGCCCAACAGCTACAGGACGCCCTGGGCCGGGTGGAGCTGTCGGAAAAAATCATTGCCGCCATCACCAAGCCGGCTGAAGCCTTTCCCTGGCACCGCTACCGGGCCATATTCCTGAAACCCGCGCGCATCAAGGGCGGCGCGAAGTTCTGGCGCCGGCACCAGGCGCAACTCGAACGCGCCGCGCAAAGCTACGGCGTGCCGGTGGAGATCATGGTTGCCGTGATCGGGGTCGAGACAAAATACGGGGGCAACACCGGCGGCTTCAAGGTCATCAATGCCTTGTCCACGCTGGCTTTTGACTACCCGAAGCGCAGCAGGTTTTTTACCTCGGAATTAAAGCACTATTTCCTGCTGGCCCGGGACCAGTCTCTGGACCCGCACAAACTGACGGGGTCCTACGCCGGCGCCATGGGTATTCCGCAATTCATGCCCAGCAGTTACCGCGCCTATGCCGTTGATTTCGACGCGGACGGGTTGATCGACATCTGGGACAACCCGGCGGATGCGATCGGCAGCGTCGGCAATTACCTGGAAGTACACGGCTGGCAGAAGGATGCGGGAATTGCCAGCGCCGCCAGCACACCGGAGGGCGACGTCTCCGCGCTGCTTACCAAGGGCCTGGAACTGAAACTGCGCATGGAACAGGTGGTGGCGGCCGGGATCAGCGTTGACGATGAGGTGGCTGGCGCGGAAAAAGTCAAACTGTTGCAACTGGAAAACAAGGAAGGCTTTGAGTACTGGCTGGCGCGCCATAACTTCTACGTCATTACCCGCTATAACCGCAGCACACTGTATGCGATGGCGGTGTATCAACTTGCAGAAGCCATCCGGGCGGAATATGAGGCCGGGCTTTGATTTAAGCCACAGAGGCATTTTACGGAAAACCCGCTCAACAACCGACCCGATGACGATACCCTCGCAGCTTGCGTCCATGCTGAAAACGCCCCCGATCCACTCTGTGCCCGCGCTGGCAAAAACAGTCGCGCCGCTGGCGCTGCTTGCCGCGCTGGCGGGTTGTGCCGCCGTCCCGGAAAAAAAGGTTGAGACGCCTGCCGAGCGCTCCGTGGAGGAGCTGGCAAAAATTCCCGACGCAGAGCCGAAAGTCGAGCCGAGGAGCGAACTTGGCAACATGAAGACCTACGAGGTGTTTGGCAAAAGGTACTACGTGCTGGACAGCAGCGACGGCTTTACCCAGGAAGGGATTGCCTCCTGGTATGGGCCGAAATTCCACGGCAAGAAGACCTCCAACGGCGAGGTCTACGATATGTACGGCATGACCGCGGCGCACAAGACCTTGCCGCTGCCCAGTTACCTGGAGGTAAAAAACCTGGAAAACGGCAGACAGATCATCGTCCGGGTCAATGATCGCGGCCCGTTTCATGACAACCGGATCGTTGACCTGTCCTACACGGCCGCGCTGAAACTGGATATGTTGAACCAGGGAACGGCGCTGGTGGAAATCCGTGCGCTTAATCCGAAATCCCACCAACGGGGCGGCGCGCCGGTGGAAACCCGCGCCAACGCTGACGCAGCAACGGCCCCAGCGGAATTTTACATACAGGTGGGCGTATTTTCCGACCTCACCAATGCGGAGAACCTGAAGCACAAGCTGGCGGCGTTGCAGGCGCCGGTCAAGGTGGACGAGACCACCTTGAACGAGACCGCCGCCTACCGGGTCAAGATCGGCCCCCTGGATGATATCGAGACCGCGGACGACGTGGTCAGCCGTCTGGGGGCGTTGGGTATCCATCAGCACCGCATCCTGCTGGAATGAATCATTTACACCGTTGCAATAAATCCATGAAATACCTGAACGTCAAACTACTTGTCCTGCTTGCCGGCATCAGCCTGCATTGCGCCGCCGGCGCCGCTACTGTGATCCCGCCCGCGCCCGAGGTCGAGGCAAGCTCCTACCTGGTCGTTGACGCCGGCAGCGGCCGTTATCTGGTGGAGGAGAATCCGGACCAGCGGGTGGAGCCTGCCAGCCTGACCAAGATGATGACCGCCTACGTGGCCGCGAGCCAGATCAGCGCCGGCAACATCGCCCTGGACGATCAGGTAACCGTGAGCGAGAAGGCCTGGCGCATGGGTGGCTCGCGCATGTTCATAGAGGTCGGCGCCCAGGTCAGTGTGGCGGACCTGTTGAACGGCGTGATTATCCAGTCCGGCAACGACGCCAGCGTGGCGCTGGCGGAACATATTTCCGGCACTGAAGAGGCGTTTGCCGACCTGATGAACCGGCACGCCGCCGAACTGGGGATGGCAGGCTCCCACTTCACGAACAGTTCCGGCTGGCCGGATGATAACCATTATACGACTGCCGGAGACCTGGCAATCCTCGCGCTGGCCCTGATACGGGAGTACCCGGACGCGTACGCGCTGCATGCCGTCAAGGAGTTCACTTACAACGATATAAAACAGTCCAATCGCAACCGCTTGCTGTGGTCGGACACCAGCGTGGACGGGATAAAGACGGGTTATACTGAAAACGCGGGGTACTGTCTGGTGGCCTCGGCGCTGCGGGACGGGAGGCGCCTGGTCTCGGTAGTCATGGGCAGCGTCGGCCCCAGGACCCGGGCCAAGGTCACGCAAGCCCTGCTGAGCTACGGCTACAGGTTTTATGAAACCAGAAAGCTCTACAGTAGCGGCGAGACCATCACCCGCGTCAAGGTATGGAAAGGGGAACTGGACAGCCTGGACCTGGTGGTGGAAGACGAACTGGTGCTGACCCTGCACAGGGGGGAGTTTGACCGGATCGAGACCGGCATGAGCATCACCGAAGACCCCAGCGCGCCGATCGCGGCGGGACAACACCTGGGACAACTGGAGTTGTCACTGGACGAAGAAGTCATTGCATCCCTGCCGTTGAGCGCGGCCGGAGACATCCCGGCCGGGGGTTTCTTCAAACGCCTCAAGGACCATATCAAGCTGCACTGGGCCTCCGGCAATTGACCACGGTTTACCTGAACGGCAGCTTCATGGCGCTGGAGCAGGCGCGGGTGCCGGTGCTGGACCGGGGCTTCACGTTTGCCGACGGCATCTACGAGGTCATCCCGGTATTTTCCGGCGCGCCGTTGCGGCTGGACGAACACCTGCAACGCTTGCAGGACAGCCTGGACGGCATTTCCCTGCAACTGGATTACGACGCCGGCAAATGGCAGTCATTGATAGATCGATTGTTGAGATTAAACCGGGTCACGGCGGATTCCTCCATTTACATCCAGGTTACCCGGGGCGTTGCCGAGCGCAGCCACTGTTATCAGTCCGATTTTGTGCCGACCGTTTTCATGTATTGCAAACCGCTGCAACACGCGGACGTAAGCCAGGGCGTGAGCGCGGTGCTGCATGAGGATATCCGCTGGCAATACTGCCACATCAAAACGGTGGCGCTGTTGCCGAACGTCATGATGAAACAGTACGCCCGGGGAAAGGACGGTTCTTTCGAGGCCATTCTGCACCGCGACGGGTACGTGACCGAAGGCGCGGCGAGCAACGTCTTCATCGTGGCCGAAGGCGCCATCAGCACCCCGCCCAAGAGCAACGCGCTGTTGCCGGGAATTACCCGCGACCTGGTAGTGGAACTGAGCGGCGCCGCCCGCTACCCATGCCGGGAAGTCCCCGTGAGCAGGGAGCAACTGCTGCAGGCCGATGAAATCTGGTTGACCAGCTCCACCCTGGGCATCGCGCCGGTGGTCAGGCTCGACGGACAACCGGTGAGCAACGGCAAACCCGGCCCGGCCTGGCGCGCACTGGATAAACTATACCAGGCGTTCAAGCAGGCGCCGGGGGGGTAAGCAACGGGGCAAGACACCCTAGGCAGGAGTCTCCTGGTCGCGCGCCGCGCTATCGTTCCCTGTTCGAAGGTCAGCCCAACACCCGGCCCGGATTCAATATATTTGCCGGGTCCAGGGTCTGTTTCAGCAACCTCATCAACGCCAGTTCCTGCGCGCTCCTGGACTGTTGCAGGTAGGCCCGTTTCATCATCCCGATACCGTGTTCGGCGGAGACGGAGCCGTTGCAGGCGCCCACCTGTTCATAGACCAGGTCATAGATCGTCTGCTTGTCTTCCTTGCGTTCCACCGTGAACACCAGGTGCAGGTTACTGTCACCGATGTGCCCGAACGCCAGTAATTTTGTATTCGGCAACAGCGCCTTGATTTCTTTCTCAAGCCGGGCCAGGAATCCGGCCATCGCGTTGATAGGCACGCTCACGTCAAAATTGGCATTGTCCCGGATCACGGCCATAGCCTCAGCCACGCCGTCCCGGATAGCCCAGATCGCCTCCCGCTCCCGTTCGGATTTACAGATCACGGCATCCAGTATCCGCTCGCCCTCCAGTTCCTGCCCCAGGGCCTGTTCCAGCACATCCTGGCCGGCGTTGCTGCCGATTTCGGTCAACACGTAAATCGGATAGCGCTCAGCGAACGGACTGTTCACCGTGGGCACGTGATCAACGATGTAGTCGTAGTAACCCGCCCACATCACCTCGAACGAATTCAGCGAACCACTGAATTCCCGGCCCATGAAATGCAGGAACCGGATCACGTCGTCAAATGATTCCAGCGCCACCAGCGCGGTGCTGAAACCCGCCGGCCTGGGGAACAGGCGCAACACCGCGCGCGTCACGATGCCCAGGGTGCCCTCGGTGCCGATAAACAGGTGTTTCAGGTCGTAACCGGCATTATTCTTCAACATCTTGTTGAGCGAGGTAATGACGGTGCCGTCTGCCAGCACCACTTCCAACCCCAGGATCAGGTTGCGGGTCATGCCAAAGCGGATCACCTCGTTGCCGCCGGCATTGGTGGCAATGTTGCCGCCGATGTTGCAGGAACCGCGCGCGCCCAGATCGAGTGGAAACTGGAACCCTGCATCCGCCGCCGCATCCTGTATGGCCTGCAAGGGAGTGCCGGCCAGCACGGTCATGGTCATGGAAGCCGGGTCCAGCTCCTCGATGCCGCTCAGCCGTTCCAGGGACAGCGCCAGCTCTTCCTCCTGCGGCGTAGCCCCGCCGCAGAGACCGGTCAAGCCGCCCTGCACCACGACTTTCTGCCCGGCGGCAGTACAGGCGCGCAGGATATCCGAGACCTGCGCGGTCGAGGCCGGCCGCGCCAACGCCAGCGGCGCACGAGTGGGTTGGCCGGAACTGTCGGCATGGTATTTTTCCGAAATATCGGCGCCGGTCAGGATCACGTCCGGGCCAAATTTCTGAATTAACTGTTGGATTGTGTGATTCATAATGTTTGTAATATCTTTACCTTGGCTCTGTAGTATACTCGCGTGTCTGTAGATTCCTTATCAGATCATAATGCATGATCCCGGCTCATCTTCCGAACCCGCACCCACTTTTAACAAAGGGATATTAGAGAAATGGATGGGCTGTATCGAAAACTACGGTCAAATTCTGCTTGAAGACATAGGCAAGGATTTTTTCTCCCAAGAATATTGGTATCTGTTTACGACTACCCTGGTCAATCACTGGCGCCAGTCCCCTCTCAGTGTCAGTAACGCCAGTGATTCCATGAAAACAGGCTCATCAAAAACCCGCGAAACCCGACTCAAGAAGCTGATTGCAGAAGACTTGTTTATCAAGATAAAAAACCAGACTGATTTGCGTCGAACGTATCTTGAGCCGACCACAGAGATGCTATTGAGTGGGCGCCGACACTTCAGGAACAGCTTGGGACAAGCCGTACAATTTCTGGCAGACACAGAATTGCTTGCCTGCAGCCCAAAACCATTGTTTGAAAAGATGTCATGTAACGATGAAGATGTAGACAAACATTTCCTGTTGCCTTGGGCAGAATTTCTGATTGATTACACCAATGACTGGAATGATACATTCAGTAATCGCTTCCACACCGAGGAATACTGGTATCCGTTTGTATATTGCCTCATCGGATGCTGGAAAGGACAACCCCTGACTATGAGTGAAGTGTGTCAATGCATGCGGATTGGCTCAAGCAGGACAAGAGAAAAACGGGTTTCATTGGCGGTCAGCAGAGGAATGCTGACAAAGAAAAAAAGCGAGGATGATCTGCGAACAACATTTATTCTGGTTAACAGTCACTTGGAATGTCTTCTAATTGAGCACTTCACTCGCACATTG
>LXNI01002598.1_pt1 | contig 12110 bp, 10 predicted proteins | sample 809091 | NCBI WGS metagenome assembly LXNI01 (sample SAMN04870527, study PRJNA318959) | sponge metagenome | biome: 01000161; feature: marine sponge reef; material: water | host: Sarcotragus foetidus | place: Greece: Milos, Mediterranean Sea | collected 2013-05-29 | depth 5-7 m | reverse complement strand
GTCAGCTTCGGCGTGCGGTACGTCTCGTAGAACATGTCCGAGCGGTGCGTGCGCACCTCCGGGTCCCAGAACGAGCGGCAGAAGATGTCGTCCCTCTGCGAGAAGCGCCGAAAGGCGTCCCGGATATCGAAGCCGGCTTCCTCGTCCGAGACGGGGGATGCGGTATCGCGTGCGCGGCCCGGGTCGGTTGAATCGTCCATCGCGCTCCCGGCAGTTCGCCCTTCTTCGTTGAGTTTATTCACTAAAGCGTCACCAATCGCAACCTACCGATGCACCGAAGGGGCAGCAATCGTTCCCTCATTCCCCTGCCCTACCCCACGAACGGATAGCTGAACAGCACCAGGTGAGCCAGATTGAGCAGGAAGTGCACCACGATGCTCGCTTCCACCCGCCCCGTGAGGTGATAGGCTGCGCCGTAGCCGATGCTCGCGATCGTGGCCAGCACGACATAGGTGGTCCCGCCCGCGAAGTGTGCGACGCCGAACGCGACGGCGCCGACGAGTAGCGCCGCGAGCGCCGGTTCCGATACTCTCCCGCGTAGCCACCTTCCCAGGTGTCGCTGCAGGACCCCGCGGAAGAACGTCTCCTCGGCGACGCATGTCAGAAGCAGGTTGGCAGGCACCCACACGCCGAGGATCGCCGGCCATTTCAGGTCCCAGGCCACGAACCCGGCCGCCATCGCCAATACGCCCACCACGACCCCCGCCAGGACGGCGATCGTCCCGGTGGCGGCGATCGCGCGCTTCCAGGACGTGCTTTCCTGCGGCTGGACACACACCGAGTAGAGCACGACACCCGCGAATCCCTTGTCGTAGTTCCAATACAGCGTGTATTCGGCCGACAGGGCCGACACCGACACCCCGTCCAGGACCAGGACATTGTGGATCCCCGGCATCTGGTGCGTGGCCAGGGCCACGGCGAGGATCACGACGGCGCCCCACGACAGCGCCCGCAGAGCCTTGGAGAGCTCAGTCCGTACGGCGGCCAGGCAGGACCCCGCGAATAGCGCGAGCACCGCGACCCCAACCAAATCGACGATACCGGCGACGACCCCCGCCGCGAGCGAGAGGGCGAGGAAGATCGGCCCGGCCAGGCGCGGACCCGCGAACATCGCAAATCCCAACGCCACCCAGAGAAGCAGGTAGGGGAGGGCGTACGTAAAGTCGATCGTCATGTTCGTGGCCCCTTCAGGCCATCGTGACCAGCGCCTACTCCCCGGACCACCGTCGCGGCGGCTTCTTCGGTGTACCGGGATCCGGCGGAATCACCAATTCCAGCTCCGTGTGCCGCGCAATCACCGCGAAGTCACGGTTCCGTGCCAGTAGCGGACGGCGATTCTCGAGCGCGGCAGCGGCCACCAGGCAGTCGACCGTCGATCGGATCGTGAACCCGGCCCGGCGACAGATTCGGTAGATGCGCGCGGCTCCCTGATAGTGCGTCAGCGAGCCCGGAATCAGGATCTCGAAGCGGCTGAGGAGCTGAAGGAGATTGGCGGCCTGGAGCTCGCTGCGGATGCCGAAGAGCAACTCTGTCACCACGGGTGCTGGAGTGGCTATCGGTTTGTCGGCCTGAACGCTGGTGCGGAGGGTGAGGTGGGTTGGGCTACCCGTCGCGCGCAGGTACTCCACCCAGGCGGAGGTGTCGACGATCACGGCTACTCGATCGGGTCGACCCGGTGAGTCGGGTCTATCATTTCGATCGGTCGGTCGTTTCGCATCTCGTCGAGATCTCCGTCCCATCCGACACCCTGCATTGCGAGCGCTTCCTCCTTCGTCATCGGGACGATCGCCTGCCTGCATACCGCCTCCTCCACGGCCGCCCTCCAGTCGCGGAGCTTGTAGCGCCGGCGCAAGGCTTCAGCGTCGTGCTCCATGACCCGCGCCTCGATCGTGACGTAGCGCAGCGTTCCCGGCTTGAAGACGGAGTAGTCGGGACGCGCTTCGTGTACGGCGGCCGCGCCACCGCGTCGCTCGCGCCCGGCCGCGGCGCGCAAGGTGCGGCGGACCCACGCGGACAGGGTGAGGTTGTTGCGCCTGGCCGCGTCGCGGATCTCGTCGAGGTCGGCGTCGGACATGACGACCTGCAGTCTTTTACTCATAGTTTGAGTATATCATACTCATACATGAGTCGCCAGTCGCCGGTCCTTCCGTGCTCAGCCTCCTGGGCTCAGCTCAACTCGCCGGCCGCAACGCCCGCGCCATGGCCGCGACTCCGCCCACCACCGGCAGCGAAATGCTTGTCCCCGCCAGGTCGACGGTCAGCGTGGTCCCCGGCTCCGGGTGCACGGTGTATCGCTGGTCGCTCGAGAAGATCATGAGGCCGATGCGGGCGCCGGCGGGAATCACCTGATCATCCGGCTGCAGGGCGAACTCCAGTTCCACGAACTCACCGGGTGTGAGAGGAGTCCCGCCGCGCGGTGCCGCGATATTGTCCGCGCTCGCGTTGGTCGGATCGGCCCAGCCCTTGGTGATGATGTTCTCGTTGATGTGCTCCGGTTCCTCCGCCCAGGGCAGCGACACCAGCCACACGGTCAGATTGGCGGCCGCCGCGTCTGCCGACACACGCACGCGCACCGTCGCCTCGCCGGAGAGGTGCACATCCTCGCGCAACTCGGGTGTCGAATAGAGCAGGCGGTGGTTCGACCACTCGACGGCTGCGAGCTGGTCCCCGGTGAACGCGAAATTGTCGACCACGCCACCGGTGCCCCGGTCCGGCCCGCCCGCCAGCGACAGCGTCCCGGTCCAGTTGCCGTCGCCCGCGGGATGCAGTCTCGCACCCTCGGTCTCCGGGTGGGGATAGCTGTCGTACGGCGTCGGGTTCCCCCGTTCGTCGCCCTCGCGCACGATCCACGCCTCGGGATCGTTCTCGACACCGTTCTCGACACCCATGACGTAGCGGGTGAACCAGCGGTTCATGCGTTCCAGCGGCGGAGGACCGCCGTGGCCGCCCTGGTGGTAGTAGATCTGCACCGGCACGCCCCGCTCCTTCAAAGCCATCGCGATGCGGTAGCTGTGCTCGGGCATGACGTTCCAGTCGTTGAAACCATGGCTCATGAGGGTGGCCGCGCGCACGCCGTCGATGTGGTTGAGGTAGTCGCGCTCGGCCCAGAAGTCGTTGTAGTCGCCGGTGGTGCGGTCCAGGTGCTCGTTCATCTCGTCGCGCACGTTGGCCAGGCAGTAGTCGCGCACGTCGGGGAAGCTGCTGAAGATGAAGTCGAAGAGGACGTCGATGTCCTCGCCGGGGTATCCGCCGGGGGAGCGCACCAGCCCGTTGGAGCGGTAGTAGTGGTAGTACGACGTGTTGGGGGCGATGGGGATGATCGCCTCGAGACCCTCGACGCCGGTGGTCGCGGCCGCCAAGGGCAGGGTGCCGTTGTAGGAGGTGCCGGTCATGCCGACCTTGCCGGTGGCCCAGTAGGCCTGGACCTCTTCGTTGCCGTCAAGGCTGGTGAACCCGCGCGCGCGCCCGTTCAGCCAGTCGACGACGGCCTTGGGCGCGAGCGACTCGTTGGCCCCGCCGACGGTGGGGCAGCCCTGGGACTGGCCGGTTCCGGGCGACTGGGAGTGGATGACGGCGAAGCCGCGTGGCACCCACGTCCGGACATGCGACATGGAGATGATGGGTTGGGCGGCGCGGTGCGGAATGGTTGCGGGGTAGGGGTCGCGGGTGATGGGCTCGCCCCCCACCTCCTGACGCAGGTTCCAGAAGTGCTCGAAGTCCGGGTCGAGCACCGCCACGCCGGAGTAGTAGGGACTGGTCTCGTAGATGACCGGCACCTTCAGCCCTTCAGAGTCGGTCTGGCCGGGGCGTGTGACGTCCACATGCACGCGGTCGGGTTTGCCGTCTCCGTCGGTGTCGAACTCGGTTTCGACCCAGAGCTCGTGGCGGATCCAGGTGGCGGTGTCCGCGAACTCGGGGACGACTTGCGCCTGGCCGTCCTCGATGACGTGGGTGGTCTGGGCGGTGGCGGCGGCGGGGAGGGCGGCGGCGAGGAAGGCGAGGAGCGTGGGCAGCGGGCTGCGGGCCGATGCGTGGCGAGGTGCGGTCATGGGTTCAAGTCCGGGAATCATGGATGGTTGTGGCGGGTATCGTGGGCGCAAGATCTACCCGTTGTGGGGTGGACGCAAGTTTCGTGCGAGTGGGTCCGGGCAAGCCCGCTTCCACTACGTCACGATGAACCGGATCGCGAAGAGCGCGGCCACGACAAGCACGGCCAGGTTGACCTCTTGACGCCGCCCTCCCACCACCTTGATCAGCACGTAGGCGATGAAGCCGAGACCGATTCCCGTGGCGATCGAATAGGTGAAGGGCATGGCCAGCGCGGTCACGATGGCGGGGACGGATTCGGTCAGGTCATCCCATTCCACGTGGCGCATCGCGCGCGCCATCACGCAGCCCACGAAGAGGATCGCGGGGGCGGTGGCGAAGGCCGGGATGGCGGTGGCGATGGGCGCGAACACGATCGAAATGAGGAACAGTCCCGCGACGACGAGCGCCGTGATTCCGGTGCGTCCCCCCGCTCGCACGCCAGCCGCGCTCTCGATGTAGGAGGTCGTGGTGGACGTGCCGAGCATCGACCCGACGATCGTGGCCGAGCTGTCGGCGACCAGCGCGCGCCTGAGCCCCGGTACGCGCCCGGTGCCGTCCGTGAGCCCCGCCTCGTTGAGCACGGCGACCAGGGTGCCGCTGGTGTCGAAGAGGTCGACCATGAGGAAGGCGAAGACGATCGCGACCAGGCCGACTTCGAGTGCGGCCGCGATGTTGAGTTGGAACGCGGTCGGCGCCAGCGACGGCGGCGCGGCGACCAGCGACTCGGGGGCGGGGGAGAGTCCCGCGACCCACCCGATCCCCGCCACGATCAGGATACAGAGCAGGACCGAGGCAGGTTGCTTGAGGTGTTCCATCCCCACGATCGCAATAAACCCGAGGACCGCCAGAATGACCGTCCACTCGGTGAGATTGCCGAGCGTCACCAGCGTCGCGTCGCTGCCCACCACCACCCCGGCGCTGCGCAGCCCGATGATGAATAGAAAGAAGCCGATCCCGGCCGCGATCGCGTGCTTCTGCGAGCGCGGAATGGCGTTCACCACCCATTCGCGGACCGGCAGCACCGACAGGATGAGCATCAGCACTCCCGAACAGAAGACGGCTCCCAGCGCGGCCTGCCACGGCAGCCCCATGGTGCCGACGACCACCGCGGCGAAGTACGCGTTCAACCCCATCCCCGGTGCCAGCGCGATGGGGAAGTTCGCGTAGAGTCCCATGACGATCGACCCGAAGGCCGCGGCCAGGCAGGTGGCGACGAGTACGGCCCCCGCGTCCATCCCCGTTCCGGCCAGGATCTGCGGGTTCACGAAGATGATGTACGCCATGGTGAGGAAGGTGGTGAAACCGGCCATGACTTCACGGCGGACGGTGGAGTTGCGCTGTTCGAGTTCGAAGTACCTCAACACCGAGTCTTACTCCCTTGTGGGTGGTGGTTTAGGGCCCAGGGCGCCGACGGGGATGGCAAGCGCATTGCCTACCCGCACTGACCGTAGGGGTTGGAGGGAATCACCGCTAGCGCCCGGGTTTCTGACACCTATGAGAGAGCACCGGCCTCGGAGGGGCGTTAAGTTTATGTAGCGCATGAACTTGACATGACTCCCCAAGGAGGACCGATGCTGACACAGTGTAAGCCACTTTCGTTCGCGTTTCAAGGGTGCCAGGGCCGCAGGGTGACCGCCGCGTTCGACGGCGGATCCATCACGTCGAACGCCGGGCGCTGCTACTTCGCCAGGCGGATCGTTCCACCGGGCTCTTCGACGGGGTTACCGCGGGCTTCGCGGACCACCGCGGTCCCCGCCTGACGGAGGGAGGTCGTCCGAGGCACGGCAGGAGAATGCTCGAACGATGCTATGTGGCCGGATCCGGCAACGGAGCCGAGACCCACGCGACTTGGATCGAGCCAGCTCCGGACGATCCGCATTCTTGCCGCTCTGGCTCCACGCTAACCGGCGTATATCAGGAGGATTCAACGTCGAAGAGAACCTCGGGCGATCCCTCCCTCGGCCATGAAAAACGACGAGACCCCGGGTGCGGTCGCCTTCGTCGAAATGGCTGCCGACCGAAACCCGTCAACCCCGACGCCAGGCGCCTCCAACATGTGCATCCAGGTCTTCGGCCGCGGCCCAGGTGGGACGGATGAATGGAGGTACAATTCGGGCAACCACTTCACAAGTCGCTGTACACCGACTCTCGCGGACGCACGGTATCTGATTGCGCGCGATGTGTCCGATGGCGATACCAGGATCCTGTTCGTCATGGCCACGACGGCACTCCGCTGAACACCGTGCACGAGCCCACAAGCGAGGACGACGTTTTGCCAGTGGCCGACGGGCACCCCCTGGCGAACGGTTGCGACGGCGGGCGCAGTGCGTTGTCAAGGACCTTGCGGAGGACGTGTCGTCCTTGGGCAGGTTGGCGGTGGTAGTCGAGCTGAGCTACGGTTTTCCTCACCCGAGCTTGTGGATCGGCCGCCGAGTCCGCTCTGCGCCCAGCGTGCTCACCCTCGCCGCGGTCGCAGGCGGACATCCTATCGGTGCGTCCCGTATACAATGGGACGAACCTTGACGGGGTCTCACCGTAGTGGCGGCAATCGCCAATCTTGGACCTGCGGCCGCAGACTGCAGTTTGTTGCGCGATAATTCTCGTGTATCTTGGTGACAAACGAGCGACGCGTCGCGGCTGCGGACAACTGGGCGCACGCGCCGTGCACGGTTTGCGGCTTCGGAAAGGGTGAAATCGTGACGGATGATACTGGCGAGCTGAGGCGAGAGATCAAGGTGCTGCGGGAGCGCGTATCGAGGCTGAGCGCAGCCGTGTTGCGCGCCAGTAGCAGCCTTGACCTTGACACCGTGCTGCAAGAAGTCGTTGACAGCGCCCGCGCCCTGACCGGGGCGCGCTACGGCGTTATCGCCACCGTTGACGGCGATGGACGGATCGAGGAGTTCGTGACCTCCGGCTTCACTGCGGCCGAGGAGGGCGAGATGGTGGCTTGGCCGGACGCCCCGCGGCTCTTCGAGCACTTCAGGGGACTCGCCGCGCCGGTTCGCGTGGGAGATCTGCCCGCCTACGTCCGCGCGCTGGGCTTCTCGTCGGATCTGATGCGGTCCAAGACGTTGCAGGGGGCATCGTTGCGGCACCGCGACAGAAACGTCGGCAACTTCTTTCTCGCCGAGAAGGGGGACGGCCGGGAATTCACGAGCACGGACGAGGAGGTGTTGACGCTGTTCGCCGCCCAGGCGGCGACCGCGGTCGCCAACGCTCGCGCGCACCGCAAGGAGCGGAGGACACGCGCCGACCTGGAGACCCTGATCGAGACTTCGCCTGTAGGGGTGGTGGTCTTTGACGGGCACACCGGGGAGCCCGCGTCGTTCAACCGGGAGGCGCGCCGGATCGTTGACGCGCTGAACATACCGGGGTGCTCTGCAGCTCAACTGCTGGAGGCGATCACCTGTCGCCGCGCGGACGGGCGGGAGGTCGCCTTGGCGGAGTTTCCTCTGGCGCAGCTCCTGGGGACCGGGGAGACCGTGCGCGCTGAGGAGATCACGCTCTCGGTACCCGACGGCCGGAGCGTGACCACCCTGATCAACTCGACATCGATCCAGGCGGACGACGGCACGGTCCTGTCGGTCGTGGTCACACTACAGGACCTGGCGCCGCTGCAGGAGTTCGAGCAGCAGCGCGCGGAGTTCCTGGCCATCGTGAGCCACGAACTGCGGGCGCCGCTCATCTCAATCAAGGGCTCGACAGCCACCGTGCTGGGCGCCGCGCCAGCCCCGGACCCGGCCGAGATGCTGCAGTTCTTTCGGGTCATCGATGGTCAGGCGGACCACATGCGCGGCCTGATCGCCGATCTGCTCGATCACGGGCGCATCGTGACGGGCACGTTGTCGGTCTCGCCCGACCCGACCGAGGTGGCCGCGCTGGTGGACCAGGCGCGAAACACGTTTGTCACCGGCGTCGGAAGTTGCCCCCTGAACATCGATCTGCCGGAGGACCTTCCGCGGGTGATGGCGGACCGCGCCCGCATCGTCCAGGTTCTCAACAACCTGCTGTCGAACGCGGCGAGGCATTCGCCCGAGTCGTCACCCATCCTGGTCAGCGCTGTGCGGGACGGCGTGCATGTGGCGATCTCGGTGACCGACAAGGGCCGGGGCGTGCCGCCGGACCGGCTGCCGCATCTGTTCAGCAGGTACGCCGCACCGGACGGCGGCGACCGGAAACCCAGGCAAGTGGGGACCGGCCTCGGCCTCGCCATCTGCAAGGGGCTGGTCGAGGCACACGGCGGGCGCATCTGGGCCGACAGCGAAGGTCCCGGGCACGGCACGCGATTCACCTTTACGGTGCCGGTCGCCGAGGAGACACGCGCGCCCCAAGGTTTGGCGCCGGGCCGGTCCCGACTGGCCTTGGAAGGGCAGGAACAGACCCGCATCCTGGTGGTCGACGACGACCCGCAGATGCTGCGGTACGTGCGCGAGGCGCTAACGGAGGCGGGCTACACACCGGTCGTGACCGGCGACCCGGAGGAGGTGGCCGACCTCGTCCGGACGCACAAGCCCGGGTTGGTCGTGCTGGACCTGCTGCTGCCCGGTACCGATGGCATCGCGCTGATGGAGCATGTTCCGGAACTGACCGACCTGCCGGTCATCTTCATCTCCGCCTACGGCAGGGACGAGACGATCGTCAGGGCACTGGATGCAGGCGCGGCCGACTACGTGGTCAAGCCCTTTTCTCCGTCGGAACTGGCGGCGAGGGTGCGGGCCGCCCTGCGCCGTGTGGCCGGACCCGAGCCGTTCGTTCACGGGCAACTGACGATCCGCTACGATCAGCGACGGGTGGCCGTGGGAGGGCACCCTGTGCAGTTGACCCCCACCGAATACGAGCTGCTCCGCGTGCTCTCAATGAACGCTGGGCGCGTCCTCACGTACGAGTCGCTGCTCCGCCAGGCGTGGGGCGAACGACACCGCGGCGCCCCCGATCCCACGCTCGTGCGTGCCGTCGTGAAGCGGCTCCGTCGCAAGCTGGGTGACGACGCGGCCAATCCGGCCTACATCCTCAACGAGCGCGGCGTGGGATACTCTTTGTCCGGCTAGCAGACCACCCTGGGAGACGGGATGATGGGATGGCCAGAGGGGAGGGTAATGTTGCGTCATGTCCGACCCCCCTCCCCCCTGGCCCGGCGGGGCGTGCCCTCCGCCCGTTCTTGCGCCCACCGAAATCGCACGACCCTCAACCGTCGATCCCTTCCGATACTCACTTTCATACCGGGTCCTGGCGCGCTTGTCGCATCTTCCTCTCCTCGTGACACTCCTCGCAGAGCAGCATCTTGTTGACCGGCACGTCCTCGCCACCCTGCGCGAGCGGCTTGATGTGGTCGATCTCCCATCCACCGTCCCAAAACGCGAACTCCCTCCGGCATCTCGGCCAGCGGCGGTGCCTGACGGCCCCCAACCCGCCATTCGGATGGGGGCATCCGGATAACGCGCACTGGCAGCGCCCGCTCGCCAGCGAGAATACGATGTTCCGGTCGACCATGGGTTTCCGGTTTGCCCTTCGCTGCCTTCCGGCACCGTCCGCCGATCATCGCCCGGCTTCCCGCGTCGCCGGGAGTGTGGCTCGGCGGCTGACCGATCATTACGGACCTATAACGGTAATGGAGAAGAATGTGATCATTTGAGGATATAGTGTTTTTCTATGAGGACAGTATCGCGATATCCGAACGAACGGGCAAGCCCTACTGCGTGCGGTACTTGGCCCCCTCGGGCCGGAGTCCCGCGCGCTTCGCCTGGCCCCTCGGCCCCCGCTCGCCTCCAGGCCATGGCCGCCCGAATCGCACCGCCGAGGGCCGCCCGGCCACACGCAACCCACCACGTCCTCCAAGTACCCGCGGCACGCGTTCACCTTCTTGCGGCCGTTCCAGGCCGATTACGACGGAACCCAACGACCGGAAGATTCCGGGATTCACCATTGAGAGAAGGAGGACAAATCGATGGAGGGCGTGATCGAACAGATGAAACGACGCTCGGACGCCGTCCCCGGCGCTACCGGGGCAACCCCCGGCTGAACAGCACCTCGAACCCGGGATCGCCGGCCATGGCCAGCGCCTGCTCGGCCGCGTGGCGCAGAATCGCCCGCACCTGGCCCGTCGCCGGGTCCCGCAGGATCGTCATCGGGTTGTCTGTGTCCTCGTCGATCCAGGTTGCCTCGTTGTTCCCGGATAAGGTGAGGGACGCGAGGTCCCCGCTCCAGGCCACCGGGATCGTGAACACGAAGGAGGCCCGCTGGTCGTCGACCTCGTGCGTGGTCGGCATGTCGAACTGGAACGAGAACGCTTCGGCGCCCGTGGTCGTGGTCGCTCTCACGGTGTAGTCGTTGCCCGAGGGCGGCGCGGACGGCAGGGCGTCAACGATGAAGGAGGGATCGAGATGAAGGACACCGTGACGATCCACCCGGCCCCACACGAGGAGGGATTCGGTTTTCGTGCCGAAGTTCCAGTTCGCCTCGGTGTACATGCGGTGCCGCACGGCGTTAGCCATGTGGTAGTCGCTGACCCACTGCCCGCCGCAGTAGGACATGATGTCGGGCGTGTGCGGGTTCACGAGCCTGCCCGACTCGCGGTCGTACCCCCAGGACCCGATCGTGCCCCACTTGTGTGGGAAGAGCGGGTCCGGTCCGCCGGCGCCGCCGCAGGGAGCGTGCCACAGGCCCATGTTGTGCCCGAGTTCATGAGCCACCGTGGGCGACACCGGGATGGAGAAACTCGTCCAGGACGGGATGCCGTAGGCGACACCGAACAGCCCGGACGCCCGCACCGGACCCATCATGCTCAGCCAGTACCCGGGCCGGCCCTCCATGCGCCGGATCGCCTCGGTCTCGTTGCGGATCAGGAATCCGTTGTTTGTCGATGAGATCACCGGGTCGTGGTGCTCGATGTCCCAGCCGGCAACCGGCAGGAACATTCGGGTTTCGGCGAGCATGGGATGGCCGTCGGGGTCTTCCGCCATGCCTTCGGTGATCTCGACGATCGACCGGTCGGGATCCGGTTCGTAGAGGAACGGGACCAGAGTGAGCCGCAGATCCTGGAGGTCGGCGACATCCAGCCTCATCCGTCCTGTGGCGGGAATTCGTGAAGGGATTCCCAGGTCGCCCAGCGGCCCGCCGGAGAGTTCGACCAACACCTCCAGGCCGGGCCGGATCACATGCGCGGGGATGGGGGCGTTCAACGAGCTGTCCAGGTTCCCCTCGTCCACCTCCTTCGGAATGGCCCCGCTTCCGTAGGGAATCTCCGCCACGTGCACCCGCGAGTCGTTCACGTAGAAGTTCGCCCGCATGTACGGCAGTTCCTCGCCGTCCGCGTGTTCCGAGGCGACGAAGACGCGCAACAGGGCGTCTCTGCCGGGGACGAGCGGCACCGGGTACTCGAGGGACTGCACGGTCTGCACGAGATAGAGGGGCGGCGGTTCGCACGTCGCGAGCCGGTGAAAGGGCACTCCGCTCAGCCACGTCTGGAAATCGGCGTCCCGTGGGGCGCACAGCCCGGTGCCGCCCGCCTTGAAGTACTGGAGCGCTCCAAGGTTGGCCAGGCCGAGCGGTACGGGGCCGGAGAGATCCGGATTGTCGCCGACCCACAGGTACCTCAATTGCTCCATGTCCGCGAGGTCTGGAAGCGGTCCCTCGAAATCGTTGCCATGTAGGTACAGGATTCCGACCGACTTCAGGTTCCCCAGCGTCTCGGGAAGCAGACCATCCAACCGGTTGTTCTCGAGCGTGAGCGTTTCCAGGTTCTCCAGGTCTCCCCATTCCTGCGGGATGGGGCCGGTAAGCCGGTTCCCTTGGAGAGCAAGGTATTGGAGGTTGTGGAGCCCACCGAGCGTCGCCGGCAACTCGCCGGTTAGGTGATTGTTCCCCAGGTTGAGGTATGCGAGCGACGAGAGGCTGCCCAATTCGGAACCTGCCAACGACGTTGAGACACTTTCCGATTCAGTTTAGTGAGCCCTCCTTTCCCCCGTTGGCCGGCTCTGCTCCATCGGCTGCCGTGACGGGGAGTGCGCGGTTGATCCAGACCT
>LXNI01002596.1_pt1 | contig 12122 bp, 13 predicted proteins | sample 809091 | NCBI WGS metagenome assembly LXNI01 (sample SAMN04870527, study PRJNA318959) | sponge metagenome | biome: 01000161; feature: marine sponge reef; material: water | host: Sarcotragus foetidus | place: Greece: Milos, Mediterranean Sea | collected 2013-05-29 | depth 5-7 m | reverse complement strand
AACGTAACCGCGTCGCTTCGCTCCGGGGTGGCTACTTTGCCTGAGATTCAGTGGCTACTTTGGGTGAGACTGGCCGGCTACTTTGGGTGAGATTCACCGGCTACATTGGTGAGATTGGGCAGTGAGGACGCCGAACTCCTCGATGAACGCCATCACCTCGGCCAGGACGGTGGCGTCGTGGCGCACTTCGGCCTGTTCGCTGCACCACTTGCGCATCTGCGAGGGCGCGTCGCCCTCGCCTTCCATGATCGAGGCGACCGCTTTGGAAGCAGGCCGGTCGTCCGGCCCGTAGAAGGCGAGCGCGGCGACCGGATAGCCGCGAAAGCCACGCCGGGCCTTCTTCCTCAGCCGCTTCTTCACGCGCGCGACCGAACGGTCCATTAGAGGCTCACGAGTCTGTTTCGCTTCGCGGTGTCGGCAGGCTACCACAGGCCGGGCCGCCATTCTGCCGACAGTGCATGCCGCACACACCCCGTGCTTGTCCCCTGCGCCAGAGGCCGTGGCCATGGCGATGACTTCACAATAGGATCGCCCCATGCGCTTCATCGCTCTGGTTGTCGCCATTCTCGTATACCCGTCACTGGCCATTGCCGCGTGCGAGGGTCAGGACTGGCGTGCTCAGCTTGCGCCGGAGACGATGCAGGAGATTCGGGCCCGCCTGGCGCAGGTGCCCTTTCACCAGGGGGTCGCATTCGAGGCCGTCCGCGGCGAGAGCCGGCTGACTTTGTTCGGCACGGTGCACGTGCACGATCCGGGCGTTCATGTCCCGGACGATATCGCCGCGCGCATTCGCTCGACCGGCCTTGTTCTGGTGGAAGCGACGCCGGAGACGTTGAAGGCCTACCAGCGAACGCTGGCGGAGGACTACTCGCTGTCGTTCGACGTTGCCGGCCCGGGTCTTCGGAGCCGTCTCACGCCCCGGGAGTGGGCCGTCCTTCTCCGTGCACTCTTGATGCGGGGCATTGAGGCGGAGGTTGCCGAGCGGATGCGGCCCTGGTTCGCCGCCGCCATGCTGGAGCATGCCCCATGCGACATTGCGGCGAGGGCGGCGGGCGGCAGGATCCTCGACGAGCGGGTTCAGGCGCTCGCCCGCGAGGCGGGTGTGGCTGTGGGCGGCCTTGACGAGGATGCCGGGCGGCTTCTGACTTACTTCTCCGGTCTGCCGGAGGATGAGCAGCTCGATCTTCTGCGCCTGACGCTCGCGTCCTACGCGGCGGACGGCAGCCAGATCGCGACGCTGGTGCGCAGCTGGCAGGACGGGGAGGTGGCTCTGGCTTGGGAGGTTGCCCGTGCCCGCGCTGCCGCGCTCACCGGGGACGGTGCGGCGGTGAAGATGTGGTTCGACCGGCTGCACGAGGTTCTCGTGGCGTCGCGGAACCGGGAGTGGATGCAGCGTCTTGTGGAGCGGAGCGCCACGGCCGGCGATATCGTGGTTGCGGTTGGGGCGATGCATCTTCCTGGGGAGGATGGGCTTCTGCGTCTGCTCGAGCGGCGAGGCTTCGCGGTTCGCCGTCTGATCCTGGCGCCGTGAGACGGGTGCGGGCTGCACGGATATACCGCGCGCGTCCAGCCGCCGCCGGAACGGTGAGACGCTGCGGCCATGATGGCCTCCGGATCGCAGGCGGCCTTGCTGCCCGCGCCCGGCGCCCGCGCTCGCCGCACGCCGGCCGGCGAAGGGCCGCGGCGGATAGCGCACGCTCGTCAGCGAGATCGGGTCGGTCATGCAGGCCGTCCCCGGCAGGGTGGCGCGCAATCGGTCAGAACGGCGCCCGTTCCGCAAGCCCGTGCGTCGTGCCCGATCCGGGGCTCTGCCCTTCCCCTCACCCTTCCTGTCGCCCCTCGACGTGCCCCGGGTCCGCAGCCGGCACCGCACCCCCGGGCTCAAGAAGTCCATCGAATGCTTGGCCCGAATCCGATTTTCGGCGACACGCCGGTTCTCACCCCCGCCGGCATGCGGCAGCAGGCAATGAGCTCCGCGATCGGCGCCGCGATCGACACGCTCGGCCCGGACGGGTCGGCCGCGCCGGTTGCCAGGATGCGGCGAATCGGTCTACCTGCCTGGATACGGCGATTCGGCCTCGTGCCGCGCCTGCCGGTACCCGTCGCGGCGCGCGCCGTCTCGCCGTTCGAAAGGAGCGGCTCATGTTCTCGAAGACACTGGGGTTCCTGTCCGCCGACATGGCGATCGACCTGGGCACCGCGAACACGCTTGTCTACGTGAAGTCGCAGGGGATCGTTCTGGACGAGCCCTCGGTGGTGGCGTTCACCGCCCGCAGGGGCAACAAGCAGGTGCTTGCGGTCGGCAACGAGGCCAAGCGGATGCTGGGCCGCACGCCGGGCAACATCGAGGCGGTCCGCCCGCTCCGGGACGGCGTCATCGCCGACTTCGAGGTGGCGCACGAGATGATCAGGCACTTCATCCGCAAGGTGCACAAGCGGCGCAGGTTCGTGAGCCCCCGGATCGTCATCTGCGTGCCTTCCGGCGCGACCGCCGTGGAGCGCCGCGCGATCCAGGAGGCGGCCGACAGCGCGGGGGCGCGACGCGTGTTCCTGATAGAGGAGCCGATGGCGGCTGCCATCGGCGCGAACCTGCCGGTGACGGAGCCGACCGGCTCTATGATCGTCGATGTCGGCGGCGGCACCACCGAGGTGGCCGTGCTCTCGCTGGGCGGCATCGTCTACTCCCGCTCCATACGCGTGGGCGGCGACGAGATGGACGAGAGCATCATCGCCTATGTGCGGCGCACCCATAACCTGCTTCTGGGCGAGGCGAGCGCGGAGCGGATCAAGAAGGAGAAGGGCGCCGCGTGTCCGCCGGAAGACGGCGACGGCGATACGCTCAACATCAAGGGTCGCGATTTGATGAACGGGGTGCCCAAGGAGATCGTGCTCTCCCAGCGTCAGATATCCGAGAGCCTGGCGGAGCCGGTCGGCGCGATCATCGACGCGGTCAAGATGGGACTCGAGAACACGGCGCCGGAGCTTGCGGCCGATATCGTCGACCGGGGCATCGTGCTGACAGGCGGGGGCGCGCTGCTGGGCAACCTTGACTTCGTGCTGCGCCAGTCGACGGGGCTGCCGGTTTCCATCGCCGACCAGGCGCTGCGCTGTGTGGCGCTGGGCACCGGCCGCTGCCTCGAGGAGATGAGTGCTCTGAAGTACGCCCTTCGCGAGGCATATTGAGACACCGGCACCGTGGTCCGCCCCACCAAGGCGCGCAGCCTGCGAGCAGGAGCTGCGCCAGGCTCGGCCGGGAGTGCCGCCCTGTTCCGACAGCGCCGGGCAGAGCACGCCCGGCGTCTCGCCAGCGCGCTGCCGGCTTTCGCCGCAATCACGCTGACGGTCCCAGGCCGCACCCGGCCGGCCACCTCCGATGGCCGCCACCTGCCCGGGCTTCGCCGGCATGACGATCGCTGGCGGCTTGATCGGCCGCCGGGCGCCGGCGGCGTGGATGCAGAGGGCGGCGTCTCCGTCGTCGCTGCCGGGTTGCGTCCGCGCGCTGCACATCCGGCGTACGACGCCGGCAGCGCCGGGCGGCGCATCTGGTATATGCTCTTGGTGCCGTCCAACAACGACAGGAGCCGTCCCATGGCTGCGACTGAGATTGACGAGGCCGCTTTGACCAAAGGGCAGCGCCGAAAACTCCACGCACTGAGAAAGTCGGTGGGCGAAGAGATCGCAGACCGGGCCTTCCACGAATGGCTGGCGTCTCGGCCGGCGGCGGGGACCGTGCCGGACCGGAATGCGATCCTGATCGTGGACACCCTCTGGCCGCTGGTGCAGCAGGGTACGCTTGCGATCCCGCGCGGCGGATATCTGATCCGGCGCGGACGCGGCCGCATCATCGTCGAGCCGTCGCGGCGGTAGGTCCGGGCGGGACGAACGCCGTTTGCCGCGTGAGCCGCGGATCGGGATCGAGGCGACCGGCGAATGAGCGGCATTGGCGGCACGCTCGAGTTCTCCATTGCCAACGATCTGTGTGGCATCAGCAGCGCTGCAGCCAGGATCGACGCGTTTCGCGCGGCGCACGATCTGGCAAGCAGCATTTCCTTCGACGTCACTCTCGCGGTGGACGAGCTGGTAACCAACGCGATCGGCTACGGCTTCGATGACGACGGGGAGCACCGGATCGATATCGCCCTCTGCCTCGACGGGGAGACGCTGACCGTGCAGATCGTGGACGACGGCAAGGCGTTCGACCCGCTGCAGGCGCCGGAGCCGGACTTGTCCGCACCGGCGGAGGAGCGCACCAGGGGCGGGCTCGGCATCTATCTCGTCCGCAAGACGATGGACACGGTGGCGTACCGGCGGGAGAAGGGCCGCAACGTGGTGACGCTGACGACGCACGCGGCGCGGAGGCAGGCGGAGTGAGGCCCGGAGCGATCGACGGGACCCGTACGCCCGCCGGCGGCCGGCAGGTGCCGGGAGCGCAGGCTGCATTCCCTGCCTGGCAGGGCCGAACGGCACGACGGGGGAACAGCGCTGTCCGAGACGGCGCTGGAATGGGCTGATGGCACGCACGAGCACCATAGGGATCATGAGCGGTCGCGGCCCCTACCGGGTTCCGCCTGCCGGCGTCCTGCTTGCCTTCGAGTGCGCCGCACGGCACGGCAACTTCTCGCAGGCTGCGCGGGAGTTGCACACTTCGCAGTCCGCGGTCAGCCGTCACATCGCGAAGCTTGAGAAGCACCTCTCGGCTCAGCTGTTCCGGCGCTCCCGCATCGGAGTGAGCCTGACGGAGGCGGGACGCCGCTATCACGAGGCCGTCCTGATCGGGCTCGAGGCTCTTCGCGACGGGGCTGCGGAAGTCGCGACCCTCTCGGGCGCCGGCCCGCCGGAGGTGACGCTCGCCTGCCTGGACGAAGCCTCGCACCTCTTCGCAATGCAGCGGTTCGATGCGCTGAAGGCGGCGCTCGGGGAGGGGATCCGGATCCGCATTCTCGCCCATGCAGACGCTCCCGCGCCCTTGCCGCCCCAACCCGCCGCCGATGTGCTGCTGACCTGGGACGCGGAGAGTACTGCGCCCAGATACCGTGCCGTGATCGCCAGAGAGGCAGTAGGCGCCTTCTGCTCGCCGGGCTACGCCGCCGCGAATGCCGATGTCCTGAACGGGCCCGTCTCGGGCTGGGGCGCGCTGACCTTCCTCGCTCTCGCGGAATCGGACGAGGACGGGGCATCGTGGGAACGGTGGTTCGAGGCCGTCGGCCGTCCGACGTCCACACCCCGATACGAATTCGTCGGCGGCCACGCCCATGCGCTGGAAGCGGCTGTTGCCGGCCGCGGCCTCGTGCTCGGCGGGCGTCACCTGATCGGCCGGTACGTTGAGGCCGGCACTCTGGTCATGCAGGGCAGTGAGTTCGTCGAGACCGGCAGACACTTCCATGCCGTGCGCACGGCGAAAGGACAGGAGAGTCCCGCGGCACGCGCGTGCCTGGCCTTCTTCGCCGGGGCGGCCAAGCACCAGGCTGGAGGCTGGGATGAGCCGTGAGCATCTCGCGGGCGAGGACGCGAGCGAACGCGCCATGAGGTCGCTCCCCTCGGCGCCACGCAGGACGGCAGACGCTCGATCCTGCGCGCCGGGCGCGTGATTCCTGCCGCCTCCCGGCGCGTTCCAGCCGCAGCGCCTCGCGCATGCGCGCGCTCCATGAGGAGATCCTCCGAGGGCAACTCGGAGACCGGCGCTACGGTACCGTTCTCGCCAAACCTCTCTCAGAACCGCACGTTGAGGGTTACGAAGAAGGTGCGTCCCCAGCCGGCCGCGCGCGGCCCGTCGGTCACGGAGGGGTTCGCGGTGTTCGTGGAGAGCTTTGCGTCGGTGACGTTGTACACGCCCGCGGTTACCCGCGCGCTGTCGAGCCCCAGCGGCTCTCTCCAGTCGAGGGTCACGTCGTGGCCGGTCCAAGACTTGAACCGTCCGTCGCCCCACCGGTTCTCGATCTCGTCGCGCCAGTTCACGGCCCAGAAAGCGGTGAGGTCGCCGCGCCCGGCCGAGGTCACGATGCGCACGGCGTTGCGCGGCAGCGGGTACGGCCGTTCCTCGCCTGCGACCCGCTCCTCGCTGCTGGCGACGTAGCGCCAGAACCCGCGCATGGCGACGAAGCCCCAGCCGGTCTCCGCGCGGGCCCCGAACCTGGTGTTGAGCCCCGAGATATCGATCTCGACGATGTTCGCGAAGCTGTCGTGGATGATGATGTCTCCGGCCATGCGCTCGATGCAGCTGCCGCCGCCCCGCGGGCACTCGGGGTGGTTCAGCATCGCCCAGGTGGCGTCGTGCTGCCCCGGCAGCTCCGAGGTCGTGAGCCGGTACCAGTCGGCGACGAGGTAGAATGGCCCACTGCGGGCCTCGGCGCCGATGGAGCGCCTCTCCGATCCCGACGGCTCCAGCTCGGGGTTTCCGCTCGTGAGGCGCGTCACCTGCCGGTAGTTCGCCGTGTCGCAGGTGCGCGGCGGCGGCCCGCTCTCCGGGATGCAGCGGACATAGGGGTGGTCCTGTGCCGCAGTGCTGTGCAGGTGGTGCATCGATGGCGCCTGGTCGCCCGCGCTCCACGAGCCGCGCAGCGCCACGATGTCCATCGGACGGTACTCGGCCCCGAGGCGCCACGCGCGCAGCCCGCCGACGTCGTCGTACTCGTCGGCCCGTGCTGCGGCTCTCACGTCCACGGTGTCGGCGAGGGGCAGGGACACGTCGGCGAAGGCTCCCACCGCATCGCGCTCGCCAGCGTAGCTGGTGCCGCCCGACCCGAACACCCCGTTCACGTCGCGGGTCCGGCCGTCTCCCGCCCGGAACGCCAGCAGGCTATGGGCCTCCACGTCGGCGAGTTCGACCCCCGCTGTCCATGCCGTGTCGCGCCCGCCGATGCCCGGTCCGGCCCCCTCGAGCGCGAGACGCGCACCCAGATGCCTCCCGCCGAAGTCCTGTTCCTCGCGCAGGCTGCTCCTCTCGATCGCTCTCCGGTGGTCCGGCTCCATCGACCGCGGATCGGCCAGGTTGTACCTACCGGCCTCGATCTCGTGCCTGATCGTCTCTGCGTCCACGAAGGTATCGCCCCTCACTGAGCCGTCGAGCCTCCAGGCGCTGATGCGGGCGTCGTAGCCGAGGCCTTCGCTGAGCCGGCCCTCGACGCTTGCCGAGAAGTCGTACTCCTCGAAGCTCGTCCTCCAGTCCCGGTTGCCGTGGCCGATGAAGCGGTGTCCGACCGAGAGGATGTCCTCTCCCGTCGCCACGAACGCCGGCTCGGCGTTGCGAGCCGATGCGTTGACTGCGTCGAGCAGGCTCTCGCTCGGGGCAACGGAGAAGATGTCGATCGACGGCGCGTAACGGAAGGCCGAGCGTCCGTCCGTGACGTTTGCGTCCACGCGGACCTCCGTGTTCTCTCCGAGCGGGTGATCGAGGTTCAGGATCGCGTTCCTCTGGTCGTAGCGCGCGCTGTCCCACCAGAAGTCTCCGTAGGCGAATCCGCAGCCCTTGTCGCCCGAGTCGATCCCCGGCGGGTTGCTGAGCGGGCCGGTGTAGCCCTGCGCCGGGTCGCACGCGCCCAGCGCCACGGCTCTCAGTTCGGCCGCGCTCGTGTCGAAGATGTAGACGGTGTTGCCGCCGACGCTCACGTTTCTTGCCTCGGCGAAGCTCCCGCCCTCCGCCCACTCCGAGCGGCTGTGCTCTCGGGTGCTGCCGGCGATCTCGTCGCGGTCGAGAACGTCAACGCCGACGGTCATGTGTCCGCCGGCGCCCATCTCGCCGCCCCATACGACGCTGCCCTGGCGCGCGTCGCCGCCGGCCCGGCCCGGCATCCGGGTGACCGTGCGCACGTCGAAGCCGTCCAGGTCCTTCCTCAGCACGAGGTTGAATGCGCCGCGTACCGCGGCGTGGCCGCCGAGCGTTCCCAGGCTCTCGGCTCTCAGCACCTCGATGCGCTCGACCGCCGAGAGCGGGAGGGTGTCCAGATTGTGCGCGGTCGTTGCGTAGGGCCGCCCGTTCACCAGGATGAGCAGATCGCGCCCTCCGGTGAAGAAGTAGCGGATGATGCCTGTGTCGAGCATCTCGCCGAAGGTCTGGGCGCCGGAGCGCTCGATGAAGCTGCGGTCGTACTCGGCGACGATCTGCGGGGCTGGCGCGAGGGAGCCAGCACGAACCTGGCCCGCCGCGAGCATGGCGGCCACGGCGAGCGATGCGAGGACTATTCTCATCTTGGTGCCCCAAGTCGTTTGAAGAGGTAAGGAATGCCCTCCGTGCCGGTCGCACGTTGGCGCGAAGCGCTGTCAAGCCGGCAAGCTGGGCTCTGCTCGACTGCTCGACCAGAGAGGGTGACGCCTTCCTCGCACCTGCGACCTTTCAGGTGTCCAAACCTCCAATTGCCGACATCGTCGATTTGCAGTGTCGCACCGAGACCGCTGTCGTTCAATGGAGAGAGCCCGCGCCACACGGCGCGCGTCGGCATCGCAGTCGTGCCAACCGAGCCGATGCCGGGTATTCCTCGCTGCGCCCGGCTGTTCGGTCGAATGGCGTCCAACAGGTCCTCGGGCGCGGTCCGCATCGGGCACTGTCGCGTGGCGGCATTCCCGTTGGTCGCCAGAGGTCCACGCAGCGGCCAGGCGCTTCGCCCCGAGCCCCGAGTGGATGGCCGCCGGCACCGCGGCGCTGGGAGCCACCGCGACCGTGGGCGGCCTCTACGCGTCCGCGACCTGGGACACGCCCTCCGGCCCCTCCATCGTCGTTACCGCGCTCGCGCTCTTCATCGTCACGCGCGCCGACAGCCTCCGAAAGGCGGGCCAGTTGGTAGCCAGCAGGAGGCGGTGACGGCAGACCGCCGTCTCGGGCCACATTCAGCCGGACTACCCGCGGTCCAACGCACTGTCGTCGCCGTCCGAGCCCATCACGCGCGTGATCAGGTGATCGGTGACGTCCTCGAAGTAGCTCTCCAACCCGGTCTGCAGACTGCTGTACTCGGGCCAGACCACGCGGTTGAACTCCCGTTCCCGCGCGCACCACAACACTCGTGCGGCGTTGCCGTCGATAGCGGTAGGGACGCACGCCATGCTTGCGGTAGACCGCGACGAACAGGCTCACCGACCACGGGTCGGGCAGTGAGAACTGGAGCTCGACCTCGGGCTCGCGGTTCCCGTCCAAACCGCCTAGGCGCCCGCGCAGCCGGTCCATCGCGGCGCCGTCTGCGGCTTTCTCCCCGGGGCTCGCTGCACGCCGGAACAGCGCCTCTACCTTGGCGAGCTTCGCCCCGAGCTCTTTGTCGTCGACCATCGGACACCCACGCCCTGAGGCGAGATCGGAGCTCCGACCATTCCACCGAACCCGTGCACCGCTGTCCATGCCGGGTTCACGGCAAGAGGTGCAAGCGTCTGGTCGACGAACGGTTTGGTCGACGAACGGTTTCGGGTCTGACCGACCTGCCTTCCATTATTGCCGAGCCCACCTCGCGGACGGGTATGCGGCGCTCTCGGGATACCGGCGGCGACCGCCGCCGGTTGCTCTTAATAGCGACGGCCGGCGCGAGGGCGCCCGATTTCATGTGCTGCCCTACGTGTTCTCCCGGCTGTCCCGGCCAGCGAGACGCCGGCACGGGTTGGCCTCCGGTGGTCTTGTGCCCGACGAGCTCGTCGGCGTCCCACCGGTGCGTGGGCGCCGTTGGGAGGGCGAGGCCGGCCGTGACGCGGGCGGCGGGCGGGCCTCCCGGCGGGGGCGGTGCCGGCCGCCGCACCTGCACGCGGACCACGGGGAGATCGATCATGCACACCGGCAGGATGTTTCGTCGCGACGCACAGACTTTTCTGATCCATCTGTTCGGGCGCGGGCTCGAGGACGACCGCTACGTGATCGAGCGCTACAAGAGTCTCGCCAGCGGCGAGATCCGTCCCGTCGACGCAGAGCAGCCGAGGACGAAAGGCCGGTGCAGGCCGCGCCAGAAGATCGTCTCACGCAAGGCGGTTCGGGATCTGCGGCCCGAGCGCGACGAGATCATCGTGTGCACCGGGGTCAAGCTGGCAAGATCCGGAATCCAGCTCTACGGCCTCCAGGCGACAGGCTTGGCGGCCGCCCGTCACGCGCGATGACCGGAGAAGCCGGTCATGCCGAGCGCGGACTACACGAAGGAGCGGGAACGCTATCGCCTGCGCCAGCGGCAACGCCACGCAGCCCGTCTCGCGAGCGGGGTGTGTACACGATGCGGCGCGACCCCGCCCGTGCCGGGCCGCCTGAAGTGCGAACCCTGCCTCGAACGGCAGCGCGACTCCGACCAGGTCCGCCGCGACCGGGCCAAGACGGAAGGCAAGCAATACGGCGGCCGGGATCCGGAACGGTCTCGCCGTGCCGATCGCGCCGGGGATCGGCGCCGCCGCCGGGCGCGCAGGGACGCAGGGTCTTGCACGTCCTGCGGCCACCGCCGGCCAGCGCAAGGTCGCTCCGTCTGCGTGCCATGCAGGGAGGCACAGCGTGAAGTCGAACGCGCACGCTATCATGCGCGCCGCGCTGCAGGCCGCTGCGTGCGCTGCCGACAGCCGGCCTTCTCGGGCTCCTCGCGCTGCGGCCGCTGCGCCACGCTGGAGGCGGCGCGTGTCTCGTCCGAACGAAAGAGCGCCACGGCCAGGAGACGGTACATCGGGCGGCGCGCCCGAGGTGAGTGTGTCGATTGCGGAGTCGACACAGCAGGGGCCGCGCGCTGCCCGCGTTGCGCCTGGCGTTCCAATGCACGCGCACCCGAGAAACACGGCCTGCTGCTCTCGCCGTCCTACACCGTCATCGAACTCGCCAACGGTGCCGACCACGGCACGTACGAAGCCGAGGCCGAGGTGCTGGCCTGCCTCGTCTTCGCCGGGCTGCGCATCGACCAGGTCGACATCCGTTCGAACGTGCCGCTCATGGGGATAGGCGGCGGGTAACCCTCGGCCTCGCCGGCCCATAACCCGGCAGCCGCACCTGCGGCCGGCCCAGGCGAACATCCCCGCACGCGAGCTGTTGTCGGCCATTCGATGGACGAGGCGCCGCAGCACGCCGCCTTGACGCAAGACCCGGCAAGTCGGAAATATACTACCTACTACCAAGAGGGGCAGAGCCATGCGCACCGTCTCGCTGATGACCGCCAACCAGGAGTTTTCGAAGCTCGTCCGCGAGGTCGAACGCGGCCAGGGCTTTCTCATCACCCGGCGCGGCCGGCCTGTTGCGAAGCTCGTGCCTCACAGCGCCGGCAAGGCCGCCGATACCGCATGGGCGGCGGCCCACCGGCGCATGATGGCGCGCCTGGAGAAGGGAGCGCCGCTCGGCGGGCTCCGGATCGAACGGGCCGCGCTCTATGGCCATCGCTAAGGGGCGGTTCACCCTGGACACCAACATTCTGGTGTATGCGGTCGACCGTGACGGGGGCGAGCGCCACCGGCGCTCCATGGAGCTGGTGGGGCGGGCGGCCGAGCGCGACTGTGTCCTGACGCTTCAGTCCCTGGCCGAGTTCTTCCACGCCACCACGCGCAAGAGCCTTCTCGGGCCTTCAGATGCCGGCAGCTTCGTGCGCGACTGGCTGGAGGTATTCGAGGTCGCCTCGGCCGGAAGCGAGGCTCTTGGCGATGCGATGAGCGCGGTGGACGAGCACCGCCTCTCGTTCTGGGACGCGCTGCTTTGGGCGACGGCGCGCCAGGCGGGCTGCTCTGCACTGGTGAGCGAGGACATGCAGCATGGCCGCCGCCTGGGCGGGGTGGAGTTCGTCAACCCCTTCGCACCCCAGGCCGCCGCGACCATGGCAACGTTGCTCGATGCCTGATCCTGGCCTGCGGGCCTTCGCCTCCCGGCCCGCTCGCCAGACCCGCATGTAGCGCACCCGGCAATCCGTCTCCGCCCGCTCAGCACCCAGCGGGACCGGTCCCGGGCGCCGCGCATACGCGGCCTCACTCCGCCCTGCCGCGCGCCGTCTGCGAGCTGACGTCCGGTGCGAGTTGCGCGGTCGGTGTCCAGCCGGCAGGCGCAGGATCAGGCCGCTGGCGAGAGGCGAAGGGGAGCAGGAGAAGGGTGAACGGAGAAGATCAGGAGAGAGATCGATCCGTTCGTCACCCATCGTCAGAACTCGCACGTGAAGGAGCACGATCATGAGTTTCGGATTGAACCGCGCGGAAGTCATTGGCCGCCT
>LXNI01002595.1_pt1 | contig 12124 bp, 11 predicted proteins | sample 809091 | NCBI WGS metagenome assembly LXNI01 (sample SAMN04870527, study PRJNA318959) | sponge metagenome | biome: 01000161; feature: marine sponge reef; material: water | host: Sarcotragus foetidus | place: Greece: Milos, Mediterranean Sea | collected 2013-05-29 | depth 5-7 m | reverse complement strand
CCATTAATGTCCATGAATGTCCATGTCGCCGAAATTGCGAAAATTGGAATTTGAGTATAAATGCCATTGTTTCAACATCTTAACGATATGCGCTTGGTGCATGGCTCGCGCCCGGGACCGGTCCCGGGACGCTTGCCGACGGATCGCCCGTTACCCCGTTTCGTTTCCCTGTCCGGAAACACGATTTCCCCGGCCAACAGGCGAATCCGCCGGAGACGAGTTCGTGGCGGACCGCGTCCGCCGCCATTTTCCCCGGTATCAATTTCCGGGGATTTACCTCCGGACATGGCCTGCCATAATCCCCGCACAGGGGAGCATGTACACTTGGCTGGCCAGGACTTCGACTACATCATCATCGGCGCGGGATCGGCGGGGTGCGTGCTGGCCAACCGGCTGTCCGAGGATCCCGATATTCGGGTTCTGGTGCTTGAGGCCGGCGGCATGGACGACGACCCGTGGATCAAGGTGCCGATGGTGTGGATGAAGAAATTCGTCGACGAGCGGCATCACGACTGGGGTTATGACACCGAGCCCGAACCTCAAACCGACGATCGCGTCCTGGAATGCGTTCGCGCCCGGGTCGTCGGCGGGTGCTCCTCGATAAACGCCATGTCCTATGTACGGGGTCACGCCGCGGACTATGACCGCTGGGCGGAGACCGGTCTAACGGGGTGGTCGTACGCCGACGTTCTTCCCTATCTCAACCGCAGCGAAACCTGGGAGGGCGGGGAGAGCGCCGGCAGGGGCGGCCGGGGCCCGCTGCGTATCCGAAGAAGTCCCTATCAGGACCCGATGATCGAGCCGGTCGTGGAGGCCGCCGGGGAAATAGGGCTTGCGCGAATTGACGATTACAACGGCGGCGACAATGCGGGCGTCAGCCGCATGCAGCAGAATATCTACCACGGACGGCGTTGGAGCGCGGCGGACGCCTTCCTGCGGCCCGCGCTGACCCGGCCCAACCTCCAGCTCCGGACCGGGGCCCACGTCAATCGCGTCGTGATCGAAAACGGCCGCGCCGCCGGTGTCAGTTATCATCGCGGCGGACAGAACCGGCGGGTGATGGCGGGCCGGGAAATTATTCTGTCGGGCGGCGCGCTCAATTCGCCGCATATCCTGATGCTCTCCGGTGTCGGCCCGGCGGACCAGCTGCGCCGGCACGACATTCCGGTGGTCGCGGATGTCCCGGCGGCAGGCCAAAATCTGCAGGACCATATTTCCGCCGGCGTCGACTATGCCCGGGCCGCGCCGGGACCGTTCCGAAAGCAAGCCCGGTGGGACCGGTTGGCCATCAGCGTCGCGCGGGCCCGATGGTCGGGCGTTGGTCCGGCGACCGATTTTCCCTCCGGTATCGTCGGATTTTTGCGGACCGACCCGGCGCTCGCGGCGCCGGACATTCAGTTCCTGTTCACCTTCACCAACCGCTTTGCCCACCCGTGGTTTCCGGGCATCAAGGCGCCGTTCGAGGATCGTGCGGGCGCCCGCGCGGTATTGCTCCACCCGGAAAGCCGCGGCCGGATCGAGCTCGCCTCCGCGGATCCAATGCAGTTGCCGCGGCTCCATCAGAATTTTTTCGGCGTTCCATCCGATATGGCCACCCTTCGGACCGGCGTGCGTCTGGCGCGGGAATTGTTTTCGCAAGCCCAGGTCAGCCCGTATCTTGGCGAGGAGCGGCTTCCCGGCGCCGGCGTAACCGATGACAGCGGCCTCGACGCCCACATCCGAAGGACGTGCACGACGGTTCACCACCCCTGCGGCACCTGCCGGATGGGTGCGGATGAGGCGTCGGTACTGGATGGGGAACTCAAGGTTCGCGGCGTGACGGGACTGCGCGTCGCCGATGCGTCCGCCATGCCGGACCTGATCAGCGGAAACATCCATGCCGCCGTCCTGATGATCGCCGAGAAGGCGTCGGATTTGATTTTGGGTAAGCCTGCCTTGCCCGCCGCCGAAACACGCGTTGCGGCGTGACCCGGCGGAAACCCCAAGGAGAGATACATGAGAATTCTGCAAACCGGCCTGACCTACAAGGATGACGGCAAGGCGACGCCCGGCTTCACCCTCTATTCCCCGCTTTGGAATCAAAAGACCTACCTGTTGAACATGGATGGCGAGCCGGTTCACGAGTGGGATCTGCCGGGAACGCCGGGCGGATACGCGCGGCTGCTGCCCAATGGCAATCTTTTCTACGCCGCCCAGTGGGACGGCGATGATGTGCCGCCGTTCAAGGGCGGCGCCCAGGGCGGAATCATGCGGGAGGTGGATTGGGACGGCAACGTCCTGACGGAATTCATCGACGGTTGGCAGCACCATGACGCGCGAAAACTGGCCAACGGCAATATCGTCTATGCCGGCTGGGATGTGATGCCCGAAGACGCACAAAAGCGGATTCAGGGCGGGCGCCCGGGCACGGAACCGCCGGGCGGAATTATCGGCGACTATGTGCGTGAAGTGGACCCCGACGGCAACACGGTCTGGGAGTGGCACACTCACGAAATGGACATTGAAAAATATCCCTTTCATCCCTTGGTGGCGCGGCGCGTATTCGCTTGGTGCAATACGACGTTTCCGCTGGAGAACGGCGATGTGCTGATTAGTCTGCGGCAGATCAACACCATCGCGATTATCGACCGGCAGACGAACAAATTCCGCTGGGAATTCACCGACATGATTTTGGGTGGCCAGCACGACCCTCAGTTGCTGCCGAACGGGAACGTTATCGTCTTCGCCAACGGCATGAACAGTTACGAGGGGCATCCCCACTCGCTGATTCTCGAGATCGATACCAAGACCAACGAAATCGTCTGGCAGTACCGGGCCCAGCCGCGGACCGATTTCTATTCCCACCACATCAGCGGCCAGGAACGGTTGTGGACCGGCAATACGCTGATCTGCGAGGGGCGGAACGGCCGGCTGTTCGAGGTCACGCCCGACGGTGAACTGGTGTGGGAGTTCATCAACCCGCACCGGGGCCCCGGGATAGACGGCGACAACGTGAACTGGGTGTTCAGGGCGTTCCGGTACGCGGAAGATTCGCCGGAAATCGCCGGGCGGGTGAAGCTCTAGGGTCCGGACCCGATTGGGCCGCCATGGGAGCGTTGCGGCGCTGCGGACGGCGCGGCACAAGGTCCCTCGCCCCCGTCAGGGGGAGAGGGCGTTTCGGTGCGTTCCCTCGCCCCCGTCAGCGGGAGAGGGGCAGGGTGAGAGGGCGCAAAAAGGGGAATCCCCTAATTGAGTCCGGACCCTAGACGATCTCCAGCATTCGTTCGATCGAGCCCAACGCGCGGAGCCTGATGTCTTCGGGCACCGTGATTTCGTAGCGCGTGTTCTCAAGCGCGTCGAGCGTATCCTCGAGAGTAATCTCGGCCATGTGCGGGCATCGATGGCTGCAGAGGCGTAGAATATTCTTGTCCGGGTGATCGGCAATGATGTTGTCGCCCATGGCGCATTCGGTCAGCAGCAGGAATTCCGGCGCCTGGCTGGCGTCCACGTAGTCGATGATGCCCTTTGTGGAGCCGACGAAATCGGATTCCCGGACCACTTCCGGTTTGCACTCCGGGTGAGCGAGGACGGCGACATCCGGAAACTGTTTGCGGACCGAGGTGACGTCCTCCGGCGTGAAAAGTTCGTGGACCTCACACGAGCCATGCCAGGAGATGATGGTGTTCCCAAGGTTCGCCGGCCGCTTGGTCCCCTCCGGGTCGTCTTGAGGAAAGAATGTCGACCAGCCGAGTTCGGCGGCAATGTTGCCGGCCATGAATTCGTCGGGAAGAAAGATAACGGTGTCGGTTTTGAGGGATTCAATGACCTTGGCGGCGTTCGCGGACGTACAGCAGACATCGGTCTCCGCCTTCACGTCGGCGTAGGAGTTGATGTAGGTCACCACCGGTACGCCGGGAAAGCGCTTTTTCAGCGCACGGACATCGTCCGCCGTAATCGCCGCGGCCAGGGAGCATCCGGCCTTTGCCGCCGGCAGCAGGACTGTCTTCTCCGGGTTCAGGATTTTCGCGGATTCGGCCATGAAGCGGACGCCGCAAAATACGATAATGTCGGCGTCGGTCGTGGCGGCATGTTGGCAAAGCGCAAGTGAGTCGCCGGTAAAATCCGGGACGGAGTGATAGAGCGCCGCTTCCATGTAGTTGTGGCCCAGAATGACCGCGTTTTTCTCTTTTTTGAGGCGGTTGATCCTGTAGGCGAGTTTCGCCTTCTCCCGGATTTCAAAATCCGGGATGAGGTTCTTCAAAACCTCGCGCATCCTGCGATAGGTAGCTTCTTCGTTTGGCGCAATTATGCCCATTGAGACTTCCTCGCCAATTTGCGGCGGGTTACAGAATTATGACGCTATTCGGTGCTGCCGGCCCAATGCCGGCAAGCCACTAACGCGGAGGCGGTCGGTCCCCCCACAGGGTGCTCTGCCTTTGTCTCAATCCGAGTAATATAGCGCACGTAGTCGGGAAAGAAAGCCATCTCGACGACCATCGGCGAGTTCTGGGGTCTGTACTCAATCAGGGGATTCTCCTTTTTGCGCCCTCTCACCCTTCCCCTCTCCCCGGGGAGGGGGCGAGAGGACCCGATGCGGCAACGCGACTACTCCCTCTCCCTCTCTGAGGGAGAGGGCCGGGGTGAGGGTGGGAGCGATATGGAAGTTCCCCCTCACCCGGCTACGGCTATGGCTCGCAGGCTCGCCAAGCCTTCGCATCCCTCTCCCCCTGACGGGGGCGAGGGACCTTGTGCCGCGCCGTCCTCATCGCCGCCACACTCGTAGGGCGGTTCAATGGAGTCCGGACCCTAGAGCGGTTTCCGGACTATTCCGGCCGATGCCGCTAAACGGCTATTCGAACAGGCCGCGCCGCGGCGCTTCGGACCGGTCCGTCATGCCGTAATCCCTGACGACCTCGACGACACGAATCCGGTAATCTTCGAAAAGCTGCTCGCGTCCCAGGCGTTGCGCGGCGATATGATCGGACTGTTCCCGCCAGGCAATCAGACTTTCCTCATCCCGCCAGAAGGACAACGACAATATCTTCCTTTCATTGCTCAAGCTCTGAAAACGCTCAATGGAGATGAAGCCGTCCGTCTTCTCAAGGTCGTTCCGAAGCTTACCGGCAATCTCCAGATACTTCCCCCGGCCGTCCTCGGTTGGCTCGACCTCGAATATAACCGCGTACATCTCAATGGCCCTCGTTCTGCATCATTCGCCGAGAAGGCGGACAGGGTTGTCCACCAGAATCTTGTGAATCAGTGTTTCATCGAACCGCCAGTCCGCCAACTGATCCAGTAAGTACCCGTCATTCGGCATTGTCTTATAGTGCCACGGGTGGGGCCAATCCGAGCCCCAAAGCAGCCGGTCCGGAGCGGCCTCGGCAAGTGCCGCCGCAAGGGGCGGCACATCGTCGTACGGCGGGGCGTCCCGTTGGGTGATTCGATAGGTGCCGGTCAGTTTGGTCCATGCCCGGCCATCTTTCATCAGCGCCAGCAGCTCACGGAATCCCGGATTGTCGACACCTTCCGTGGTTTTCATGTAGCCGAGATGTCCGACGACGAAATCCACCGGCAACCCGCCAAGCGTCTTTGCAAGATCGGGAAATTCAGACACGTGAATGAGCAATTCCAGGTGCCAGCCCATGGGTTTCAGCCGCGCCGCGAATTCCACAAATTCGCTTATGGAGGCGAAAGGCATACCGCCCTTGTCCACCATGTTGACCCGAATGCCCCGGATGCCTTGATCGTGTAATCGCCCCAGCGCGGCGTCCGTCACCGCGCCATCGACGGCGGCCACCCCCATGAGCCGGCCGTTGGACCGGACAATTGCGTCCAGCATGGCCCGGTTGTCGGTGCCGTAGACGCTGGGCTGCGTCAGGATACCGTAATCGATTCCGAGCGCTTGGTGCAGCCGGTCCAACTCGGCCGGCGGCGCGTCCGGCGGTGTGTAACCGCGCTTTGGCGCGTAGGGGTATTTCGCGGCCGGACCGAAGACATGGGCGTGGGCATCCCAGGCGCCGGCGGGAATGCCGAACCTTGGTGGCCTGGGGTTCGGGTCGGGCCCCGGACAGTCCGGAATCTCGTTTTCGGTCAATCGCCAAATCCGTAAAGCCGCGCTGGATTCTCCGCCAAGATCTTGTTGCGGGTCGATTCGCCGTCGGCCCAGTTCAGCAGGGTGTCCAACAGCATGGCGTCGTCGGGCCTCGGGTCCTGTCCCGGATGGGGCCAATTGGATGCCCACAGCATATGGTCCGGCGATTCCCGCACCAGTTCCCGGGCCATTGCCGCGACATCATCGTAGTGGGGCGGGCCGGCCTTTGAGGTCTCGTACGGGGCCGAGAGCTTGACCCAGGCGCCCCCGGCGACGAGCTTCCTGAGACATTCGAACGCCGCGTGGTCCGGTGACACCGGATCCAGGAATTTGCCCGTGTGATCTATCACCAGCTCTCCGGGCCAGCCTCTGATTTGGGCGTCAAATTCCGGTAAGAGCCGGCCGTCGAGCTGCAATTGGATATGCCAGCCGTGACCCGCGGCGCGATCGGCGAGAACGTCCAGGTCCTCCCATGGCAGCGCCCCTCCGGGCAACATATGGAACCGGATGCCACGAATACCCAGTGCCGTCAGGTTCTCATAGACCTCGTCCCCGGCCCCCGTACCGACCACCGCCACGCCACGGGCGCTGTCGCCAAGGGCTGCCATTGCTTCCAGTGTGCAACGGTTGTCGTCGCCATAGGTTGTCGGTTGGACGATAACGACCCGCTCGAGGCCGAGCCGCTCCTGGACGCGGCGATAGTCCTCGAGCTTGCCGTCCGGCGGCGGCAATAGCGCAGTCGGCGCCATGTCGTACCCCGGCTCATAGACGTGCATATGGGTGTCGCATGCGCCGGGCGGCGCGATAAGACTTGGTGCGGTCATGCGTCAAACGGCCCCAATCAGGCTGCGAAGTGTGTCTGCTCGCCGGCCATTAGACAAGAAAAGAGCCCGTACCCGGAGGGCGCGGGCTCAAAATCGTCGGGGTGCGTCCCCCCCTTGGCTGGAAGTTTGAAGCCATTTCCCGGTCGGGAGCATCAGCGCGGCCGCCGCTTCGGATTTCGCGGTGCCGGCGGTTTGCGCGACGGCGTTGATCTTCTCATTGGGTTCATCGGGTTTCATACAGGTTTCTTTCATTTGCTCCGAAGAATTACGGGCGCCGAGGCCGATAACGAGCATCGTGGCAGCGGCGACATCATGGCCTGGGCATCGACCCACGGAACCGGTCTGCTATAGTCGCGCCGAGTTTCGATTTTTTTCAAGGAGTGCGCGTGATGGCACGGGTTGAGCGTTTTTCCGGACTTCTGTCGCCGGTCTTGACACCGTTTGGCGAAGACCTGTCCCCTGACATGGACCGGCTGATCAGCCACGGCAAGTGGTTGCTGCAACGCAACTGCAATCTCGCGCCGTTCGGCACCACCAGCGAGGGCAACTCCCTGTCCGCGGCCGAGAAGGCCGACATCCTCGATAGGCTGGTTGCCGCCGGGATTCCCGCCGCCTCCATGATGCCGGGGACCGGGACCTGCGCCATTGCGGATACCGTGACGTTATCCGCCAAAGCGGCAGGGTTGGGTTGCGGCGGTGTCCTGATGCTGCCGCCGTTCTACTACAAAAACGTCAGCGACGACGGTCTCTACGCCGCTTACGACGCGGTCATCCAACAGGTCGGCTCCGCCGACCTCAAAATTTACCTCTACCATATTCCGCCCATGTCCCAGACGCCCATCAGCCTGAGCCTTATCGAGCGGCTGTTGAAGGCCTATCCCGAGACCGTCGTCGGCATCAAGGATTCGTCGGGCGAATGGAACAACACCAAGGCCATGCTTGATGCGAAGTTCGACGATTTCCGCATCTTCGTGGGCTCCGAATCCTTCCTGCTCGCCAACATGCGAAACGGCGGCGCCGGATGTATTTCGGCGACCGCCAACGTCAATCCGTCGGCGATCTACGAGTTGTACGAACACTGGCGGGATAATGACGCCGAAGACCGTCAGGCCGACTTGGACGCGGTGCGTGACATCTTTGTCGAATATGCGGCAATTCCGGCGCTCAAGGCCTGCGTGGCCCATTTCGCCGGCGATCCCGGCTGGGCTCTCACCCGCCCGCCGCTTATGCCGTTGGATACGGAAAAAGCATCGAAGACCATCGAAGCCCTTTTGGCCTGCGGCTTCGACATGCCGGGCCTGGCGGGCGCGAAGGCCGCCGCGGAGTAGCCGTCGGCAATCGCCGCTGGACGTTATTGAACCAATCGATTCTAAATTGAGGGTTGATGGAAGAAATCCATCAATTCGCACCGGCGAAATTTGAGGCGGCGGCTAGTCGCCGCTCTCGTCGTACAGCCCCCGTGATCTGTGCCAATCCTCGATCCCTTCATCCGGATAATGATCGAACCGCGGATTTGCCTCGTCTTCGCCGGGGATCAATACCCAGTCCGGTTTGTGGGCGAGCATGAAGTGCTTTTGCTCGGGCGGGACCGGCAGCGGCGTGTCGATCACGCCGGCGATGGGGTAAAACCACTGACCGTGCTGGGGGTTGTGGTTCCACATGACGGTTCCGCACTGGGTGCAGAACGACCGGCCACCGGCGTTGCGGCCGTCTTCCGCGTACGAGTCCCGGTCGTTGTTGTTGTGCCGGTAGAGCTTGAGATTTTCCTCGCCTTCAATCTCCAGCGTGTCGTATTCGCCCATGATGTTGATGGTATAGCCGCCGCCGCCGGCCGCCTTCCGGCAGATGGAGCAATAGCACCGATTGACCGCATAGGGTGTGTGAGAGATGCAGGAAAACTTCACGGCGCCGCAAAGGCAGGATCCTTCAAGCCGCATGATGGGGACTCCTTGTCAGACGTTATTCGGGCCGGCTACTTGATCTGTTCGACCTTCGGGTTCCGGTTGCGCATGTCGCCGTCCCAGCGTTTGGCGAATTCGGCCGGCACGCCGATCTGGTCGAGAGCGCGGGCGACGAAATGCTCGACCATGTCGTCCAGCGTTTCGGGGTGGTTATAGAACGCCGGAACAGGCGGCAGGATGCAGACCCCCATGCGCGCCAGTTTGAGCATGTTTTCGAGGTGAATCTCGTTGAACGGCGACTCGCGCACCATCAAGACCAGTTTCCGGCGCTCCTTGAGGATCACGTCCGCGGCCCGGTGAACGAGGTGTTCGCCGAACCCGTTGGCGATGGCCGCGACCGAGCGTGCCGAGCAGGGCGCGACGATCATGCCGTCGGTGACGAAGGAGCCCGACGAGACCTTGGCGCCCATGTCGCCGGGGCCGTGATAGACGTCGGCCAGGTCCCGGAGATCGGCGACCGTATGGTCGGTCTCGTGCTCCAGTGTCTGTTGGGCCCATTTGCTGACCACGAGGTGGGTTTCCACCTCGGAGCGGGCGAGCGCCTCCAGCAGCCGGACGCCGATGATCGCCCCGCTGGCGCCGGTCATGCCTACCACGATCCGTCTTGGCCGATTTTCGGACACGTCACCCTCGCTTAAGAGATTGAATCATAATACGTATTACGGCCGTGGAGCAAGCAGCCGTCATGCCGTCTCACTGATCATGCGGATGCCGAGCCTGATCGGCTCACCGGTCAATTCCGGTCATCGCCTCTATTTGTCATCGCGGCCGCAATATCGGACACGGTCTTCTTGTGGAAATCGAGTGCTGCCTTGCCGTCGACGGCGCCGCCCAAGCCGGCGCCGCCCGAGATCAGTTCGAGGCTTTCAGCGCCGTGCCGGCGGGGTGCACCCCTTTGCGGCCGCCCAGATAAAATTATTCGAGGCGGGCTCAGGCTTGCGGGCGTCATTCTCGTTCAGGAAGTCGACCAGCATCCGCGACATGTCAGCGGGGTTCCGGCGCCGCACGCAATTCTCGAACCAACGGAAGCCGTCGACCAATTGGGCCTGATAGAGGGAAACCAACTGGTCCGCCAGCCCGGCAATGTAGTCCTCGCGGCGCGCCCGCGGGTAGCTCAGGAAGGTTTCGCCCGAAACGTAGCCGAAGGGCTGGGCGCCTCTGATCTGGGCCTCGGCCGGCAAGCTGGAGCCCAGGAGGATCATCATTGCGGTAAGCAGTCTGACCATCGGGCGGTCATAACAACGCGGTACGAATCCCGCAAAACATCTTTTTGTGCGTAGTCGCACAAGGTCAACCTGCGCGCGGTCGCACAAGGTCAACCTGTGCATTTGGAAGCCGGCTACCAGACCCCGATGTAGACGCGCCGCTTTTCCGGCGGGTGGTAGACCGAGTGTCCGCGCCGGGCGAGCGGTTCCTCACCGACGGTGGTGCGGAAATTCCGGGCGAGGAAGTTCTCCGTCAGCATCTCCCGCATCCGGCCCCGAATTTCCTCATAGGCGGGGTCGGCGCCGAGGTCGGTGAACTCGTTGGGATCGTCCTCGAGGTCGTAAAGTTCCGGGCGGAACTTCAGGTGGTGGATGTACTTCCACTTGTCGGTGCGGATCATGATGGCGCGTGCTTCGCGGGCGGCGATGCCGAGTGCGTCGAGGTCTATCCGCGGTGCAAATTCCGATTCACAGATGACATAGTCCCGCCAATCGCCGGGCTGCTCCCCGTGCAGAATGGGCAGCAATGATTTGCCCTCCACCACGTGTTCGGGAATCGTCCCGCCTGCCACTTCGATAAAGGTGGGGACGAGGTCGATGCTCTCGATGAACCTGTCATCGACGGTGCCGCGGGTTGCGTCGGATGCCGGGTCCGGATCGTAGACAATAAACGGCAGCCGGATACTCTCTTCGTGAAACAGCTCCTTCTCGCCGAGCCAGTGGTCGCCGAGGTAATCACCGTGGTCCGACGTGAAAACGATCATGGTGTCGTCCATCCGGCCCTTCTCTCCCATGAACGCGAACAGCCGGCCCAGGTGATCATCAAGCTGCTTGATCAGCCCCATATAGGCGGGGATAACCACTTCCCGCACTTCATCCCGGGAAAAGGCTTGGCAGTCCTCACGCCGGTGATAGGTCCGATAGACCGGGTGGTCGGTCTCCAGTTCTTTCGGGTGACGGTTGGCGGGCAGAATGTCGTTGCCCCCGAACATGTCGTGGTACGGCGCCGGTGCGATATACGGCCAGTGGGGCTTGATATAGCTGAGATGCATGGTCCACGGGTCGTCGCCGCATTCTTCGATGAACTGCATGGCGCGGCCGGTCATATAGGCGGTTTCGGAGTGCTCCTCTTTCACCCTGGCCGGATACTTGCTGTTGCGCAGATACCAGCCCGAAAGAATCTCGCCGTCGGGCCCCTCGGCCGAGTTGGCGAAATCGTGCCAGGGATTTGGGCTGTCGTAGCCCTGTTCCCTCATCCAATTGTTGTAAGCGAGATTCTCCGGCGCCATCTCGGCGGTGCCCCATAGGCCGTCGTCCCGCTCGTAAGGCTCGAAGCCGCATTCGGCGACCAGCACGCCCTCGATGGAGTTACGGTCGATCTTGAGGCGCTTCATCCCGCCTTGGTCGGCAATCATATGGGTCTTGCCGACGAGGGCCACCCGGTGGCCCAGCGGGCGCAGGTAGTCGCCGATGGTCAATTCATCGACCGACAGCGGGACGCCGTTCCACACCGCGCCATGGGTAAAGGCGTAGCGCCCGGTGTAGAATGACATGCGGGAGCCGCCGCAGACCGGGGCCTGACAATAGGCACGGGTAAACCGTACGCCTTTTGCCGCCAAGGCATCGATGTTGGGTGTTTCAAGTCGCGGGTGACCGGCGCAGGACAGATAGTCGTAGCGAAGCTGGTCACACATGATGAACAGAATGTTCTTGGTCTTGCCCATGAGCGGGGGGCCTCCAGGGGTCATGATTTGCCGACATGTAACGTGCCCGGCGGGCAGCGCATATATGCCCATTTGCTATCGCTGATGTTAAGCGAAATTCGTCGGCCAGGCAGGGGGCTTGGCGGCGATTGACTCCCTTGGCCGATGTGCGGACGATTAACCCGCATTTCCCGCCAGGGTCATGGTCTGCGCGGCGTTCTCTGGTCGGCGGAGCAGGAGAGGCGCGCCGCGCGATGCGGTGACATCGGGCAAGCGCCTCGACGCACGCTGTCGATCAGAGAGCGCCGCCCTTCGGGTCGCGCCCCGGCGCCCGCCCGCGGCGTCGCGGCCCTCAACCGTA
>LXNI01002594.1_pt1 | contig 12129 bp, 14 predicted proteins | sample 809091 | NCBI WGS metagenome assembly LXNI01 (sample SAMN04870527, study PRJNA318959) | sponge metagenome | biome: 01000161; feature: marine sponge reef; material: water | host: Sarcotragus foetidus | place: Greece: Milos, Mediterranean Sea | collected 2013-05-29 | depth 5-7 m | reverse complement strand
AAGGCGATGAATTCCGGCAGCGGGAGTTCGTAATGCGTCCGCAGCCCCTTGAGTTCCTCGGCGACGTACTTGCCCGACCCGCCCAGAAAAACGTTGATAGTGCTCATGCTGATGACGGTTTCCAGTTGTTCCGTGTCCTTCGCATGTAAAGGTCAGGGTGCTCATCGAGTTCCGTCAGACCGCTGTTCACGGCAGTGTCGTCAGCCGACGCTGCAAAAGTCGGACCGTTGGTGAGAGGCGACGGCTTCCGTCGCAACCGGACACCGTCGGAGCCCCGGCGAGTTCGCGTTCGGGACTTAGGTGCGGAGCAATTGGATGCCAGAAGGGTCGCCACCGGCAGCCCACGTTTGGATGAATTGCGCGCAATGGCTGTCGCACGCCCAAGTATGCAACCGGCATACTCCTCACGATTAGCCCCTTGCTATTGAGAGTTGAGGTTCTGGCTGCCCGGACCCCAACGTCTCAACTGGTGCCTCGGCGAAGGTCGGCGATCTGCGCTGCCAAGCCTGTGCAGTTGACTGACACCACGGTCATTGGATGTGTCGTTCGCGCCAACAACTTTGTCATTGGCACTGGATACCTCGGATGTTGACTAAGAATTCCTTGGTGATTGACGCGCTAGAGTCAGCCGTTCTGGCCCAGCGGGCAGCAGGATTGGCGTCCAATCCCGGCGCCTTGGAATCCGTCAGAGCGGCGAGGTTGACCCAAGTGGCGCTTCCCATTCGCTAGATGTCCATACCGCGGACACCACAACGACGCACTCCGACGACGGACCGAGACAACCTTGCATCCTTCGCCGATCCAAGCCGGTAACCAGAGACGATCACGCAGCCCCCCACATGGCCCAACGCTGGAAGATTAAATCACGCGAGCGTAACGAAACCGTTACAATTGGCGGCTGTTTCAGTTACTTTCGGTAAAGTGCCGAGGCCGGAACCTCATTGCGTCTTCGGGCATCGAGTCCGATTCCGCAGCGCACGGCAAGATCCGGGGGCATTTGACCGCCGTCTGGAAACGCGCGAGACCATCCAGACCCGCTCTGGCGCGCATCGCCGGTGCCGCGCCGGAGTGTCGCCAGGTTGAACGGAGCCAGGTCGCAGGTCACCGAACACGTCCTGCTTGAATTCCTGGTGCGCGGGTTCTTTAGCGACGCACGCCCCCCAGGCTCATCGATGCTGCCCCTGCAGTCTCCGCCAAGGCTTTATTGTTCCGCGCGGCCGCCCGCGAGCACGACAAGCTTGCTTCCGCCGATCGGCCGCTCGGCTTGAATCCTGCCTGCCTCAAGAATGGCATCGACATGTCGGAAGGAAGACTTACGTCGGCACGGGATACCCGACGCCAGAAGCAACGAGCCCGTACGCGACGACGAATCGTTGGGCATCGACCGCCTGAGCGAATCGAGTCTCGCCTGCTGGCGAATCGGTCTGCCGGCAACGATCGCGGCGTCGTCGTTGCCGTGCCGTGGTGCCAGCATCGCGTACGCGCGATGCCGAGCCTGTTTCGGTGCAGAAGCCACTCCTCAGCCCGAACCTCCATCGAGGCACCGTTGCATGGAGTCCGACCGTCTGTTTGGAACCGAATCTTCGGCCGCCCGCATTGCCGGAAATCCGTGCGTAACGGCCGACCGCGAGGCATGTTGGGAGACGATGCAATGCCGACGTGGTCATTCGCGTGCCAGCCCAGCAGCTCCGCAACTGCGGCAATCGGTCGACCCTTGCAGGACAGAAGTGTCGCTCGTGGCCGACACGAGGTGAGGATCACGGCGCCCCGCCGCGCCCTCGGCGGGAGCCGCACTTTCGTGCGATTGCGTCGGCAGTGAACCGTGTTCGGTGCCCGGTCTACCGAGCGGTGGCCGCCCGGTTCACCTGGGTTCTGATGCAACTCAGCACCTAGATTCCGCGAGCCGCGACTCTTCGGTCTATTCGGCTCGGCGGGGGAATGCTCTCCAAGGGTATTCGCGCCGAAGCTTGCTTGTCGCCGACCAACCGGCTGTTATGCCCAGCGAGTCGTCGGCACGCGGCCGTGGTTCAAGGCGACGCGTCGGACGCCGCATCGCAGACGTTCATGCGAGCCAGGCCTACGCAGGCGTGGGACCCCACCGACTCCGGCGATGCGTGCCTGAAGCGCCACTGCCTCTGCGGGCCGTCGGGCCGGCCGGGACAGTTCTGGCAGAAGTGTCAGTAGCGGCGAAGCGGCCAAACTATCGGCGGCACGTCGTCAGTGCTCACCGAGCCGAGCCGGCGGTAGAGCCGGTAGGACGACATCACCGCACCTGGGGCGACGCACATAGACCTCGAGGCGTCATCGACTACGGTCCCAACACCTTGAAATCGGCGATCTGATTTGCCAGTTCGTTTGGGATCTCGACGACACCGGTATCGGCGAACTCGCCACCGGCCGGGACCACTCGCCCTGAACCCTGCATTCTTCTAATCGCGAATCCATCAGCGTCCAGAAACGTCGGGCGAATCTGACTTTGATAGACCAGCACATCCGTATCGGTCTTGTTGCGGAGCGTGTATGCGTACGAAACCGTTGACTCGCCGTAATCCGACTGGTGCAGCAGTTTCCAGCCCTCGCTGCCGTCGACGACTTCGAGCATCCGATAGAGGTCCCGATTGTCGTAGTCGGAATAGGCTCGGTAGGCGCTGATGCGATCGATGGCTGCAAAGTATTCAAAGGCAATCTGACCGAGCACGACGCCGGCACCCACCATCACGGCGAGCACGAGCGTGGCTGCCAGGTAGACCGCAACGCGGAGCGCCGGACGTCCAAGGCGTCGTGGCAGTTGCCTCACGGGCAGAACACCGGTTCCAACAGGACCATCCACGACCCGTCCGTATCGACGCTCACCTCGACCGGGCCCGCGGGTACGTGCGGCTCCGCAGCCTTGCAGCCAGGACCGACACAGACGATCTTCGGGCTGTCCGACACCCAGCCCATGCCGCCGCGTCCCCAGTTCAGGTCTACGCCGACGCGCTGCGTGACGTCGTCGGGTTGCATGGGTTGGATTAGCTCAATCGTCCATACCCCGGCGGCCAAGTCAATCGCTTGCGGCTGGCGACCTTCGCCATTGACGGTCCATAGCTCAGACTCTTCAGTTATGGTCTCGCCGCTTGACGCATTGAGCGGCGCGTAGCCAAACCAGCCGGCGTATCCCCACCGGCCGAACTCCTGCCGGACGGTCGGCCAGACCAGCGCGAGGGCGATCACGACGAGTGCGGCGGCGATGACGCGCTGGCTCGTCACTCGGAAGCGTTTCATGGGATAACTCCAGATTCGCAGGGCACAGTGCTCAGCCTCTCGTTGGTTCGCGGCCGGCCGGACACCTGACACGCTGAACTGCAAGGCTCCGTGCTCGCAAGGTTGTGGCGGGAGGAGACGGCCTCGGGTCCGGTGATCTCACCTGGCCCGTAGGCTCCGGTTGACCGAGGGTCCGCGTCGGGGTGAACGGAACTGACGACCCGCCGGCGCCAGCCAGGTGAACCGCGGGCGTCACGGCGAAAAACCGCGCTGCCACCCACCCCCATTCATCGTCGAGTGGAGCCGGCCGAGCGGCACCCGCAAAGCAACGTAATGCGCTCCCTTTCAGTGCAGCCATTCCTCTACTTTCTTGCTAAAGGTGTCCAGCTCCCGCAATGCCGTGCTAGTGGCCGAGAGAGGTCGAGTAAGTGCGCAGGCAGCAACAGTTCGCATGCGTGCTCCTCCGTACCTAACGGAACGTCAGGAACTGCTGTTGGACCCAATTGCCATCGGTCAACTCTCACCAGGTGACGCCGTTGACGACCTGGGTCTTGCCGGTGAACTCAAGCTCCGACTCGCCGGGAGCCACGTAGGCGACCGAGGCGTTGGGGTCGGCAGCTGAACGGATGTTAAGACCGGAACTCGGAACCACGACGGCGCGTAGGGTCTCGCCTATTGCAGCCGAAGTGACCGGGGCCAAGCGGAAGTACCGGCGATCCGAATCCGGCGCAAGCCCGGTGCCGAGCTTGGGGTCGTAGATCACCACCGGCGGCGTGTCGCTGTCAACTTCCAGCAGCACCCAGCCTTCGAATGTGGCGCCCTGAAACAGGGTCGCCTCGAGCTTCGCGCCGGGGAGCTGGAGCCACGGGTTGGCGGCTGCACTCTGCGCCAACTCTGAACCGCTCGCCCCACTGCCGTTCATCCCAGCAATCAGCGTCGCGACGGTCTCGACAAACCCGTCGCCGGAAAACTGCGTCGACGAAATGGAAGCCGGCGCATTGCCACTCGCGGTGTTGGTGACCCTCATCTTGAACAGGAAGAACGTCTTGCCTTCACGAGGCGCGGGGTTGAAGACACTGGTCGCGCCGAGCCATTCCTCCGCCTCGGAGTCGAGATAGGCTTCGGTGACCTCAAGCTGAAAGGCCGACGTGACCGCGGTGTCGCCCAGCGGGATCGGGGAATCGATTTCGGTGCCGCTCGACGTTGCGCGTGTGACCTCCGACCGGTCTTGCAGAATGGCGACGCCACGCTCCAGTTCAAAGTAGCGGAAGTCCGCATCGCGGGCCAGGATTGAGGCGGCCTCGCGCACGGCCAGCACAACGGCCTCGTCATCGTCGGCCACGTCGTCGAACGTCACCCACCCGTTGCGAACCTGTTCGTCGCCGTAGCCACTGCCATACACCGGCGCGGGCGCATCATCGTCCGAGGAGTCGGTCGAATCCAGGTACAGGGTGTGCAGCGACCCAGCCAGCCAGAATTTCGAGGCGTCAAGATCGCCGGCGGCGCCATCGGCAGTACCGGAGAACTCGACATCGATGCGGATGTGCACACGATCGGCGACACGGGACGATTCGACGACTCGGAGTTGCCAGTCCCCGTACGTGGCGACGTCCCCGACCTCGATCGGGTTTTGGCGCGTGGCCCCCGCCGCCAATGCGCTGATGTTCGTCGTACGCCGGACGTGCGGCGGATTCGAGCACGACTGGTCGGGAATGCACGCGCCCAACATTGCGGCCAGCGCCAAGCCGATGGCTCTGACTGTCAAGCGTCGCACGATGACTCCGGTTCATCTGATCTTGCCGATATGCCTACGCCTCGCCGCCGGTTTCGGCTCCGGAAACACCCGTCGGGGCGCCCCCTGGCGAGCAGCCCACCACGGGTGCCCGTCGGTCGCGCGACCCGTCGTGGCGGCTGCGGGACGGTACGTCGGCAAGTGCTGTGCATCCTCTAGGCATCCCCCAGGTCGATGCTCGTCCTCCGCAGGCGCGTGACGTGGTGTTGCCATGTCTTGGGCATCAAGGAAGAGCGGCCATGCGATGAGCTCCGCTTACCGGCTTGGTTGCCGTCCTTCGTGTCGTTGGTCGCTTGCATGATCGCCAGAACCTCCAGCCCATCAATGAGCGCTCTCCTGGCCATTGCCAATGTCGTCAGCATCAAACCTCTCGTCGGAATGCTTGCTCGTGGCGAAGCCCTAGCTCAGCTCGAACACGTCCCGCCGCACCGCCAAGTGGCCCCGCAACTCCCGCGGGTCTGATTCCTCCCGTCCCACACCATACCCTCTTGCAACACTTCCAACGTTTTGCCTCCTTATAGAGGAGCGATCTCGACATTACGTATAGATAACGACGCATCACCGTTGCATTACGTTCTGATTACTCCTTGACAGCACTGCTTGAGTGACCCGGGTTGGGCCTTCCGACTCGTATCCACAGTGCCCGACCAACTTGAGTCCTACGGCCTCGCGGAACGGGTATCCCGCAGAACCGGAGCGGCGAGAATGCGATGAACGCCGGGCAAAGCGATACGAACAATCAGGGGGTTGGCCGTGACCGCCTGTCCCGTCTGCGCGAGGCGAGCCTCCGAAGCGGCCCGAGCCATGATTCGGACCCTGGGTTACAGGTGGCCGTTGACGGGGCATGCCGGCTTCCCCGAGCCAGCACGGGCGGCATGATCACCATCGACGACTCGGGTCTACTTCACGACTTCACGACCTCCGTCTGACGGCGGAGGATCAGCGGCAGTTCGACGCCCTGGCGGGAGGACCAGCAGTCGTCGCCAATTTGCGCAGGCTGTGCGGAACATTGCGGGTGTGGACATCTCCGCCTACGCAGCGGCACACGGGCTTCCACGAATCGGTTCGCCGCCGGTGCGGCTGGGCAGTTCCGAACGAACCGCGTCTCGGAGCTCGCGACATCGGGCATCTGGCGCACGTAGAAGCGAAGCGCGTCGTGCTCGCGTGCTGCCATATCCGGCGCAAGCTCACGAACTATCAACTCCCCGGCCAGTCGGTCGATCTCGTCGGCCGACGGAATAGGCCAGAGTGCGCCGGGCGGTTTTGCTTCGCCTCCAGCGGCGCGCCATTCACCGCTTGGCGAAGGTTGGCCCAACCGACATCATGCTCGCGTCCGCGGGGGACTTCTCGATCTTCTGGGCCAGAATCCTGCAATCCGTTCGGCCGTACCCATGTCCCGCAGGCCTGAGCACTCGGCCATCGCGCCGACGCCATGCTTGATGTGATCGAGGCTTAGAAGAACCGCGCGACGACGCTCCGCTCTGGCGCGACGCCAAACCTGTTACGGCCGCAAGGCCAATGTGCAGGCCGTTGCCCCTTCCAGGAACACTGGCAGGGAAATCCTGCCCCAATTCGGAGGAACGGCCGCCTGCGCCAGCGCCAGCAACTCAGGCGTCACCCCCTCGACCGCCGGCCGCCGGTCGGCGGCCCAGAGGCGCTGGCGGCTACGCAAGCCGAGCCGCGCCGCCGTGGCGGACATCGGCTGCCCCTCGCAGCACAGCTACCGCGCCAAGGCCTGCCGCGGGGTCAGGATCGCCGAGGCCCGCTCGGTCGCCTGCGGCAAGAGCGTTCGCGTCACAGGCATGTCGGCGAAGCCGCGGGCGTGTCGGACGTCTCCCTCCGGAAGGCCTTCAAGTGCCGAGTCGAGCAGACGCTCGTCGTTCCCGCGATGGCGCCACGCATCGTCGCCCCACTGGAGCACGCGACAGCCCAGCCGCGGCCGCGGCTTGAGCCATGCGTTTCTTTGGGGCGATCTGACGGTATGCCCCAAGGGTGCCGGCACGGCGCCCTGCCCGGTGTTTGACGATATCGTTGTCTGCTGGGGATATGGCACCGGAAGCCAAACCGATCCGCCACCGGGCGAATTTCGTGCGGTGAGTGCGGGAAGCACCAACACCTGTGGTGTTCGGATCGACGACTCAGTCGAGTGCTGGGGCGGCGGCGGGGCGGCCTACCCGTCGCCGGCGGGCAGATTCCGAATGATCAGCGTAGGTTCCTCAAGCGACTTCATCTGCGGTGTTCGCATTGATGGTTCGGCGATCTGCTGGGAGTGGAGTGGCATGACACTACCGACGTCGGGGTACCGAACGGTCAGCGTCGGAGGCAGCCATGTCTGCGGAATCGTGGCCGATGATTCGGTTGTCTGCTGGGGCAGTGACGTGAGCGAACAGGCTACTCCGCCGCCGGGAGAGTTTCGCGCCGTAAGCGCCGGGTTTTGGCACACGTGCGGGGTGCAGGTCAATGATTCCGTTACCTGCCGGGGAGATGACACATTTGGACAGGCCAAGGTGCCTCAATAGTCCTCCGGAACCACCCGTCCCTCCTCTCCGAACCCGGACGGTCCCGAACTGCGGCACGAGTGGCTAGCGGCCACGCTACGCGCCTTATGAGACTTCTCTCATGCCCAGCAGGACGCAAGAAACCGGGCATCGTGGTAGGCGATGGGCACCGAACGTGGCTCTCGCTCGTGGAGCGACCCGTTGGACGACCGGAGTGTGCGGGCGGGCTTGACGTCTTTGTCTGCTCTTTCGGCGACATACGTGTGCGTCTGTTCAGTGAGTACCCGACGGTCCGGCGAGACCGAAGTCTCCGTCCACTCGCAGAGCTCTTCGGACTGGATGGAGACTCGCCGTATGCAATGCTGTGCCGGAAGCTGGGCGCGCCGCTGCCGCCATGCCGCCAGATTGAGACTTGGCCTCCCGTGCTAACTGCTGAGCTAGCAAGGGGATCCGTGAACCTCCAGCAATAGGACGCCATCGCGTGCGCATCGGTCGAAGCACAATCCAAGCCCTCACTCCGACCCGTTGCTACCATCGCCGTTGGTTTGGAACGACGCCCCGCAGGTTCACGGCGGCCGACGCGTAGGAGGAACTCCGTAGTCCCACGTCGCGACATCTGGCCGGCCCTTGCCTTCGTTTTTGGCATGGGTTTCGCAGGCGCCATCGGCTTTCTGCTCGGCACCAATACTCAGGCACACGTCCCGCCCACGGTGACCGTGGGAATCCCGTCGGCATTCACCGCACCTGTCCCGTTGCAGGCCGCAGCGCCCGTCCCGAAGCCAACGGCTTCGCCGCCGACCGACGGCCTTTGGCGAGGCCTGGTCTTGAAGGCCGAGCACCGATGCGCCGCCTACGATGCCGACGACTATTCCTACGCCGCGTCAGTGGAGGCGCAGATCGTGGCATTGCAAGGTGGGGCGATTTATGGCCCGTACACCGGCCGTTGGTTTGCCAGCACCAGCGAGACGGATATCGAGCACATCGTGGCGCGGTCGGAGGCTCACGACAGCGGGCTTTGCCGCGCCAGCGCTGAACAGAAGCGCGCCTTCGCCAACGATCTGCGGAATCTGACGCTGGCGGCGCCGGCGGTCAATCGGAACCAAAAGAGCGCGAAGGACGCCGCGGAATGGTTGCCTGCGCACAATCAGTGCTGGTTTGCCAATCGGGTCGTTGAGGTCCGGCGTGCGTATCAGCTCACCGTCGACCAAGCTGAGGCCGCGGCGCTCGACCGCGTGCTCGCTGGGTGCACGTCAACCGCAATGGTGTTCACGGACCGCACGGCATCCACCGCACCCACACCCACACCGCTGACTCCGGTGCCGCCATCCACGGCTGCCCCGGCACCCAGCGTGACGGCGCCCCCAGTGCTCGCACCTGTGGGTACGCCGACCGGTAATGCGCTGGACCTCTACGACGACAATCGCAATGGACGGATTACCTGCGCCGAGGCCCGGACTCATGGGATTGCCCCCGTCCATCGAGGGCACCCGGCCTACGAGTACATGCGGGATGGCGACGGAGATGGGGTGGTCTGCGAGTGAGTTTGAGGCGTGCGTACAAGCTCTAAGGCTCAAATCTCAGGGCGGAGCCCAGTCAACCACCCAGCTAATACCGTCCGCGCCGGTACCGGCGCTGCATGCGCACGACGCCGAATGAACCTGGGATGGGTGCCGGCCGGTCCCGTGCACTGGGCATCCGCCATGCGGATCAAGCTTGGACCGCTATCTGTGGCAGTGTCACTCGACGGAGTGGCCTTGCTCCGCATCGCCCATCGCCACTGGTCGTCACGTTAAATCGCGGCTATCGAGGGCAGCAGCCAGCCACGTTTCTTACCCAGCGCTGCTGCCCAGCTATCGGCCCCTCGGTGATGTCGCAACGATTTCCAGGCAGTACCGCGGGCGTCGTGCCTGGACCTTCAGGGCATTGTCGGAGGGCGCCTATTCGGCTGGACCAACCGAAGCCCGTATGTGTCTGATCCCGCGATGAAGAGACTCCTACGAAAGCTGCACGACTTCCGATGCACCCTTAGTGCTCCTGGGGGTCTGCCAACGCCGGTGCCCTCACGTTCCGTGGGACCGAGATCGGTGTCTGTGACCGTGTCGTGCTGCAGCCGCGACAGTTACCGGACGCCTCGAAAGAGCGGCCCGGCCGGCGACACCACGCCGGGCCAAATCCAGGAAAACGCCCGGTCACACCGACAGGTTGGCACCCTGGGAATCAAGCGCGCACCGCGTTCGGTCCTCCTGATTACAGGATTCCGCCACGTCAGGATTCACGTCCTCGCACGTTGATTTCGTCGGCGGCGGTCTTGGCAGCGCTTTCTGGACAGCCAAGCTGCCCAAACTAGCCGTGGCTGAGAGAGCACGCCCCTCTTGGCCGTTCTCTCCAAGAGTCAACGTAGGGTTCTGCATACTGCGCCAGTGAACCAGACGAGTCAGGAATCAGTGGGTGTGGAAACCTCGCGGGAAGTTCACACGCCAACCGGACCTGCTCTCTGGATTCTTGGATTCTAATCTCACGACCGTGCGTGGCCATCCAAGCGGGACTTGATCTCTGGCCCGCCCCAGCAGGTAATGCTCCCGTCAACTCGCACCCCACAGGTGCGTTCATCTCCCACGCTGACGGACTGAAACGCGCCCGCCGGCGGATCGGCTTGGCCACCGGAGTTTGAGCCCCAGCAAGCAAGAGTTCCATCAGAACGCACCCCGCACGTGTGCCCGGAACCGGCGCTGACCGCTTGGAACTTACCTGGCGGCGGTACGGCTTGGCCCCAGTCAAACGACGTATCTAGACCTCCCCAACAGGCAATCGTGTCATCAGATCGCACCCCGCACGTGTGCCAAGTGCCAACGCTGACAGTCTGGAATGTATCCGGCGGCGCGGAGGCCTTTCCTTCGTAATCGAACCCCCAACACTCAATTCTTTGATCAGCCCGCACGCCGCAGGTGTGAGATATACCCGTGCTGATGGTATGGAAAATGCCCGTCGGTGGTATGGCTGCCTTGTCTGCCCAGCAGGCCAAGACGCCATCGGTCCCCACCGCACAGGTGTAGAAGTTGCCAGCGCTGACATCCTGATACGACCCGACGGGAGGATCGGCCTGACCGTAAATGTTCAGGCCCCAGCAATCAATCGCTCCATCGGACCGAAGCCCACAGGTATGACTCCACCCAGTGCTGACGGCCCGAAACTCACCAGGCGGTGGCGATGCCTGTCCATCGTCATTCCATCCCCAGCATCTTATCGTTCCGTCTGTTCGAAGCCCGCAAGCGTGTTCGCCACCTACGCTAACTCCCGAGAATTCACCGGTTGGCGGCGTTCCCTGACTCTCTTTGTCCCACCCCCAGCAGACTGTCGAGCCATCAGTCCGCACGCCACACGTGTCGATCGCGCCCGCGTCCAAAGAGCGAAATGCTCCGGGCGGCGGGTCAGTCTGGCCGGCGTAATTCACGCCCCAACAGGCGACCGTTCCATCTGATCGCAGACCACAGGTGTGAAACCGGCCCGCGCTGACGGCCCGGAAAGCGCCCCCGGGCGACGCGGACTGGCCGTGCTCGTTGGCTCCCCAGCAGGTGATTGTCTCGTCAATACGCACGCCGCAGGTGTGGAAGTCTCCGGCGCTTAGGGACACAAAGGTGCCCGCCGGTGGTTCTGCTTGGCCGTCCCTGTTCTCGCCCCAGCACGCGGCCGTGCCGTCGATTCGCAACCCGCACGCGTGGTTGAAAAACGAGACACCACCTACACTGACAGCCTGGAAGGTGCCCGGCGGTACCTGAGACTCAAGGTCGTCGGGCCAGGGCGGGTCTTCCGTACCGTCCCAGCAGGTGACGCTTCTGTCGCGGCGCACCCCGCAAGTCTCGCGGTCACCGGCACTGATAGAAAGGAATGGACCCACGGGCAGCACGGCTTGGTCATGGTATTGCGCTCCCCAGCAATCGACGTATCCATCGGTTCGGAGGCCGCACGTATGCCTGTCGCCGACGCTGACGGTCTGAAACGTACCTGGCGGCGCCGACGCTTGTCCCAGATCGTTCAATCCCCAGCAAGTGACCGTCCCATCGGTCCGTACTTCGCACGAGTGCTTGCGACCAGCGCTGATAACAGGTACCTCACCCGTGTCAGACACGGCAGCCTGTGGACGCACGCCGCTGCTCACGCGGTGCTCCGCGATCCAGGCGTCGAGCGTTTGATGCGCTAGATCGCCGTCAATCAAGAAGTTCGCGTTCTCCACCCGATCAACCGCACCTCCGCCCAGCTTGGCGGTTACGACGCCAATCACCTGCCCGCGTTCGTTGAAGGCCGGGCCTCCGCTGCTGCCGGGGTTGGCGGTGGCGTCGGTCTGGAGCCAGTCCGGACGGCGGGCCGACAGGACGCCGCGCGTCACGGTGAGCGTTTCCCCCTCAAGCGGATAGCCCAGGATGATCAGATCAGCACCCAGCTCGAGATCCGCCGAGCGGCCAAAGTCCACGAAGGAATAGGGGCCGTCACCCGGCAGCTTCAGTAGCGCCAAGTCCAGGTCGCGGCTGTCCGCGACGACTGGCGCGTAGTCCTCCCATTCGTAATTCGTTCCGATGTATGCGCCTCCTACTCCTGACA
>LXNI01002593.1_pt1 | contig 12130 bp, 10 predicted proteins | sample 809091 | NCBI WGS metagenome assembly LXNI01 (sample SAMN04870527, study PRJNA318959) | sponge metagenome | biome: 01000161; feature: marine sponge reef; material: water | host: Sarcotragus foetidus | place: Greece: Milos, Mediterranean Sea | collected 2013-05-29 | depth 5-7 m | reverse complement strand
CTGCGCGCCGAATACGACAAAGCGCTGAGCCGAGCGGGCAGGGTTTGGAACATAGTCCGCATCATGAGCCCTAACCCGAGCGTGCTCAAGGCCTCGATGGCGCTCTACATGGAGGCCATGCACGGCCCGTCCCCTCTATCCCGGGCCCAGCGCGAGATGCTCGCGATCGTGGTGTCGAAGGCGAACCACTGCCACTATTGAGTGCTGGCGCACGGGCACGACCTCCGGGCAGAGGTTGGCGATGATCTGGCGGACCGGGTGCGCTCGGACTGGCGGACGGCAGGCCTGGATGGCAAGACCGAGGCACTGCTGGAATACTGCGAGCAGTTGACCCAGTCGCCGTCGGGGATGACAGGCGCGGACGTGCAGCGCTTGCGCGCCGCAGGCTGGGATGATCGCGCGGTGCATGACGCGGCGCAGGTGATCGCTTACTTCAACTACATCAATCGCGTCGCCGATGGCCTAGGCGTTGACCCTGAGGCATAGGCTCGACCGGCAGCCCTCCAGAGGAGGAGTCTGGGGCCCTTGGTGGATCGTCGTTCAGGCGCTGACGACCAGATTGTTAACCACCTTCTTGACGCCCTTGATGGAAGCGACCTTGGTGGCGCGGCGCTTGATCGAATCCGAGCGGACCACGCCGTCGATGGTGACGACTCCATCGGTGACATCCACGGACAAGTCGCGGATCCTGAGTGCCGGGTGATTGTTCAGCTTCCGATGCACTCGGTCATAGAGCAGGTCGTCATCGACCGTTTGTGCAGCTAGCGCGCTCGCTGCCAGAGGCGCGGTCCAGAAGAGATTCCGTCGCGTAAGCTTCATGACACTGGGCTTCCCTAACCTTGGCCGAGGATGCGGCGGAAATCAAGATCTTGCACGAAGCCATCGCTGTTGCGCCAATTCTTGCGCACCTTGACGAACACTTCCAAGCGGATGCTGCGGTTGAAGCGGGCCTCGAGTGACTGCCGCGCCTTGCTGGCGAGTTCCTTCATTTTCGCACCGTTCTTGCCGAGCAGGATAGCCTTCTGTCCGTTGCGCTCCACGACTACCGTCGCGAAGATGCGCAGCTTGCGCGGAGTCTCCTCCCAGCGCTCGATCTGGACCGCGACCGAATGGGGCAGTTCATCGTGTGTTTCGCGCAAGATCCGCTCGCGAATCATTTCCGCCGCAAGGAACTTTTCCGGCTGGTCAGTGAGGTAGCCCTCCGGGTAGAACTGGGGCGACTCGGGCAGCGCCTTGAAAAGCGCGGTCAGCACTTGGTCCAAGTTGATGCGCTTGGTGGCTGAGATGGGTATGAATTCCTCGAAGTCGTGCAGCCGCCGGCAGCGGTCGAGGAACGGCAGCAGCTCCTGCATCCTTTCCAGCTTGTCCACTTTGTTGGCCAACAGCAGCAGGGGCGCGTCGAGGGCTTGCGCGACGGCCAGCGCCCGTTCGTCGGATGGATTGATGCCCATGCTCGCGTCCACCATCAGCAGGGCCGCGTGACAGCCCTGGGTGGCGCGATCGACCTCGCGCATCATGCGCTTGCCGAGTTGCTTGGACGGCTCATGGACACCGGGGCTATCCACGAACACGATTTGCCCGCGAGGCTCGCTGAGCACTCCTTGGATGGCGTCGCGGGTGGTCTGGGCGCGTCGGCTGGTGATCGAGACCTTGGAGCCCACCAGGGCGTTCAGCAAGGTCGACTTGCCAACGTTGGGCTTGCCGAGAATCGTGACAAACCCTGACTTGGTCTTGCTTGGCTCACTCGGCTGGGACATGCGGAATTGGGAGGTTGCGGCCGCGCGGGATTCCATGTATTCCCGTCGAGTTCGAGGGGTGCCACCGGATCATTGGCTAGCTCGCTCGGTCAAGCCCGCAGGCAGCCCGTACTTGCGCCGGAGGACGGTTTCGAATTCAAGCATCTCGCCGCTATCTCTCTCGTGGTCGAATCCGATCAGGTGCAGCAGGCCGTGAAGGGCCAGGACCTGGATCTCATCCGTCACAGAATGCTCGTGTTGCTCTGCCTGTTCGGCCGCCCTAGCGGCAGAAATGAGCAGATCCCCGATGTAGCCGCCCGAGCGCGTGTAGGGCCTGCCCTCTCCAGATGGGAACGACAGCACGTCAGTGGCGCAGTCCACCTTGCGGTACTTCCGATTTGCCTCCCGTACCGCGCTGTCGTTGGAGATGACCACGCTGAACTCCCACTCGCTTGCCAAGTCCTTCCGGGCAAGCGAGATGAACGCTTGCACGCGGTCCTCGTCAAACTGGACCTGGCACTGGCGGTTGTCGTAGGTCCAGCCCTCGATTTCCAGTAGCTCGTCAGTCTTGATCATGGCTAGGCGCGTAGTCGACGGGGGTGCGGTCTGGCGTCGCGGCCACCGAGCGCCAGCGGTTGGAGTCATAGCGGTCGTAGGCCCGGATGATGCGCTGAACCAAGCCGTGGCGCACGACGTCCTGCTCGTCGAAGTGGACGAACCTCACGCCTTTGACGTCAGCCAGCACGTCGATTGCCTCGATGAGTCCGCTGCGCTTCCCGGAGGGCAGGTCGATCTGTGTGATGTCGCCCGTGATGACCGCCTTGGAGCCGAATCCCAGGCGGGTAATGAACATCTTCATCTGCTCGGCCGTGGCGTTCTGGGCCTCGTCTAGGATGATGAAGCTCTCGTTCAGCGAGCGCCCGCGCATGAAGGCCAAAGGCGCCACCTCGATGGTGCCGCTGGCGAGGTTGCGCTCGACCCGCTCGGCGTCCAGCAAATCGTGCAGGGCATCATACAGCGGGCGCAGGTAGGGGTCCACCTTTTGCTGTAGCGTGCCGGGCAAGAAGCCCAGCCGCTCGCCGGCCTCCACCGCCGGGCGGGCGAGGACGATGCGGCGCACGTCCTTGGACAGTAGCGCAGAGATCGCGTAAGCCACGGCCAAATAGGTCTTTCCGGTGCCGGCCGGGCCGATGCCGAAGACCATGTCGGAGCGATCCATCGCCTCAAAGTAGCGCAGCTGGTTGAGGCTGCGCGGCGTGACGGACTTGTGCCCGCACAGCCGCCGCCGGCTGTTCGTCACTAGCCCCTTGAAGCTGATGTCGGGATCTGCGGTCGCCACGCGCAGGAATGAGCGCATGTCACCGTTGCTAAAGCGGTGGCCCTCGCTTAGTAGCGTCAGGTAGTCCGCGATGATGTCGTCCGCTCGGCGGACTTGCTGCTCGTCACCTTCAATCTCGAGGCTCCCCGCAGAGATGTGGGCCGAGACTCCCAGCGAACTTTCGAGGAGACGGAGATTCTCGTCCCGCGTGCCACAGAGGGTCTGGATGCCTTGGCTGACGACGATCGATGCCTTGCTCAATGGGCTGCTGACAGGGCTCCGCAGAAATTTCGCAGTTCCGCTGGCATTGCGGGATGGCGAGCGCGTGCCTGAATCGGATTATATAACGGCCAAACCCGCGGCCGAGGACAAGATTTGTGAAATTCTCGAGACAACGGCCCAATGCCTGACTGCGGCCCGGCGGCTTCGTCGTTCGGCTAGGACCGGGCGACACCACCGGTCCGATCCCGCCCGCGCGGGCGTGTGCCGCACGCGGAGCCCCGCTCGGCTCGACGCTCGCTGGGCTCGATCGCAACACGAACACCGTAAAGCGCTATGCTCTCTAAGGCCGCGTCCCGGCGTTGTCGGTCATTGCGCGGCCGCTGACCAATATCGAAGGAGGTAGAAAGCAGCTATGACCATCCATGACTCTCGGTCCTTCAAGGGGTGTCGAAGCGCTGCCCGGGCCGTGACTAGGCTCGGGATCGCCGCGATGATCCTGGTCAGCGCATTGTCGCCCGCGCCCGCGCGAGCCGCCGTCGAGGGAGAGGCCCAGTTCGTCTTCAACACATTCGCATTCCTTGTTTGGGGGGCGCTCGTAATGTGGATGGCTGCGGGCTTCACAATGCTTGAGGCAGGCTCGGTGCGGACGAAGAACGCGTCGATGATCTGCCTGAAGAACATCGGCCTGTACGCCATTGCCGGATTGGGGTACTACGCGATCGGCTTCAACATCATGTATGTCGGCGTCGAGCCGGGCGGCTGGTTTGGTTCGCTCGGATTCCTGTACGGCACGACCGCCGATGAAGTGGCCCTGGTGGGCGGTGAGGCAACAGCCGCCGCGGCCGTCGTTGAGAGCGGCTACTCGGCGATGTCGTACTGGTTCTTCCAGATGGTGTTCGTGGCGACCACGGCCTCGATTGTCTCAGGCGCCCTGGCAGAGCGTGTGAAGATGTGGTCTTTCTTCGTCTTCATCGCAGTATTGACCTCTGTGATCTACCCTGTCGTCGGCGCCTGGACCTGGGCCGGGGGCTGGCTCGCCGAATTGGGGTTCAAGGATTTCGCCGGCTCGACGGTGGTCCATTCCACGGGCGGTTGGGCGGCACTCGCGGGGGCCATCATGGTGGGGCCGCGCTCCGGCAAGTTCCGGGCAGATGGCAGTGTCAAGGCGACCCCTCCATCCAACGTCCCCGTCGTCACGCTGGGCGTCTTCATCCTGTGGCTGGGCTGGTTCGGATTCAACGGCGGCTCGCAGTTGGCCCTCGCCGGAGCGCTCGACGCCGTGGCGGTGAGCAATATCTTTTCCAACACCAACCTCGGCGCAGCGGCCGGGGTTATGACGGCCCTGAGCCTATCCCGGCCCATACTGGGCCGGGTCGATCTGTTCGCCGGGCTCAATGGAACGCTGGCGGGCCTCGTCGCGATAACTGCGGCGCCGGATATCGTCCAGCATCACTGGGCAGTTGTGATCGGAGCGATCGGGGGCTTGGTTTGCCTGCTGTCCATAAAGCTCTTGGAAATGATCAAGGTCGACGACGTTGTGGGTGCTGTCCCCGTTCATCTCTGCACAGGCATATGGGGGACGTTGGCAGTCTGCATCGCCGGCGGCGGGAGCCTCTTGGCTCAGATCATCGGCATATTGGCCATTGGTGTGTTCGTCTTTGGACTTTCAATGCTGCTGTGGTTTGTCATCGACCGGACCTTGGGGCTGCGGGTCTCGCCCGAGGTCGAGATGCTCGGCCAAGATGCGGGCGAGCTGGGCATCGAGGCTTACCCAGAATTCTTGGTGCTGCCCGACGATGACTGACCGGGGCGGCGGGGAGTGAGCACGCCCAGAGGCCCGACTGTGACTGGAGATTGCGCTCGATCGGGCTGACTCTGCCCGCGGCTTCGCGGGTGCAGCCGGAACCGGCTGCGGTGAAGGTGCCTGTAGAACCGGAAGCTACAGCTGCGGCCTGATCAGGACAGGATCTCGTGGATCACGTGCCCATGCACGTCGGTCAGCCGGAAGTCGCGCCCGCCAAACCGGTAGGACAACTTGGTGTGGTCGATGCCGAGCAGGTGCAGCACGGTGGCGTGCAGGTCATGCACGGTGCGGATGCCCTCGATGGCGTGGTAGCCGTACTCGTCGGTGGCGCCGTAGGTGGTCCCCGCCTTGATGCCCCCTCCGGCCAGCCAGAGGCTGAAGCCGAACGGGTTGTGATCTCGCCCGTTCGTGCCCTGCACGAACGGAGTCCGCCCGAACTCTCCGGAGAAGATCACCAGCGTCTCGTCGAGCAGGCCGCGTGCCTTGAGGTCTTGGAGCAACGCGGCGACCGGCTGGTCGACGGCGAACGCGTTGCGGCCGTGCCCTAGGATCAGGTCCGTGTGCTGATCCCACGGGTTGGAAGAATTGCCCGTGCCCCGATTGCGCCCGTCCACCATGGTCAACTCGACGAAGCGCACGCCGCGTTCGACCAAGCGCCGGGCGGTCAGGCACTGCAGGGCATAGTCGCGCTTCGGCGGGAAGCTCGAATCCAGTCCGTAAAGCCTGCGGGTTGCCTCGGTCTCGCCGCTGAGATCGACCAATTCAGGCACCGCCGACTGCATGTGATAGGCTGTCTCGTAGTTCTTGATGGCAGCCTCGACATGCGAGTTGCCGGCAGTCCGCTCGAGGTACATCGAGTCCAGCGAGCGGATAAAGTCCAGCCGGCGGCGCTGCTTGGAGTCCGCCTCGGATGGTTTGATGTTGGCCAGCGGCTCTTCGGCACCCGGGTAGAGCATCGAACCTTGGTGCTCGGCGGGCAGGAAGCCGCTGCTGAACATGTTGATGCCGCCCAGCGGGATGCCGCCGGTTCCGATCACCACGAAGCCCGGCAAATCCTTCGACTCGCTGCCCAGCCCGTAGTTCACCCAAGCGCCCATCGAGGGGAACCCCGTGAATGGCTGCCCGCAGTGAAAGTAGAAATTGCCCTGCGCGTGCTCCATGAACTTCGCCGTCATGCCGCGGACGATGGCGAGATCGTCGACACAGGTGGCGATGTGCGGGAACAGGTCGCTGACCGGTGCACCGGACTCGCCGTAGCGGTGAAAGTCCCAGGGAGACGGCATGATGTTGCCGTCTTGGTTGAACATGGTGCGCGCCGTCTCGAACGGCATCGGCTGGCCGGCTTCCTTGGCCAGCCGCGGCTTGGGGTCGAACGAGTCGATGTGCGACAACCCGCCGGACATGTAGCAGAAGATGACGTTCTTGACTTTCGGCTCGAAGTGGGGTGCCTGCCGGACGGCTTCCGGCGAGGGGCCGGCGTAGGTCGGATCTGCCAGCAAGCCGGCCAAGGCGAGCATGCCGAAGCCTGTGGATGTGGTCCGTAACATTTCCCTGCGCGAGACAGGTTGACGAGGGCGCGGGTGCAGGCGCGGATCAATCGTCATGGCAGGCCCACAATCACTATAGCCAATGGCGTTCTGCAGTTGGGGCAATTCCTGCTGCGAGGCAACAACAGGCTAGGCGCATCCTAGCCGCTCCGCCTCACGTCCAACCCGCCGAGCGCTGCGGACTGAGCCGGAAGCGGTCGATGTCCCATGTTGGCGGGCAATCTAGGCAAAGGTCGGCCATGAGCTTGCCGATGACGCTACAGAACTTGTAGCCGTGTCCCGAGAACCCCGCTGCGACGAACACATCCCCGTCGTCCGGCAGACGGTCCAAGATGAAGTGGCCGTCCGGGGTGTTGGTGAAGATGCAGGCAGCCATCCTGCGGGTCGGGCCGTCGGCTTCGGGAAAGTAGCTTGTGATGCCTTCGCGCAAGAGGGCCTCGTCTTCCGGATGGCAAGTGCGGTCCATGGCACTGGGATCTTGCACGCGTTGCCTGAGGTGATTGCACTTGCCGATCTTGAAGCCTTGGTCGCGGTGGTCGGGGAATCCGTAGAAGCGTCCCAGTGGCGATTCCATGCTGAACACGGGAAAGCCTGCGGGCCTGAAGCGCTCCTGCGCTGACGGCGCTGTCCACAGCATGACTTGCCGCTCCGGTTGGCAACGAGGACCTAGCGACGAACAGAGCTTGCCGATCCAAGGTCCGGCGGTGACCACTAGGCGCTTGGTTTCGAATGCGGCCTCGCTCGTCTCCACCCGCAAGCCAGATCGATGTCGACCCCAGCTGACCACCTCCAGCCCGGAGCGGACGCAGGCACCGGCGTCGGTGGCACCTTCGATGTGGGCGTGGATCGCCGCTTCGGACATGACGTAGCCGCCGTCGGGCTGGTAGATTGCCACCATCGAGGCGGGCAGTCTGTACCCTCCAAACCTCCGATTGACCTCTGCGGCATCCAACTCTTCGAAGTCCAGTCCGTGCTCCAAGCACGACCGTTTCGAACCTTCCACGGTCCAACTGCCCGCCGGTCCGATGTCGAGGCCTCCGGTTACATGCAGCAGCGGCCCGTCCAAGTCAGCCGAGCGTTCCAGTTCCCGCCAGTAGCGATATGCAGCTTGCAGCAACGGGACGTATTCCGGGCCTTCCGAGTAGGCCAGTCGGATAATTCGGGTCGAACCGTGCGACGATCCCAGCGCATGGCCGATCTGAAACTGCTCCAAGCCCAGCACCCGATGGCCGCTGCGGGCTAGGTGATAGAGCGTCGCGCTGCCCATCCCGCCCAGGCCGACGACGATGGCGTCATACATAGCCGAGGTCAGAGCCGGTCGCGCGAGGCCACCAGCGCGTGCAACTCGAGGATGTCGCGGTCGTCCAAGACGTCTACGTATGTGGGCATGCCATTGCCACCCTGCAGGACCTTGTCGACGAACTCCCGCGCAGCGAGTCTTGTGCGGAAGAGATTCGGTCCGCTGCCCCCGCCCACCTTGTGGCAACCGATGCAGCGCGCTCTAAAGACTGCGGTCACTCGTTGCAAGTCTTCCGGGGCGTCGAAGTACCGGTTGGCTTCCTCTGCGGCTGACCCGCTGGCCAATGTCGGCAGCGGCGGGCCCGGTGCCTTGAGCGGCTCGCCTCCCTCGGTCGGCTCGAAGCCATATCCTGGCAGCACGCGGCCGCCCAGCGTGTGGCCCGGCTGTCCGACATGCGGCAGGCCGCCCTCCAAGGTGGTGAGATTGGTGCCAGGTGCCACTTGAGCGGGGCCGCCGCCGTCCAGAGCGAAGACCCAAATATTGCCGGCCCGCGGCTCGGTGTAGTAGAACGTCATGTCGCCGCCGATCCCCCCAGATGGCACGGCTAGGTACTGGACGCCGTCGAGTTCATACGTGATCGGACTTCCGATAATTCCCGAGCCGGTCTGAAATTGCCATAGCAGTTCGCCAGTGCGTGCGTCGAAGGCCATGAAGTAGCCCCGCATGTCGCCGGTGAAGACCAGGCCGCCAGAGGTCGCCACTGACCCGGCCCAGAACGGAGCGGGGCTGGCCTGCCGCCAGAGGATCTTCCGTTCCACAACGTCGAAGGCGACGAAATTGCCCGGATTGTCGGTGGTCAGGTACTGCTGGTAATCCGCCCCCATGTACCATTCGCCGTTCGTGGGCGGCTCGAACGTGCCTTCTTCCCAGAACTTGTAGCCCATGGCCCATTGGTTGGACATGAAGTACAGGGTCTTGAGCTCAGGGTTGTACGACAGCGGCTGCCAGTCGATAGCGCCTTCGAGGCTGGGAATGATCGGACCGACTTCCGGCCCGCCGGACTGCGCCACCATGTCCATGTTGACGATCGGCCGGCCTGTCTCCGGGGCCAAGCCTTTCGCCCAAGTGATGCCGGGCACGATCGCCTCGCCGTAGAGGAACTTTCCGTTGGTGCGATCGAGCGCGTAGAAGAAGCCGTTCTTGTCGTGGTGGAACAGGGCCTTGACTGGCCCGTGCTGCTCAAGTTCAAGGTCGGCCAGCACCGGCGTGCTGACTGCGTCGTAGTCCCAGCAGTCCCACGGCGTGTATTGGAATCCCCACGCGATTTCCCCACTGTCCGCCTTGAGCGCAACCGTGGCTGCCGACCACTGGTTGTCGCCCTTGCGAACTTGGCAGTTCCAAGGCGCGGCGTTGCCGGTGTTCCAGTAGACCAGGTCTAGGATCGGATCGTAGACTCCCGTGGTCCAAGTCGGCGCCCCGCCATGCTTCCATGTATCTCCCGGCCAGGTCTCGTTGCCCGGTTCTCCCGGTCCTGGGATGGTGTACGCCGTCCAACGCAGCTTGCCCGTAGCCGTGTCGAACGCCTTGACGAAGCCGCGGATCCCGAACTCGCCGCCGGCGACACCGGTGAGGACCATGTCCTTGACCACCAGAGGCGCACCGGTGATGCTGTAACCCTGCTGCCAGTCGATCACCTGGGTTTCCCAAGCGACTGCCCCGGTCTGCTTGTCGAGGGCGACTATGCGCGCGTCCATCGTGCCGACGTAGACCAGATCGCCGAACAGGGCCACGCCCCGGTTGATCGAACCACAGCAGTACACGCGCTCGGCGGCCGAGGAAATCTCAGGATCGTAGCTCCACTTCTTGGCCCCCGTGCGGGCGTCGATCGCGAACACGCGCGAGCCATCTGCCGAGACATAGAGGACCCCCTCGTGGATCAACGGCGTGGCTTGCAGGCCGCGATTCTCGCCGCCGGTGGCGTATACCCAGACAGGGTGCAGGCGATCGATGTTGGCTGGGGTGATCTGGTCGAGTTCCACGTACCGATGCGCGTGGTAGTCGCGCCCATACATGAGCCAGTCGCTGGTGTTGCTGGCGGAATCGAGCAGGTCTTCGCCCGAGACAGGCTCTCCGGCAGCAGAGGGCCCAAATATCCCGACTAGGCAGAAAATCAGTGCAAGTGGGATGAGTTGCGAGCGTGGCAGCATTTCCGATGAGAGCCTAGGGTCATTCTCGCAAGAACGCAGGGGTCGCACGTGGACTCACGGTCGCCCGTGAGAATTGAGGAGGGGGGGAATAGCTGTTCCCAACCGCAACCGAGTGTACTGACGGACGGAAATCCATCTGGAGGAACGACGGCCCAAGGCTCGGCTCTTCGCCGTAACTTGGCGAACTCGCGGAAGTACTGCCGCCTCGCTCCGACCAAGACGGTGTTCACGTACCGGCCACAGCGCGGTTGACGAGCAGTCCGCACGGACCCGCCACAGCTGTCCTGATCCCACCCGGCGGCTGGCCTTGAGGTGCATCCCGGGACTTGATCGCAGTTCGGGAGCGGCTCCACGAGCCGCTCTGCCTCTGGCTATTGCCCGGCCAAGTTGCCCGCATGGACCGCATGGGCGACGCCCCGACGAAGGAGCCGCAATGCGACCCGGCGCAACTCTACTCGCGAGACATCTAGCGCCCTCTTGACTGAATGGTGCGCCGGTCTGCTCAATCTTGGATCTCGACAAGCTCCTCGTCCGTCAGGTCGTCTGGATGCTGATCATCGGGGAGATCCGGCTGGCCGGGAAATTCTTGGTGAATCCGCGTAGACTTCCGGTACGCCTCTCGACGATGCTTAACCCGAAGAATGCGAATCAGTTCGGTTTCCTTCTCGAAGATTACTCGCCAAGGGCCCACGCTGAGCCGATGCACGGACGGAGCGTAGCCCCGTAGGCGGATGACGTTCGCATTCGCATGAATTGGGCTCACAAGAGCCTCCACTGCACGCTCGACTCGATCAGCGTCGCGCTTCGGCAACTCTCGTAGGTCGGCTCTCGCCCTCGTGTTCCACTTGATGCTCGTCGGCTCGCTCAATTCGGAACTCCCGTTTTATTTCTTCGTGGGGTATTCCGCGATCACCGTTTTGCCGGAACCACTCCCGAGCTTCGGCGATATCACGGCGGTCTTCGTCGCTGACTGGCTCCTCAGAACACGGACAATTGCGAAGGAAGACACTCAGTTCGTCTGGATAGGTGGTTAGAAACTTCTGAAGACCTTCCAATTCCCAATCGGGCATACGGTCAATTTCCTCGTGAATCACTTTGCGGAGTTTCGCTGCTTCCATGATTGCCTCCTATTCAAGACCTTGTTCAGGGTGGCATCGCAGAGCCAGGCCATCAACTCGGCTTGCCCGCTCCTGAGTAGCGAACCACGCGACTTTCCGTAACTTTTCAAATGATACTGGACTGTTAGCCCTTGCGAACGACTACCGAATCGGTTCAGCGTCGGCGAGAACCGCCTGACAGACCTCCATGGGCGAGTGGTCAGCGAATCTCTCAATTGAGAGGCGCGACACTCGATCGACGAGGCTCATGCCCAGCGAACTTCTTGCACAGCCACTCCAGTGCCTTCTGCTGGCTCGCAAGGGACGCCCGCCTGAGTTGCGCTAGCAGCCACGTCCAAGCAAGGGGCTCTCGCAAATGGCCTCGACTGCTGCCGACTGCTCTTGACCGCAACGAGTTGGAAATACGCCGGAATGGTCGCAAGTGCTCGAAATGAATCTAATGGAGGTAGCGTTTGGCGAGGTGATGGCGTGGCTGAGCACGAAGGCAGCAGCCTGCGCGGGAATGACTGGAGGGGCGACATTGAGGCGTGCTGGGAACTCTTTCCGGATGTCATAAATCACATGGAGTCCCAGAGACGATTCACCCCTCGCGGGTGGAGGTGGGAGCGTTGGGCTCAACTTCACCACTTGACCGGCGACTTCAATGCTGTTGGGCACCCGGAGATCCACGCATCGTCTTTCAACCGGCTTCCACAATGGCCAACGACTGGACGCCTTGCGACCAACGCAGCCGTCGACGCCCGCGCTGTCTATGCCACATTCATGGTTGCAATCCAAGGACGGACTAGCGCGGTAGATCGCAGAGCCAGCTGCCAATAGTTGGCGTGCCTCAGGGATCTTCGGCTCGCGAATGCATACGGTCCAGTTTGTCGAGCACCGGCAATCCGCGCTCGACTTTGCCACGGGCCGCTCGCAACCGGAAACGCATGGGAATTACA
>LXNI01002592.1_pt1 | contig 12130 bp, 7 predicted proteins | sample 809091 | NCBI WGS metagenome assembly LXNI01 (sample SAMN04870527, study PRJNA318959) | sponge metagenome | biome: 01000161; feature: marine sponge reef; material: water | host: Sarcotragus foetidus | place: Greece: Milos, Mediterranean Sea | collected 2013-05-29 | depth 5-7 m | reverse complement strand
CCCGCGGAAGAGACCCTGACGCCGGCGGGCGCGAGATAGCGGGCGATCCCCTCGGCCATCTGACTGCGTGCCGAGTTGGCCACGCACAGGAAGAGGATGTGCCGGAATCCCAGGTCGCGCAGCTCGTCCGCGTCCGAGCGCCAGCTCTCGCCCAACCCTGCCATCAGCCCCGTTTCCTCCTGTCCCGGCCGGGATCGCAAAAGTAGGATTGAATGTGCCTGCCTGGACAACCTCGCATGGGTCCCATGCCGGCGCGAGTCGTTCCTTCCACGCGTTGCACTCGCGAATGGTTGGGGGAGGTGCCGGCTGGGATGAGGTCGTCTGGTGGGTGGGTGGTCATGGGGTCGGGGATTGAGGAAACGTGTTGTCGGGTGTCAGCGGGAGGGCGGGCACCCTCGCAGGATAACATGGGTTGGGTCGGGCGGGTTCGGCCTGCTTGCCGGGGGTCTGCGGAACCGCGATGGTGTTGGCACTCGAAGCGTTGCCATGATCGGTGACCGAATTGCGCCACTGGCACGTTACTTCAACCCCTCCCCAAGCGAGTCAGCCGATGACGCCGACGACGAGAATCCTGGCCTTGGGCGCTCTACTCGTTTTGGGATGCGCAGAGGCCGATCGATCGTCGGATCTGGAGGAGCACCGGGCGGAAATCGCGGCCACGGGTGCGCAGGTGATGCCCTTCGATCTCGATGCGACCACCCATGTCTTCGAAAAGACGGAGTTCGGCGGCATTCAGGAGGTTGTGGCGGACTCCGTGGACCCGCATCAGGTCGCGCTCATCCGGGAGCATCTCGAAGAGGAGGCCGAGCGGTTTGCGAGGGGCGACTTTCACGACCCCGCGATGATTCACGGCGAGGACATGGCCGGACTTCACGCGCTGGTCATGGGGCATGAGCGGCTTGCGATCGAGTACGTCGAGATCGAGCTCGGTGGCCGAATTGTCTACAGGGCCGAGGAGCCGGAGCTGGTATCGGCGATTCATGACTGGTTCGACGCCCAGCTCCGGGACCACGGGGATCATGCCAGGGGGCGGTGGTGATGGGGTCCGCAGGAGCCTAACGTAACGTAAGAGTCCTTGATCTCCGTTCCTCCCGCCGGAGCCCTTCAACCATGGCCAGATACGTCACCGAGTTCATCGGTGCCTTCTTCCTTGTCCTCACCATCGGCCTCGCCACGCTGCAGGATGTCGTCCCCGCTCCCCTCGCCATCGGCGGCGCGCTGATGGTCATGGTCTACATGGGCGGCCACATCTCCGGCGCCCACTACAATCCGGCCATCAGCATCGCCGTCACGATTCTCGGCAAGCTCGAGCGGACGGAGCTGCTACCCTACATCGTCGCACAGATCGCGGGGACGCTTGCAGCTGCGCTCGTCGTCCAGAAGCTGACCGGAGATTTCCTGGCGGTGGCCCCGGGTGCAGGGGTGCCGACCACCGCCGCGCTGCTGGCCGAAGTCCTCTATACCTTCGCGCTCGCGCTGGTGATCCTGAACGTGGCGATCTCGCCCCGCACGGAAGGCAATTCCCACTACGGTCTGACCATCGGATTCACGGTGATGACGGGCGCCTTCGCGGTCGGGGGCATTTCCGGCGGTGTCTTCAACCCGGCGGTCGGTACCGGTCCGATCCTCGCCTCCCTGGCCGGCGGAGGCTCGCTCGACTCGCTATGGCTCTACTGGGCGGGACCCGTGGCCGGTGCCGTGCTGGCCGTACCCGTCTACCGGCTGCAGCACCGGAACGGCGACTGAGCGGCGGAAGCCGTTCCGCCGAATGGGCGGCCTGCCAAGTCCCTGGGAAGCTGCAGGCATCCTGGAGTCCGTTTCTGGACGGCAACGGCACCCCGACCCCTCATCACCCCTTGAACACATGCTCCCGATGATACTCCAGAAACCGCCGATGCGGCCGGTAGATCTCCTGCTCCGGCACCCGCAGCCTCTTTGTAAAGTCTGGTTTACATTGTGTAAACTACGGTTGGCTATCTTTGGGCTTCGGGTCGTCGTCGGAATCGGTCGGTAGACCGTCAGCTGTATCGCGTGTCATTCGCGCCAGACCGGCCAAGGCTGACAGGTACAGGACCAGTGTGCCGAACGCGAGATACCCGGTGGCCGGGTGTCGTGGCTGGCACCCTGGGAAAACCCTGCACATCCACGAGCGGAACCCCTCGGTAGGACTCGAAGGAAGGAGGACAAACGTCACGGTGAACGCTACTACGAAGATCACTACCAGAGTCCACAACATCCGCGCGTGGTCAGCGGGGATGAGGCGTGTGTTGAGTGCGAGAAGCAACAGCAAGAACACTCACCTGGTTTGCCAATGTCCATGTGCAAAGTGCTCCCTGTTATGGTATTCCCTCGGGGCCGAGCTTCAGTTCGGCGTCGGTGAGCAGAGCCTTCAATCCGTCGTCCAGCCGTTGTTGAACCAGCCGATCCCGTTCCGCGGCGAGTTTCACCAGAGACAGCATCCGCTTCGCGAGCGTCTGGAATTGGGCGAGGTTGATCGCCATCGGGTTCCAGCCGTACAGCGCCGTCTTCATGACGTTGGCGGATCCCAGCAGTCCGTGGGTGAGGGCCCGCATCTGTTCCCGCTTCAGTTTGTCCGGAAGTCCGGGTTCGCCGGGGTCGGGGTTGGCCGCGCAGGTCCGCACCCCGTGGTACGCCCCCAGGATGGCCTCGGCGATCGCCGGTGAGATCTTTGTGGTCATGAAGTGCCGGAGGTCGTAGCCGTTGGCGTACATGTAGCGCGTGACATCTCTCACCGAAACCGCGTCACCCCCTTCCTTCAGGGTGAATCCGGACTTTGCGCTGACCAGTTGGAATGACGCCATGAAGGGTGGAGGGAGGCCCTGCGCGGTGAAGACGTCCGAGAATCCGTGGACGACCACCTTGACGAGCGCTTCGAGGCGGTTGGACGAGCCGCCATGACGGGGATGGTCGATGACGCGCCACCTGCCCGACTTGTCGATGAAGGTGCAGGTTCCGGAGATGATGTCATTCACCCCGAAGACCAGGCCGAGCAGGGGATTGTGGCCGAGTGAGGCGAGGCGGTGGACGTTTGGCGTGAGTCCGAGCTTCGGGCTGACCACGTCGTAGGGCACCTTGGCCCACTTTTCCGCGGCGGTGGTCAGCTCGGCGATCCATTGTTGGAATGCGTTGCGCTCAATGTCGTCACCGCCCGCCATCGGAGCCAGCTTCTTCGACTGCTCCTTCATCCATGCCGTCAGCGGGCTGCCGCGCTGGGGCTCTCCCTTGAAACTGCCGCCGGGTGTGGCGACGAGCAGGTAGTCCGTGAGCGCGCCAACGATCACCGCCAGGGCGACGGCGCCGTAGTCCCAGGGATCCCAGGGTGCGGGGCCGAAGTCCGCGTCGAATTGGCGTCGGATCTCGGCCGCGCGATGCGGGGGGAGGAGTTGCGCGAGGGGGTCGGGGGTTATCTGGATCTGGTGATCGGCGATGTATTGATCCACATGGCGGAGGTAGGCGTCCCAGTCTTCGCCTGGGGCTGGCGGTGGGAGAATGGCGGGCAGGTTGGGCGATGGTCGGGGTGCGACGTTTGTCTCGTGGGGGGAAGTACGGTGGTGCTCCGGCATCTTGTTGTCCGCTTGCTCCGAGGTGTCGGAGGCCGGCAGGCCGGAGGGGCGCGGCAGGCCGGTTCTGGCGCGGAGTTGCGCGATCTGCTCGGCCAGATGTGACAGTTCGTCGCACTGCCGTTCCGCCTCCGATTCCAGGGTGGCGAGATGGGCTTCCAGCGATTGCAGGGCGCGATGCAGGACATCCAGCTGGAACCGCTGAACGAAAGCTGCCCGCTCAGCTTGAATCCGCGTACCCTCGTTCATCGTTCCGCGTGACCGGCCGCTTCCTGCAGGTCGCGTTCGAAGCCGGTTGCCTGCTCGCCAAGCTTTGTGAGTGCGCCGGCCGATCGGGTCAACAGCGTCACCTCCCACGCCAGCTTGTCGATGGCGGCGCGATTCCTGTCCGTCTCCAGGGACAGAGCCGCGATTCGCTGGCCAAAGTGCGACATGTCCTCGCCGAGGTTGATGATCGCTCCCTGGTGGATGCGGAGGACTTCCTGCAGCATCAGCTCCCGGAGCGACACCCGGTCCCGCTCGGAGATGCCCAGAACCCATCGCGTGCCCTTGTACACGATTCCGCCGACGATGACGACAACTCCGATGCCACTGACCATGGCCGACAGGCCGAGCACGCCGCCCAGTCCAAGGGCCGCGAGTCCCGAAGTGATGCCGGCGGCGCCGAGTCCGGTGACGGCGCCGGCCAGGTAGATGGCGCCGAGCGGTACGCCGACGGCCCCCGCTCGCGCCGCCAGCTCCTTTGCTGCGTTCGCGATCTGGGAGTCCTTCAATTCGCCGGCCAGGATCTTTTCGTCCTGCACGCAAGCGTCCTCGATGAACTCGACCTTCTTGTCATCCAGAACGAGCATTTCGGCCAGCTGGAGGATTCCGGGCTGTTCGCGGACGGGGTCCTCGGAGGTGGCGCGGCGCACCTGAATGGCGTCCTTCATGAGCGCGCACTTCAGGCCCAGTTGCGTGTCGGTTCCCGGTGCGGGGCCATGTCTCAGCATGAGATCGACCTGTTCCCGGGCGTCCAGGCGGTGCGGTTTCTCGAGGTGCTCGCGAACGGCCTTGCGCACGGCGGCGTTGCAGCGCCGCTGCGTCATCAGCAACTGGATCTGGCACATCTCCCTTTCGTCGATCTGCTTGTCGTCGGTGTGCACGAGCCAGACCAGCAGGCTCAGGTAGCGCTCCATGAGGTCGTCCGGGAGTCCTTCGACGATGACCTTTTCCGGGGGCGTCTCTGTTCCGGTGTCTTCCTTGCCGGCGACTCGGCGGACGACGCGGGGGATTGGGATTTTCCTGGCGGTTTTGGCGACGGTGCCTACCCCGGCTTGAACCGTGCGAACGCCGCGTTTCCCGATCTCCGCGGCTGAGTCCATGATCTCTCCGATTGTGGAGTCCTGGTTGTCAGTGCTGTCGGTGGGCGGCTCACGAAAGAAGTCGATCCTGCAGCGTAGCGGGCCGTCGATGGCGACCTTGTGGGGCAGGCCGGGGTGGATGGTGACGAGGTCTGGTGCCGAGATCAGGCGGGCCTCGTTGGTTTTGAGGTTTGTGAAGCGGAGGCTGCCCTCGAGGATGTTCAGGACGGCCCAGTGGGCGGGGGCCAGGGTGTGTTCGGCCTGGAGGGCGTCGGGGAGGGTGTCGTGGGTGAAGACGGGGGAGGTGCCGGCTGGGATGAGGTCGTCTGGTGGTTGGGTGGTCATGGGGTGGGGGGGTTGGGGGGGGGAAGGGGGCGCGCCATCGCACGATAACATGGTTGCTGGGTGTGCGGGCCCAGCGCGATTCGCAGGGTAGAGGAGGTGGGGCGGGAATCTGCGATTCATGACTGGTTCGACGCTCAGCTCCGGGACCACGGGGACCCTGCGAGGGGGATGTCCGTCAAGACGCTCCGGGCCCTGGAGGCCGACCTCTACGTCCGGCGTGACCGCCGCCGCCGGGTGAGGGTGGCCGACGCCGAGGCGCTGATCCGCCGATGGGGGGCCGTGTCGGGACCCAGGTTTCGCGAGGCGGCCCGGTTTGCGTCACCCATTCCGGATCCGGACGAGCTGGCAATCCGGCTGTCGGTGGGCCTCAAGGAAGAGGGAGTCGGCTACGCGTTTTCGCGGCTGGCGGCTGCCCGGTTCGTCGAACCGTTTGCACCTGCCCGCGCGGTGGACATCTATGTGGACCGGGAGCCGAGTGAGCTGGGTGCAGCCCTGGATCTGTTCCCGGTCGATCGGGGGGAGTCCGTGCGCCTGGCCAAACCGTCGGATCTCGGGGTGTTGCAGTTCACGGAAGAGCGTGACGGTGTGACGGTCGTCAACCCGGTGCAGCTTTTTGTGGACCTCATCAATGGACGGGGTCGGGAGGGTGATGTGGCCGAGCGGCTGCTGGAGAATCAATTGCGAGGGACGTGGAGCGAAAAGGAGGGGTCGTGACGTGAAGACAAAGTCAGCATACGGCTCGGAGGTGACGCGGCGGGCCCGCCGTGCCGTTGGCACCAGGAACAGGCTTCCGTAGCTTCCACCGCAAGAAGGGAGGCCGACACCAGTGCAACCCACGCGGCTCACCGGGATCATGACCGAACGTGACGACTCGAATGACTGACCGCCTGTTCGACATCACCCCGTTTCTCACACAGGCGGAGGGTCAGCACTTCGATCGCAAGTCGATGTTTGAAGGCCCGCCCGGTGCGAAGCGACCCCGAAAACGTGGCAAGGTGCGTGAACAGGCCGCGGAGTACGTAGCCGCCTTTGCGAATGCCGATGGCGGTGTGCTGGTGCTGGGGATCGAGGACGACGGGACGGTGACCGGACACTCCGTGCCCCCAAAGCCGATGAGTCTGCTGTTGTCGGCACCGCAGACGCTGTTGGACCCTCCGCAGCCCGCTGGGTTCGTGGTCGCGCACCAGGGGAGGGAGTTGATCGTGTTTGATGTTCCGGCAGCCGACATCCCGGTTCAGATGACCGGCAACGGATTTCCGCTTCGGGTGGGCGACCAAACCGTTAGAGCCAGGGAATCCCTCATCGCGGCGTCCAAGCAGCAAGGCATGCATGAGAGCTGGGAATGCCGCCGCTCCCAATGCACGGTGAAGGACCTCGATCCGGAATTGCTCGCCCAAGCTCGTGCGGGTGCCGGACTTTCGGCGTGGACTGACGAAGAATACCTGCTCAGGCGCAAGCTCGCTGACCGCAGGGGTCACCAAACCGTCCTTCGCCGGGCTGCCGAACTCCTGTTCGCCCGCCACGATCCAGATCATCCGAACGCGGGGATACGGGTTTTCCGGGTCATCGGTACGGAGCGACGTTTCGGCGTGGAGCACAATGTCGAGGAGCGGCCCCGCACCGAGGGGAGCTTGCCGAAGGTGCTGGGCGAAGCCCGATCGGCAGTCGCCAGCCTGTTGCGGCGGCCGTCCCGTCTTCTGGGAGCTCGTTTTCAGGAGATGCCGGAGTACCCGGATTTTGCGTGGCGCGAGGCGGTGCATAACGCCGTCGCCCACCGCGACTACGCCATCCAGGGGGCGGGCACGGAGATATGGATGTTCGAAGACCGCATGGAGGTAGTCAGCGCCGGCGCCTTCCCGGAAGGAGTGACCCTCGAGAGAGTCCTCCGGCTGGAGCGAGTCCACCGAAGCCGCAACCCGCGCATCGTGCGGGTGCTGGTCGATCTCGGGTTCGCGAAGGACCAGGGAGAGGGCATTCCGCGGATGTTCGCCGAGATGGAGGATGCATTCCTTCCCCGGCCGGAGGTGAAGGTCACGGAGTCACAGGTGGTTGTCACGTTGCGAAATACTTCTGCGCTGACCGATTCTGATCGGCGCTTCGTAGCGGGTCTCGGAGACGCCGAGCTAACCCGGCACGAGTTCCGGGCGCTCCTTATGGCCCAGAGGCATGAGCAGGTCGACAATGCCCGGTTGCGAGCCGCCACGGGACTTGACACGCTGGGTGCCAGCCAGTTGCTGCGTGGCCTCCGGGATCGCGAACTCCTGACCCTTCATTCGCACGGGGCGGCCAGCTACTACACCGTGTCCCCCGCCCTGTGCGAGCAAATCGGGCAGAGATCGGGTGCGGATCGTGGGGAGCTGGGCTCGGATCGAGGGGAGTTCGCAGAACGGATTGACGACACCTCGGCTCGGATCGAGGGGAGCTCGGGTGTGGATCGAGGGGAGCTGGGCTCGGATCGAGGGGAGTTGCCCGCGGATGTGCGGAGGATGATCGACCGCTTGGGATCCCGGCCACGCAAGGAACGACTGCGTGCGGCCATTGAAGCCATCTGCATGGCCAGAGAGTGGACGACCTCGGGAGAAATCGCGCGTTTCTTGCGGTTTTCGCAGCGCAACTTGAGCAGCCGACACCTAACTCCCATGGTGGAGGCAGGGCAGCTGGTGCGCCGCTATCCGGATAGCCGGAATCACCCCGAGCAGGCGTATCGGGCCCGGCGACAACTTGTGGATTCCTCAGCCGAAGTGGATCCACGGGACCTGGGACCGCCCTCCAGACACGGGTCCTGGGTCAATAGCGCGCCGTTTCGGTGCCTCGGACATAACCAGGGTCGCTACTACTACCTACCGCGATCTATAGGGCGCGTGGTGCCTATTCCGGTGTCCGCACATACAAGATCTCGTCTACTGACGCTTGCTCCCTCGGAATGGTGGGAAGATCATTTTCCGAATCTCAAGCCTAGAGACTGGTCCCCGGCAGTGGACGCAGTCTTTAGAGAATCTCAGCGCGCCGGAGTGTTTGACGAGGACACTATCCGAGGGCGGGGGTGCTGGCGGAGGGAGAACGGCGTTCTCGTTCATCTCGGCGACCGGCTCTATCCTCCTGGAGAGTCAAGATCCGTGGATCCCCTCATATACCATGCCAAAGACCGGGTCTACGAGCGTTCCGCCAGAATCATCGGTCCATCGGCCACGCACCCCCTGGACTCCGGTAGCGCAGAATCCCTGCTCGGACTGTTCACGGAGATGGAATGGGACGACGACCTCTCCGGATATCTGCTCGCTGGTTGGACCGTGCTGGCACCATTCTGCGGCGCTCTCTCCTGGCGGCCCCATGTGTGGCTGGCGGAAGACGACGGACACGCCACCGCCGCCATTGTTGCCGATTTGGTTGAGCCGCTACTCGCGGGTGCCGGCATAAGGATCGGGGGCGCATCCACCGCCGCAAATGTCTTGAGGGAACTCCAACGTGACGCCCTTCCCATTCTCTACGGGAGTCCGACGGCGAGCAGGCGGTACATCCCGGACATACTCCGGCTTGCCCACACGGCGTCATCCAGCACTGGGCCCATCGTCAAGGGTACAGGCAGTGGCAGGCCAGCCATGTACCGGATGCGTTCAATGTTCTGCTTCTCCGGAATGAAGGTTGGCAAACTGCGCCCCGACAGGAGCAGGATCTCGATAATACGGCTACAACAGCCCCAGGCAGGCGGGCGACGGGCCGCCGCTCAGCCTTGGCGCGATCGTAGCGGCGAACTGGGCGACATCAAGCCTCATTTGGGATCCCGACTGCTCGCTCGCATCATGCCGTGGCTACGTGACGGGCGCTTGGATGAGCACATCGCTGTTTGCCGGGACGCAGCTCGGACTGTACTTGGCGACGCGCGCAAGGGCGACCAGTGCGGGACACTTGTCGCCGGCGCATGGCTGCTCCTGACCGACAGCGTGCCCCCGCAAGACGAGGTGAGCAAATGGCTCCGGGAGCGAGTCAGGTGAGCGCTCAGCAGGATGTCATGTATACATTACTTAATGTAATCTGTGCTTGTCATTTGATCGCGGGAATCGCCCTATCCCAATCGCCCCCAACATCTCCTCGTGGATCCGCCGCCAGTCCTGATCCAGATCAACCGTCCGGGCCTGAATCCGAAATCCCTCAAGCCAGACCTCGGCCCTCAGCGGTTCCCCGCCAACCTGCGGGTACAGCAGAACGCCTTCATGCCGCGCCCCGTCCGGTCGGGTAGCCTGGCGGTTCCGAAGGTACGCGAGCAGTTGGTAGAGGTTGTTGGAGTGCAGCTTGCCGGTGCCGGAGCCGCGTCCGCGGGCGAGCGCGTCGCTGTAGAACTTCGTGTCCAGGATGATGCGGCGCTTGGGCGATTCGAGGATGACGTCCGCTTCCATGACGGGGATCCGTGCGCGGTTGGCGGCGTCCTCGGCGTGGGCGTCTGCCCAGGCGATCCGGCGGCCTCCCGGATTGACGCGGTAGGCTTGCTGCTCGCGATCGTAGAATCCCGTGACGAAGTCCTCGAAGAGCCTCCACATGGTGGCTTTGTCGCGGCGGAAGTCGCGGAAGGCGGTGCGGCCGGTCGTCTCGTCGACCACTGAACTCCGGTAGAGGAGCCGGCATACCGAGAGAAGGTGATGGTAGACCCGGCGCTGGCCTCCCAGCTGGACCTGGCCGAAGGTGTTCCTCTTCAGGCGGACGCGCGATACGCCGTCGAGCCTTCGGTACGCGGAGCGCACCTCGCCGCGGACGGATCGGTCGAGTGTGATCCGGGGGCTGAGCAGGCCTCGGAGCGATGTGCGCAGGATGCGGTTAGGCAGGATGTCTACCGACAGCTCCTCGAAGTCGCACGCCGCACGGGCGCGTGAGCGCAGTGCCCGTTTCGCCGTCTCGCTGACCGCCAGCTTGCCGCGAATGCCCGCGAGATCCTCGCGCCGTTCCACGTACCCGCGGTCGATGCCGCGGCGGACGAGGTGGTTGACGCCGGTGGCCAGCACCTTGCCCAGCAGATCCTGCACCGTCGAGAGGTCGGCCAGGCTGGCGAGCCGCTTCGTGTCCCGCTCCTGGACATGCCTCCACGCATAGCAGAGGAGGTAGTAGACGTTGAGGATCGGGATCCGGTGCAAGGTCAGGCGTCGGCTGTGAGTCCGGCGATGGCCTCCATGACAATCTCCGGCGAGTCGAACCAGTACTCGCGGAGAAGCGGGCCGATCTGGGTGTCCACGATGTGCCGGTACCACTCTTCGGAGGGCTCGTCGCCGTCGTCGGGGACGAAGTAGCTGTGTCCGACCTCAAAGCCGCGGCCGAGTTCGCGGTCGCCGCGAATCATCTTGTTGAGCGTGCGCATCCGCTCGCAGATGCGGCGGGGCAGGGTGGGGTCCGCACACTTTGTCGTGAGGTACTTCTCGAAGGCGCTCCGGCCGTAGTCCGTGCCGTAGGCCGGTCCCAGCGTCTCGAAGGCGAAGCGGCGGCGCAGCGCGTAGTCCACCAGGGCAAGCGACCGGTCGGCGGTGTTCATCATGCCCAGGATGTGGACATTCGCGGGGACGTGGAAGCGCGTGTCGGAATAGGTGAGGGAGACGGCGTAGTCCTTGCTCCGCTTGTCGTGCTCGATGAGCATGAGGAGCTCGCCGAAGATGCGCGACAGGTTGCCGCGGTTGATCTCGTCGATGATGAAGACGTGGGGGGTGTCGGGGTTGGTGCGGGCGCGTTCGCAGAAGCGGTGGAAGACGCCGTCCTTGAGGGTGAACCCGCCGTCGTCGGTGGGACGGAAGCCCTGCACGAAATCCTCGTAGGCGTAGGACTGGTGGAACTGGACCATATCGATAGGGTCGTCATCCTTGTGACCGATGAGGCACCAGGCGATTCGGCGGGCGATGAAGGTTTTTCCGGTGCCGGGGGGGCCCTGGAGGATGAGGTTTTTGCGGGACTTGATGGAGGTGAGGAGACGGGTGAAGTGGGTGGGGGGGATGAAGAGGTCGCGGTGGGCGTGGGTGGGGAGGTAGGGGTCTAGCCGCGCGCCTTTCCACCCCGATTCCCCTGGCCAACGCGTGGGGAAAAGATCCCGAATCCTCTCGGCGACTTCCTCAGTCAACGGATAAAGATACCCCTGATTGACTCGACCCTTCACGTTGAAGGGTCCACCCTTTACGCCTTTGCGTAGCTTGATTGGGAGCTCGTCGAGCTCGATTGGCTCGTCGAGCTCACAGTATGCAATCGGTGCGAAGTATCCTTCCGTTTCCCACCGGTTTGTTTGAAGCTCCGCGGGACGGCTCCCTTCGCGACCATCTTCTTCGGCCACCCCCAGCGCCCGGATAGCACCTTTCGCGTAGTGAAGAACGAAGTCCCCCCGCGACACGCGCCGAACGTTCCCGTGGTGGTCAGCGGTCCTGCCGTCACGCATTCGCTGCGGGGCCCACACGTAGCCCCCTTGCCGCTCCTCCCGGTACGTCGCGCCTTGGTTTACCCACCAGTACTTTGTGGATACCGTGGTGGTCCGGGTGGCATCCAGATCCCCAACGCGCCACCAAAGCGCGTCGAGCGTCCATAGGTCGATACCGAGTTCGGCCGCATATTCGAGTAGCCGCTCATTGACCTGGACATAGAGCTCGGAAAAGCCAGCAGATGCGGGGACGACCGGCCACATATCCAGCGACTTTAGCCCGTCCTCGACAATACGATTGAGTACGCCGTACTTTTCTGGGTAGCGAACCAACAAGATCGGGGTGAGCGTCGCCGGTCCTAGGAGTCTGCGCCGCAGAAAACCACGACTGCTATCTTTAGGGGAGTCGAAGGCATCGTGAAAGGTTGATGGCCAGCCGAGGGGGTCAATGGGAACGACGTTCCGACCGTACCAGCCGGACC
>LXNI01002591.1_pt1 | contig 12136 bp, 13 predicted proteins | sample 809091 | NCBI WGS metagenome assembly LXNI01 (sample SAMN04870527, study PRJNA318959) | sponge metagenome | biome: 01000161; feature: marine sponge reef; material: water | host: Sarcotragus foetidus | place: Greece: Milos, Mediterranean Sea | collected 2013-05-29 | depth 5-7 m | reverse complement strand
TGTCCAGACCGAAGGCGTCAAGCCGGATTTCGTCGTCATTGGCGAGCCTACCCGCATGCAAATCTATCGGGGTCATAAAGGACGGGTCGAATTCAAGATTGTCGCCAAGGGCAGAAGCGCCCACGCCGCTAGCAACTACCTGGGCGACAACGCGATCTACAAGCTGCTGCCTATCATTGAGCGCATCAGCCATATCGAGCCGGAGTTGGGCGATCATGACTTTTTGGGACAAGGGCGGATCACCGTCACCGACATGGAGGTCAAGACGCCCAGCATCAACGCCGTGCCCGATGAGGCGACCATTTATGTCGATCGCCGCATCACCTTTGGCGAAGATCCTGAGACCGAATTGAAACGCCTGCGAGCGATTATTGGCCAGCGAGACGATATCCACGCCGAGATCCTCGTCTACGACGAGCCGAGTTATACCGGCTTTGTTTTCCCGCTGGACAAGGTATATCCGGCCTGGGCTTATGAAGAAGACGAGCCGATTGTGAGGGCGGGCTTGTCGGCGGCAGAGGTGCTTTACGGTCACGTGGACAGCGGCAAATGGGACTTCTCCACCAACGGCATCTACTGGGCGGGAAAGGCCGGCATTCCCAGCATCGGCTTCGCGCCGGGCAATGAGATCCATGCGCATACGGTGCTGGATCAGGTGCCGCTGGAAGATGTGGTTCGTTCCACCGAGTGGTATGCGTTGTTCCCGGCGATCCTTCAGCAAACGCTGAACGGCGCCCGTTAATAGATAGAACACAATGTAGAAGCGAGCCATCGGTTCGCCAAAATATACAATCAAGATATAGTCGGAGATTCTCAGGAGCGAGCAATGCAAACGGACCTGCGAGGTCGTGACCTCATCAGCACACAAGACTGGACGAAAGAAGAGATTGAGACGCTGCTGGATGTCGCCTGGGACCTGAAGCGAAAGCGCGCCCTGGGCGAGCCCCATGCCTTGCTCCGCGACAAAGTGCTGGCGCTGCTATTCTTTTTCACCAGCACGCGCACCCGCATCAGTTTTGAAGCGGGCATGGCTCAATTGGGCGGCCACGCCCAGTTCATCGACAGCACGACGACGCAGATCAGCCACGGCGATACGGCGAAGGAAATCGGCGAAATCGTCGGTCGTTATACCGATGGCATCGCCATTCGCCAGTGTGACTGGGGCATCGGCAACGCCTATATCAACGCGGTCGCGGAGGCCAGCCGCGTTCCGGTGCTGAATATGCAATGCGAGGTTTATCATCCCTTTCAAATCTTGGCCGACCTGATGACCATTCAGGAAAAATTTGGGCGCGACCTGCGCGGCAAGACCATCGACATCAGTTGGGCTTACGCCTCCAGTTATCAGAAACCGATATCAGTTCCGCAGAGTCTCGTATTGCTGATGTCGCGCTTCGGCATGAATGTGCGTCTGACCCATCCGCCGGAGTACAAACTGATGCCGGACATCATCGAGCAGGCGAAGGAAAACAGCGCGAGGCATGGTGGTTCCTTTGAGATTCTGGACGACTTTGACGCCGGTTTCACGGGCGCGGATATCCTCTATCCCAAGAGCTGGGGCAGCTGGCTCACCACCGAAGCTGACGACGAGTCGGCCGAAATCGGCGCCAAGTATACGGACTGGATCACCGATGACCGGCGGATGGCGCTCGCCAATGACGATGCCATCTATATGCATTGCCTGCCGGCCGATCGCAATATTGAGGTGACCGACAGTGTCATTGATGGTCCCCAAAGCGTCGTCTATGATGAAGCGGAAAACCGCCTGCATGTGCAGAAGGCGACTATGGCGCTGACGATGCGTTAGTCGGATGCCTTGAAACAAGATGTCGTCGAGGCGGACGGCGCTTAGTGAGAGCGGCTGACGATGATCGATAAACTGGTGGTAGTGGCGATCGGCGGCAACTCGCTGATTCCGGACCCACACAACCCTCATATCGATGAGCAATGGGAGGCGGTGCGGGAAACCTGTCGTCATATCGCCGATATGATTGCCGATGGTTGGCAGGTGATCATCACGCACGGAAACGGTCCCCAGGTCGGCTATATCATGCAGCGGTCCGAGATCGCCCTGCGCGAGGCCGGCATCCATGACGTGCCGCTTGATCTGGTGGTGGCCGATACCCAAGGCAGCATCGGTTATATGCTGCAGCAGGCGCTGGACAATTCGCTGCGGCGCGTCGGCATGAACCACACCGTCGCGACCATCATCACCCAGATGCGCGTCGATCCCGATGACCCGGCCTTCGACCATCCCGACAAGCCCATCGGCGGCTTCATGACGCGGGCGCAAGCGGAAAAGGCCGAGGCCGAAGGCTGGCAGGTCTTTGAAGACGCCGGCCGCGGCTGGCGGCGCGTGGTCGCCTCGCCCAAGCCCCTCGTGGTCAACGAGATCAACGCGATTCAGGCGCTAGTGTTAGCCGGTTACATCGTGATCGTTTGTGGCGGCGGCGGCGTGCCGGTCGTGCGCAATGAGGTCGGCAGTCTGCGAGGCATCGCCGCGGTGATCGATAAAGACCGCGCGAGCAGCTTGCTGGCGCAGACGCTTCGCGCCGATCTGCTCTTGATTTCGACCGGCGTGGAGAAGGTCTGTCTGGATTTCAATACCCCGCGCGAACGCAAGCTGGATGAAATCACGCTGGAGCAGGCGCATCGATACCTGGATGAAGGTCATTTTGCCCGTGGCAGTATGTTGCCCAAGATCGAGGCCGCCATTGACTTCGTACATAATGGCGGACCGCGCGCGATCATTACCAGTCCGAACAATATAACGCGCGCGCTGCACAACGAAACCGGCACGCGAATCGTCCCCGGCGGCTCGGGTTAAGGTAAAATCGGTGTATATGGCGATATCAGGTTCATTTCTGATAAAGACAAATTGGCAATGGCGGACGTAAAGGAATTACGCTGTGTCATCGGTGATTGCCGCTTTGGGGTCGACGAAGTCAGCTATACCTGCCCGGCGCATGGCGAATTGGGCACGCTCGATATTCTCTATGACTATGCTGTCTTGCGCTCGCAGCTTGACCGGGATGCGATAAGCGCTTCGACCCTTGCCAATTGCTGGCGCTACCAGTCACTGATGCCGCTGGCCCCCGACGCCAAGGTCCCGCCGCTATCCGTCGGCTGGACGCCACTATACGACGCGCCGCGAATCGCGCGGAAACTTGGGCTGCGCAGCGTCTGGGTGAAGGACGATGGCGCCAACCCCACCGGTTCGCTGAAGGACCGCGCCAGCGCTTTGGTTTTGGCTCGCGCCCTGGAGCTGGGCAGCAACATCGTCAGCACCGCCAGCACCGGGAACGCGGCCGCGGCCTTGGCTGGTTTGGGCGCTTCTCTGCCCGAGGTCGACATCGTTATCTTCGTGCCGGCCAGCGCCCCCGCCGCCAAGATCGCGCAATTGCTGGTCTATGGCGCTGAAGTGCTGCTGGTCGAAGGCAGCTATGATGAGGCTTTTGACCTCTGCCTGGAGACCTGCGCCGCTCATGGCTGGTATTCCCGCAATACGGGCGTCAATCCCTTCACGACCGAGGGCAAGAAGACCGCTGCCTTGGAAATTGCCGAGCAGTTGAATTGGCGCGCGCCCGATGTGGTCGTCGTCAGCGTCGGCGATGGCAGCATCATCAGCGGATTGTACAAAGGCTTTTACGATCTGCTTCAGCTGGGCTGGATCAATGCCATGCCCCGGCTGATCGGCGTTCAGGCGGAAGGCAGCGCCGTATTGGCAAATGCCTTTGACCGAGGTCTGGCAGCGCAAGATATCACTCGAGAAGCGGTTGCGACCATTGCCGACAGCATTGCCTAAGAGTTGCCCCGCGATCGCGCCAAGGCTTTGAGAGCGGTTCGCCGCAGCGATGGCCGTTTCGTCACGGTTTCCGATGCCGCGATTCAAGCGGCGATACCGGAGCTGGCCCAGTTGAGCGGGGTCTTCGCCGAACCGGCGGCCGCGGCCGCCTATGCTGGCTTGAAGCGAGCGCGGCGCGCCGGCATCGTCAGCGGCGGTGAAAGCGTCTGCATCGTCAGCACTGGCAATGGTCTAAAGGACGTGGCCCGCGCCCGAGCATCGGTATCGGGCGGGATCCGGGTGGCGGCTGATCGGACGGCGGTCGAGGTCGCTCTGAATAGCGCCGGTCTGATATGAGCGCGCGCCCAAAATACTCAATCGTCGCGCCCGTCTTCAATGAAGCGGGCAATCTGCGGCGATTTTACGCGGAAGTTGTTGACGCGCTCGAGTCCACCGGCGAAAGCTGGGAATTGCTGATCGTCAATGACGGCAGCAGCGATGGCTCCTATGAACTCATGCTTGAGCTGGCCGAAGCGGACGAAAGGATAAGGGTGATCAGTTTCGCGCGCAATTTCGGCCACCAGATCGCGGTGACGGCCGGCGTCGATTATGCCAGCGGCGAGGCCGTCATCCTGATCGACGCCGACCTGCAAGATCCGCCGGCGGTGATACCGCGCCTGATCGCCAAATGGAAGGACGGCTATGAAGTGGTATACGCGGTGCGCGCGCAGCGCAAGGGCGAGCGCTTCTGGAAACGATTCAGCGCCAAGGTCTTTTACCGGCTGATACATCGAATCACCGACATCAACATTCCGGTCGATACGGGCGATTTTCGCTTGATGGACGCGCGGGTGGCGCGCGTGCTGCGGCAAATGCGCGAACATCACCGCTTCATCCGCGGGATGACCAGTTGGGTCGGTTACCGGCAGACCGGCGTCGAATATGTGCGCGAACAGCGGGTCTGGGGCGAGACCAAGTATCCGCTGCGCAAAATGATCGCCTTCGCTCTGGACGCGGTTACGAGCTTCTCCTTCTTCCCATTGCAGATTATGATTTACATCAGCTTTATATTGGCGCTGCTTTCATTGCTGGTGGGTTTGGTGATTTCCGTCCTGCGATTGACGATGGGCGAGGAGTTTTTCGGCGGTCAGGCGACCACGATCGTTCTCCTGCTGCTCTTGAGTTCGTTTCAGCTATTCTTCCTGTTTGTCATCGGCCAATATGTCGCGCGCAGCTACGATGAATCGCGCGACCGCCCCCTCTATGTGGTTGCCGAGACTACTGGCTTGGGCGAAGCGCCGGTGGCGAACCAGCGCATCGCCGTCAAGACGGAAGCGAATGTGCTTAGGGACAGTCCGCTTGCCGATGCGAATTCGGAGGTCGAGGGCGATGCCTCTTGATGAAAGCGGCCAACTTGCCTTGGTACAGCGATACCGACAGTTGGTCGAGACATACGAAGCGCTGGACAAGCGGATCGATCAGCTCGTCACCGCGAGCCGCGGCGATACCAAGCAGATGTCGGCCGCCGATCTGCGCCTCTATCGCGAGTGGGCGCAGAAGCGAACGGAGCTATTGAATGACATGCGCCTGATTGAACAGCAGTTGAACCTGTCGGGAGATGACGCGCCCAGCGCGGATTAAGGACCTCAATATGATTACTGGTCCCACCTTTGAAGAGATGCTGCACCCGCAGAAAATGAACGCGGCGGTTCGGGCGGAGGCGATCGCGGCACTGGACGCCGATCCGCTCAGTCCGCTAAATCTTTACAATATCACCTGGCGCGATCCTCAGAATCAGGTGTATCACATCGTTCTGCCGCGTGAATTGACCGGCGTTGAGGCCCAAATCGTGGTCATTTATGGCAAGCGTTTTCCTTCGGGCAGCCATAAAGTGGGGGCGGCTTATTCTGTCTTGCTGGAAGAACAGTTGCTGGGCGAAGTCGACCCGGCGGTGCATACGCTGGTTTGGCCCTCCACCGGCAACTATGGCATCGGCGGCGCCTTCATCGGCTGTCGCATGGAATATGACAGTATCGTTGTCTTGCCCGAAGAAATGAGCCAGGAGCGCTTTGACCGCATCAGCAGTTACGGCGCGCGCATCATCCGCACGGCCGGCAGCGAGAGCAATGTGAAAGAGATTTACGACGAAGTCAAGCGGCTGCGCGGCAGCGATCCAAAAATTCGCATCCTGAATCAATTTGAAGTGATGGGCAATTATCGCTTTCACTATTATGTGACTGGAAATACGCTGGTTGAGCTGGCGGTCGAGCTGAAGAGCAAGGGCATCGGCGCGGGCCGGATTTCAGCCTATGTCTCGGCCATGGGCAGCGCCGGCAGCATTGCGGCGGGCGACCGCCTCAAGCAGGTTTGGCCCGAGCACAAGATCGTCGGCCTGGAGCCGATCCAGTGCCCCACCTTGTATAACAACGGATATGGCGCGCATGAGATCCAGGGCATCGGCGACAAACATGTGACTTGGATCCACAATGTTTTTAACATGGACGCGCTCATGGCGATTGACGATATGGATGCCTTGAGGGGCTTGCGCTTGCTGTGGGAAGAAGCCGGGCGGGAGGTGCTGTCAAAGCGCTTCGGCCTGGAGGAAGCCGCTGTGGCCGAATTGGCGGAGACGATGGGCATTAGCGGCATCTGCAATATTATCGGCGCCATCAAAACGGCGAAATTCTTTGATATGAGCGAGGACGACGTCATCGTGACGGTGGCGACCGACGCCATGGAACGTTATGGTTCAGTGATGGCTCATTTGCGCGCCGCTGGTGGCGCGCTGGATGAAGCGGGCGCGGCGGCCATCGTCGATGGCGTTTACCATCGCGCCGGCCGGGATTGGATCATGGAAGGCGGGCGCGAGGCGCGTGAACGCTGGCACAACTTGAAGTACTATACCTGGGTTGAGCAGCAGGGCAAGACGGTCGCAGAGTTGGATGCCCAACGTGATCCCGACTGGTGGCTGGGGCATCAAGAGCAGGTCGCCGAGATCGACAAGCGCCTGCTGGCGCAACGCAGCGAGAGCCAGGGAAACGGAAGGGGCAATGTACGCTGACGACCGCGTGCTGGTTGGCGTTGTCAAGCGCGTCAAAGACTTCGAGATCGCGCGGCGACGCCATTGGTATCGCATTCCCGAAGGACAGCTGCCGCGAGGCTTGAATGCCGAGTACATAGCCTTATTCCTTAGCGGCCGCTCATTTAAGGAGCGTGGCGGCAGTATCGCCTTCTTCGCTCGTATTACCGGTCTTGAATTGGCGCGGCGCCAGGATCTGCTGCCGGATGAGACCCGCCGGGCGGACGAGGTCTATTACAAAGTGCAGTTTCGTGATTTGGTCCAAAAAGATCCGCCGATTCGCAATCAGCCGGCCCGTCCCATCAGCTTCATTCGCACAACCTGGGATCGCTTCATTAGCGCCGAGTTTGTGGGCGATCTTTTCCTCAAGAGCGACTTTTATGTCGACCGGGTCTATCACGCTTTGCGCAACTGAGCGGTTTCAGCGGTTGAGAAAAGAGAAGGGTCATGCTGATCACCAATGCGAATCTGATCACGCTCGGCGATGATCCGCGGATATTGCTGGATCATGCGCTGTATATCGACGGCGACCGCATTGCCGCCGTGGGCGCGCGCGCTGAGCTGGCGGCCAATTATCCCGATGCCGAGATTGTAGACGCCGGCGGGCATTATGTCATGCCGGGCGGGATTTGCGCTCACACGCATTTTTACGGCGCTTACGCCCGCGGCCTCGCGATTCCCGGTCCGGCGCCCCGTGATTTTCCCCAGATTCTCGAAAGCCTGTGGTGGCCCCTGGACAAGGCCCTCGATCGGGAAAGCGTCCGCGCCAGCGCGCTCGTCTGCCTGGTTGATGCGATCAAACACGGGACCACCAGTTTGATCGATCATCACGCCAGCCCCAATTTCATCGCCGGCAGCCTTGATGTCATCGGCGGCGCTGTGGAGGCCGCCGGACTGCGCGCCGTCCTCTGTTACGAAGTGACCGATCGCGATGGCAGCGAAAAGATGCAAGAAGGCATTGATGAGAACCGGCGTTTCTTGGCGGCGACTGCTGGGCATGAGCGCCTGAAGGGGACCTTCGGATTGCACGCCAGTTTGACGCTAGACGACGAAAGTTTGCGCGCCTGCGCCGATGCGATCCCGGGCGACGCCGGCTTTCATATCCATGTCGCCGAGCATGAAGCCGACCAAGGGGACAGCCTAGTCAAAAGCGGATTGAACGTGGTTGAGCGGCTGGATCGATTTGGCATTATGACTGAGCAAACAATCGCGGCCCATTGCGTGCATATCGAAGCGCATGAACGCGATATATTGCTGGATCGCGGCGTTTGGGTCAGTCATCAGCCGCGCTCTAATATGAACAACGGGGTGGGCGCGGCTGACATCGACGGCTTGTTGGAGGCCGGCATCAAGCTTTGCTTGGGCAACGACGGCTTCAGCAATAATATGTGGGCGGAATGGAAGACGGCTTATCTGCTGCACAAGGTGGTCAATCGCGATCCGCGGCGCGCCGACGGCATGAATATCGCGCGCATGGCTTGGGAGAACAATGCTCGTCTGATGGAAAGCTTCTTCCCCGGCGCCAAGATTGGCGAGATCAGCGCGGGCGCCGTCGCCGACCTGATCTTTGTCGACTACCAGCCCTTCACGCCGCTGAATGCCGGCAATCTGCCCTGGCATCTGCTATTCGGCTTCGAAGCTTCCATGGTTACAGCGACCATTTGCGGGGGCCAGCTGTTAATGCGCGACCGCCAATTGCTGACGCTTGACGAATCCGCCATTGCGGCCGAAGCGATGGAACTGGCGCCGGCGGTTTGGGAAAGGTATACGCGAAACGCCCAGGATGCCTTACAATGAAGGACTTAACGCGGAAGCAATTGACTGAGGCAGCGATGAAAACACTGGCGATCTTGGGCGGAACGGGCAAGGAAGGCGCGGGGCTGGCGATGCGCTGGGCGCTCCATGGCTACCGCGTGATCATCGGTTCGCGCGCGGCCGACAAAGCCAAGACGCGCGCCGCCGAAATGAACGCTGAATTGGGAGCGGATTATCTGTCGGGCTGCGCCAATGCGGAAGCGGCCGACCTGGCTGATATCGTCATCTTGAGCGTGCCCTATAGCGCGCATCATGCGACGCTGCAAAGCCTCCGCGAGCAGTGCCAGGGCAAGATCCTGGTCGATTTGACCGTGCCTTTGCAGCCGCCCGAGATCATGGCGGTCAATCTGCCGGCGGGCGCCTCGGCCGCGCTCGAAGCGCAATCCATGCTCGGTCCGGGCGTCACTGTAGTGGCCGCCTTCCAGAACGTAAGCGCCGTCAAGCTAAAAAAGCTGGATCAGGCGGTCGATTGCGATGTCCTGGTCTGTGCCGATGATCAGGCGGCGCGGACGGCTGTCATCGAGTTGGTGGCGGCGGCAGGCATGCGCGGCCTGGATGCGGGTCCGCTGAAGAATGCGGTGGCGGCCGAGTCTCTGACGCCGGTGCTGCTTCATATCAACAAGACTTATGGCGTACAGGGCGCCGGGCTTCGCATCACCGGCCTGGAAGATGGAAGATGACTCGCGCGCCCAAATTGATCGCTTATGCGATACCGGGCATCCCGCTAATCAAAGCCGATGACGATATTATCGCTATCATCATCGAACGAGCGGATGCGGCCGGCATAGAGCTTAGCGCTGGCGATACCCTGGTCATTTCATCGAAAATCGTCTCCAAGTCTTTGGGACGGCTGGTCGCGCTGGCCGGCGTCGAGCCATCGGCGCAGGGTCATGCTCTGGCGGCCGAGACGGGAAAAGATCCGCGCCTGGTCGAATTGATTCTGCGAGAATCGCGGCGCGTCTCCCGCAAGCGCCTCGGCGTCCTGGTCACCGAGCATCGGCTGGGATTGGTGTCAGCCAACGCCGGCGTTGACCAGAGCAATATCGAAGCGGGCGATGATATGGCGCTGCTGCTGCCGGCCGATCCCGACGGCGCCGCGCGCGAATATCGCAAAAGCATCAGAGAGCGCCTCGGGATCGATGTGGCGGTCGTCATCAGCGATACACATGGGCGTCCATTCCGCGTCGGCAATGTGGGCGTGGCGATTGGCGCGGCCGGTTTGCCCGCGGTCAAGGACCTCCGCGGTCAACGTGATCTATACGGACGCATCTTAGAGGTGACGCAAGTGGCATTTGCCGATCTGATTGCCTCGGCCGCCCACCTGCTTGGTGGCGAAGCCGACGAGGGCTTGCCGGCGGTATTGCTCCGGGGCCTCGATCTGGGCGCGCCACACGGCCCCGCGGCCGATTTGAATCGCGCGGCCGAGCATGACCTTTATCGTTGAGTTGCTCATGAATAGCAGTGAATTGCTGGACTTCATGCGGGGGAGGCGGTCGCTGCGGCGCTACCAAAGTGATGATGTGCCGCGCGCTTGGATCGAATGCTTGCTGGAGGCCGCCATCTGGGCGCCTTCCGCCCACAATCGGCAGCCTTGGCGCTTTGTCGTTATTGAGGAGCATGAGACCAAAGAGCGGCTGGCGCGCGAGCTGGGAGCGGCGCTGGAGCGCGACCTCAGAGCTGACGGCCTGGCGCGGGCGGTCATTGACGCCGATGTCGGGCGTTCTTACGCTCGCATCACATCAGCGCCGCTATTGATAATGGTCTGTATGAGCCTGATCGATATGGATGTTTATTCTGACGATCAGCGCAATAGCCACGAACTCACGATGGCGCAGCAGAGCACAGCGATGGCGGGCCAAAACATGCTCTTGATGGCGGAAAAATTGGGATTGGGCGCCTGTTGGATGTGCGCGCCCCTGTTCTGTCAGGATTTGGTCGCAGCGGTCCTGGAGCTCCCGACCGACTGGAAGCCACAGGGTATGATCACCTTGGGCTACCCGGCGCAGCGGCGCGAACGGGGTCGCGAACCCTGGGAGACGAGAGTGTTGTGGCGCTAGACAAAAACATCGCCGTCTTGCTTGGCGGGGTCGGCGGCGCCAAACTGGCCAGCGGGCTGGTCGAGGTCGTCACGCCGGAAGGCCTGACATTCATCGTCAACACCGGCGATGATTTCTGGCATCTAGATTTGAAAATCTGTCCCGATATCGATACCGTGATGTATACATTGGCCGGTTTGGTCAACCCGGAATGGGGTTGGGGCGTCGCCGATGATTCGACGGTCGCCCTGGACAGCCTTGCGCGCCACTACCAAATTGAGCCCTGGTTCCGGCTGGGAGACAAAGATCTGGCGACGCATTTGCTGAGAACGCATTGGCTTCGACTGGGGCACAGCCTGACGGCGGTGACCGCCTGCCTGGGCGAACGGCTCGGCCTTCGCGCGACAATCTTGCCGATGTGCGACGATGAAATGCCGACGATGGTGGATACGGTCGAACGCGGCGAAGTCGGCTTTCAGGAGTACTTCGTGAAATACGCGTGGGCGCCGGTGATCCGGGCGATTCGCCATCGAGGTTGCGAGAATGCAAGGCTTTCGGATGCCGTCCGCCAGGCGCTCACCGAGGCCGACATTGTCTTGATCGCGCCATCCAATCCCTGGCTGTCGCTGGCGCCGATTCTGGCGCTGCCGGGCCTGCGGGAATTGCTTCAGCGCTTGCCGGCGCCAGTGGTCGCGGTTACGCCCATAATCGCCGGGGACGCCGTCAAGGGACCAACGGCGAAGATCATGCGCGAACTTGGGCTGGAGGTATCTGGCCGGGAAGTCGCCCGCTACTATGGCGGCCTGATAGATGGTTTCGTCGATGATCAGCGCAACGATCCCTTCGAATTAAACGGCTTGCGGACCGTTCAGTTGAATACGCTGATGAAGAATCAGGTGGACAAGGTTGGCTTGGCGCGCGCATTGCTGGGCTGGATCGAGGGTTGGGCGCCATGAGCCTCTGGGCGATTATCCCGGTCAAGCCGCTCAAGAACGCCAAGAGCCGATTGTCGCCGGTTCTCATGCCCGATCAACGCTTCGAATTGGCGCAGGCGATGCTTCGCCATGTGCTGTCGGTGACGACGACGGTTCAGCAGGTCACCGGCGTCTTGCTGATATCGCGCGATACCAAAGCCCTCGCCATCGCCCGCGAGATGGGCGCCAAGACGCTGCAAGAAGGCGCTGTGTCAAACCTGAATCCAGCATTGATGCGCGCCACAATGGTGGTCGAGAGCTGGCGCGCCGATGGGGTGCTGATCTTGCCGGCCGACTTGCCCTTTATCAACGCGGACGATATCCGTGGTTTGATTCAACTGGCGCTCGATCGCTCGATTGTGATCGCCACAGACAAAGCTCGGGACGGCACAAACGCCTTGCTGGTCAGGCCGCCGGGCGCGATCGAATTTGTATACGGCGGCGGCAG
>LXNI01002589.1_pt1 | contig 12148 bp, 3 predicted proteins | sample 809091 | NCBI WGS metagenome assembly LXNI01 (sample SAMN04870527, study PRJNA318959) | sponge metagenome | biome: 01000161; feature: marine sponge reef; material: water | host: Sarcotragus foetidus | place: Greece: Milos, Mediterranean Sea | collected 2013-05-29 | depth 5-7 m | reverse complement strand
CCGGGCCACGATGAATCAGCGACTCGCTCATGGCGCGAAGGACCTCGCGGTCATCCGGCCTGGGCCCGTCCAGCCGCAGGATTCCGGCGATTCCACACATCTCAGTTCGCCGACATGGAATGCGCGACCGCCGAAGACTCACGATGAATCGAGACCCAACTACAGGATCCACACCACAAGCCCGCTGCTCCCAGGATCTCGGCACGATTCCCCTCGCAGCGGGCGACTCTTCGCCAAACGAGCAAAACGCGCCTTCTCACCGGGGCGACCAACCTGTCTAGCCGAGTTCGAAACGCAAGTGGTTTACTGTGACACACAGGGAGATTCCGGCTTCCAACACCTGACGGTCGTGGTTTCGCGCGTCGCGCCGGCCAAGTGCAACCGTCGCACACAGCGACCTCGCCCAGACCTCTCTGCGAATACCTCCGACACTTGCCGATTGACGTGAAGGCCAGAGGGCAGCCCGACGTGACGCACTCGGTCTCGCAACATTCATCGATGAGCAATCCCTTTAGGTCAGAGCCGACAAAGTGACCGTCGATCCCGGCGTTGTGCCCGGACTACTCGTGCTGGCGCTCGAGCTACTTGCACTCGCGGCTATCGGCTACGTCGTCGCCCGTGCGGCTCTCCGCCAGACGGATCCTCTACTGGCCTTGGCCCAAGGCCTGGTCATCGGTATGGCGCTCTGGGGGATCACGGCCAACTTTCTCCTCCACGCGGTCCCCGGCCGAGCCGGCGCGCTGCTGACCTGGCTGTTGCTACTAGCTCTCTCCTTGGCACTTGGCTTGCGGCAACGCGACGAGTTAGCAATTCACCGGAGCAAAGTCCTCGGATTCTTGGCAGCTTCGCTGACAGCCTTCGCTCTCGCCCTTGCAGCTCGCCAGACACTCATAGTCAACGACGCCTTCATTCGACTTGGGCTGGCAGCTCCTATTCAGGCGGGGGTCTGGCCGCCGATCCTGCCGTGGAGCCCCTGGCAGCCAATCCCGTATCACTACGGCACCGACATGTTGGTCGGACTCTTGGCTCCACCGGCAGGCCCGGATCTGGCTTTCACCAAGGAAATACTCGACGCCGCGGCCTGGACGAGCCTTGCCGTGCTCCTCGCGGTCACCGTTCGAAAGCACGGGGGTTGGCTGAGCCTGCTCGTGCTGACTCCGCTCTTGCTGACTGCCGGGGCCTGGATTCAACTACAGGGGACCTCCCCACCACTCCTGCAATTCCTGGCTCCAAGTGGCCTACCTGCTCCCGGTCTGCGCGCGTCGTTGGCAGCCACATACTGGCCGGAGATTCAGTGGCCATGGCCCTTTCCTGAGCCACACGCCGCGCCTCCGAACATCTGGTTTCTTCGCTTCACCCTTGCATACGCGCTGGCCCTTACCGTCCTAGAACGTGTCTCTACATCCCGGCAACCGCTTACTTGGCAATCAGCAATCATTCTTGCTGCCCTCATCGGCTTTCTGGGCCTGATCGAGGAAGCCATGGCGCTTACCACACTGGGGCTCTGGGGCTTCTTCGAGTTGGCGCGATTCGTGCGGGGTCAACCGACCCAGCGACGGATGCTGGCTCACCCAGCCGCAGGTCTCGGACTAGCTGCTCTGTTGCTAGCGGCAGGTGGCGGCGTGCTCACAGGAATGCTCTCGGGGGCGACCGGCGGAGACTCGGCCTTCAGTTTGTCTGCTGACCCATCGCGTCTTCGACCGCTAGCGCCGGTGGAAGCCCTTCCAGGCGGCCTTGCCTTGCTGGGTGTCGGACCAGCGGCTGTGGCCGGCATAACCGTTCTAATTGGGCTTCGCCGGCGTCTCGCTCTGGCGTTCGCCGCCGGCGCCGGGGTCTTCCTCTTAGCCGCCCTCATGCTGGGATATGAGTCCGCGCCCCAAAACGTCGCGCGGCTGGACGCGCACGCCGGCAATTTTGCGCTGTTCGGGCTGATCATCGCCACCGCCGTTCGCCTTCGCGCGGCAAGGCCGAACTGGCGCTATCCGATTTGCGCCGTCCTTGGCGTCGTCGTCGTCTGGCCTAGCGTTGCCCTCCCAGTTCGGACCATGGCGTTTCAGGTCAGCCACGGGATCGACCTGGCCAACGCTCAACCATCGCCGGTGCCACGCACGGCTGCCTCGTACGCGGCCGGCATTGGCCGACAAGTGATTGAGCAGCTCACACCCAACCAGGCGGGGAGCTACTTGCCAGATCCCCCGCCACCGCTGCATACCCGCCCCATTGGGGCGCTCACGGATGATCGAGTTATTCGTTACATCCGAAGTCACACGTCAACGGACGCACGCGTGCTTTCCCCGCACCCCAGCGAAATGACGCTGGCAACTGGCCGCTCTAACGCCGCAGGGTTTGCCGGGCATCTGCACTATGTGGAACGGGCCGGTCCCGACTTCCAAGACGCCATTCGATTCCTCGAGCCGGCAGCGGTTCGACGGCTGGGCTTCTCCTACCTTCATGCCACGGATGCCTGGATCAGCACCTTGCCCGATCGAGCCAAGGGCTGGCTCAGCGACCAGAGGCTGTTTGACCCGCTCGTTCGCGATGGCAACCACGCTCTCTACCGAATCCAACCTGCGTTCTTGCGCATGGACCCGATTCCCACGCCTCAATCGTACGAAGCCCTACGGCAGGCGATCCCGACCTCGGCAACAGTGCTTCTGACAGACGGACTTGAGCGCCTCAACAAGCTCCGTCTGGCCTCCGTTTTGGCGAATACGGAACTCACTGGGACCATCGATACTGCCCGGATCCACCTGATTCCAGGCCTCCACATCGAAGCGCCTGGCACGCGCAACCCGGATGTGGTCATCGTTGCCCGAGACTTAGTTCTCGATCCCACCAACCACGGCCTTCCGACAGTCTGGTGGGACTCGAACGCGATCGCTCTCGCGACCGATCCTTCCATCGCTCAGCCGATCGACCCGCCGTCCCCTGCGGTGCCTGACTTTGCCGTCCGGCTTTCGGCAGCCCGGCCAGAAATGAACCACATCACGTTCACAGCGACATTCACCGACCACGCACCGCAGGGTTGGACGGGTCAAGATTGGCTCGTGATACAGCTGTCGGACTCGCCATGGTCGTGGCCAATCCGCTACGAGGATGACGGCTATACCCTGGTCGGCAATCAATGGTTCGCTGGCCAGATTGGGCCTAGCGGCCGTACCGAAGTCCACCGTTACCGCTTCGATGCCCTGGCCGGCACCATGGCCGCACGGAATGCCAATGGTGACCTTGCTCCTGTCCTGGGATCCGCCGACGGCCTTACGCCAGGAATCTGGGCGCTGGCGGTGCGACTGCGACAGGGCTATCTGCAGGCTGCGGTGATACCGCTGTTAAAAATTGTGGTGCTCGAATCCGGACAGGTGTCGTATACCGCCTATTCAGGCGAACGTGGCACGACACTAAACCCATGTCCTGAGCGAATGTGGCAAACAGACGCATGTCGCAATTTGGCGACGACCTCGAGTGCCGCACCCTCCTAGTCGACCCAGCCATTCACACCATCGTCTTAGTCCAAGCGCCGCTCCGCATTCGCTCCATGATCACGAGCACGACGGCGGGGGGCTGCAGCCTAGGTAGCGCCCTGAAGCCAGTTGCAGGCCTGCAACTGGCGGCCTGAATCGCTAATGTGGCCAGACGCACGACAGGGAGTCCGAACCCTTGCAGAGCACACTCACGGCCCCTATCGGCGGAGCCGCCAGCCAAGGTTTGGAGACTGGCTGAATGACAATTGATCCGTCGGTGATCCCGGGTCTGTCACTGCTGGCAGCGGAATTGCTGGCATTGGCGGCCGTTGGATACGCGGTGGCCCGCGTGGCGCTGCGTCAGTCCGATGACCGGCTGGCGCTGGCCCAAGGGCTCATTATCGGACCGGCGTTGTGGGGCATCGTCGTCAACTTCGCAATGCACCTGCTGCCTGGCATGGCAGGCGCTATCGCAGGCTGGTTCGCCGTGCTGGCGCTGGGAGCGGGTCTTGCCCGGCGAGCGCCGTCCGAGCTTCGCCTATCCCACCAAACGCTGGCCGGGTTTACTGCCGCGGCGCTAGCCCTGTCGTGGATCGCTTTGGCCGGTCGGCAGTTGCTGACCATCCCAGACTCAAGCATCCACCTAACGCTCTCCGCCGCCATTCGGGCCGGTGTCTATCCGCCGGAGTTGGCCTGGAATCCTGGCTTTTCCGTGCCTTATCACTACGGTGTGGATCTGCTCATTGGGCTGCTGATGCCCCCTGGGGGACCAGACCTGGCTCTGACTACCGAAGTGGTTGGCGCATACATGTGGACCAGCTTCGCGCTTGTTGTGGCAACCACGATTGGAAGCAGGGGATCGTGGTTCAGCACTTCTATTCTCACACCGCTGATTCTGACCGCGGGCACCTGGACGCTGCTGGTGAGTGATCCGCCCGCGCTCCTCAGAGTCCTGGTTCCGACCGGGACTCCGGAAGCCGGAATCCGAGCGGCCCTCGGCGGCGTGTATTGGCCGACGCTCGACCTGCCCGAAGCCTGGACCCCTTATTACGAGACGCCACCGCCCAACGTCTGGAAGCCTCCTTTCCCGCTTGCATACGCGATGGCCTTCGTGGTCATTGAGCGAGCAGCGGCCCGTGCCGATCAGCAGTGGCTCGGACGCGTGAGTCTTGCTGTCCTTGTCGGGTTTCTCGGTCTTGTTGAAGAAACTGTCGCTCTTACCGTTCTCGGCCTTTGGGTAGTCTTGGCTGCCCTTGCGACCGCGCAAGGTCGAACGAAGCGCGCAATCACCATCGCAAGCATCCGTCGGTCGGTCGCGGGCCCGGCTTTGGCACTGATTCTGCTGGCCACAGGCGGTGGACCATTGACCGGCATCCTGACCGGCGGCCTCGGAGGAGGCATCTCACTTCGTACGCCCGAGAGTCTCGGCGAGTCCCGATTGTGGGGATCATTTAAGCCGCTGACGGGCGGTCTCGGAATCCTTGGCTTTGGCAGCTTTCCAATTGCAACCGCGGCACTGTTGCTGGCGTGGCGGCGGCGGCTTGTCGTGGCCCTGGCCATGGGCTGCGGCGTCTTTCTGATTGCCGCGCTGACCCTTCAGTTCAGCGCTTTTCAGTTCGATGTCGGAAGACTGGACGGGCATGCACGAAACTTTGCTCTACTGGCGTTGCTGGTTGCCCTCAGTATCCGGCTTCCTGCCCTGCGTCCGCGTTGGCGCTATGCGGCTGCCGGCGGGCTCGTCGCACTGATCATCTGGCCAACCATCGCAACGCCGGTCAAGAGAGTTGGCCTGACCCTCGATCGTGGAATTCAGCTTGCCAACGCACGCCTAGCGCCCCCCACTGACGTCGTCGCCTCCTACCAACACATGGGACGCCATCTGCTGGAGCCCTTTGCTACCGAGACGATCGCCTCCTATATACGCAATCACACGCAAGTCACCTCGCGCATCTTGTCGCCCGACCCTCTGAACATGTCCATACACACCGGTCGATCTAGCGCTTCAGGTTTTGCAGACCATGTCCACCTTTTCCCCTTCACCGGACCCGACTACGAGGACGCCATTCAATTCCTCGAACCGGCGGCGCTGCGACGGTTAAAGTATGACTATGTGCATGCCACCGAAAGCTGGATTTCCAGCCTGCCGGCTCGAGCCAAAACCTGGCTTGCCGACTCAACACTGTTCACGCCCGTAGTTCGGGACGGCACGCACGCCCTCTTCCGCGTTGAACCCGCCTTTCTGGCCTTGGAAGCTGTGCCACATCCGCGATCATTCGAAGCGCTGCGCCGAGCTGTCCCTGCGTCAGCAAACGTCCGGCTGTCGGCCGGCATTCAGACCATTCCGGCACTGCGCCTCGCCGCTGCACTTTCACAGGCGAAACTGTCAGGATCCATCAGTCCGTCGAACCTATACCTCCTGACCGAAATCTCTATCGGTCCCTCCGGCGACACGTCACCCGACGTAGTGGTTGTCGCTCGTGATCGCGCCCTGAATGCCAGTGCACACGCGTTCCCTCCGATTTGGTGGAACGAAACGGCCATTGCCTTCGCCACCCGTTCGGCAGTCGATTCCACAGTTGACCCGCCACCTGAGCCCAAGAGCAACTTTGTGGTACGGATCTCGGACGCCCGCCGTACCTCCAATCGGATTGGCTTCACCGCGACCTTCTTCGATAACGCTCCGACGCAGTGGACTGGCCAGGACTGGCTGTTGATCGCGGTGGACTCCGTCCCGTGGTGGTTGCCAACGACCTATGAGGCCGACGGTTACACACTCGTGGGCGCGCGTTGGTACGCCGGACAGACAATCCCGTCCAGCCAGCCTGACAGACATCGTTACGAGTTTCGCGGCGATTCGCTGCAACTGGCCGTTCAGAACGTCGATGGGACATTCGGGGATCTCCAATCATCGGGAGATCGCCTGGTTCCAGGTACGTACGTGCTGGCGGTTCGCCTGCGTCACAATTATCTGCAAGCTGCGCTCATTCCCGTGCTGAGGATGACGCTAGCTGAGGACGGACGGACGTCGTTTGAGATCCTTCGGGGTGACCGCGAAGCCACCGTGGACCCATGTCCAGCGCGCCTGCAGAACACCGAATCCTGCCGCCGACTGGCGTTGGCCGGCTGACTCCTCCGCATGTGAAGCGGTACGTAGTCAACGAGTCGGGACACGTCAAGACGCCGACATCGGTGGCCCTGAGAGTTCCTGAATGACCGTCGACCCAACGGTCCTCCCAGGACTCTTCATCTTGCTGGCCGAGCTACTGGCGCTCGCTGCGGTCGGCTTCGTGCTGGCCCGAGTCTGTTTGGGCCAGACGGACGACCGCATGGCCCTGGCCCAGGGGCTAGTCATCGGTCCGGTCCTATGGGGCCTGCTGGTGAACTTTGTCCTCCATCCGCTGCCGGGACGATCAGGCGCGCTGGCTGGTTGGCTGCTTCTCGGGGTGCTTTCACTCTTCCTGGTGCGGGGCAGGTACTCGTCACTGCGAGACAGTTGGCGCACATGCGCCGGATTCGCCGTGGCGGCGCTGGCCACTTTCGGCGTCGCTCTGGCCGCCCGTCAGACGCTTATTGTTACCGACGCCCACATTCGCCTCGGGCTGGCCGCCCCAATACAGGCTGGCGTATGGCCTCCGGTCATGCCGTGGAGCCCCTGGCAGCCCATTCCCTACCACTATGGCACCGAGCTCTTAGTCGCGATGCTGGCACCGCCCGCCGGGCCGGATCTCGCGTTTACAGCCGAAATCCTGGATGCCTACTCGTGGACCAGTCTCGCGCTTCTGGTCGGCACGTGGGTGCTCAAGCGCGGGAGTTGGGTGGGGGTACTTGTCGTAGCGCCGCTCCTGTTTACCGCCGGCGCCTGGACGCCGCTGCTCGATACAGCTCCGGCCCTCATCAAGGTGCCAGCGATTGCCGACGTGCCCGGGGCTGGATTCCGCGCCTCGGTGACCGGCATCTACTGGCCGTCGATGGAATGGCCGTGGGATTGGCCCGAGCCCCACGCCGCCCCGCCCAACATCTGGCTGCTGCGCTTCACGCTTGCCTACGCGCTGGCGCTAATCGTCTTCGAGCGTGTCACTGAATCCGTACGACCACTGGCCTGGCGTTCGGCTGTAATCCTCGCCGCACTCATCGGTTTCCTGGGCCTGATTGAGGAGTCTGTGGCGCTGACCACGCTGGGCGTGTGGGGCTTGCTAGAGATTGTGCGTATCGTGCAGGCTTGGTGCCAAGGCAGCCAAGCCTTTGCAGGTGCATGGCGCGCGGCTGTGGGCCTGGTCACGGCCACAGTGTTTTTGGCGCTGGGTGGCGGCGTGCTCACTGGCGCGCTAATGGGAACGATCGAGAGTGGCCTGACTGTCGGCTGGATCGCCGAGTCGGCCAATCGACGATCGCATGTATCGTTAGACCTATTGTCAGGCGGCTTGGCGCTGTTGGGTCTCGGTCCAGCCATCCTGGCTGCTGCGTCTGTGGCGCTGGCCAAGCGGGATCGTGTCGTCTTGGCCTTGGCTGCTGGCAGCAGCGTTTTCTTGATTGCAAGTGCCCTGCTCAAGCCTGACTTCGCTGTCGCGAGCGACACGCGACTGGACGGACACGCTGGCAACCTGGCGCTGCTCGCACTGATGGCTTCGACTTCCTTCCGGCTGCGCTCGCTGCCGGCCCATCGGCGGCTCGTTGCGAGCGCACTATTCGTGGTGCTCATAGTCTGGCCAACGGTCGCGCTTCCGCTCCGCACACTCGGCTTTCAAGTTAGCCACGGAATCACACTGTCTAACGCCCAGATGCAGCCGACGAAACAATCCTCCGTGATGCACATCGCCGGAATCGGACGCCGGCCGGTCGAGCAGCTCGCGCCCGGCCAAATCACTGGGTATATCCCGGAGCCGCAGCCCCCGCTGCACGTACGCCCGACCGGAGCTCTCGCGCGGGATCGAGTAGTCGACTACATTCGCGATCACACGCGCCCTGACGCCCGCATCCTATCGCCCCACCCCAGCGAGTTAACCCTGGCCACGGGCCGCCCGAACGCCTCAGGATTTGCGGATCGATTGCACATCGTATGGCGAACCGGTCCCGAATACCTGGACGCGCTGCGGTACCTGGAGCCGTCGGCCGTTCGGCGACTGGGTGTTGCCTACGTTCATGCGACGGACGCCTGGATCTCTGAACTCCCCGATACAGCGAAACGCTGGCTGGCGGATCCCCAGCTGTTCGAATTCCTGGTCCGCGATGGCCTCCACGCCCTGTATCGCATCCGACTGCCCTTCTTTGACCTGGACCCGACCCCGAACCCTCGGTCGTTCGAAGCCTTGCGCCAAGCGATTCCCGATTCCGCCACGGTGCTGCTGACGGAGAGTCTCCAGGGTCTTCCAAGGGTTCGGATCGCGACCGTGCTGGCGCACACGCGACTACTGGGTAACCTGGACACGTCAGCTGTGCATCTGCTGAAGAAACTCCGAACCGAGCCAGCAGACGCTCGCCGCCCGGAAGTCGTCGTTATTTCGCGGGAATTCCCACTTGATGCTTCCCTTCACGGGTGGTCGATCGTGTGGTGGGACCAGGAGGCTATTGCCCTAGTCACTCGTCCTGGGAACGTACCAACCATCGAGCCGCCGCCACTCCTCGAAAAACCTGACCCTGTCTTTGCCATACGTCTATCGGACGTGATGGCAGAGAATGACTCTGTCGCATTCACCGCGACTGCTGTCGATATGGCGGCCGCGCGGTGGACGGGACAAGATTGGCTAGTCATTCAATTGGAAGACGCGTCTGGATCCTGGGCAGTACCCGTCGAAGACGATGGATATACGTTTGTGGGCAAACTCTGGTTTCCTGGCCAGATAGATCCTGAAAGCGGTCGCATTCGCCGGCAGTACGTCTTCAATGCGTTGATGGGCACACTGTCAGTCGAAAAAGCTGGTAATACCACCGAACTCCTTCAGTCTGCGGGCAGCTACCTCACGCCAGGTGTATGGATGCTAGCCGTGCGGCTTCAGCACGGCTTTCTGCAAGCTGCAGTAATACCGGTTCTGCAGGTGAGAATCTCTGCCGACAGGGACGCGACGTACACGGTTTACGAGGGCGAACGCCGCGCCACAGTCAACGCATGCCCCAAACGACTGTTACACACGGATTCGTGCCGCAAGATCGCGACTGGAAACTGAGTTGGGGATGGTGCTCTACACGTGAACCCACGCTGCCGACCTGGTGCAGCAAACGCCTCGCGCCGAACGCACGGCATACACTCGCCAGCCCAATGGGCTCGGATCCCAGCGAAGCGCAGCTGGAGAGACTCCGTGCACAGAACGCTCCTGGCGAATCCTTGCGCACGGTCAGGAGCTGTGCCCGGTGCACGTCCAAGTGTGACTCGCAAATAGAGAGCCCGCATGACAGTTGACCCTGGCGTACTTCCGGGATTGCTGCTCCTTGCGCTGGAGATGCTGGCGCTGGCGGTCGTCGGCTATGTCGTCGCCCGCGTCGCCCTGCGCCAGCAAAGCGCCCCCCTGGCGCTGGCGCAAGGCCTCGTCATTGGCCCTGCCATTTGGGGGCTGGTCGCCAACTTTCTCTTCAACCTCCTTCCTGGGCCAACGGGCGCCCTTGGCGCCTGGTTGGTGACCCTGGCATTTGGGGCCTGGCTGGCATGGCGAACCCCGAAGGCGTGGCGAATGCCGCCTCGCGAGGTCGCTGGTTTTGCCACCACCGTACTCGTCATATTTTGGGTAGCACTGGCCGCCCGCCAGCTTTTGATGACGCCCGATGCGCCCCTTCGCCTGGGGCTGGCCGCTTCGATACAGGCTGGCAACTGGCCACCGGCGATACCCTGGAGCCCCTGGCAGCCGGTTCCATACCACTACGGGGCAGCCTTACTGGCGGCTCACCTGGCTCCGCCCGTCGGCCCTGACTTGTCGTTCACTATCGAATTGCTGGGTGCGTACGCGTGGACCAGCCTTGCCATGATCATGGGTACAACGCTCAGGCAGCGCGGTGGCTGGGTCAGTTGGCTCACGCTTACGCCTTTGCTGCTGACTGCCGGGGCTTGGACACTGGTCTTTGACGAGACGCCAGTAATCCTTCAACTACCGGTCCCGACGAGCTTCACAGAACTCGGAGCCGGAACCTCGTTGGGCAACGTCTATTGGCCAGCTCCAGAGTGGCCGTGGAAATTACCCGAGCCTCAGGCCTCTCCGCCCAACATCTTCAAGCCCCTTTTCACTCTTGGCTATGCGCTAGCGTTCACCGTCCTGGAGCGCGTGACCACCCACCCGCGGCCGTCCGCCTTGCTCACGCCCTTAACGCTTGCTGGTCTCGTCGGCTTTTTGGGCTTACTGGAGGAAGCCGTGGCCGCCACAACGCTTGGTGTATGGGCTGTGGTCGAAGTATCCCGTGTTATTGCAGCCCGACCGCCCCGAATCAGGGATCTCGAAATGGCGAAGGGCGCGACCCTGGGGCTGGTCGCAGCGACGCTGCTGCTGGTCTTTGGCGGCGGGGTGATTTCAGGTCTGCTGGCGGGATCGGCGAAAGGCAGCCTCGCGCTCAGGTGGATTGATGATCCCAATAATCGCCTCCTGCTTGGGTCCGTTGAATCGCTGCCGGGTAGCCTCGGTGTACTTGGCCTCGGCCCGTTGGCCGTCACTGCCCTAGCGCTCTTGCTGAGTCGAAGAGACCGTCTCATTCTGGCCCTTGCAGTGGGCGGAATCGTCTTCATGCTCGCCAGCCTCATGCTGGAGTACAAGGAGACGCCAGATCTCATTCGGCTGGATGGTCACGCCCGTAATTTCGGGTTGTTTGCCCTGCTCCTCGCCCTTGCCACCCGCCTCTCACTTCTGCGTGTGCACTGGCGCAATCTGTCAGTTCTATTGATTATCGGCTTGGTCGCCTGGCCAACCCTCGTGGCGCCCATGCGCAACATCCGCCACATTGTTGAGAGCGGGGTCCAGCTTCGAAACGCTCAACCAGGACACCAGGCGTTCGGCAGTGAATTCCCAAGAATGGGGCGCTCTTCATTTGGCCCCTTCGCCAACCGGGCCGTGACCAGATACGTGACTGACCACACGGGAACCGATGAGCGCATTTTGTCGCCGCATCCAACGGTGATGTCCGTCGCCACCGGGCGTCCGAACGCTTCTGGATTTGCAGAGCCTCTTCACCTATTCGGAATAACGGGCGCCGAGTACGAGGACGCTATTCGCTTCCTCGAACCAGCAGCAATCAGACGTCTTGGCTTCGCCTACGTGCACGCGACGGATAGCTGGGTCGCCACCCTGCCCACCAAAGCCAACCTCTGGCTCGACGATCCCGAGCTCTTCGAACCTGTCATTCGAGACGGCATCGATGCGCTGTACCGCATCCAGCCAGCGTTTTTGCGCTTGGATATGAAGCCGGCGCCGCAATCGTACGAAGCCCTACGGCAGGCCATTCCAGCGTCGGCAACCGTGTACCTGACCGAGGGTCTCCAGCGCCTCGACAAGCTGCGTCTGGCATCCGCACTGGCGCATGCCCGACTCGTGGGAACCATCGACGTCTCCGCGATCCACCCTCTGGCTGACATCCCCATTGAGCCACCGGGTGCGCATGCCCCCAATGTCGTCGTTTTTGCACGCGACCTGTACTTCGACCTGGGCGACCATGGGTATCCGGTGGTCTGGTGGAACTCAGACGCAATCGCCTACGCGACTAATCCGTCCATTGCT
>LXNI01002588.1_pt1 | contig 12152 bp, 12 predicted proteins | sample 809091 | NCBI WGS metagenome assembly LXNI01 (sample SAMN04870527, study PRJNA318959) | sponge metagenome | biome: 01000161; feature: marine sponge reef; material: water | host: Sarcotragus foetidus | place: Greece: Milos, Mediterranean Sea | collected 2013-05-29 | depth 5-7 m | reverse complement strand
GGAGGGCCAGCAGGAAATCCTGCAACGGGTCGCAGCCCTTGAAGAGGGGTAACAGGTTCTCCAGGAGGGGCAGCGGGAAATCCTGCGCCTGCTGCGCCGGCAATAGCGCGGGAAGGTGCCCTGCCAGTTCAAGGCGCGATTTCCACGATTACCCATCGCTGCCATCCGGCGCCGCCAGCAGGCGGCGGAGGATTTTTCCGACGGGGGATTTGGGGATTTCCGGCACGAACACATAGCGGCGCGGGCGCTTGAAGTCGGCGAGCGCGCTGCCGCGGCAGTGGGTGTCCAGGGCCTCGGCCGTTGCCTCGCCGTCGGCCACGACGAAGGCGGCGACGATCTGCCCCCAGCGCTTGTCCGCGAGGCCGGCGACGGCGACTTCCGCCACCGCCGGATGCAGCGAGAGCACGCTTTCGATCTCCACCGGCGAGACATTCTCGCCGCCGGTCACGATCATGTCGTCCACGCGCCCGGTGACGAACAGCTCGCCGTCCTCGTCGATATAGCCGGTGTCGCCGGTATGGTACCAGCCGCCGCGGAGCGCGCGGGCGTCAGCGTCCGGTCGGCGCCAATAGCCCTCGAAAGCCTCGTCGCTCATGAGCGAGGCCGTGACTTCGCCTTCCTCGCCGGGCAGGGCGTCGCGCGCGCCGTCAAGGCTCCGCACGCGGATGCGCTGGTTGAGTCCGGCCCTGCCGGCGGAGCCCGGCTTCGCCGGCGCGTCCGGGCACACGGTGAAGGTGTAGATCTCCGACGAGCCGTAATGGTTGACGAACAGCTCCGGCTCGAAGGCGGCGTCCAGCCGTTGCAACAGGCCGTCCGTCATCGAGGCGCCGGCGAAGCCGAGCTTGCGCACTGTGCACACGCGCTTCCGCGAGAAGGCCGGATGCGCGAGCAGGTCATGATAGAGCGTCGGCGCGAGATAGAGCGCGGTCACGCCTTCCGCCTCGATCAGGTCGAGCGCTGCGCCCGGATCGAAGCGCGGCTGGCAGACAAGGACGCCGTCCACCAGCGCCGACGCCAGCAGCGAGCGCACGCCCATGGTGTGGTAGAGCGGCATGACGCCGAGCGCCACCTCGCCCGGCGCATAGCGGTTCTGCGCGACATGGGCGATGGCGGCGGCGCGCTCCGCGCGGTGGCGGCGCGGCACGCCCTTCGGCCGGCCCGTCGTGCCGGAGGTGTAGAGCATGACCGACCAGTCCTCCGCCGAGGCGGCCGGAACGGCGGGCGGGCCCTGCAGCAGGGCGTCCAGCGCCGGCCCCGCCTCGATGCGGCGAATGGCCTGCGCGCGGGGCGAGGCGGCGATGGCGGCCGCCGCCTGCGCGCCGAACACCACCGTGCCGGCCTCGGCGTCGGCGAGGCAGTAGTCGATCTCCTCCGCCTTCAGCCGCCAGTTGAGAGGCACGATCAGCTTGCCCGAAAGCTGGCAGGCCCAGTGCAGGCTGGCGGCGTCGAGCGTGTTCTGGAGCACGGTTGCGATCCGCTCGCCTTCGAGGGCCCCGGCGAGGTGGAGCGCCCGGTCGAGCCAGCCGACATAGGTCAGCCGGTCCGCGCCATCGACGACGGCCAGCCTGTCCGGCGCGCGCTCGGCGGCCTGGATGAGCGCGGTGCCGACATCAAGCATGGGCGGCTTCCAGCGCGGCGGCGACGATGGGTGTGTAGCCCGTGCAGCGGCAGAGATGGCCGCTCAGCGCCTCGCGCACCTCCCGCTCCGTCGGATTGGGCGTGTCGCGCAGGAAAGCGGTCAGGCTCATCAATATGCCGGCCGTGCAGAAGCCGCATTGCAGCGCGAAATGACGGCGAAAGGCTTCGTGCAGCGGGCCTTCCTCCAGCCCCTCCACGGTCACGACCTCCGCGCCCTCGCACTGCACCGCAAGCGCCAGGCAGGACCGCACCGCCCGCCCGTCGATCAGCACGGTGCAGGCTCCGCAGACGCCGTGCTCGCAGCCGACATGGGTGCCGGTCAGCCCGAGCGTGTGGCGCAGGAAGTCGGAGAGCAGCAGGCGCGGCTCCGCCGCCGCTTCCACAGCCTCGCCGTTCACGGTTATGCGCGGCATGAAAGCGCCTCCTCCACCGCTCTTCGCCCGACGCGCTCGACCAGCCGGCGGCGATAGGCGGCATCGGCGTGGAAATCGTCGCGGGCGTCGATGGCGTCCGCGTCAATGGCGAGGCCATTCAGCACGATCGGCGTGTCGGCGACGCCTCCGACGGCAAGCCGCACACCCTCGCCGTCGGCCACCGCTGCGAAGGCCGCCAGCGCGAAATCGCCATGCCTGAGCGCCACCTCACGGAAGGCATAGCCCGCGCGCGGGTCCGGCGGCGGCAGCTCGACTGCGACAATCAGCTCGTCCTCCTCGCGCGCGGTCATCAGTGGGCCCTCGAAAAAGTCGATGGCGTCCATGGTCCGCTCCCCGCGCACCGAGGCAAGATGCACGCGCCCGCCGAGCGCCGCCAGGCAGAGCGGCAGTTCCGCCGCCGGGTCGCCATGCGCGACCGAGCCGCAGAAGGTGCCCCGGCTGCGGGTCTGGTAATGGCCGACATGCGGCAGGGCAAGGTCGATCAGCGGGTGCAGGCCCGCGAGTTCGCTCTGGCGGACAGCCGCGCCGATCCGCGCGCCCCGTTCACGAAGCTCGGGCAGATGCATGATATCCACCAGCAGGTCGGGCCGCGCGAGGCGCATATTCAGCATGGCGACCAGCGACTGCCCGCCGGCAAGCGCCATCGCGCCGTCCGAGGCCATCGCCTCCAGCGCCTCGTCGAGGCGCGCGGGGCGCAGATAGTCGAAGGGCGCGGGCTTCACGGCAGCAGCGCCGCGACCCGCGCGGGCGTCAGCGGCAGTTCCAGATCATCCACGCCGAGCGCATCCGCCACCGCATTGGCGATGCAGGCGGGCGCGCTCATGGTGTTGCCCTCGCCGATGCCCTTGGCGCCGAGCGGGGTAAAGGGCGAGGGCGTTTCGAGATGCAGGATCTCCGGGTCCGGCGTCTCGCAGGCGGTCGGCGGCGGGTAGTCGGCGAAGGTGCCGGCGAGCGGCTGGCCGGTCTCGTCATAAACAAACGCCTCGAACAGCGCCGCGCCCACGCCGTTGGAAAGGCTGCCGCGCACCTGCCCGTCGGCCATCGGGCGGTGGAGCAGGCGCCCGGCGTCATGCGCGGTCAGATAGCGGTCGATGCGGACCCGGCCGGTATCGGCGTCCACTTCCACGCCGCAGGCATCGAAGATGAAGCCATAGGCGGCGGAGCCGTTGATGCGGTCCTCGGCGTCGGGCGGCCCGAGCTCGGGCGGGGTCCAGAACTCGGTCGCGCGCAAGGCCGGCTCGACGCCCTGCGGCAAGGAGCCGGGAGACCAGTGGGCGAGGCCGGCAAGGCGCGCGAAGGGCATGGTCCTGTCCGGCCCCGCGCCGACCATGCCGGCCTCGAAGCGGATGTCCTCCAGCGGCAGGTCGAGCCTGGCGGCGGCGAGCCGGGCCAGCCGTTCGCGCAGGGCCGAGGCCGCGCGCCAGGCGGTGCCGGCGACGGCGGGCGCAAAGCGGCAGGAGTAATTCCCCGCGGCGATCGACCAGGCGTCGCGCGCGCTGTCGAACTCGGCCACGACCCGGATGTCGCGGGGTGCAAGGCCGAACGCGCCGGCCACGACTTCCGCCAGCACGGTGCGGTGGCCCTGGCCCTGGGGTGTGGAATCGGCGCTCACGGTGACGCCGCCATGCGGATCGATGGCGACCGTGGCCGCCGCCAGCGCGCCGTTCTTGAGCCCGCCCGCGAGACGGTCCTCATGCTCCAGCACGGTGGTGATATAGCCCATGTTCGAGACGGTCGGCTCGACCGCGGCCGCGAAGCCGACGCCGTAAAACCGTCCTTCGGAGCGCGCCTCGGCGCGCCGGGCCCGGAGCTCCTCGATGGCTGGCTGCGCGAGGGCCACGACCGCGCTGAAATCGCCGGAATCGTAGAGCGCGCCGGACGCCGTGCGGTAGGGCATGGCCTTCACAAGGTTGCGCCGCAGCACCTCCAGCCGGTCGAGGCCCAGCCCGTCGGCGATGCGGTGCATCAACCGCTCCAGCGCGAAATAGACCTGCGGGCCGCCGAAGCCGCGATTTAGGCCGCTCGGCGTCTTGTTGGTGACGGCGATCGAGTTCTCGACCTCCAGGTTCGGGATGTCGTAGGCGCCGGTCATCGCGCCGTGCATCCGGTAGAGCGTCGCCGGCTCGGGCGCCTTGATATAGGCGCCGCAATCCTCCAGCTGCCGGTAGCGCAGCGCCGTCACCCGCCCGTCGGCCGTGACAGCCGCTTCCAGCCGGGTTTCGCGGTTGGTTGCGGAGCCCGCGGCGGTCAGATGCTCCAGGCGGTCCTCGATCCATTTCACCGGCCGGCCGGCGAGCCGGGCGACGGCCGCCATCAGCACGATATAGGGCGCGAGCCCCTGCTTGATGCCGAAGCTGCCGCCGGAATCGGGCGGGGTGCGCAGGCGCAGCCGGTTGGCGGGCACGCCAAGCGCCGCCGCCATCACCGGATGCAGTGCGAACGGCCCCTGGAAGGGCGCCGTCACCTCGAAGGCGTCGCCGTCGGGGTCCCAGGCGGCGATCAGGCCGAAACATTCGATGGGCGTGACGGCGCTGCGCGGATAGCTGACCTCGATGGCGATGCGGTGCGCGGCGGCGGCGAAGGCTCCCTCCGGGTCGCCATAGGAGAAGCGCCGCCGGTTCGCCAGGTTGGTCCCGGCGGCTTCGTGGAGCAGCGGCGCGCCCTCCGCGATGGCGGCCCGGGGCGAGACGACAGCGGGCAGCGGCTCGTATTCGACCGCCACCAGCTCCAGCGCGTCCTCGGCCCGGTAGCGGTCCTCCGCCAGCACCACGGCGACCGGCTCGCCCACATAGCGCACCTTGTCGGTCGCGACCGGGAAATGGCGCATCGGCGTGCGCAGCGCCGCGATGAACGGCTTGAGGCCCGCTGCGATCTCTTGTCCCGTGAACAGACGCACGCCTTCCGGCGCGGTTATGCGCCCGAGCCGCGCATGGGCATGCGGGGAGCGCAGGATCGCGGCGTGGAGCGTGCGCGCCGGCACGGGCAGGTCGTCGATGAACCGCCCCCGGCCGCTGAGCAGCGCCCGGTCCTCGATGCGCTCGCCGCCTGGGAAGCCCAACCCGTCATGAACTGTCACGATCCGCCCCTTCCACCGCCCAACCTAGCCGGGGTTTGCCTCGCGAGAAAAGCGTACCGCACTCTCTTCGGCATTAAGGCCACAATCTTGTCATCCGACCGCTGACCGATGCGATAGAAAAATGGCAAGAATTTAGCTTGCTTTGCTAAACGGGTGTTTGGGGTTTACGGTGTCGGAGCTTTGTGATAGTGTATTTTCCACTTGGCCAAGATAACGCTATGGTGTTGTACAAAATGGCCATTTCCGATCTGTTCGAAACACGACTCGACGCGCCTCTGAAGAACTATCGCTGGTCTTGGGGGGGCATCTCACGGTCCGGAAGTGTCTTTCTGAGAGTTTGGGATGATGAATTCGATACGATAGGAGAAAGGCGTTGCGCACGGCTAACGCGTCACGTTGCCTATACAGGAAAGCGGGGCCACCCAGGATATCGACAGAGAATCCAACATATACATATGATTAAACAAGGTAGGAAGGCCTTTGCTATCTTGTGTAAGGTAAGGGATCCGAAGGCGACTCCCCGCAGAATTTACAGCTTCGATAAAACGCAATTGCTGATTGGTGGAGCGATTTTGAAAGACAGGGAAGGCGACTACTGGCTTGAGATCAAGGGGACAACGAAGCTGCAAAAGGGTCTATAGAAAATTGTTTCGGTGCGGTACGGTACTTTCGTGCTTTCCTCCCGGAAACAAGTCTCAACGTGGCGGCGGGGCTCTTTCGTACGCTTGACGAGACGGAAGTTCGAGCCGTGATCGACGCCTTGTGCAGTGTTGCCGAGACAGTCACGCCTCATTTCCTGTGGCGCCCGATGCTGCGCGATGCAGGCGACGAGATGGTCCTGGAGGTTGCAATCGACGGCCATGCCGACGCCCTTGTGACTTTCAACCGTCGGCATTTTGCCGGCGCGGACCGGTTCGGGGTCGCCCTGCTGAGTCCGGCTGATGCCTTGAGGAGGCTGGAAACGTGAGCAAGCAGACCGCGACCTTTCCGCTGCGACTGCCGGCGTCGCTCAAGAAGGCCGTCGCCGAGGCGAGCCGGGAAGACGGTACGAGCATCAACCAGTTGGTGAGTGTTGCCGTCGCCGAGAAGCTCTCTGCGATGAAGACGGCTCGTTTCTTCGCGGAGCGGCGCGCCGGCGCCGATGTCCCGGCGGCCCGCCGCATTCTGTTCAGAACGGGCGGCCAGCCCCCGGCGCCGGAAGACCTCCTGCCCCAAATGGACGAAAAAGACAGTGAGGGCGCATAAGCAGGTCCCTCCTGTCCGGGCCTGACGGAGGACCGCGACGACAATATCGAGGGGTCGGGGCGGCCAATCGGGCTGAGCTGCCTGCCCGCCTATCCAGCGCCGGCGTCTTCCTCCCGCAGGATGCGCTCGGCGAGGCGGCGGGCGTCTTCCCGGGTTTCGACGATCCGGTCTTCCGGGATGCTCCTCAGGCTGTGCAGCGAGTTGAGGGTCCGGGCGGCGGCGCCCGCCGCCGCGCCCATGCCGGACGCGATGCCGAAGCCGAGCGCCACGGGCAGCGCCACCACGGTCGATGTGATGCCGCCGAACAGGTCCCCCCGGAATGTGTCGAGGCTGTATTTCACCAGGGGGAGGTTACCCGCTGTCGCGCCGCCCGCAATCCGCTATTCTCGGCGGCGAAACCCAATGGAGGAGACCGACCCGATGCCCGACAGCAATTCCCAGCTTCGCAAGCTCGCCCACGCCACCGCGGAGTCGGCGCCGCTCGTCGCCGGACGGCGCGATTTCTTCAAATATCGCGACCTCGGCGTCACCGAGGCAAGCCTCGGCAGCATGCGCGCCCAGACCATGACCGCGGTCCGCGGCATGACCGAGCCGACCGGCTGGCACTACCATGAATGCGAAGGCCAGTTCGTCTATGCGCTCAAGGGCTGGGTGGACCTGGAATTCGAGACCGGCGAGACGCTGCGGGTGAGCGAGGGCGAGTCGCTCTTCATCCCGGGCGGGCTGAAGCACAACGAGACCGCGACATCGAACGACCTCGAAATCCTGGAGCTCTCCATACCCGCGGAGATGGGCACCGTCCCCTGCGATCCGCCGGCCTGACTTGCCGCCGGAGCGATACTCTGCCGGAACGCGCCGGTTAAGCGCTTAGCCGGGCGATCCGGTCTTCCGGCATCCGGCCCCTGTTCATCTCCGCGAGGAGGGGCCGGACCAGTTCTGCAAAGCCGGTCGCTGCCGCGTCATGCGGGAACCCGGACAGGCAGAAGGAGTGGCACCCCGCGTCGATAAAGGCCTGGATCTGGTCGGCGCATTGGCGGGGATTGCCGACGACGGCGATGCCGGCGCCGGCCCGAACCCGGGTGATGCCCGTCCAGAGATTCGGCGCGATCATCTCGCCATGCTCGCGCGCCAGTTCCTGCACGCGTCGATTCGCCTCTGAATTGAAGGTGTTGTCGATAATCTCCTGACGATTCGCATCGGTGCCGTGTGCGACCAGCCTGCGGGCCGCCGCCCAGGCCTCGTCTTCCGACGCGCGGCACATGATCTGCAGGCGCATGCCGAAGCCGATCTCGTCCTCGCGCCCGAATTGTGCCGCGCGGCGGCGGATATCGACGATGTTTTCGGCGATCCGCTCCGGCGTGTCGCCCCAGAACAGGTGGACATCCGAGTGCCGGGCGGAAATATCGGCGGCCTGCGGCGACCCGCCGCCGAGATAGAAGGGAGGATGGGGCTTCTGGTAAATCTCCGGAATGATCGAGCATGTCTTGAGGGTGTGGAACCTGCCGTCGAAGTCGATGGGGCCTGACGCGGCCCAGAGCCGCTTCATGATCTCGACCTCTTCGTCCATCAGCGCGTAGCGCTCTTCCTTGCCGTAGCGGATGCCGTCGGCCACGAAATCCGCTTCCGCCTGCCCGGCGATCAGGTTTATCGCGAGGCGCCCGCCGGTCATCCGGTCGAAAGTCGCCAGCATCTTGGCCAGCAGCACCGGATTGACATAGCCGGGCTTGGCCGCAACCAGCGGCTTGATTGCCCTTGTCTTGCCGGTGAGGAAAGCAGCGATGACATAGGCTTCCCAGCAGATGTTGACGACCGGAATCAGGATGTATTCGAACCCGGCGTCTTCCGCGGCCAGAATGATCCGCTCCATCATTTCCGGCGACGGTGCGATCTGGGATTTCGGATCGTGGAAGGCCGTCGTGTCGCCGTTCGTCGGCAGATACCAGCCGAATTCGAGCTGTCGCATATGCCTGCCTCCTGTTCTTCCGCGTTGCGCTAGCGCGCAGGGATCGGTCGCTCGCGGCGGAGCGCCTTGCCCGGCCGGGCGCCGGTCGGGCCGCCGCCCGCCCAGACCGGCTCGCCGGCCACCAGCACGGCGTGGATGCCGTCTGCCGGCGCCATCGGGTTCTCGAAGGTCGCCCGGTCGATCACGGTTTCCGGGTCGAACAGGCAGAGGTCCGCCATCGCGCCCGCCGCGACGCTGCCGCGCCCTTCGAGGCCGAAGCGGTCCGCGGGCAGGGCGGTCATGCGGCGCACCGCCTCTTCCAGCGGCATCAGGCCGAGCTCGCGGCTGTAGTGGCCCAGCACGCGCGGGAACGTGCCCCAGAGACGCGGATGCGGGCGCGGGTCGTGCGGAATGCCGTCGGAGCCGATCATGGCGCGGGGGAAACGCAGCACGCGCTGCACATCCTCCTCCGACATGGCGAAATAGATCGCGCCTGCCGGCAACAGCCTGAGCGCCATCTCCTCATCGGACACGCCATGTTCGGCGGCGATGTCGGAGAGGTCGCGGCCCGCCGCCTCCGGATGGGGCTCCGACCAGGTAATCAGCACGCGGCTGGAGTCTGCAAGGCGGTCGGGCAGCAGGACGGTCGAGCTCATGGCGTAAGGATACACGTCGAGCGACACTTGCTGTTCGGCCGCTGCCGCCTCGACCAGGGGAAGCGAGCGGGCGGTCTTGCCGTGATGGGCGGAGCCGGACGCCTTGTGGTGCGAGAGCACGACGGCGACGCCCGCGCGCCGGCCGATCTCCAGCGATTCCGCGACCGACTCCTCAAGGAACGCCCCCTCGTCGCGCATATGGGTGGCGTAGAGACCGCCCCAGGGCGCGGCCGCCTCCGCAAGCGCGACCACCTCGTCGGTCGGCGCGGCCTTGGAAGGCGGGTAGAAGAGACCCGTCGAGACGCCGACCGCGCCTGCCTGCATCGCCTGTTCGACGCCCGCGCGCATCCGCGCGATCTCGCTCGCGTTCGCCGGACGGTTGAGATCCTCCACATGCTGCACCCGCAGCGTCTGGTGGCCGACCAGGAAGAGGCCGTTGACCACCGGCGGCCGCGCGTCCAGCGCCTCCAGATAGGAGCCGAAGGTCGGGAAGCGGTAATCGCTCTCGCCGCCGAGCAGGTTCATCGGCGCCGGCGGGTTGCCGCTCGGCGTGAAGGGCGCCAGCGAGATGCCGCAATTGCCAGCGACCACGGTCGTCACCCCCTGGCTCGCCTTGGCGGCCATGTCGCCGTCGAGCAGCGCGCGGTCGTCATGGGTGTGGACGTCGATGAAACCGGGCGCGACGACGAGGCCGCGCGCGTCGATCTCCCGTTCCCCCGCCACTTTGCCCAGCGCGCCGACCTCAGTAATGCGGCCGCTGTCCACGGCCACATCGGCCTTGCGCGCTGGCCCGCCTCCACCGTCGATGACGGTTCCGCCCCGGATTACCAGATCGTGGCGCATGGCCGTTCCTCCTCCCGCCGCTCGCTGGCGACTTGTCTAGCATGCGGGTAAGGTCCGCGAAAATCGGGAGACACCCCAGCCATGGCCGTATGCGCGGTCGGCGATATCGCCGTTCACCGGGTCGAGGAAAACGCCGGTCCTTCCTTCCTTCCGGGCCAGATCTACCCGGACTGGACGCCGGAACACCTGGAGAAGCATCGGGATTGGATGGTGCCGCGCGCCTTCCACGAGCGCAGCGGCCGATTGATGATGAGCCTGCACAGCTGGCTTCTGCGCACGCCGCGGCACACGATCCTGGTCGATACCTGCGTCGGCAACCATAAGACCCGCTCGCGCACGATGTGGAACGACCTCGACACCCCCTGGCTCGACCGGCTGAAGGCCGCTGGCGTCGCCCCGGAGGAGGTCGATTTCGTCCTCTGCACCCATCTGCATACCGACCATGTCGGCTGGAACACAAGGCTGGAGGACGGGCGCTGGGTGCCGACCTTCCCGAATGCGAAATATCTGATCGGCAAGATCGACTACCAGTACCGGACCCAGCGGCTGGCGCTCTATCCGGACGAGGAGCCGATGGACGGCGCCTTCGCCGACAGCGTGTTGCCCGTGGTGGAGGCGGGGCAGGCGGTCATGGTCGAGGACGGCTACCGGATCGACGAGTCCATGCTGATCGAGGCCGCGCCCGGCCACACGCCCGGCCATGTGACCATGGCGCTGGAGTCCGGCGGCGAGGAGGCGCTGTTCGTCGGCGACATCATGCACCACCCGATCCAGATCTACGAGCCGCACTGGAATTCCGCCTTCTGCGAGTGGCCGGAGCATGCCGCCGTCACGCGGCGCCGCGTGCTGGAGCGGGTCGCCGACACGCCGGCGCTGCTGATGCCGGCGCATTTCCCGGACCCGTCCTGCGGCCATGTGTTGAGCGCGGGCGAGGGCTTCCGGTTCCGCTTCGCCGACTGAACGCCGCCCTTCCGCCGATGCCTGCTTCGCCGAACGCCGGCCGTTATCCCTGGGTGGTCTGCTTCACGTCGCTGCTGCTGGTCTTCTTCGGCCAGGGCGCGATGTTCGTGCTCAATGTGGAGCTGAAGCCCATTGCCGAGGACATGGGCTGGCCGCGCGAACTGCCTTCGCTCGGCTATACCACGGCTTTCTTCGGCGCCGGGGTGGGCGCGCTCTATTTCGGCCCGCTGTCGGAACGCCTCGGCATGGGCAATGTGGCGCTGATCGGCGCGCTCTCGATAGGATCCGGGACCTTCCTTGCCGGCTATGTCGAGACCCCGGGCCAGTTGATGCTGGTCTTCGGCGTGCTGATCGGCCTGCTCGGCAATGCCTGTATGTTCGCGCCGCTGATGGCGCATGTCATGCGCTGGTTCGACCGCAACCGGGGCCTGGCGCTCGGCGTCGCGACGGCCGGGCAAAGCGTCGGCGGCGCGATCTGGCCCTCGATCATCACCTGGCTAGACGGCACGGTCGGCTGGCGCGACACCTTCCACATATACGGCCTGCTCTGCTTCGGGATCATGGTGCCGCTGACCATGCTGCTGCGCCGCCCGGCGCCGCCGGCGGCATCGGCCAGTCCGCGCAACGCCACGCCTGACGGCCGCGCCTTCGGGCTGCCGGGCAGAATCGCGACGGGGGTGCTGTGCGCGGCGATCGTCGGCTGCTGCATCCCGATGTCGATTCCACTGGTCCATCTCAAGGCCTATGGCACCGATCTTGGCCTCGCCCCGCAGGCGGCAGCGGCCGCCCTGTCAATGGCGCTGTTCGCCAGCCTCACCTCGCGCATCCTCGGCGGCGTGCTGGCGGACCGCATCGGCGGGCTGAAGACGCTGCTGATCGGCTCGGTGATCCAATGCATGATGCTGGCCGTCATCTCGCAGGCCCGCGAGATGTGGACGCTCTATGCCGCCTGCATCGTTTTCGGCCTCGGCTATGGCGGCATTATCGGCATGTACGCCTATATCGTGCGGGAATATTTCCCGCCGGCGGGCGCAACGCGGCGGATCGCCTGGATCTTCCTGTTCGGCACCATCGGCATGGCGGCCGGCGGCTGGGTTGGCGGCCGCCTGTTCGACGCCACGGGCAGCTATGAGGCCGCTTTCCTGCTTGGCGCGGCGGTCAACGCGGTGCAACTCGTCATTGTCGCCATACTGCTGATCCGCGCGCGCCCGGCCGAGAGGTTGGCCGCCGCCTAAAGGTTCCGCCGGGGCTGGCCCCTGGAGCGGAAAGGGGGCTACCATGCCGTTGCGCGGTCCGGGCCGCCTTCGAGGCGCCGGTTCGGTTACGGTTACTGAAGAGGAGGAAAGGGAATGGCGAGC
>LXNI01002587.1_pt1 | contig 12152 bp, 8 predicted proteins | sample 809091 | NCBI WGS metagenome assembly LXNI01 (sample SAMN04870527, study PRJNA318959) | sponge metagenome | biome: 01000161; feature: marine sponge reef; material: water | host: Sarcotragus foetidus | place: Greece: Milos, Mediterranean Sea | collected 2013-05-29 | depth 5-7 m | reverse complement strand
GTCAACGGTCGGCGGCAGTCGAAAAACCAACTTTGCGCTCGTGCTCGGACGGAGCGTGTTGCCTGCGCTGGTTGGGTCAGGTGCTCCCCCTAGGCCAACGGTTGCGAGTGAAGGTTTCCAGGTATTACGGACTATGAGTTGGGCGATATCGTTCGAATCTGGTTGAGTTTGGCCGTGCCACGGGTATCGCTCGATGATCGAACGTCCGAGTGTCTCGGCCGCGGCGGCAGCTTCGGCGGCGACGTACTCAGGAATAGGTCCGTGAAGCGACTCAATCAGGTGTCCTGTCTGCGCATCTTCGACTCGATTCAGTTGTTCACGTAATACGCGGAAGCTCGAAGGTACGATGCCCCCGGCGGCACCAGAGTGAATCCCTTCCGTGAGAACATCCGTGCGCAAGGTCCCGCTAACAAGACCCCGCAATGATGTTGTCAACCAGAGCTGGTCGTAATTCCCGCACTCAGCATCTAGGCAGATTAGTAAATCTGGCTTGCCGATGATGTCTCGTAGCTCGTCTATGTAAAACGGTAAATCGAAACTTCCGCTCTCTTCGCATCCCTCGATCAATACGCAACAGCGAGGGTGCCCTATATCTTGGTCATCGAGCGCGCTGATCGCAGCAAGTGTCGCGAAAATCGCATACCCATCATCGGCCCCGCCTCGTCCGTATAGACGATCGTTACGTATGACCGGCTTCCAAGGACCTAGTCCATCCTCCCAACCTGTAAACTCAGGTTGCTTGTCGTAATGACCATAACAAAGCACATTGCCGAGACAGTCGTTTGTCGCGGGTATGTCAATAAGAACGACAGGAGTCCGACCGGGGAGTTTGAATATGCTTGACTCGGCGTTCTTGACGGGGATGCGCGGAATAGCGTCTAACAACAGATCAGCGGCATCTTGCATATAGCCGTTGTTTTCCCAGTCGTTGTCAAACGCTGGCGACTTGTTTGGGATTTCGATGTACCTAACCAGTGTCGGAACGATCTCCTCTTCCCAAACCGTGTTTACATAGCTTTGGATTTCCGTATTGCTCAAAACTCAGCTCGTGCTCCGAAATTGAGTGTTCGGCCTGGCGTTCTAAAACCGAAGACGTGCTCATACTCCGTATCGAAAACATTGTCGACCATGCCAATGAGAGTTAGCCGACTGGTAAGGTCATATTCGACCGATGCAGATGCGATAACGTGACCATCCAGAGTCACCAAAGTTGCAGGAAACGTAGAGAAATCCCGATCGAGCTGTTTACCGACGTAATGTAGTGCGCTATGCGTCCGTATTCGGTCGCTGTGCGCATAGTGAACGTTCAGATTTGCTAGGTGTTTAGGACGGCGAATCTCGAGAGTTTTGTTTTGTTCGCTCTTTACGTACGCGTAGTTAGACTCGATGGACATATTCTGAAATGTCCGTGCATAGCGTATTTCTCCGCCACGACGTCGGCTCTCGGTAGGTAAGTTTGCCGCCGTAAATTGGTTTGCGTCTGCGTTGTAAGCGAACCCGTTGATCTCGTCGTCTAACGTACTCGAATACAGAGCCACTTCTAGAGATTGATCGTGACGCGTATATTGGAGTGCCGCTTGATGCTGTAGTGCACGTTCAGGTTCTAGTTCTGGGTTCCCGAGGAACTGATCCGGGGTGAAGCCGAATCGTTCGATAAAGGTTGGGTTCTTTATCCCAACACCTACAGAATATGACCAACGCAGTGAATCCTGACGCAGCATGACGCTGGTTTGCCAAGCTGTGGAATTACCAAATTGATCGTTCTGTTCGCGACGAAGCGAGGAATGCCATTGGAATCGGCGTATTGAGATCAGGTATTCGCTTGCTAACCCAGTGGTCGCCAAGGACTCGTCATAGTTAGGGTCACCAAAGAAACTTGGCGTGCCCCGTTGCTCGAAGTCCTCCGCTGTATGGTCGAACACGAAACTGAGGTCTTGTGATGGTGCGAGCGAGAAGCTACCTTCAAAAGCCAATCCCGCCAAGTCGCCACGCGATGAGTTGGTCTCCTTTCCTTCGCTGTAGTTGCGTAGTTTCGATCGGTTAAGACTCGCGTTTGCAGAAAGTCGTAATTCGTCGTTTGGTTGCCAGCTGAATTGTTGCGCGACCATCTGATCATTGACGTCAACGTGTCGGTCGCCGTCTCGTGGAATCGGGTCGTAGTCAGACGAACTCATCGTGGATCGCAGAAACCCGTTGGCCTGAAAGATAGTTCCGCTTTTCTGATAGCCAACGTGCATGGCATCTTGGCTGAAACCGTCGCGCTCATCCCCTTCGTAGGAAGCATTCGTGCCTTCGGTAATTCGCTTCGCAAGGTGAAGAGAGAAGGGAATTCCCCCAAGCTCTGTGCCTAAGTCCGTTCCTACGGACCATGCTTGATTCGACCCGCTGTCAGCGTAGACCCGATTGACGGAGTTAATCGGCGTGGTCGAGAGGTTGATGACGCCTGCGAGCGCATCGTGTCCCCATATTGCGCTACGGGGACCGTTCAGTGAATCAATTCGGGAAATGGCAATTGGTGAAATCGTGGAAAGATTCAGGTTTGCTGACGCTAAGTTGACTGGATTACCGTTCAGTAACACTTTAACGTGATCCGCCTCTGCGCCGCGTACTCTCAGCTGAGTTAGTGAGCCGAGATTTCCAGACTGAGATATCGATGTACTCGTCAACTTCCGTAAGACTTGAGCAAGCGAGAACGATGGGAATGTCTCGGTCAGATCAATTGACTCCACGCCTATTACATCGGCATTCAGTCTACTAGCAACAATGGTGATTTCTTCGAGTTCAGTGTCTTGCGCATCTCCATTCGATTCAGCGAGAACCGTAGGTGTGGTTGCAGCGGCTAGTATGACAAGTGGGATTGCTCGGGCCATCCACGGCTGCAGACAAAGGTTTCGCTTAGTCGCGTTTCCTAAATTCGATCCGCCTATGTCCAGATTAGAGCTACGCGCTGCATTGAATAGTCTCATGACTTTACGACCTTCCACGAAGTTCCCTCTCTTGTATCCTCAATCGCAATGCCGTTCGCCAACAGTTCAGCGCGAATCTCGTCCGCACGGTCGTACCGCTTTTCAGCTCTTGCCTCTAATCGTTCTGCGATTAAGCGGTCGATATCCGCCTCGGCCATTCCGGCGTCTTGCGTAAAGAAATCAGCCACATTACGCGTTAGCAGACCGAGTAACCAACCGCCGCTCAGTAATTTGTCGCGAAGTGAACTCGCCTCGCCCGCATCGTCAGCGAGATTCAACCGAGAGGCAAGCTCGTGCATCCCGGCTAGCGCACGAGGTGTATTGAGATCGTCACACAGAGGTGTGAGTACTTCATCAGGAGGTGCTGAATACCGGGCATTTGTGATTTCTTCGCTCGTGCTTGCATTACCCGATATGCGTTCGGCGTTGCGCAAGGCTTGATAGAGCGATGTCAGACTGCGTTCTGCCTGTGCGATCAACTCGTCGTCCCACTGCAGGCTCTGGCGGTAGTGACCTGACAGAATCGCGTAGCGAAGGGTTTCACCGGGATGTTCTTGTAAGAGTTCCTGTACCGTCTGGATGTTGCCAAGGCTCTTAGACATCTTTTCGGCACCGAGATTGAGCATGCCGTTATGCATCCAATATTTGACGTAGTCCGGGTTGTCGTTAAAGCAACCACTTTGCGCCATCTCATTCTCATGGTGTGGAAACGCGAGATCCGTTCCGCCGCCGTGGATATCGATTGCGTCTCCAAGATGCTCGCGAATCATCGCTGAGCATTCGATATGCCAGCCCGGTCTTCCGCGACCCCAAGGACTCTTCCATCCGGGTAGTTCTGGCGTGGAAGGTTTCCAAAGCACGAAGTCCTTAGGATCTTTCTTATATGGCGCGACCTCAATACGAGCACCATCAAGCAAGTCGTCGAGCGTCTTGTTCGTCAATGAACCGTAATTCGGATCACTCGGAACGTAGAACAACACATGACCCTCAGCTTCGTACGCGTGTCCTTGCTGGATGAGAGACGAGATCATGGCGATGATTTCTTTGATGTGGCCAGTCGCTTTAGGCTCGACATCAGGCAGCAGTACCCCGAGTGCTTCGAAGTCTTCGTGCATCGCGCTCGTGCATTCGGCTGTGAGAGTGTCAATAGGTACTCCGAGTTCAAGCGCGCGATTGTTGATCTTGTCATCGATATCCGTCACGTTTCGTACGTATGTCACGTTCTCGAAAACTGCGCGCAGAACACGTACAAATACATCGAAAACCACGGCGGACAGGCCATTCCCGATGTGCACTCGATCGTACACAGTAGGACCGCACACATAGAGCTTTACATGGTCTGCGTCTAGTGGCTCGAAACGGCGTTTCTTACGTTGTTTCGTGTCGTAGATATGGATATCCATCGCTCAGATCTATTTGTATTCGTGATGTGTCGAACTATTGATCGAACAATTGTTCGAGATATCGATAGGTTGCACGCATACCCATTGCTTCACCGCCAAGAGGATGGGCGGGTCGGGATTTCGAATTGAACGCGTTGATGTCGTAATGCACCCAACGCGATTTGCCAACGAACGCCTCAAGGAAGAGCGCGGCCGTAATTGCACCGCCTTCCGAGAAGTTTGCGATGTTACATAGGTCAGCGACGGGACTGCGTAATCCTGGGCGATAGCCTTTGTACAGCGGCAGACGGCAAACCGGGTCATCAAGTTGATTCGCTGCATCCTCGATCCCAACCGCGACTTCGTCATTGTTTGAGAACATCGCGGAGATTTCGGTGCCAACCGCGCTACGGGCGGCACCTGTGAGTGTTGCGAAGTCGACCATCAGTTCGGGTTCTTCTTCGCTCGCCAGAGCGAGTGCGTCGCACAAGATCAGACGACCTTCCGCATCGGTATTACCGATCTCAACGGTTAACCCTTTGTAGGTGCGGATGACGTCGCCAGGACGATACGCATTGCCGGACACGGCGTTTTCAACGGCGGGAATGAGCAGCCTCAGTCTCACCGGCAGCTGTCGTCGCATGACGAGGTCTGCTAATCCCAATGCGGTCGCCGCGCCTCCCATGTCCTTTTTCATGCTTCGCATGCCAGTCGCAGTCTTCAGATCAAGTCCGCCGGAATCGAAGCACACGCCTTTACCCAGAATGGTGAGTTTTGGTGCGTCAGGACTTCCCCAAGTTAAGTCGAGAAGACGTGGTTCGGACACACTCGCTTGTCCGACAGTGTATATCGTCCTGAATCCCTTTTTGAGCAGTGCTTTGTCGAGAACAACATCTAGCTCGGCATCATGTCGATTTGCTACCCGTCGAACCGCAGCTTCGAGATGGTGCGGAAGCATGTCCGACGCGGGTGTGTTGATGAGATCCCGGACCAGCGCGATCGTTTCGACTTCATCTAAAACCGAACGATGCTCCGAATCGACGTGAAGAACGCGCGGTTTGTGTTCTTCATCAGGTTTGTAGTTCAAAAAGCGGTAGGAACCTAATCCCCAGCCAAGCGCTAACTCATAGATGCCACTTTCAGGTGGATTGCTAATTTCATAAGCGCCATGTGGTAGTGCGTTTGGCAGTGCACCAATGCTCTTGTGGTTTGGCTCGTTGCCGATTCCGGCGATGACTCGATCGATGAGCCCAGAACTGTCGGAAATCTCGATGTAACGATTCGCAGCAGCATTGAATTCAGATCTAGTAACGAGATTGCGAATTTGCTCTGATTGTTGCTTTAACCACGTTTCGAAATTCGGTTTCGCAACCAGCTCGATCGGTGTGGCGTCCTCGTTCCTTTCAAAACTCAGCACGGCACAGCTCCTCCTTGAACTTTCTTCGCGTCCTTAACTAGCTGATCGGCGCGATAGCTAGAACGCACGAGTGGACCGGACGATACTTCGCGAAAACCATATTGCAGGCCCCACTCACGATATTTCTCAAAATCGTCCGGCGGAACCCATCGTTCCACCGCAAGATGATTCTTCGTTGGACGAAGGTATTGACCGAGCGTTAACAGATCCACATCACTTTCCAGAAGCTCGATCATCGTTTGGCGTAGTTCATCCTCGGTCTCCCCTAATCCGAGCATCAAACCGCTCTTAGTGAGTTCCGCTCCGACGCGTTTCGCGTATGCGAGGACTTTAAGAGACTGATCGTAGGTCGCGCGGGGATCGCGTACCACAGGCGTAAGACGCCTAACTGTTTCAATGTTGTGAGAGAACACGTCAAGCTCACTGTCGATGACGACGCGTATTGCGTTCTCGTCGCCTTGGAAATCGGGAGTTAGTGCTTCAACCATCGTTTCTGTATTCGCCGTTTTAATTGCGCGTATGCACTCCGCATAGTGCATTGCGCCGCCTAAAGGCAGATCGTCTCGATCCACGGAAGTCAGTACCACGTATCGAAGCTTCATCAATCGGACTGCATTCGCTGCGGCGTGAGGTTCGTCAGGATCGAGCCAACCATTGGCGTTTCCAGTGTCTACCGCACAGAAACGGCAAGCACGTGTGCAAACATCGCCCATGAGCATCAACGTAGCAGTTCCATGTGTCCAACACTCGCCAATATTCGGACAGTGTGACTCCTCGCAGACAGTAGCTAGCCGATTCGCTCTTACAATCTTTTGAACGTCGTTATAACGTTGACCTGCTGGTAAGCGAACGCGAATCCAAGCCGGCTTCCGGTCGTGAGTCAGTTCAACCACTGGCAACAGACTTGACGAACGTTTGATTCCGTCCTTGATTGCGCTGTGTCCATGCGGGTGTTGATATTTCGTCCCGCTACGAACGACGGTGGGTAGGGTTTCGTCAGATTTTGAGCCGACGGATGATTGACCAGACATCTCTGAGTAGACCAGTTTTGTTTGCGTGAGTAAGGCTTATGGCAACGTAATTTCGGTGATCGCTACTTTATCGATCACTGCTTGAAGCGTGTCCTCGGAATGTGGCTTGCGACGACTAGGTTTGAGACCGTGATACACCGCGTCGCCTGGGAAGGTCTCGAGGTAAGACCTGAAAATCTTTAGCTTGCTGTCCGCATCAGTTCCCAATAGCGTTGCTCGACATGCCAGCTCCTCGCCGCTTATCGTAACCGAAACATCCGCGCCACCACGTAGATTTTTCCACCAATTGGCCTGAGGCGAACTAAACAAAAGGACTTTGCTGTCTTTCTTCATGTATCGAACCGGAGTCGTGAAGGTGCGTCCCGTGTGCCTCCCCTTAAAAGTGATCAGCAATATGTTCGAGCTGACGAAAAAGTGAAGTGGTGAACGCAATAACAGTTTCATTGCGAAATTGATGAAGGGGAATAACGGATCAGGGATTCGCATTGTTGTGTCTCAGCGGGTCGCAGTTGACGACTTGTGCAGCTAGGTCGCTATATAGACCTAATTTGTGCCAGTGCAATGTTAGAGTCACACTGGAGTCATTGCATAAATGTTGCGCCTAGGATCTGACGTCGCCAAGCGCGAAGCTCATGAGGCGCGATATTAGAACGATGCGTTGTGTGGCACGCGTGGAAAGGGAACCACGTCCCGAATGTTCTCTATCCCCGACATGTACATGAGCAAGCGCTCAAATCCTGCACCAAATCCAGCATGGGGTACCGTCCCGTAGCGCCTCAAGTCACGATACCACCATAGTTCTTCGCATTGAGCCTCGGTCATTCGGCTCTCAAGCTGTGCCAGGCGTTCCTCTCGTTGACTGCCACCGACAATCTCCCCAACGCCGGGAACTAAGACATCCATCGCCGCCACTGTCTTTTCGTCATCATTCAATCGCATGTAGAACGGTTTGATGCTCCTTGGATAGTTCATGACCACAACCGGCGCCTTATAGACGTTTTCAGTCAGGAAACGCTCGTGTTCGGACTGCAAATCGGCGCCCCATTGGACAGGGAAATCGAACTTGTGGTTAGTGTTCGTGAGCTCGTTCACCGCATCCGAATAGTCAAGTCTCACGAACTCGCTTTCGATGACGTTTTCGAGTCTTTCGATCGCTTGAGAATCGATACGCTGCGCGAAGAAAGCCATGTCGTCCGCGCATCGTTCCAGGGTTTCGCGAAAGACAACCTTGAGGAAGTCCTCCGCGAGTGTCGCGTTGTCGTTAAGGTCGGCGAACGCGATTTCGGGTTCTATCATCCAGAACTCGGCCAAATGCCTGCTGGTGTTCGAGTTCTCTGCTCGAAAGGTCGGACCGAACGTGTAGACATTCTTGAGAGCCAGACAAAATGCTTCGACGTTTAGCTGTCCCGAAACTGCGAGATAAGTTTCTTCGCCAAAAAAATCCTCACTGTAGTCATTCCTCGACTGGTTCACGAAATCCAAGGTACTGACGCGAAATAACTCCCCGGCGCCTTCACAGTCGCTCGCTGTGATGATTGGGGTGTTTACCCATACGAAATCACGATCGTTGAAATAGCGATGAACAGCCTGTGCGACTTCATGACGCAAGCGAGAGATTGCGCCGAATGTATTCGTTCTCGGCCGCAAATGAGCGACGCCGCGTAAGTATTCGAAGGTGTGTCGCTTCTTGGCGATCGGGTAAACCTCAGGATCATCGATGTCTCCGATGCAAACTACCGTGGTTGCTTGAATCTCGACGTCTTGACCTTTCCCTTGTGACTCCACAACTTTCCCGACAACTGAAACCGAGGCACCGGTTGTCAGTTTGGTGACTTCCTCGTAATTAGCAAGGTCTTGATTGGCTACCACTTGAATAGGGTCAAAGCAAGACCCATCATGTACTGAAAGGAAGGCGAACCCTCCTTTGGATACACGCACGGACCGAAGCCAACCTTCGATCCGAACGCGTGAATCGATCGATGTCGAACCGGTCAGAATCGATTGCACGGTTACGACTTGGATGGCAGGATCGTTGGTCATGGCAAGGCCCGAATGGTCATGTAAATAGTTGCCAGGTAGTCCTACTCGCGTTCGAGTACTGTCTTAAATGGTGAATGGGTACGTACGTACTCGATGTCGCTTTTCACGTAGCGTTGCTCCCGTTGGAGAAAGTCTGCCACGGCATCTTTGAAGCTCTCGTTCGCGAGCCAATGCGCCGAATAGGTTTCCCGCGCTAAATAACCACGCGCGATCTTGTGCGAACCTTGTGCGCCGGCTTCGACGCATTGCAGTTTGTTCGCGATCGCAAAGTCAATTGCCTGGTAGTAACAAACTTCAAAGTGCAGGAACGGATGGTGCTCAGTGCACCCCCAATTGCGTCCAAACAGGGTATCTCCACCGATGAAGTTGATAGCACCGGCGATGTACCGATCGTTCCGTTTCGCCAGAATGAGCAGAATCTGCTCTGGCATGGATTCGTTGATCAAACTGAAGAATTCGCGCGTTAAGTAATTAGTACCCCATTTCCGATAGGTGGTGTCCATATAGAACTCGAAAAATGCATCCCAATGATGTTCTTTTAGATCGCTTCCGGTGACCCATTCGATTTCGATCCCATCTTGACAGGCTTCTCGGCGCTCGCGTCGAATGTTCTTGCGTTTCTTTGACGATAGTTCGTCTTGGAATTGCTCAAAGTCTCGGTACTCTTGGTTGTACCAGTGGAACTGAGTGTCAAGGCGTTGCAACAACCCACTGGCTCCGGCGAGTTTCCACTCCTCTTCTGGCATAAACGTGATATGTAGTGAACTCACGTTGGTTTTGCCAGCGAGTTGCGTCGCCACCTCAAGGAGTTGACGTTGCCACTCTAAGCGATATGGACCTGATTTTGCGAGTAAGCGCGGACCTGTCGCTGGCGTAAACGGCACACTCGATTGAAGCTTGGGGTAGTAGCGACCTCCTGCTTGATGCCACGCGTTGGCCCAGCTCCCATCGAACACATACTCGCCACGCGAGTGTGACTTGAGATACAGGGGCATGACCGCGACCGTGTCTTCTTCTGAGTCCAGCGAAATGTGAAAAGGCGCCCAGCCAGTATCAGGGCAAGCGCTATTGCTTTCCTCTAATGCGCGTAAAAATCGATAGTCAGTGAACGGGTTGTAAATCTCGGCATGGCTACACGCGTCCCACGTGGCTTGTGTAATGTCACGGATGTCGTAGTGAATGCGACCGACTAGTGTTTTCGGTTCCTGGGTTGCCGAATCAGGCACAGTTACGCGTATAGGCAGAGACGATTAAGCATATCCAACACCATGGTCGAGTTTTGGTAAGCCTATCGCGCTTCGCCAATTTATGCCACAAACCCTTAACATTGCGAACGCCCATGGACCGTCGCACGTATAGACGTGCGCTCGAAACCGGGACTGTATTCACTGATACTCCTTTCTACTGAAACCAGGTCAATTCTCACCGTATGTCTGAAGATCGAACCGCCGATCTCCAAAACCTCAGCATAGATCGAACTGAGCGACCGCGGTCGAAGTGGCGCATCCTGATTTGGATGGTTCTGATCGCGGCGCTCGGCGGGGTGTCCTACGTTGGTTATTTCGTTTACTTCGTCGACGACACGCTGCAGGTTAGTTCTGCACTAGCTGTCTCTGCAGCCAGAGATTCGCGAACCGAAAGTGTTCTGGATGCGACAGGATTTGTCGTAGCGCGACGCCAGGCGTCAGTTAGCTCAAAAGTCCCTGGTAAGGTCACGTCAGTACTCATCGAAGAGGGTATGGAAGTCAATGAAGGTCAGCTACTGGCGACGCTAGACGATTCGATCACTCGTGCTCAGTTGGAGCTTGCTCGCTCGCAATTGGAAGCAACGCGTTCGCAGTTGGCGGAGTTCAAACTTCGTTATGAGCAGGCGACACTAGAAAGTGAACGAAATGAACGCTTAGCGGAAGAAGGCCTGATCAGTGCCAATGAATTTGAGCGTAGCCGCTTGGATAAGGAGACTCTAGGTAGCGCGATCGAAGTCGCGACGGAGAACGTCGCAGTAGGCGAACGTACTGTCGAGCTGCAGGAGACATACCTAGCTGACATGGAGATTCGAGCGCCATTTTCAGGGATTGTCATCTCAAAGACCGCCCAACCAGGGGAAATGATTGCACCGGTAGCAGGAGGAGGCGGATTCACGCGAACGGGAATCTGCACGATCGTGGACATGGAATCACTCGAAGTACAGATCGATGTGAACGAGTCGTACATCAATCGAGTTCAGCCAGGTCAGCAAGTCACGGTTCAATTGACGGCATATCCAGATGTCAGGATGCCAGCGGAGGTCATTGCCATCATTCCCACCGCAGATCGAGCGCGGTCTACGGTCAAAGTGAGAGTTGGTTTCAGCCAGAGAGATGACCGCGTATTGCCGGACATGGCAGTAAAGGTGGCATTCTTGGAAGAAGGTGAGATTGCTGAACTGGAGGAGATTCCGTCAGGCGTCGTCGTTCCGATGACGGCAATCGATGCGGAAGCTGGCGTTGACCAAGTATGGGTCATCAAGGAGAACACGCTCGGAGTTCGACGGGTGCGCCTTGGCGAAGAGGTCGAAAACGGCGGTGTCCAGATTCTTGATGGACTACGCAGTGGCGAGCGAGTCGTAATTGAGCTCACACCACAACTGAAACAGGCACTGGCTGACGGAAAGACTGTCACCACAAATTAACAAACTCGCAGGAAAGGACGATGGCGTTTATTGAGTTGATCAACGTAGTCAAGAACTACACAAAAGGCAGTGAGGTTGTCCACGTTCTTCAGGACTTGAACTTGTCACTGAACGCTGGTGACTTCCTTGCGTTAATGGGTCCGAGTGGCAGTGGTAAGAGTACGTTGCTGAACTTGATCGGCGGAATCGACAAACCGACTGCTGGTAGGGTCATCGTAGGTGGTGCTGAACTCGGAGGCATGTCGAGTTCGCAATTGGCGAAATGGCGTTCTGAATCGATTGGTTTCGTGTTTCAGTTTTACAACTTGCTCCCGTTCTTAACGGCGCAACGCAACGTTGAACTGCCTCTTCTACTGACGAATTTGAATGGATCGCAACGTAAAGAGAACGCAATGACTGCATTGCGCACGGTGTCGCTCGATGACCGAGCGAAGCACAAACCCGGTCAATTGAGTGGCGGACAGCAACAACGCGTTGCAATTGCTCGAGCGATCGTTGCGGATCCACAGATCTTGGTTTGCGATGAGCCGACCGGCGATTTGGATCGCCAAAGTGCGCAGGAGATTCTGGCGTTGCTTGAGATCTTAAACGATCGATTCAAGAAGACGATCATCATGGTGACGCACGACCCGAAGGCGGCGGACC
>LXNI01002586.1_pt1 | contig 12159 bp, 9 predicted proteins | sample 809091 | NCBI WGS metagenome assembly LXNI01 (sample SAMN04870527, study PRJNA318959) | sponge metagenome | biome: 01000161; feature: marine sponge reef; material: water | host: Sarcotragus foetidus | place: Greece: Milos, Mediterranean Sea | collected 2013-05-29 | depth 5-7 m | reverse complement strand
GCTTCTCAGGATGCCCCGTAGTGGCCGAAGCGGGGTTGGGAGATCTTCGGAAGAGGCATGGGTCCGCGAACGCTGTCAGCGCGTCCGTCAGCGCCTTTGGCGGGCTGGAGAATCCGGAATGTCGGACTCTGCCGAATCGCGACCTCCGAATCCGTCAATGGCAGAATGGGACTCCGCCATGTGAATTCGGGACGGCCGCGTCCCGGTCTACCGCCGCGCGGAACGCGGGAACAGCTCCGAAGCCCCCGGCCCCCCTCACGGCTCGTCGGACGCGAGCCTCGTGCGCTCCTGCAGCAGCCGCTGGTAGTCTTCCTCGCTCAGATACGTGATCCCCACCCAGGCGTGCGACATCTCGTCCACGCCGCGGGCGCCGAACAGCACCCACTGGTCCGGATCGGGATTGATGGGATTGTTGGCGGTATTGTCGAACTGCGAGTGGAAGAGGAGCACGGTGCCTCTGGGCAGAAGCGGCTGCACATCGTCTTCGTAGATGTAGGCGATCTGCCAGTTGTGGTTGTACTGGTCCACGCGGCTGAGCATCTCGCGGCGACCATCGGGATAGATGGCCTCCATGGACATCGCGGTGCCCCGCATGTGCATGTGGGGCCGGAAACTCTGAAGGAGCGCCGGCTGGTCGAGCACGTAGGCGTGCTCCAGGGTGAGGTAGCCGTGCGGCGGGATGATCAGGTCGCGCGCGCGCGGGCCGGTCCTGAAGGTGCCGTCGATCAGGTGCCGCTGCTCGCCCGAGGATGACAGTTCGGGCTCGTAGCCCGGCGGATAGAGCCAGACGCCGGCCTCGACCACGTCATCCGGCACAGGGGTGCCGATCGGGAAATAGTGGAGCCCCCAGGAGATCTGCGCGGGTCCAGGAAGCAGGAGCTTGCCCACGCCGTCGGGCAGCTTGTCCCAGCGCTTGCCGACGCCCATGCCGACCAGCTCCATGCGGTAGCCGTCCTGCACGAAGCGTACGTGCCCGTGGTGCACGACCTTGACGCCCAGCGGATATGAGGGCTTGAACTCCGCCGCCCGGATCCAGCGGCGCTCCGGGAGCCCCTCGAAGTCGACCGTGTGGTCCCACCACTGGTCCTGGCCGTTGGCGACGACCGTGAAGGGCTCGGAGCGCACCACGAAGTCGGGCGGGCCCAGCTCATCCTCGAGCTCCCACTCGTACGCGGGCGGGAAGCCGATGGGCGCCGGCATGTCGGCAGGGTCGCCCTCGGGCGCCCCGACGTCGGCCCATTGCACGATGGTGGCGATCTCGTCGTCGCTCAGGGAGATGTCGTTCTCGTACTCCTGGATGCCCACCGTCTTGTCGAGGTGCCAGGGCGGCATGATGCGCTGTTGAACCCGGTAGCGGATGAGCGGCGCGAAGGGCACCGTCTGCTCGTAGGTGAGGAGCGGCATGGGGCCGATGCCGTCCGGCCGGTGGCACTGCTGGCAGGAGCGCTGGATGATGGGCGCGACATCGCGTGCGTAGGTCGGCACGTCGTCGTGCACGGAGCCGGCGCCGTTCGGGTTGGCCGCAGCATCGTCCGCATTCTGGGCGGCGATGGGCGTCCCCCATGCAAACCCGAGGAACAGCGGGAGGGCCAAGAGGGCAGGATGCCTGCCCTGCCCGGGCGCCGTGTCGGTCCAGAAGCCGCGGGTCATCGCCCCACCTCCACATGCAGGAATCCATTGGTCCAGCAACACTGGAATTCGAACTCGGGGATGCGGTTGTACGCAAGTACGCGCACGACGTAGCTGCCCGGCTCGCTGAAGGTCGCGTCCGTGATCACCGCCGCGCCGCCCTCCGCGCTCCACGCCTCATGGGGGACCTCGGCCTCCGGTTCGCCGAACGTTACGCGGCCGGGGCCGCGGTGCTTGAACCACCTGAGGTGTATCGGGCGCAGGTCATCGGGGAAAACGCCGTCCCGGTGGGCCCACGCCACCAGGCGCACTGGCTCACCCGCTTTCGCGCTCACCGGCCCCGCCGAGATGCCGGCAGGACCCTGGGCCCCGGTGCCATCGCGCTCCAGCCGCAGCACCGGCGAGGAACTCTCCCTTCCCGGGAAAACCCACCCGTTGATCTGGTAGTGCGGGCTCCGGATCCGTCCCGGAACGGAATAGGTGCGCCCGTCGTGGCGCAGGCTCCAGACCACGTCTCCGTCCCCGAAGTCAGGCGGGACCGTGACTGTAAAGACACCCCAGTGACGGCGGTCTCCCTCCGGCACCGGGAGGAAGTGCGTGGGTTGGACGCCGTCGTAGACGCTCGGCTCAAGGAAGTTGTCCGGCCCCAGCGGAATATCGAGGATCTCCTCGGTGTTCACGTTGAAGTAGCCGAAGGAGAGGGCGTATGAGCCGTCCGGCAACCGGTACCAGCCCTCGAAGATGGGGATGACCGGGCCGCCCGAGGGGCGCAGGAAATCGAGGTTGAACTGGGTTTCGCCGGGTTCCGCGACGCGCTGCTGGGAGGCGCGGGGGAGCTGGGCTTCGAGGGGCGCCGAGAGGCAGGCGGCAGCCGCGGAGACGGCCAGCGCAGGCGCGAGCGCCAGACGGCGCGTCCATCGCCCGATGCGGCGACCGCCGCCAGCGACGAGTGCCGCCGTCATGCGGCGCGGCCTCCGCTCGCGATGATGGCTATTGAGCGTGCGGCGTGCTGCCGCGAACGCATCGATCGGCACGGTGGACGCGCCAGTCGTCACCCGGGGTCTCATTCGCTTCCTCAGGGCTCGCTCAACTTGAAGACGTACAGGGCGTTGTGCCCCTCGGGACTCACCAGCTCCGGGGTCAGGAAGGTGGGGATGCGCCAGGGGCTGCCTCCGCCGCGCGCCGTCGCCACCGCCACGTACTGCACGCCGTCGACCTCGTAGGCAATCGGGTATCCCATCACCGAGGTGCCCAGCCGGCTCCGCCACAGCACCTCGCCGGTGTGCACGTCGTAGGCGCGGATCCAGCGGTCGAAGTCGCCGACGAAGACGAGGCCTCCCGCCGTGGTCAGCGCCGCGGTCAGGAAGGGTGCATGCTGCTCGATGCTCCACACCTCGTCGAGGGTGGCCACGTCATAGGCCGCCAGCTTGCCGAAGTTGCCGTCCGTGCCGGGCATCTCCATCCACGCGCGGTCGCCCTGGTTGCCGCCGGAGCCTGGCTCCAGCACCGTCTCCCGTCCGGCGATCTCCATGCAGCTCTGGCTCAGCGGCGTGACCAGGAGGCCGGACTGCGGATGGTAGCCGCTCGCCGGCCAGTTGTGGCCGCCGGCGGTCGAGGGGCAGACCGAGAGCCAGTCGTCGATCTTGGCGCTGGCAATATCATCTCTATATTGAACGGCGCCTGTATTATAATCTATATTCAATATATTCTGATATACGGTCTCCGTAAGTCCCAGGAACGCGCCGTCTCGTCGGTCCAGCTTCCAGAGGATGCCGTGCTTGCCGATTGAGATGACGGTCGGTTCGCCGTTCACGTCCAGCAGCACGCGCTCGAGCGCCTCGTCCATGTCCAGCGATTCGCCCGGGACGTGGGTGTAGTACCAGGCGATGCTTCCGTCCTCGACGCGGAGGGCGAGGGTGGAGTTGGCGTAGGCGGTGGAATCGGCCGTGGTGAGGCCTCGGCTCGCCGCCACCCACGGCTTTGCCTGAGCGGTGCCGAAGTAGACCAGCCCGAGCTCCGGATCCCAGCTGCCCGTCATCCAGACGTCGGCCCCGCCGCGCAGCTCGAAGGGCAGGTCGCCCCAGGTGTCGCCGCCGGGCTCGCCGGGGCGGGCCACGGTGTAGGTGCGCCAGAGTTCGCGGCCGGTGCGGGCGTCGTGGGCCGTGATGAAGCAGCTTTCCTCGTAGAAGCGGCCGCAGCCGTTGATCCCGTTGATGACTCTGCCGTCGGCCACGATGGGACCCGTGCTGTTCGAGTAGCCCTTCTCCGGGTCGGCGATGCGGGTCTCCCAGCGGACGGTTCCGGTGGCGGCATCGAGCGCCACCATGTGGGCGTCGGCGGTGGCCACGTAGACGATGTCCTCCCAGATGGCGAGGGTGCGCAGCTGCCCGCGCGGGCCGCCCTCGAAGCGCCGGCGGTATTCCCACAGCGGGGTGCCGTCGGCCGCGTCCAGCGCCTGCACCACGTTGCCGGGATTGCTGAGGAAGAGAACCCCGTCGCGCACCAGGGGCGCCTGCTGGCTGCGCCCGTCCTCCATCCCCCATGACCAGGCGAGCTGCAGGCGGTGGACGTTCGACGCGTCGACCTGGTCGAGCGGGCTGTACCCCCACGAGCCCGGGTTGCCGCGCCAGTGCAGCCAATCGGCCGCGGGGGGATCGGCCAGGTCGGCGTCGGAGGCGGGGGCGGGGGCGGCGGGGCGCCAGGTGCGGGTCACGCCGGTCGGGGTCTCGGTGACCTCGCCGACCCCGCCCGGTGGCGGCCCGGTCAGCGCGTGCGGCGAGTGACCGGTGCCGGGCCGGCCGGGAACGGGGGGGACGACGGGGGGCGCGGAGATGTCTTGTTGGGATGCGGGCGCATCTTCGGTCGCCTGGCCCGCACCGGCCTCCGTACCGGCCGAGGCATCCCCGGGCTGCGATGGCGTGGCCGCCCCGGCCGGCTCGCCCCCGAGCGAAACCCCTCCCAGCACCCCTCCGTTCTCCCTGATGATGTACGCCACCACGGCCGCGTACTCCGCGTCGCTCAGGGACTCGGGTGCGTCCTCCGGCATGGTCGACCGGATATTCTCGAGCAGCGCACCGATAGGCTCGTTCCCCCAGGCCCTGCGGAAGCTCCGGCCAGCGAGCTCCGGAGCCTCGAAGTCACCCCGCAGGTTGGCCAGGTGGCAGTCGGCGCAGGCGTCCCGATACACGCCCTCGCCTGCTTCCGCCTGCTCGTGGGTGTAGACCGGCACATCCGTTGCATCGGCTTGCAGGCCGACCACCGGAGACGGACGCGCGGCTGCAGTGACGGCCAGCGCCGGAACCACCAGAAGAAGAGGCCTCACATATCGCGCCACGACGCATCTCGCCTGCGACAGGATGGTGAACTCACATTCTCAGGATGCCGCCGCTCGAGCAACCGGGCAAGACAGCGTGGCGGGCTTCGGCGGACAGCGGAACCGATGGTCCCGCGCGCTGTAAGGGACGCTCGGCCACCCGGGCCGAGTATCGACTCACGGCTCGCCCCACGTGAGCCGCAGCACCTGGGGATGCTCGACATCCATTTCATCGCGCCAAACGCCGAATACGGCGTCCACGGTGATGTCCGTCACCCTGAAGCGATCGGGAACTGCGACGGTTCCGAGCCAGGTTCCATCGGCGTCCAGAATGAGCCATTCCTGCGGGCGGTCCTGTTCGCTTCTTCCGCGGTACAGCTCGAGCCAGACCGCGGCCGACGGGTCCACGAGCATTTCTGCGTAGGCGGGCCGGGCAACCGGCGAGGGCAATGCCGCGTTAATCCGCCGGATGAACGGAGGAAGCGTCATGCCGGGGGGAAGCTCGACGTCGAGGTGGGCATCCCGTTCCGCCGCGACCTGGGCATCGGTCAAGGCCAGGGGATAGTCGGGAATGCGAAGGATGCGCACAACAGTTCCGGTCATGCCCAACTCGTCCACCTGCATCAAATCGGAAGAACCCCGGAAGATGCGCCGGCCCAGGACCGCGATGTGGGATCTCCTCGCGAAGAGGGACGCCGCGTCCGCCCATTGTTCCTCGTCACGATACACGTAGCTTTCGGACCCGCGCGTCTCGCCGATGCTGTCGATCCGGACCCCATCCAGGTCGAAGAGCATGAGAGCCTCCGGGGGCCGGACCAGTTCGTTGGCGACATCCTCCCACGCTGCCGGCGAGTATGACTCCGTCAGGATGGCGCCGGCGCCGAGGTAGTACAGATCGGTCGTCGAGCGAGGAAGGGTAAGGGTGCGAAGCACTGCCAGATCGGAGGCGACCACGGTGACGCGTCCGTCATAGTCCAGGGCCAGCAGGGTGTCGCCGGCGTGCTTGATGCGCTGGAGGTTGCTGAATTCTCCGGGGCCCTGGCCGCGCCCGCCGAAGGATCCCAGGTGCTCGCCGGATCCCGTGAACACCCGCACTTCCTGCGAGTCGCGGTCGATCACCGCGATGGACCCGTCGGGACGACGCATTACGGTGCCGACGCGGAAGAACTCGTGGGCGGGGCTGGAACCGGAAAGGGTCAGATCGAGGACGGGTTCCGGATCGATGCTCCAGGGGCTCGAATCGCCCCAGAGCGGCCGCATCGCCTCGACGATCTCGATCCCGGCGCTGTCCCGCTGAACAACCAGGGGCGGGCCGGCATCCCCGGGAGCGCAGGAGACCATGCCGAAGACCACGAGGAATGCGGCCCTCCTGAGACGGACAGCCGATTGTGAAGCCATTGTCATTCCTCGCCCAGGGGTATCGGACATCTTCAGTTGCGCGTCAGCCGCAGCACCTGCGGATGCTCGACATCCAGTTCATCTTCCCAGACACCGAGCACGGTGTCCATCGTGATGTCCATTACCGTGAAGCGCCGCGGGACCTCGACAGTCCCGAGCCAGGTCCCCCCCGGGTCCAGCACCAGCCACGCCCGTGGCCGGTCCTGCTCGCTTTCTCCGCGGAAGAGTTCCAGCCAGACCGCACCGGAGGGATCCACAAGCAGCTCGGCGTATGCTGGACGGGTCGCCGCGTCCGGCAGGTCTTCGGCCAACCGCCGGAAGACCGATGTCGACCCCGGGCGAAACGCCCCGAGACGGGCATCGCGCTCGGCCGCTACCTGGGCGTCGCTCAGGTCCACCGGATAGCCGGGAATACGAAGAATGCGCACAAGACTGCCGGACATATCCAGCTCTTCCACCTGCATCGCGTCCGCCGAACCCCTGAAGATGCGCTGTCCCAGGACGGCGATGTGAGATGTCTTGCCAAAAAGGGGCGGGGCCCCCGCGACCATTCCGTCTCGGACATACGCATAGCTTTCGGTCCCGCGCGTCTCGCCGATGCTGTCGATCCGCTCCCCATCCAGGTTGAAGAGAATCAGAGGCTCAGCATGCCGATTCACTTCGTTGGGGGCATTCCCCTGAGGCCTCGGCGAGTAGCTCTCGGTCAAGATCGCGCCACCGCCCACGTAATGCAGGTTGTTGGTGGAGGGAGCGAGGTTGAAGGTGCGAACCACCGCCAGATCGGGCGCGGCCACGGTGATGCGTCCTCTCCCGAGGGCGAGCAGGCTGTCGCCCGCGATCTCAATCGCCTGCAGGTTTCTGAATTCGCCGGGACCTTGTCCTCGACCGCCGAAGGACCCCAGGAACTCGCCGGTTGCGGAGAACACCCGCACCTCCTGGGAGCTCCCGTCGGCAATCATGAGAGAGCCGTCCGGGCGTTGCTTCATGCTCCGGGCACGGAAGAACTCGTGGGCGGTGCCGCTGCCGGAGAGCGTGAGGTCGACGGCCGGCTCCGTACCGACGCTCCAGAGGCTGGAATCGCCCCACAGCGGCCGCATCGCCTCGACGACCTGGATGCCGGCGCTGTCGCGCTCGACCACAAGGGGCGGGCGGGAGTCCTGACCGGCGGTGAAGGAGGGCAACCCGCACAGTGGAACAGCGACGAGGCAGCAGAGCATCGGCTTGCGGTGAAACGGCTTCGTCATCGTCGTCCGTTGGTCCTACCAGCTCCACCCCGGATCCACGGCCTTCACCACCATGCCGAGTGCCTCGTACTCGCGGTCGGTGCGGTCGGGGGCGTGGGCAGCCGCCGAGCGGTGGCTCTGCACGACGATCACCAAGTCGCGAGAGGGGACGATGTAGGTCCGCTGATGGCCGGCCCCGGAGGGGTTGTAGGCGTCCGGAGGAAGCTGGGGAACGCGCCCTCCCCTGCCCTCGGCGTCGGCGGTGTTGAGCCAGAAGAGGCCGCCGTAGTAGGGCTCATCCCAGGCGGGGGCAGGAGACCGCACGAAGTCCACGAACTCCTCGGTGAGGAGCCGTTCGCCGTTCCACATGCCGCGATTGAGGTAGAGCATCCCGAATCGCGCCCAGTTGCGGGCGGTGCCGTAGTTGTAGCCGGTGAGCAGAAAGTTGCCGTACGGATCCGTCTCCATGATGAAGCGGCGGATGCCGATCTTGTCGAAGAGGGCGCGCTGCGGCCAGCTCAGGTACTCCTCGCCCAGCTCGTTCTCCACCGTGCGCTTGACGATATGGCCCAGCGTCCAGGGGTCGGAGTTGCGATACCGGCCGACGGTGTTGGGCGGAAACTCGGCGTCGCGGCTGATGGAGAACTGGAAGGCGTCGATAGGCGCCACGTAGCCCATGCGGTGGTCCACCTGCCCCGGGACGAAGGACGCCGCCATCTGCTCCGGGCTGGCGTCCGTGTTGCTGAAGCGGAGACCGCTCGACATGCGCAGCAGGTCGGCGATGCGAATCTCGGCGCGCGGGTCGCCGGGCGAGTTCTGCCACTCGGGCACGGGCGCGGGCTGCCAGATCTCCAGGTGCCCCATCTGAATGAGTCGGCCGATCAGGGTCGCGGTCATGCTCTTCGCCATCGACCAGCTCTCGAGCTGCGTGCGCATGTGGATGCCCGGGCCGTAGTCCTCGGCGAGAATGCGCCCGCGATGGACGACCAGGAAGGCGGCCCGGTTGTCGCCCTCGGTGAAGAAGGTCTCGACGGCCTGGTCGAGCAGTTCGCCGTCCACCCCCTCCGGGAGGGGCTCGTCCGGGAGCATGTCGCCCATCGGCCAAGGGGTGGTTTCGGCGTCCGGGAGCGCGCTTGCCACCTCGCGCGGCGTGAAGAACACCCCGTCGGTGTCGGGCGGGAGGATCACGCAGCCCTGGTCGCCGAAGTGCCGCGCGCGGGCCGACACCCCGTCCTGCGAGACGGTGACGATGCGTCGCTCCTCGTCGATATCGAAGACCAGGCTCCCGCCCTCGTAGTCGCGCACCTGCTCCGCGCTGTTCAGCACGCTGCCATAGAGCGCCTCGGTGCGGTCACGCTCCGACACCCAGATGCCGGAGCAGTAGCGCTTGGCGGGCCCGCTGAGCAGGTAGTAGAGGGGCGGGCCGTCCGGGGCTGCGGGTGTCGCCGCGGGATCGGCGGAGGCTGCCGAGCCGGCATCGGCCTCGGTGCATGCGAGCAGGGGCAGGGCAACGACCACGATCGAACTGATGACTGCGATCCTTCTCATGGTCCCTCTTCTCCCATCGTACCTGATGTGCCGCAGCGGAGCGCTTTCGGCGATCGGGTTGCCGCATCACCGGGACTCGAGTTGGTGATCGGCCGCAACCGTCATCCCGGCAACATTCCTCCGGGCGTCGGCAACACGCAAGACATGGTTCGCGGGAGCATCCGACATTGCCCCGGCAGCGCGTCACCAGACACAGCATCCCTGCCGAGTCCTGCCCGTTGACAGGAACGAGACGCGGAATACGTTCATATCGTCGTCATCTGACGTTCATTTGGACATTTCCGATCGCGAGAGGGAGCGCTATGGCAGGCAAACCAACAAGCGGGACGATGCCAACGCCACACTACGACGGCGGTGACTCCTTCAGCCTCAAGGAACTCGCGGGACGCATGGTCCGCGAAACAAACCCCGTGTACGGGGACGGCTCCGGCCTGGAAGCGGTTCGCAAGGCGGTTGCCGACGGGCTTCCGGCTAAAGCAGTCAAGCAGCTCCAGGTCGAGCTCAAGCGTTTTGGCGTTCGACGCGCCTCGGACTATGTGAACGGTATCGTTCCCCGAGCCACCCTGCAGCGTAGGGAACATCTCAGGGAGGACGAAGGCGAGACGGTCCTGCGAGTGGCGTCGATCATCGCGCTGGCTGCCGATGTGTGGGGGAACGACGAGTGGGCTGCGGAATGGCTCACCTGTCAGCACCCCATGCTGGGCGGTGCGCGCCCGATCGACCGGGCCTTGTCGGCTGTGGGTGCACGACAGGTCGAGCACATTCTGTACTCTCTTGATCTCGGCCTGCCGGCCTGACGATTGAACGTCTACAGAATCCATCGCCAGCGCTATCCGGCCCTCGATGGAATCGGTGCGGGCCTGGTCGGCGGACGTTGGAATCCGCGGGGCGTTCGCATGGTCTACGCATCACTGGCTTACGAGGGAGCAATGCTGGAGCAGTTGGCGCACACGACGACGGGCAGACTCCCCGTCGCACGCATCGCGTCCCGCATCGTGATCCCGGAGGACTGCCCTGTTCCTGCGGTTGGCGAGGCGAAACGTCCGGACTGGCGCAACGCGGCCCGATCGCGCGAGATCGGCGCGCAGTGGGTGGAGTCGGGCCGGTCCGTTGCGCTGAGGGTTCCCTCCTTCGTCGCGCAGCGCTGGGGCTGGAACGTGATCCTCAACCCGCTGCATCCGGACTTCGAGCGCGTGAGCGTGGCAGAGGCTGTCGACGTAGTTTGGGATGCACGCTTCCTGTGATGCGAGCTTCTTCCGGAGGACTTCGATGCGAGTGATCCATCCCCGGCCCGAGTCCGGGCACAGCCTGACGATGATCTTCGCCGCCGCCCTGTTGCTCGCAGTCCCGCTCCCCGCAAGCGCCCAGACCCGCTCGCCCATCGACGCAGACACCCGCTGGACTCTGGCGGGGGCGGGCGACGTGATCATGAACCGCCGCGTGATGCAGTTCGATCATCCCGGGGATCCCGCCTTCCAGGAGTTGGTCGACGTCATCCAGGGGGCGGACGCCGCCTTCATGAACCTGGAGCAGTCGGTTTTCCGCCTGCAGGAGTTCACCGGATGGCCGGCGGCCGAGAACGGGGGCAACTACGAGGTGGGCTCGCCGGAGACGCTGAAGGACCTGGTGGACATGGGCTTCGACCTCTTCAACCGGGCCAACAACCACACCACCGATTACGGGGTGGAGGGCATGCGCCTTACCGGCCAGCTCATGGACGAGTGGGGGCTGGTGCATGCCGGCGCCGGAGAAAACCTGGGATGGGCCAGCCGCCCCGGCTACCTGGAGACGCCCAAGGGACGTGTCGCGCTGATCGGGATGGCGTCGAGTCACACGCCGATGTCGCGCGCCGGCCGGGCCGGTCCCACCGTGCAGGGGCGCCCGGGGCTGAACGCGCTCCGGCTGAACACCCGCCACGAGGGATCACCCGCGGCCATGGAGGCCCTGCGGGAGGTGGCTCGCGCACAGGGTGTCGAGGTGGCCGACGACGAGGGAGTCTCGGTGCGGGCCTTCGGGATCACCGTGTATCCCGGAGACGAAGACCGCACCATCGTCACGCTGAACAACGTCGACCGGGAGCGGGTGCTGCACGAGGTGCGCAACGCCACCGATCAGGGCGACTACGTGGTCGCCAACAGCCATTCACACGAGCCCGGCAACGCCTTCATGACGCCGCCCGACTGGATGGTCGAGTTCGCGCGCCAGGTCATCGACGCCGGGGCCGCCACCTTCATCATCCATGGTCCGCACCAACTGCGCGGCGTGGAGATCCACAACGGCCGGCCCATCTTCTATTCGCTGGGCGACTTCATCTTCCAGAACGAAACCATCGACCCGATGCCGTCCGACCAGCGCGACCGCTACGGCCTCCCGCTGGACCGGCTGGCCTCGGAAATCTACGACACCCGCTTCCGGGTCGACGAGGACGGCAACCCGACGACCGGCTTTCCGACCGATTCGCGCTGGTACGAGAGCGTGGTGCCGGTGGTGACCTTCGAGGGAAGCGAAGCGGTGGAGATCATCTTCCACCCGATCGAGCTGGGCTGGAAGGCGCCCCGGTCGCAGCGGGGCACGCCGCGCATCGCCCCGGAGGAGCTGGGGCGCAGGATCATCGAGCACCTGGCGGAGCTGTCGCGCCCCTTCGGGACGGAGATCGTCTACGAGAACGGGGTGGGGGTGTGGAGGCGGTAAACCGGCTCACCACGAGCGTCGGCACATCGAGTTCATCGCGTTCGAGGTGGACCGCGAAACCATCGGGCCCGAAAGCGGCCGGCATCCCCGGGTCGCCGGCAGGCAGCGTGCCCAGGTACTCGCGATCCGCGTTGAAGACATCGATCGGGCCTTCGTCGTCCCATGGATCCTCGCCGCGGCGCTGGATCCAAAGCCCGCCGTTTCATCGGGCCCTCATCGCAACGTTGGGTGCCTCGTGCCGGACTTCAGGGCGCGGCGACTTCACGGCGCTGCTGGTTCAAGCCTGCTCACCACGGCCCGCGGAACGTCCAGTTCGTCCTCGCGGCGCAGCAGTACGACATCCCCTCTCGCGTCCAG
>LXNI01002585.1_pt1 | contig 12169 bp, 10 predicted proteins | sample 809091 | NCBI WGS metagenome assembly LXNI01 (sample SAMN04870527, study PRJNA318959) | sponge metagenome | biome: 01000161; feature: marine sponge reef; material: water | host: Sarcotragus foetidus | place: Greece: Milos, Mediterranean Sea | collected 2013-05-29 | depth 5-7 m | reverse complement strand
GTCTTTGTACCCGTATGAGGTTTGAATGTATTTGGATGTAACCCAACCACAGCAATGATCCGACAGCGATCCATGATGAACTCTCGGAATCTACGATCAGATGAATTGTTGAATCTGCCCTGAGGCAAAACAATGGCCATTCGACCACCGGGTCTCAGTAGGTCAAGACTGCGCTCCACAAACAATAGATCACGGCCAACTGCTCGTTCAAGCTTGCCCGACGTTTTGTGCGCCAATTCATAAGGCGCAAGAAGATCCGACTGCCTAATGTTTCCTGCGAAAGGTGGATTGGCCATAAGCACATCAAACTTGAAATGACGATAGTCGTTCTGTCTGTTGCGCGCTCTCAGTCTTCGAAACCGCTGCCATCCTTCTCCATAGGTGTCGAGCCATTCATCCTGCTTCACCGTCTCATCCCACTTCAGCCAATCAAGCGTATTCAAGTGCATTACGTTTGTCTCCCCGTCGCCGGCAATAAGATTTAAGCATCGGGATACTCGAACACTCTTTTCATCGAAATCGATTGCAAATACCTTATCGCGAACATAATCCTGACATTGCATTGGCTTAGTATCCATGGTCAGCAAGTGAATTCCCCGTGACTCAGATGCGTTAATTATCTCTCGCCAAACATGAAACATTGTATGCACGGTGAAGCCAGACGACCCACATGCCGGATCGATCACCGTCTCACCTACGCGGGGATTGAGCATCTTCACGCACATGTCGATCACCCATCGTGGCGTAAAGTACTGGCCCTTCTCCCCTTTCGAAGACTTATTCACAAGATATTCAAACGCATCGTCGATTACGTCGAGGTTGGAGTTGAATAGTTTCCATTCTTCAAGAGCGCCAATGCACACTTGCAGGTGATCTGGCGAAAGCCGTATACGCTCGTCGTCCAGAAACACGCCGGGCCACTGAGTCTTCGCCTCATCAAACAAGCTTTCAATCGCGATCTTTAGCTGCGCTGCCGTATTGCTGTTACGAAACCGCAAATACTGATACCTACCGCGATAGTGAAACATCTCGTCGTAGAGCTTTGTAAATACAAGCTTGAACACCTCTTCGAATACATCTACTCCGGCGTTCGCCAACACCTCGTTCTCCATCTCCACAATCAGATCACGGAGAGACCGAGCCTTTGCACCTTCACGATCGCGTTCATTCTCTTTTTCGATCAGCGTATCAAGTGTCCAAGGCTGATCGACAATAGTCTCGATAGTTTCGTTAGCATGAGGAAGCCGATGAAGCGGTACGAAATAGTTTGGGTTTTTGCGATGCCACACTTCTGCTAGCAGCCCGTCGCTCCACATGGTCAACGGTGAACCGGTGGCGTGAGCATACGAACGAAGCTGCTCTTTACCATCGCGTAGTCTCGGTTGTTTGACCTCAATGATGATATACGGCACGCTCGGTCGGTCCGCGTCAAACACGACGATATCAGCCCGCTTTGAGCTATCGCGACCGAAGGTGATCGGATACTCGACAGCGAGCCGACTGGAGGGATATCCGAATTCCTCCATCAAGCGCGTAAGCCATAGCTGTCGAGTGCGCTCTTCGGGCGTTAGCCTTACATCCTTATGCCGAACAACACACTCAATATATGTAACGCTCTTCCCTCTGACGGTCTTTTCAAAACTGTACTCATCAATTGTATTATACTCGTCGTCGGAAAACAGACTGGATTCGTCGACCTTACTCGTCGCAACAGACATCTATTCAATCCGCCCGCTTTGCGTCATGCCTGATCCTGGCACCGCCCTAACGCAGACCCAATTGTAGCATCCGCAGCATCTCCGTTGGGCGGTCGAACTGAACGTTCTGATCCCAAGTCTCCCAAAGCATCGCGCGCGACCCTATCCTGTTTTGAAGTAGTCGAAACAATGACTATCCTTCCGAGGATTGTTAACATGCAGCGAGGAACGGCTGGCTCCTTGAGCTTTACATCGCTCCTAAGTCCATCCAAAGCTAGTCAAATCGCCTCCCGCCAGACGCAACTCGACCGCAAGAAGGACAGGCTACGCGGGGGGGGCACGAATTCTATTGACATATTCGGACGGGAAGCGGAGAATCCAATGTACCTCACATCACACATCGAGCGACATTGTGAAGACGGCCAAACTGCTTGCCATGATTCTAGAGGAAACAGAGGAAATGGATTACGGAGAATGGTCAGACAGATCTATGACCTAAGGAAAGAGCTCCGATATTTTCATACCGTAAATCCCAGCGAGGCTGACGTACATCACAGGAACCCCGGCTATTTCGACGGATGCAAGTTGGCAAATCATAATCGTCGCTTCGGTAAGGGCAATGAGAAAGAGAAGTGCTTTTATTGCCACAATATGAGTTCTACCACAGTGCAGGGAACACTGTCATATAACCGAAGGTCGACTTCGGATTTGGCATAAGTCGTCGAGACCGCTGGTTGGCCAAAGCGATACCGATCATTGATCTCCCGGTTCAGCTCTCCATCGACGAACTCGCCGAAATCCTCCGAACCTTCCGCCACTCCCCCCGCTGGAACGGCCCCCCACACGGCCAGGTGCACATCCCCCGAGAATCCTGAGTCTGACGCTACAGCGCGGCGAGTCACGTTGATCGCGCCGGGCGTCCATGGAGGCGAGGGGACCGGCCGGACCGCGTTCCGAACTCCTGGGAAGCGAAGCCTGTTATGTAAACGATCGTGCAGAGACCGGTTGCAGATTCCTGCGTTGCTGGAGGTCGAGAGGTGACCGAGGAATTCAGCTTCGCCAGGATTCTGCGGTTGATCGGGGATCGCGTCGGCGGGTAATTGCCCGGCCTGCTAGCCGCCTTTGCTGTTTCGTTCGTCGGCTGAATCGATCCCAAGGTTCACTCAAGTGCGCTTCGACGCGGCGTGAATCGGCTGCACATTGGCGATCATGTCAACTGATGGATGGGGGATTCGCAGAAGCCGCCTTATGTTCTCGACAACCTACAAAGACAGGCTCTTCTAGGTAGCGTCGTCCGGAGGTCATACACTTGTCCGCAAGGGCAGCGCAGCCTTAAGGACTACGGGTCAATGGAGACTGGTGAACTACCGCGGAACGTCGTTCCGGCCAGCGGGACGCTGAATTTCACTGCCGACACGATTCCGGCGGCTCTTACCCGCGAGCACGCGCTCTCGGCTGGTCGCTGGGGCGTATTGCACATATTTCAAGGGACACTTCGTTTCGAGATTATTGATCCGCCGGGACATCAGGTCGTTTCGGCACCGGATCTCATAACCATCCACCCGGAAGTTCCGCATAGGATCAAAGCCATGGGTCCAGTTCGATGCCGGATTGACTTTTTCAGAGAAACCGACGATACGCCAATGCGAACGCCGGGCTGGTACGCCGATGACGACGTCAATCGTAGCTTCGAACGATGCGAGTCAAACGGAGACTTCGCCGAGACGTTCTATCGACATTTCTTCGCCTCCTCGCCCGAGGTCCCCGAGCACTTCAGGCACACGGACTTTCGCCGCCAACGCACAGTGCTTCGCGATTCAGTCCACCTGATGGTCACGCACGATGTGGCTGATGTCGAAATGCGTCAACAACTGGAACATCTCGGAACAATCCACAACAGGCATGGGCGCAACATTCGTCCTGAACTGTACGAACACTGGCTGGATAGCGTCTGCTCTACCGTTGCGGAACTGGACCCGCAGTGGACCAAGCAATTGGAACGCGAGTGGCGTGTGCGCCTGCGATCCGGAATGCAAGTCGTCACGGCCGCCTATTGACGATTGGAAGCTTGATTGCCGATCAGCCAGTCTCGACCGGCCTAACCATCACGTCATTTTTGCGCTGCCTCGGCAAGGTCACCGGCGTGAGCAAGTTCCCACGATGCCGTGGTATCAGCAAAACGAATCACCTGGAGCGAATCCTAACCGCGACAATCCACCGGCGATGCTCGCCATGCCAGTCATTGCCAGTAAGCATCACCCAGAACTTCCCAAACAACTGTGACTTCTCGCGGCCACATCCGTGATATGCTACTGATTGATGAGCAAGACTAACTTCTGCACACACAATTGCTGGAGTCAACATCTCGGCAAGCGGGATGACTATGCAGTTAAGTTGATCCTGAGATAAGTTAAGTGGCTTTTACCGCCTATCACTTCGGCAACGACGGACGCTTATCGCACGATCTGGACGCTGCTCGCATCAAGTCCATCGCGCAATCTGAGTCCGGCCTTTTATGGGTGGACGTCGACTCGTCAACGACGGACGGGCAGGAATTGCTGCTCGAAGTTTTTGGGTTTCACCCCCTGGCCGTCGATATCAGCTTGGACGCACAGAACACCGCGGCACGTGTCGAAGACTTCGGGAACTACGTGTTTGTCAATGCTCGCAGCATCGACTATACCCTCGATAGCCAAATACTCAGTATGGCCAGCTTGAGTATGTTCATTGGTAAGAACTATGTCGTTACCATTCACAACGTGGCCATGCCCAGCGTTGAGGCCATCCGCAGCCTTGTCGAGATCGACGGCCGCCCTTTGATGAAGGGCGCCGCCTTCTTCGCCCATGCGCACTTTGACGCCCTCGTCCAGGCAATCCTCCCGACGCTCGAGCGCATGAGCGAGCGCGCCGACGCTATCGAAGAACAGATCCTGGCCAGCCCGGATGAGTCCGCCCTCTCCATGTTACTCGAGCTCAAGCGGTCCAGCCTCGCGCTGAATCGAGCGTTGACACCTCAGCGTAACGTTCTTAGCCGCCTTGGCCGGCGAGAGTTTGAGCTCATCGGCAACGGCGTTGATCTCTATTTTCGCGATCTGTTCGAGGATCTCGTTCGCGTCCAATCCGCCAACGATGGAATCCGAGAACGGGCCGACACCGCGCTCGCCACCTACCTGTCGGCAATCTCGAATCGCCAGAACGAAATCATGAAAGTGCTGTCGATCGTAGCGACGATCTTCATGCCACTTGGCCTGGTCGCCGGCATCTTCGGAATGAACTTCCAAAACATGCCCGGAATCGAGTTTCAGTGGGGATATCACATTGTTTGGGTTCTTACGTTGGTTGGATTCGTAATCACTCTTTGGATGTTATGGCTCAAGCGCTGGCTTGTTGGCGGACAGACCATCCTGCGTAGACAGAGACTCGGGCGTTTTGTCCCGACGGCCGTAGATCCAGTCCGCCTCACCGCCTACGTCGGTCGAGCGGCAACCCGCAATCTCAGGCGAATGACAGACCTACCGAGCGTTCGACCAGGCCAAACCTCGCCCGGATCGCGCCGCGCTCCCGTGCCGCGCAAGCTGGCGAAAGCCGTTTTGAGGACACTTCGGCCCCGCCGTCGCACGTCCCATCAAAGCATCCATCCCCGAAGCAGCCGAAATCCTCAAGGCTAGGCGTGACCTGCCTGAATCTCACGGAGTCTGGCACGGCCAGAGGCTCGTCAAAGTCAAGACTCCGGTGCTGCCGAATAGCTTCTTCGCGCCTATGACCACGAGTCAATCTGGCGATCAGTCGGTGCCGGCATTCCTCCAGCAAGGACCCGGGAGCCTGCCGCTCGCCTACCAGCGCATGCTCCAACGCGATGTTCATGCGCCCGACTCGGTCGACCGTGTGCTGATTGGCGAGATGATTCGCCTGACGGAAGCCAGCGCCGACTATCTCTACGGCGACTTCACACCGACCCACGCACGCTATCGGCCCGGCTCACGCCCTGAAATGGAGTCGGCGGTTCGACGCGCCCTGAGTATCTCCAGTTTGAAGTCCTACGTGGTGAGCCTCGAATCACTGCGTAGATTCACAGTCTTTCTGGCAGACATTGCATCGTCCGCCGATGACGTTCCCCTGGAGGATTTGGTTTTCGGCGGAACCGAGGAACGAATCATCACCCGCCCAACGGACTGGTGTACCGACCTCGCACGAGCCGCCTGCGTGATGCTGCACATCGCCGGCGCGGCCGCCCGACTCGTGTGCCTCTTCAACACCGCTCGCGCCTATTCCGGTCACCAGGTCATCGAGGCCTTTGTCGACGGCTCCTGGGTTTGTGCTGACCCTGTTCATGGCAACGTCTTCGAGCGCAGCGGTGGCAAACCGGCATCCGCACTCGATCTCATGCGCGAACGAAGCAAGACCGAGTCCGAAGCTTCAAAGGATGACTCGCCGATTGATCACAACGGCTTGTTTCGGGCCGCCTTTATTGTCAACTACAACCCGACGTTGGCATCAACCTACGACTTCACTGAATCCGCGGCGGACGCGTACTACCTTTCCATTCTGAACCAGTCATCCGCCGGATGGCCCGGCGGCCTGCGCTGGCTCCACGGCGAAGCTGGTTGACGATTCGCGCGGCCGGCTACTACTCAACGACTTCACTGTCGTTCGGCGCGGGCAAACCTCAGCGCCCACCTGGTCCCGCCGTCACTGGACAGAATCTGCAGCGCGATCGCGGTCTTGACTGGACCGATTGATACGGCGCCCTCATCCATTGCGATCTGCGCCGATCCGCTGGCGACCGACTCTGACCCACCGGACGACTCCTGGCTGGCTGCCGGCGTGGTGTCCCCGGAGGCATCGCCAACCGAACTCCACACAATCTGAACGATGCCGAAGTTGAGGGTGACGCTGAACGTCACGTAGAAGCTCTCGCCGACCGGCAGCGAGACGACTGAACTCTCGGAGCCTTGACCGCGCCGCGATCGGCTCCCGTTGCTAGCGACCTCGGTTGCGTAGTCCTCAAGCGCAAACGCCTGTGTCTGGATTGCCTGCCCATCTGACCCGGCGCCGGGTAGTGGGGGCAGCGCGGGACCGGGCGTAGTCGCCGCGGTTGCAGCCGGCGTCGCCGTGGGCGCTGGCTCCTGCGTGGGCGTCGAGGCCGGCGTATCCGTCGGAGGCGGTGCGGCCGTCGGTGGGCTCTCCGGCTCGCACGCAGCAAGGACTAACACCGTCGCGATGACTGCCGGCACAACCCACCGTCGAGTCACGGCGCTCGCCTCAACGTGAACTCATCCCGCAGGCCGATCAGCCCGGCCAACCGGCCATCACTTCGGATCGGCCGCTAGCCCATCGGCGGGTAATGCAACCGCCCCTGCCGCTCCGTCTCCACCCGCAGCAGGTAGCCGCCGATGCTGGTCACGTACAGCGTCGACAAGTCATCCCCGCCAAAGGTGCAGTTGGTTGGATTGGCAACAGGAACCGGATGCCGCTCGATCACTTCGCCGTCGGGCGCAAACACGTAGACCGACGAACCCGGCCCGCCCTGGTCCCAGCCCGCGGTCGCGATGATGTATCCCTCGGTGTCCAGGACCATTCCGTCAATGCCTCGGTGCGCGCCAAAGTCGTGCAGCACCGTCATCTCGCCCAGCGACCCGTCCTCGTTGACCGGATACGACCGCAACTGCCTAAACTCGTCCGCGTTCCGCCCGCTCTGCGCCACGTACAGCACCGAGTGGTCCAGCGAAAACAGCAGCCCGTTCGGACGCGTCGTGTCGAACGTCACCCGGCTGATCGCCCACGAACCGTCGTCCTGCGAATCCAGCCGGTACACCGAGTCGTGGTCCAGGTCCTTGTTCGCGCGGTCCTCGGTCGAGGGTCCCGCGGCCCCCTCGTAATACGGGTCCGTGAACCAGATGCGCCCCACGTTGTCGATCGCCAGATCATTCGGAATGTTCAACCGCTGCCCCTCGAACCCGTCCGTCAGCGCGGTCGTCGTCCCATCGGCGTTGTAGCGCACCACCCTTCGCGCTCCGCCCTCGCAGCCGTACAGCACGCCGTTGGGGTCGAACATCAACCCGTTGCAGTAGTTGGTGCCCTCGCGGTAGACCATCGACTCACCCGTCGTCGGGTCGTAACGCATGATCCGGCTCTGCTGGATGCTCGTGAACAGCAGCGCCTCACCGTCCCAGGCCGGACCTTCAGTGACGTTGCCGTAGGGACCGTCAATCTGCTCGAAATTCCAGGCCATCACGCGCTCCCCTGTTATCTACCAGCCGGGTTTGATTGGTTGAACCTTAGCCGCCGGGACTAGCGACCGGTAACCAACGTCCCATTGTCGGCCGCGTCGCGCGCCAGCAGCGTCCAGCGGTGCGAGGCAATCACGTCCGCCGCGGTTATCGCCAGGTCCGTCTCGCCCCGCGCGGCGGCAATGAAGTCCCTCGCCAGCGCGTTCGGCGCATCCGCCGTGGGCGTATCCAGGGTCGGGCCCGCAAAGTCCGTGAGCCTTCGCTGCTTCCCGCCCTTGTCGATCGTGCAGGAACTCTCCGCCGTCGTCCGGATCTCGATCGACCCTTCCGTTCCCTCAATCAACATTCGACAATCGCCGTGGTAGGGCGCGCTGTCGGGCGTCAGCCAGGAAGCCCGCACGAAGGCCGATCCACCGTCTTCCAGCCGCAGCCACGCCTCGGCATGGTCGGCAAAGGTGGGGTACTCGGTAAACCGCACGGCCCCGTGTTGCGCCGCCACGGCCACCGGCTCGCAGCCATGCAGCCAGCGCACGCCGTCGATGTCGTGAATGCACAGATCCAGCAGCGCGCCGCCGTTCAACTCGCGGTCGAAGAACCAGGCCGGCCGCCCCGCCGGACCACACTTGTGCGGCCGCTGCGCCATGGACGACACGACCTGCCCGATCTCGCCTGCTTCGATGGCTCGCTTGGCCGCGAGGTACGGGCCACTGAATCGCAGCGTCAGCCCGCAACTCAGCGCCGCCTGTCCGTCCGCCGCAGCCTCCAGCCGGTCAAGATCGTCGAGGGTCGTGACCGCCGGTTTGTCCAGCAACACACTCACGCCGGCCTCCAGGCAGGCCACCGCCACATCGCCCTTCTCGTTGTTGATCGGCGCCAGCGCCGCGGCGTCGATCGATCCATCCAGCAACTCCCGGTAGTCCGCGATGCCCGGCACCCCAAAGGCCGCCGCCGTCTCCTCGCGCACCGGCGCTTCCGCCTCCGCCACGGCTATCAGTTCCACGCCATCCTCGGCCACCAACTGCCGCGTAATCCCCAGCACGTGCCCATGCTGCGCCCCGATGATTGCCAGTCGCATGCGTCAGCGAGTCCTCTCCATCCGCAGGCTTATTGGGCCTCCGCACTTGCGAACAACGCCTTAAGCGTCTGCGCGCGGTAATCGAAGATTCGTTCCACGTCGCGGCCTACCACCAGCGCGCCGCCCCACACAGCGTATTGCACCCGGTCGCCGGCCAGCGTCCCGCCGTCGTGCTCGACAAACCTGTGCTCGTGGATCCACCGCCGGTACGGCCCCTTGACCTGCGCGTCCGCAAACAGGTGCGGCGGATCCCACGCCGTAATCTCGCTCCGCCAGCGCAGCGGAAACCCACGAAACCGCAGCCGGTAGTCGATCAGCGTCCCCGGCCGCATCTCGATCGGCCTCGGCGTCACCACGTTGAACTTCAGCCACGGCGGTGTAATCACCTCCAGGTTCGAGGCGTCCGAGAAAAACCCGAACACCTCATCCAGCGGCCGCGGCAGCCACAGGCTCGACTCGTACACAAACGTCCGCACGCCCATCCCCTCCAGGCCGCTCGCGCGAGCCGATCCTGCCTACCCAGCCAACCTAGCGACGCGCCAGGTACGCGGCCGCCGTTTCCCGGATTGTCGAAACGATGGTCTCCACCGCTTCTGCGCTGATGTTTGGCGTCATCTGCAGCGACACCCCGCGTCCCATGATGTCCTCACCGCGCGGGCACTCCACCTGCGAGTAGTCCATCGGCGTCTCGCGCTCGAAGTCGAACGGGAATCGGCTCTGGCCGTATCCATGGGGCCCCGCCAAAAACGGATTGCGATACAGCGGACCATGGCGACCCGAACCGACGTACGGCCCGCCCAATGGCACCCCCGCCCGGCTGACCTCCTCCGCGAAGTCCCAGGCCGAGCACCCCAGCGTGTCCGTGTCCAGCGTGAATCCCAACACCCAGTAGCTGTGCCGATCACCGGGCCGAACCCGCTGCGGCGTGATCTCGTCCATGTCCGACAGCCCGTCGATGATCGCCTCGGCCGTTTCGATCTTGCGCTCGATATACCCGTCCACCTTCTCCAGCTGCGTGCGCAGCACCGCCGCCATCAGGTCGCCCATCTTGTAGTTGGGCGCCAGGAAGTAGTTGGCGTAGGGCTGCCCGTGCAGCGGCCCGTTGTCGCGCGGCAGCGCCGCGTCGCGAAACAGGATGGCGCGTTCCCAAAGCGCCTCGTCATTCGTCACTACCGCCCCGCCGGTCCCCGCCGACAAGTGCTTGCCGCCAAAGCTGAATCCGCCGATGTCGCCGACCGTCCCCACGATTCGCCCTTGCGACTCGGCGAAATGCGCCTGGCAGCAATCCTCGATCAGCGCCAGGCCGTGCCGGTCGGCAATCGCCTGCAGCGCGTTCATGTCGCACGGGTTGCCGAACAGGTGCACGGCCATGATCGCCCGGGTGCGCGGCGTGATCTTGGACTCCACGTCGGCCGGATCCAGCGTGTAGGTGTCGTCCACGTCCGCGAACACCGGCACGCAGTTGTGCAGGATCGCGCCGATGATCGACCCGCCCGCGGTCCACGGCGACACGATGACCTCGCTGCCCGGCTCCGGGTTCAGCGCCCCGATGCACACGTGCATGGCCGCCGTGCCCGAGCTGGCCGTCACCGCATGCTTCGCCCCATGCTTCGCGGCAAACGCCTCCTCGAACTCCACCACCTTCGGCCCCAGCCCCACCTGACCCGACCGCAGCACCTCCGCCACCGCCGCAATATCGTCGTCGCCGAAGTCGTGGGTCGCGCCCAGATCCAGCATCGCCACCCTGTCCCCCGTCTGCGCCGCCGCCCGCTCGTTCACATCGCTCCTCCTTGTGGAGACCTCTGTAAAACGCTTCTCGTCCTCGCCGTCGGGTGTGCGGCGTCAATCTCTTCAAGGAGACGGCGCTCTTTCTCCTCTCCTGGGGGAGAGGCAGAGCCTGTCCCGAGCCTGCCGAGGGGTTCGGCCGTCTTCGGCCCAACTCGGAGAGCAACTGTGTTCGGAGTCAACCTCCCAAAGGAGACGCCGTTCTTCACCCTCTCCGAGGGGAGAGGCAGATTCGGCCGTCTTCGGCCGAAATCGGTGAGGGGTCCTCCGCTCGTGCTCTCCACCCCAGCATCCACGCTCGGACGCCATCGACTACAGGCCACGCCGTTCCTTACCCTCTCCGAGGGGATAGACAAGGGGTCTTCCGCGCAACCACCCTTGGGTTACCCAACGGTCTCTCGCGGCAAGACCCGGCTCACCTGTCTAGCTTCAGCAGGCGCATCGCATTCAACCCCAGGATCTTCTGCTTGGCCCCCCGCGGAATGTCAGCCGTCACGACCTTCGCAATCTGTTGCCGCGCGTCCATCAGCGCCATGTCCGAGCCGTACAGCACCTTGTCCTCGCCGGCCCGCTCCACGTTGAACTCGGTTGCCCCCAGCGCCGTGCGCGAGCTGCAGGTCTCCATGTAGACATTCGGCAACGTCCGCGCGGTCTCTGCGGCATCCGCGTCCAGCGCGCCCGCCGTATGCGCCATCACCCAGCGCACGTTGGGGAAGCGATCGCTCAGCGCCGTAAATCGCCCCTCAATCGTCGTCCCGGGCGGATCGAACGGATAGGTCGCGTGACACATCACCGCCATCTCCTGCTCGTCCACCCACTCGTAGATCGGAAAGTAGGCCGGATCGTCGTTCGGACGCCCAAAGTAGTCGGGGTAGATCTTCACGTAGGCCATGCCCAGCCCATGCACCGCCCGCTCCAGCTCCTTCACCGCCTCCTCGGGATAGTGCGGCGTCGCGAAAGCCACGCCAATGAACCTCTCGGGCGCCCGCGCCACATACTCCATCACCAGGTCGTTGCCGCGCCTCGCATCGCCAAACCAGATGCAGTTGATGCAGGCACGGTCCACCCCCGCCGCGTCCATTACTTTCAGATAAAGGTCGCAGTCGGCGTCCACGCCGTAGCGCCCCCAGCTACCCGCATGGCAGTGAAAGTCGATAACCGGGGTATCCATCGGGCTACATCCCCAACAGCCGCGCCAGGTTGCCCCCGCACACGGCCCGCAGGTCGGATTCGTTCAGCCCCAGCCGATGCAGGTGATACAGCTGCGGCGCGATGGCCTGCTCAGGGAACCGCGACCCAAACAGCACCCGCTCCGGCCCCACAATCCCCAGCAACTGCGCGATCCCATCCGCGATCACGTAGCGCGACACCTCAATCGATAG
>LXNI01002584.1_pt1 | contig 12169 bp, 14 predicted proteins | sample 809091 | NCBI WGS metagenome assembly LXNI01 (sample SAMN04870527, study PRJNA318959) | sponge metagenome | biome: 01000161; feature: marine sponge reef; material: water | host: Sarcotragus foetidus | place: Greece: Milos, Mediterranean Sea | collected 2013-05-29 | depth 5-7 m | reverse complement strand
CCGGAGATCTACAGCCGCCCCGACGAGGTCCGCGCCGTCACCGCGGCCCACGAGGCGGCCGTCGAACGGGCCGCGGCCCTGCTCGCCCGCTGGGAGGACGCAGTCGAATCGCTCGAAGAGCCGGCGAGCGACGGCCCAGAACCTGGCGAGTCACGCAACGGCGGCTAGCACGACTCGCCAGCCACACTTCTCCCGGTAGCAGTCGGCCCACGCAGGGCAGTTGCGAGTGGTCTGCCGAGTACGCCAATCGGCGCAAGAAGGAACATCGTGGCAGATGACAATTGTGATAATATATTGATACACAGTGTTAGTGTATGAACAATCGGACCCAGGAGGTTGAGCTACCGTGGCACTAGGCCTGACGCGAATTCTGGAAGACCGGGGGGTTGCTCTTGAGTGACAATGTTCTGGTGAACATCAGCAGGCCCCAACCAGAATCCCTGTCCTGGCAGCGGATCGACTTGGGCTCGCCGACCAACCCGGCAGCGATCGTGGCTGCGGCACCGCCGCCGCTCCTCGAGCGCGTAGCGGCCGAGCCCCAGCGAGGGTTCCCAGCGATTGCGAAAGAACCGGAAGCGTGCGCGGCGATCACTCGGGCTGTTCAGAGCCTTCCGAGCTCCCACTCGATCCACCTTGGCGACAGCCGACACTTGGCGCTTCCGCCGGACAGCGTCGAACTCGTGGTCACTTCTCCGCCCTACTGGACTCTCAAGGACTACAACGAACAAGCCGGCCAACTCGGGCAGGTCGAGGACTACGAGGAGTTTTTGGACGAACTCGACGAGGTGTGGCGCCGCGTCCATCGCGCCCTCGTGCCCGGGGGACGGATGGTGGTCGTCGTGGGGGACGTCAATGTGTCTCGCAAGGCGTTCGGGCGACATCTGGTATTCCCGCTTCATGCCAGCATCCAGGAGCGCTGCCGACTGATCGGATTCGACAACCTCGCGCCGATCATCTGGCACAAGATCGCCAACGCAAAATACGAAATGGGCGCCGGCGGCTTCTATGGCAAACCCTACGAGCCGAATGGCGTGATCAAGAACGACATCGAGTACATCCTGCTGCAGCGCAAGCCCGGCGGATACCGCAAACCCGAGTTGGCCTCGAGGCTCATGTCGATAATTCCAGCCGAAGATCATGCGGAATGGTTCCAGCAGATCTGGCGTATCAACGGCGCCTCGACACGGGACCATCCCGCTCCCTTCCCTCTCAGCCTGGCCGAGCGTCTGATTCGAATGTTCTCGTTCGTGGGAGACACGGTGTACGACCCATTTCTGGGCACCGGCACGACCACCTCCGCCGCAGCAGCTTGGGGCCGCAACAGTGTTGGCTGCGAGGTCGACCCGATCTACTTCGAGCACTCGATCAAGAGGGTGCGTGACGCCCTCGACTCACCGACTCAACTGGCCTTGGAACGAACGGCCTAGTTGTGGCCCGTTCGCCAGAACCCACGGGTCTTACGCTGGTAGATCACCTGGGAGAGTTGGCGGCGCCGACGATTGAGGACTACTGCGTTGCCTCCGCCGAGTACATCAGAGAAGCGTCGAAGATCGGCGATCAGAAGGGCAAGTCGGCGCAGCTTCGGCTCTCCAACGGGCTCTCTCACGCGACCCTTGCGGGCCTCCGGGCAAAAGGGCTCAGTCTGGGCAGCGCCGTCGCGGGTGAGCGAACGGTAGGCGGAGGCCTACGGAGCGTAAAGGCCGACGTCTCAGAGACCACCGAGACAGACGGCTTGAAGTTGGCCGTCGAAATCAAGCCCGTCCACTTGGCCGTGGGGCGCGCCGTCTGGAACCGCTTCGGAGACATCCGAACTTTCGCTGTCAACGTTCACCTCAAGTTCCCTTTCGCTGTCGTTGGCGGCATCCTCACGTTGCCGACAACGGAACGGGTACGGTCGCGGCACGACGATGATTGGAAGCAGACGACACACTTGATCGAACGAGCCGTCGGGCGGTTCATGCGTGCAGGCGGGCGGCAGACCGAGGGCGATGCTTCTCACCTGCTGGAGGGCATCGCAGTCGTTGTGTTTGATCGAGAATCTGGAGGCATCGATCCCGAGCTTCCTGTTGTCGGAAGCGGCCTTCGCTGGCAGGAGTTCATCAACCGGATGGCCGAGGCTTACGAGGCTCGATTCGGCGAGGATTGACGGGCACTAGCCGCACTGTCGAGTGTCCTGGAAATCTCTGATTGGTGAGCCTTCGCGAGTACGAGGCTTCTGGGCTTGCTGGTGCCGGGGCTTTCGGCGGTCAGAGGCGTACTCCGCCGAAGCTGATGTCGGTGAGATGGGCCATGTCGCGGTCGAACGGCTGGGGGTGTTCCTTCTCCCACTGCGCGATCTCGTCGAGGTCAACCAGCAGGTCGTCGCCCTCGACCCACGAGGCGAACTTGGCCAACCGCTCGGAGTTGTCGTAGCTCGACACGCCGGAGACGTAACGCGGCCACCTCGTGGCGTCTGGTTCCGGCCCGCCCCACCCGGGGGCACGCGGCGGAAATTCGCCCCGAGGGGGCGACCGTCAGGACCCCAGCAGCCGGCGCATGGCTCCCGAGACTGCTTCGAGGCGAGCGTCTGCTCGACGACGAGCCACTTCCAGGTTGCCCCCGAGTACCTTCTCCACCGTCTCGATGTACACCTTCAGCTTCGGTTCGGTGCCGCTCGGGCGGACGATCACGCGGTCGCCTCCCGTCAGCCTGAAGGCCAGCATGTCGGTGGGCGGCAGCGAACCCTCCGGTTCGGAGTAGTCCACCACCTCTACGGCGGTGTTCCCGGAGATCTCTGTTGGCGGGTGTGCTCGGAGGCGACGCGTGGCCGCGGCGGCCTCAACGGGTGAGAGCCGCAGGGTCACCTGGCCGGTGGCATGCACGCCGTGGGAGCGGTACAACTCGTCAAGGCGCCCGAGGAGTGACGAGCCCTCGGCACGGAGTTCGCCGGCCAGCTGTACGGCCAGAGCCGCCGCGCTGATGCCGTCCTTGTCGCGCACCTCATCGCAGACGGCGTAGCCCAGCGCCTCCTCGTAGCCGAGGAGCAGCCTCTCGGGCCGCCCGTCGGCGGCGCGGGCGATCCACTTGAAGCCGGTGAGCGTCTCGGCGTGGGCCACCCCCGCCCCGGCGGCCATCGACCCAAGCAACTGTGAGGAGACGACGCTGGCGGCCAGCAGCACGGGCTCGTCGGAAGCGGTGGCGGCGCGGCGGCGCAGCAGGCAGTCCGCCAGGAGTGCGCCCAGCTCGTCGCCGGTCAGTCGCCGCCAGCCGCCGGCGGTCGGGACGGCGACGGCGAGGCGATCAGCGTCGGGGTCGTTGGCGATGACCAGGTCGGCCCCAGTACGGCCGGCCAGGGCGTAGGCCGCGTCCAGCGCACCCGGTTCCTCGGGGTTGGGGAACGTCACCGTCGGGAAGTCGCCGTCGGGTTCGGCCTGGGAGGGAACCACGGCCGGGGCCGGCAGACCCAGCCGCTCAAACAGCGCCAGGAGCGTCGACGCCCCCACCCCGTGCAGCGGCGTATAGACGACGCGCAGCTGTTCGCGGGCCTGTGGGGCCCCTTGCAGATTCCGGGCGATTACCGCCAGGTAGTGCTCGGTCGCAGCGGCACCGATCTCGGTGATCGACCCGCCGGCCGTCGGTTCCGGCGCTTCCCGGGGCGGCAGCGGAGCAGCCGACATGTGCGCCTCCACAGCGGCGTCGGCAGGCGGGATGATCTGCGCGCCGCTTGCGTCGTACAGCTTGTAGCCGTTGTCCTCGGGCGGGTTGTGGCTGGCCGTGACGACGATGCCGGCGTCCGCTGCGAGGCCGCGCACGGCGTGTGCCGCCACCGGCGTGGGAACCCGGCCGATCAGGAGCGCCTCTCCCCCACCAGCCGCCACGAAGTCGGCCGCGTCGGCCGCGAAGACCTCCGAGTTCCGCCGGGCGTCGTGGCCGACAACCACCCGCGCACCCGGCGGCAGCGTGGCCATCACCGCGGCGGTTGCCTGCCGGACGACGACTCGGTTCATCCGCGCCGGACCGGCGCCCAGCGGCGCCCGCAGCCCGGCGGTGCCGAACCGGAGTCGCGCTCCGAAGCGCCCCTCCAACTCTTCGGCCGCCGCGGCGTCGCCGGGTGCCGACGCCAGCAGGGTCTCCAACTCGGCGCGGGTATGGGGGTCGGGGTCGGCGGCCAGCCACGCCTCAGCGGCCGTCCGGACCTGCCGGGTCACCACCTCACAGGCGGTCGATCACGCCGCGCAGCAGCCGGCCCACCGCCACGCCCGAGGCCGCTCCGGCGTCGAGCACCTCTTGGTGGCTGGGCCCTCATCGGTCATCCCGGCGGCCAGGTTCGTGACGAGCGAGACGCCGAGCACCTCCATGCCGCAGTGGCGCGCCGCGACGGTCTCCAGCACGGTGGACATGCCGACCAGGTCGGCGCCCATGGTCCGCAGCATCCCGATCTCCGCCGGGGTCTCGAAATGCGGGCCGCGCAGACCGGCGTACACCCCCGCCGGCGTGGCGGGGCTCGCCTCGGCGGCGAGCGCCCGCAGGCGGGGCGAGTAGGCGTCCACGAGGTTCACGAAGCGATCGGTGCCCCATTCGGTGCCCTCGGTCGGCGATGCCCCGGTGAGGTTGATGTGGTCGGAGATCAGCACCGGGCCGCCCACCCGGTAGTGGGGCTGCAAACCCCCGGCGGCGTTGGTCAACACCGCCACCCCGCACCCCGCCGCGGCGGCCGTGCGCACGCCGTGGGTGACCGCCGCGGCGGTGTTCCCCTCGTAGAGGTGCACGCGGCCGCGGTACACCAGCAGCCGCCGCTCACCGGCGGAAACCGCGCCCACGGTGCCGCCGTGGCCCTCGACACGGGACGCCGGGAAGCCCGCCAACTCAGTGGTGGAGATCTGCGTCTCGAGTTCGCCGAGTTCGGCGACGGCGTCGTCCCAGCCGGTGCCCAGCACGACTGTGGCGTCGAAGCCGCCCCCCAGGCGGTCGACGATCTGTCCAGCCGCTTGGGCGGCAAGTTGCCGCGCGTTCGTCATGTTGGCCCTCCGTCGAGTCCTGCAGTGGCTGCGGCGTCAAGTCTCGCACGGGCCGGGGACCGGCCACACGCCCGGCGGGGGTTTAGGAAAAATGAACCGGCCCCGGAGGAGGGGTCCGGGGCCGGGGGCTGGGAGGGGAGATCGGTTGCGGGTTGGGTGGGCCGGGCGCCGCCTGCGGCGACCGGCCCTGTTCTCGGGGTGCGGCTTCAGGCAGCCTTCGGGCGCTGCCGGCGGCTGCCCGACCGGCTCCAGTCCCAGGTCGAGACCTGGCGGGCATAGCGGGGGCGGGGCGCCCCTGCGGTGGGCCGGGGAGTCGGGGCGAGCGCCGGGCACGGCAGATCGGCCGGATCGATGTCATCCAGAGCGGGTGAGGCCCAACGGATCGGGCTGCACGTGCAGTGCGGCGCGTGCTGGGTCGCTCCCGCTCGGGAGGTCTGCTCTTGGTATTCCTTCCTCATGCCCATACAGACGGTTATGCCCCCGGATCGGTTGACACGATCTCGCCGCGAACTCGCCGTTTTCGCCGTTCTCGGACTCAGACATCTATGTATCGGATGGCGCTGCGGACGTCCTGGGCGCCTACCGAACCGGCCTCCTCGGCGCGGCGCGGGCCGTTCAGTCGATGCGGCCGTTCAGTCGATGTAGTAGCCGCCGTTCACGTCCATGACCTCGGCGGTGATGAACGAGGCGGCGGAACTCCCCAGGAACAGGGCGGCGTAGGCCACGTCGCTCGGGGTTCCCATCCGCCCCACCAGCACCAGTTTGGCGTACTGGTCCATGTTGGGCCGCTCGGTCATGCGGCTGTGGACCATGGACGGCGCCAAGGCGTTGACGGTGATGCCCTCGGCGGCGACCTCCGGCGCCACCGCCTTCGCCAGGGTGTGCACGGCGCCCTTGGAGGCGGCGTAGGCCGTCACCCCCGACAGGCTGCCCATCTTCCCGGAGTTGGACCCGACGTTGATGATGCGGCCGTAGCGGGCCTCCCGCATCGCCGGCAAGACCCGGCGGATGCACAGGAACGCCCCTGTGGCGTTCACGTCGAAGACCCGCTGCCAGTCCTCCAAGGTGGTGTTGGGAACCCCGGCAGGCCCCAGGATCCCGGCGTTGTTGACGAGGATCGAGGGCGCCCCGAGAGTCGCCTCCACCTGGCTGATGGCCGCATCAACCGCCGCCTCGTCGGCCACGTCGCAGTCGAGCGCCAGCATCCCCGGGCCGTCAGGCAAGTTCTCGCCCTCCCAGTCCATGTCGAGCAGCGCCACCTGCGCGCCCTGCTCCCGCATCGCCTCGGCGATGGCCCGCCCGATGTTGCGCGCGGCGCCGGTCACCACGGCCACTCGCCCCTCGTAGCCGGGCAGCTTGATCCCCTCCAAGGTCCAGGCGCTCATCGTGTTCCCCTTCCCATGATCGGCGGCGGCCGACCACTGGGTCGCACTCCGTGACCGGCGGCGGGGAATCACTGTAGTGATCGGGCTGCCTCCGATACGGCGGCACCGCGATACCTAATCAATTATTTCATAATATTTCATGTATTGTGAATAGAGCTGATCTTTCGTCGAGAGGTCGTCGGCCGCTCGCCGGCATTGCCCGCGCAAAGGCGCACCGCAGCAACCCGCTGCCCACCCACCGGCGACAGGGATACCCAAACCGGGCCGAACGGCTCGAGGAGCACAGCCGGCACATCACAGCCGGCGTGAGTCCCGGGTGGTGAGGCGAAAGTCGCCCCGCGCGCCGAGCGCGGCGTGCAGCGGGTCCGGGTCGAAGACGTGGGACGTGAACAAGTCGAGGTCATCGCTGCGGCGATGCCGCAGGTGCACCGCCAGGGCGGTCCCGCCCATCAAGACAGTTCCAGCGGGGACTGTCTCTGCGGCGGTGGGCCAGGCTGCGCGTGTGGCCAGCCCGAGGACTTCGGCGTATTCAGACAGTGAGCCCACTGGGCTCTCGGAGCGCGTTCCGGATCATCGCCTCGACCGCCGGCGGGGTGCACTCCTTGTCCGCGACGCGCTCGAGGGCCTCCGGCGGCAACGTCTCCAACGCCCACGCCCACGCGTCGAGGTCGTGGTAACTGAGAAGGTGTTCGGCGACAAAAGCCGCGTCACGGGGCAGTTCAATCAACGCCGGGTCGCCCCACCAGAACAGCTTGGCGAAACGCTCCGGCAACCTCTCCGGCATCGGCGCGGTCGGCGGCTCGGGGAGTTCCACGGTTCGCACAGCGTCCGCGACGGTGAACCAAGCGTCCACAGCGCAGAGTCGCCACAGGGTCCGCTCTGGCGCCGGGGCGCCGGGCAGACCCGTCTCGGGCTCGGTTGTCACGAGTCCACGATCTTCAAGATCACACAGCGCGGCGGCCGCATCGGCGGGCGCAACGCCAGCGACGCCCGCAACAGCGCTCACCCCTCTCAGGCCCCGGGGACGGCGCGACAGGGCCGCGAGGACGCGCATCTCGGCGGCCGACAGACACGACACATCCGACGCGACGAGACCGCCGTCATCTGGTCGTGCCAGGGTGGTCACGGTGCCCATTCTACCGGCCGCCGACGACGGCGATCTCAAGCATCGTTGCGGTGCGCGACGGCGATGGAGGGTCAATAACGGCCATGGCACCCCTCAAGGCCCGGCGCGGCCAGATGTGCATGTGGAGTTCCCCCGAGATCGTGGAGTCACGCTCGCAGCGGGTCGGCTTCGACGATCGCGGTGACCGTCTTGCGGTTCAGCCCGGCCACCTCGGCGATCTGGCGCAGTGAGGCGCCGACGCGGTGCGCGGTGCGGATCATGTCGTCGCGGATGGCGACTTCCTTGTGCGCCCGCTCGGCGCTCAGGCCGACCACGGCGAGCGCGACGCCGATCTCGTAGTCGAGGCCGCTGCGGTACTTGTCCAGTGCCGCGACCGCGGCGGACACGTCAGCGTCGCTGTAGCTCATTGCTCCTCCCGCAAGCCCACAGCCAGCTTGTCGCGAATGCCGATCAGAGTCGGGACCCGCGGCGACAGCTCGCCCGACGCCTCAGCGACGTTCAGATGAGCGACGACCATTCCCAGCAACTCCAACGCTTCGATCCGCTCCAACTCGACACGCATCATTGGCCCAAAGCGTACCAGTGTTGGCCCAAATCGGACCAGAATCTCGGACTGATCCTCCCCGGGTTCCTCGCAAGCTGACCACGCGAAGCTCGGGGCGCGCCTGGGCCGGCGCGGAGGCTCGGGGAGGCTCGGAATAGGCTGGGAGGCCGGACGCAGAGGGAGTGGGACGCTGATGGATTGCTGTGCTTCCTCTGAGCCGAGTTGACGACCCACCAGGACACGGCCCGAGCGCGGTCGCGGCGGGTGGGCGCGGCTTCCATGCTCGCCTCCGGGCTGGGCTTCGGCATGTCGGGCGTGTTCACCCGCAGCATCGAGGGCGGTGCCTGGGAGATCGCAAGCTGGCGCGGCCTGATCGCGACCCCGGCCATTGTGGCCTATGTCTGGTGGCGCCGGCGGCTCGACGCCGATCCGGTTCGGGTCCGCCTCAGCCCGGTTTCAGCTGCCAAGGCGCTGGTGCTGCTCACTCTCAACGCCACGGCCATGGTGCTGCTGGTGACGGCGATTCAGAAGACGGCCGTCGCCAACGTGTCGGTGATCATGGCGACCATTCCGTTCATGGCCGCCGGGCTCGGGTGGCTGGTCCTGCGTGAGGGTCTGCGGCGATCGACGGTCATCGCTGCGGTGGTGTCATTCGGAGGTGTGATCCTGACCGTGACCGGGAGCCTCGGGGCCAGCAATCTGGAGGGGGATCTGTTGGCCGTGGCCCTGTCGCTCACCTTGGCTTCGCTGATCGTGCTGATTCGCCGCTTCCCCGGCACAGATGCTCTGCTGGCGCAAGCGGGATCAGGAGTCGCGCTGTTCCTGGTGGCGCTCGTGGTGGCCGACCCGTTCGGGATGGATGCCTCCGAGATGCCCCTCACCGTGGCGTTCGGACTGTCGTTCGCCGTGGCGCTGGTGCTGTGGACCGAGGGGATCCGGCGCCTTCGGGCCGCGGAGGCCGCGCTACTGGCCACCTCGGAGACTCCCTGCTCAATTCTGGCGGCGTGGATCGTGGTGAGCGAGGCGCCACCACTCGCCACGGTGATCGGCGGGCTGTTGATCGTGGGCGCCGTTGTCACCCACGCCCGGTCCGATCTGGTCCACAATCGGGTCAGCCGTCCATGGCAGCGCCAACGGACCCGGCCTCGGATCTAGCTTCTGGCCGGACTGCCGTGAGCAAGCGACTCTTCACCGCCAGCCGAGTGGTTCCCGCTGCTCCCGAGGAGATCTTCGCCCTGCTGGCCGACCCGGCCCGTCATGTGGAGATGGACGGCTCCGGCACCGTCCAGAGGCTCGTCGCCGGCCGGGGACCCATGCAGTTGGGGTCGGAGTTCACGATGGCCATGAAGGCGTTCGGCTTTCGCTACAGAATGACCAGCAAGGTGGTGGAATTCGAGGAGAACCGGCGTATCGCCTGGTGTCACCTGGTCAGGAACCGCTGGCGCTACGAGTTGGAGCCCGCCGAGGGAGGCACCCGGGTCACCGAGTCGGCCGACTACACCAGTTGCCGATTCCGACCCCTGACCATGTGGCTGATCAAGGACGATCTCATCGAAGACTCCATCGCCACCACCCTCGACAATCTCGTCAAGCGCTTCGCTGCATGATCTCATTCCCTGCGGTGGCGCGGGGAGGAGGCGAGGCCGGGCTAGGCGGCGTTGTCGTAGACCGCCTTCTCGAAGTCGAGGTACCCGCCCACCGACGTGGGGTCGACGAAGGGGAAGATCTGGGTGGCCCAGAAGCCGCCCAATCCGTTGGCCCGGTCGATCCAGTAGTACAGGTTGGCGAGACCCGCCCACGCCAGCGCGCCCGCGGGCCGGCCGGTGGGCGCAGGCTCCTCGTTGATCATGAAGGTCAGTGCCCACGTCTTCGGCATGCCCGGGAAGAACTCGGCGTCGTTGGACAGGCGCGGGTTCGAGATGGGAAGGACCGACTTGGCCACCTCGGTGGCGCCGACGCCGGGCAGCATCTTGACGAACATGCCCTCGGGCAGCTGGTTCTGCGCCGCCATCTCGACGGTCTCGGGCCGCAGGATCTGCTCGCCGCCGGGACCGGCCCCGTCGTTGAGCCACATGCGGATGAACTTGGCGTAGTCCTCCGCCGTGCCGTAGAGGCCGTGGCCGGCCATGTGAACCTCCGGGTCCGGCGGCAGCTCCACGCCCGCCAGCGGGATCAGGGACCCGTCGGCGTCCTCGCGAGCGTGGATCACCGCCATGCGCTCACGCATCGACGGAGTCATCGAGAAGGCCGTCGAATCCATCCCCAGCGGGCCCAGGATCCTCTCCTCGAAAACTTCGCCCAGCCGCTTGCCGCAGATGCCCTCCACCACCAGGCCGGCCCAGTCGATGTTGGAGCCGTACTCCCACTGCTCGCCCGGGTCGAATAGCAGCGGCGTCTCGATGGAGGCGTAGGAGGCGTCCACCACCCACGGCTGGCCCTGCTCGTCGGCCAACCTGGTGTACGTCTCGTTGAAGAAGTCGTACGTCAGACCGGCCGTATGGCACAGCAGTTGGCGCGTCGTGATGTCGCTGCGGGGCGGGCGCAACCTCGGCGTCCCGTCGTCGTCGAAGCCCTCGAGCACAGCGAGGTTGCCGATCCTCGGCGCGTACTCCTTGGCCGGGGCATCCAGGTCCAGGTCGCCCTGCTCGACCAGCTGCAGGCAGGCAGTGCCGCCGATGGCCTTGGTGGTCGAGAAGATCGCACACACCGTGTCGGTCGTGAAAGGCTCACCCCCCAGGACGCGCTCGCCCCGCGCTCCGGCATAGATGACGCCGTCGCGGTCAGTGGCGACCGCCGCCACGCCGGGAACGCGCGGCGACCCCTCGACGACACCATCCAAGACTGCATCCGCGGCTGAACCGAGATCACCCATCGCACATCTCCTCTCTGCGATCCAGATGTGCGGTCAACTCTGTCACCACGCGCTCTGCCCGTCCACTCGGCGGGTGCCCGTGCGCACCCAACTGTCGCGACAGCACGCGCCACACAGCATCGCGACGGCTCGGCGGCCGGCAGAACCGGCCCGCCGCGCCCTGCGGCGGATCCGGCGCGGCGCGGATCAGGCCAGTTCGAGGGCCTTGAACGACCTCACCTGCTCGGTGATGGCGCGCTCGGTGGGGAGGCGTTCGATGCTCGAGGCGCCGAAGAACCCGACGCTGGCGGGAAGCCTCGTTAGGGCCTCGCCCACGTTCTGCGGCTCGTCGAAGGGCCCGCCGTGGCAGATCACCGGGAGGTCGTCACGCACTGCGTGGCCCGCCCCGGCGACCGCCTCCACCGTCTCGATGGCCTCATCGAGGGTCATGGCGTCGGTGGCGCCGATGGCGCCCGATGTGGTGAGCCCCACGTGGGCGACGAGCATGTCGGCGCCCGCCTCGGCCATCAGCACAGCCTGAGCTTCGTCGAAGACGTACGGGGCGGTGAACAGGTCCAGCAGGTGCGCCTGGTGGATGGTGTCGACCTCCTTCCCGTAGCCCATGCCGGTGCCTTCCAGGTTGCTCCTGAAGGAGCCGTCGATGAGACCCACCGTCGGGAAGTTCTGGACGCCCGAGAAGCCCATCTCCTTCAGCTGCTTGAGGAACACCGGCATGAGGCGGAACGGGTCGGTGCCGCAAACTCCCGCTAGGACCGGCGTGCCGGTCACCACGGGCAGCACCTCGGCGGCCATCTCGGTAACGATCCTGTTGGCGTCGCCGTAGGGCATGAGGCCGGCCAGCGAGCCGCGGCCGGCCATGCGGTAGCGCCCGGAGTTGTAGATGATGATGAGGTCCGCCCCGCCCGCCTCGGCGCACTTGGCGGAGATGCCGGTGCCCGCGCCGCAGCCCACCAGGGGCCTGCCGGCGGCGACCTCGGCGCGCACCCGCTGGAGGATCTCGCTCCGTGATACTGCCATTGGACCGCTCCTAACCGCTCACGCCTCGCAGCATCTCCAGCAGGGTATTGGCTGCGATATCGGCGAATTCGGGGTCGTTGATGTTGTGGTCTATCTCATGCATATCGATGTCGGCCCGGAGGCCGTTGCGGATGGCGTCGAAGCACGCCCCGTCGGCCTCGGGGTCCCAGAACCTCTCTCCCTCGCTGTCCAGCATCGAGGTGCCCCGCATGGGCAGCAGCACCGCGG
>LXNI01002583.1_pt1 | contig 12180 bp, 9 predicted proteins | sample 809091 | NCBI WGS metagenome assembly LXNI01 (sample SAMN04870527, study PRJNA318959) | sponge metagenome | biome: 01000161; feature: marine sponge reef; material: water | host: Sarcotragus foetidus | place: Greece: Milos, Mediterranean Sea | collected 2013-05-29 | depth 5-7 m | reverse complement strand
ACATCGCGGCACCCGGTCTGCCCCCGCTGCTCGTCGAGCATCGGGCGGCGCTGCTCGCGCTGGCCGAGCGCCGGGGGCTGCGCAACGTCCGCGTCTTCGGTTCGATGGTCCGGGGCGACCACCACGCGAAGAGCGACGTGGACCTGCTTGTCGACGCTCCGCCCGGGACATCCGCCCTAGCCCTGTGCGGCCTGTCGATCGACGCCGAGCAACTCCTCGACAGGCCGGTCGACGTGGTCACCGAGCGATGCCTGTACACGCCCATGCGCAAACGCGCCGTCAGGGAAGCCGTGCCCCTGTGAGCCGCGCCGACAGCGACGACGTCCTGCTGCAGCACATCGCCGAGTGCATCACCCGAATCCAGCGCCATTCCGGAGGCTCACGGGAGCGTTTCATGGCCTCTGAGCTAGCGGGGCTGCGCCCCCGCAAGGGGCACGAAAGGCCAACGGCCAGAGAAACGCAACCTGACTGCAAGCATTAACCGCGGTCACGCAAACCAGTCCAAGATGCCGTCCTACGCAATCTCCAGGTCCTTGCGGAGTCCGCATCGCGGCTCAGTGACCGTATCAAGGCCACGGAACCCGCGGTGCCGTGGCCCGAGATCACGTCCTTCCGGAACCGGCTCACCCACGGATACTTGGCCATCAACCTCGACATCGTCTGGGAGGTCGTGCGGCAGAACCTCCCGGAACTCGACGCCGCGGTGCGCCGCATGTGCTCGCCCGAGCGGCCCGAATGAACAACCCGGGCCGCAATGTCCCGGCAAGCCCTGTGTCCCGGCGTTGGTCTCGACGCCAGGGACGCGTTTCGTCAAACGTCCGGCGAGTGGCACATGTCGGCTCGCGCCGGATGCGGGAGCGTGCAGGTCGCCACCTGCGACACCGACACGACAAGCGGCAAGAGGCGAGCCTGCGGAATGAGGTCCCCGAGACGGGCGCCCAATGGCCAGGACGAAAGGGCCTAGCGGGGCTCCGCCCCAGCAAGAACCCGCCAAGTTCCGACGGCCAGAGAATGCAACCTGACTGTGAAGCTAAACCGGTCACGCAAACTAGCCAGACGCCGCCGAGGCGTCCGACCTCAAGAGCCCGTGTTGTCGTCGAGGAAGGCGAGGATCCGCCGGTAGAGGTCCTCGTTGACCTCGTTGCCGATGAAGCCGTGGCCCTGGTCGTCGTCGAACAGCCAGGTCACCTCGTGGCCGGCGCGTTCCAGCGCCCCGCGCATGCGTCGCGCGTGCATGGGCGGCGAACGGCGGTCGATGCCGCCGTGGACGAGCATCACCTTGGCGCGGATGCGGTCAGCCAGATGCGCGGGCGAGCGGGTGTCCAGGTCCACATCGCCGAGGATCTGACGGATGTAGCGGATGCCGGACAGGCGCTCGCGCACGTCGCCCGCACGCTCCATGAGATTGAGATCGTAGAGGCCGGCCTGGCCGATCGCGCACCGATAGAGCCCAGGCTCCCGGGCAACGCCCATGAGCGCCGCATAGCCGCCGTAGCTCGCGCCCATGATGCATACGCGCTCGGGATCGGCCAGTCCGGTCTTGATGGCCCAGCGCGTCGCGTCGGTGACGTCGTCCTGCATCAGACCGCCCCACTCGCCGAAACCTCGGCTCATGTAGGCGTGACCGTAGCCACCCGATCCGCGGAAGTTCACCTGCAGGACGTGGTAGCCCCGGTTCGCCAGAAGCTGCACGTTTGGATCGAAACCCCAGTAGTCGCGGATGCCATGCGGGCCGCCGTGCACCAACACGACCATGGGCCCCGGCCGCGGTGTCTTCTCAGCGCTGGTCACGTAGCCGTACACCGTTGCACCATCCCGAACCTGGAACTCCACCGGCGCCATCGGGGCCAGGCGCTCGGTCGGCAGGTTGGGGTACCGGGACGCCAGGTGCTCGACGTTGCGGTCATCGACGTTCAGCAGGACGAACCGGCCGGGTTGACGGTCTCCCGAGACCAACGCCACGCTGACCTTGTAGTTGCGGGTCGAACTGGTGATGGCCACCGTGTCGTCCGGGTACATCCTCGCGAGCACCGCATGCTGCTGGGCCAGCGGGTGCGCCGGGTTCAGGTACTGGTAAGCCGGGAAGTGGTGGTCGAAGCGGACAGCCCAAGGCCTGTCGTCGTTGTCGATCCATACGGTGGTGATGTCGACGGTGGGATGTCGAATGACGATGTCGGACGTCAAGTCCTCCGTGTTGTAGACCCCGAATCCCGTCGTGGGCGCGTCACGGCTGTCGAGGGTGTACCAGAGTTCGGGACGAGGACCGAATATCAGCGGAGTCCACGCCTCGCCGCCGTAGCGTGACGTGCCGAGCACGCGCCAATCGTCTCCCCTTGGCCGGTGGCGGACCTCGCGGACGAACTCGTCGTTGGTGCCCATGCTGAATTCCAGTCGGCCTTCGGCATTCGCCAGCAGGTTGCCGCCGCGCGTGGCGGAACGGGCAATGCGCCGCAGATGGCCGTTCTTGACATTCATCCGGTGCGCTTCGGCGAAACGATTCTCGTAGCGCAGGATGAGGACGTGGTCCGGGTCGTCCGGCAACCGGTGCATGAGCGCACCGCCCCGAACGAGAAGGTCCATCTTGCCGGACTCCACCTCCACCACGTGGAGTTCCCCGGTGGGGACGCGCAGATCCAGGATCGGCACGAAACGCACGCCGGTGATCAGCAGTCGGTCGTCGTCGAACCAGGTCATGCCGCCCACCTCGGTGTGGCGGCCGAGGCCGTAGTTGATCTTCACCTCGCGCCCAGGATAGGTCACCACCTGGAACGTGCCGAATTCGCCGTCGCGCTTGGACCGGGCCAGGTAGTCGCCGTTCGGCGAGATGGAGATCAATCCGAGGTCGGGATCATTCGTAAACGCCGACACGGGCAGTTCGTTGGCCGGGGCCGCGAGACACGCCACGACGGACAACGGCCCGAGCAGCCGCATGGACGCACAGCTTGCACGCTCCTCGAAACCCACGGCGCTTGACTCCGCTTCCCTCGGCGGAATCGTCCGCGTGCGCGCGCAGAACGTCAAGCTCGCGTTGCGCCCGTCGCGTCGCGCCATCGACGCGCATAGACTTGTGCGGACAGACCACGCTAAGGGAGCGGCCATGGCGCAAGCGGACTTGATCACCACCATCGACGAATTCGAGGCCGAGTACAGGAAAGGCATCGGCACGGTGCTGCCGCACCGTCCGAGCAAGGAGGCCAACCTCGACAACATCCGGCGTTTCGGCGACGGCGTTGGCGACTACAACCCGCTCTGGCGCGACGAAGCGCACGCCGCGGGCAGTCGCTTCGGCATGATCACGGCCCCGCCGCCGTTCCTCTATGGCATCACCCTGGGCGTCGTCGCTGGCGAGACCGGGGCCATCGACCGCCGCCGCGTGTCCACGCAATACCTGCCCGTGAACTACGCCGGCGCCGAAATCGACTTCGTCCGCCCGATCTGGCTGAACGACCGCATCACCGCCTCCGAGCAGGTCGGGGAGACAATCCGCAAGCGGAGCCGTCGCATAGGCCCCATCAACTTCAACACCGGCCTCGTGACTTTCACCAACCAGCGGCAGGAAGTGGTCGCCACCATCAAGACCACGATGGTGCGCTACGAGAACACGGGCCACACCCTGGAATACGATCGCACCGCCAAGGGCGAGGGCGGCGAAGCGGTCGAGCCCGTGGTCGAGCCGGCCGATCCCTTCGTCTGGGAGCGAGAGCGCCGCGGCGCCGAGACACGCTACTTCGAGGACGTCGTCGAGGGCGAGACGATCCCGTCACTGCCGAAGGGAACCTACTCGGTCACCGAACTGTTCCTGTTCACGCATGGCGTGCTCGGCACCGGGCGCAGTCCGCGGGCCGCTCTGGCCGCGGAAGGTTCCGCCGACCTCGGCGGCGGCGGGCGCTTCGACTCGGAACACGCGCAGAAGCGCCGCAACATGCCGGGGCAGTTCGACTACGGGCCGCAGCGGGTCTGCTGGCTGTCGCAGATCGTCACCGACTGGATGGGCGACGACGGCGTGCTGAAGACACTGAACGCGTCGATCCGCCATCCCAACGTCGTCGGCGACACCAACACCGTGCATGGCGAAGTGACCCGCAAGTCCGTGGTGGACGGCGAGCATCTCGTCGAAGTGCAGGTGCGCAACGTCAACCAGTCCGGGCTGGCAACGGCATTGGGCTCGGCGGTGGTCGCCCTGCCCTCGCGGGGTCGGACCTAGACAGGCACGCGGGCCGCCCGGGCCACCGGGTCTACGCGGCCCTTTCCGCGGGCAGCTTGGGCTTGTCCTCGGCGGCCGCCTTCTCGCGCTCGAAGTAGCGCCCCGACAGCGTGCGCTGGTTCTCGTAGATCGAGCCCTGGTAGGGCGCGCGCGGCAACGGCATGCGCACCGGCACGGTTTCCAGGCGCGGCTGCGTCGTCGGTTCACCGTGCACCATGCGACCGTTGAAGTCGTCGAGGTCGCTGAGGTCCTCGATCCCTGCAAGCGGCCAGGCGTCGGCTGCGGCGTACTCGTAGAAGAGCACGCGGCGCTCGCGGTTCGAGGTGTTCAAGGCGGAACCGTGGACCAGCCGGACATGGTGGATGGAGATGTCGCCAGCGCGCCCATGCAGTTCCCGTGGATTCGAGACATCGAGCCCGCGCTTGCCGACGTCGATGGCGCCGCAGAACGCCCCGTAGCTGTGATGGTCGTAGACCGGCCCCTTGTGCGAACCCGGCAGGACCAGGAGCGGTCCGTTGTCGGCATCCATGTCGTCGAGGAGGATGCCGACCGCAAGCACGTCCTGGTTGGTATGCGGATAGAACGCCCAATCCTGGTGCCATTCCACCGGCGAGCCGTACTCGGCGGCCTTCATGTTGATCTTGCCGCCGGCACGCAGGCGGATGTCGGCGCCGATCAGCGGCTCGAGGGCCGCCACGATGCGCGGATCGGCGGCCAGGTCCCGGTAGAAGGGATGCGCCAGGTGCGGCTGCTTGATCCGCCGCACACGCGGCTCCTCCGGCGTATGCGAGGCTTCGAGGTCGAGCACGGGGGTGTGCTCGGTGATCCCGGCGGCGCTGGCCACCACCTCGGCCGTGACCGCGTGAAGTTCGGCAAGCGTCTCGGGCAGGAGCGCGCCTTCGACCATCACGTAGCCGTCGTCCTCGTATTGCGCGACCTGGGCGTCTGTCAGCATCGCATCCCCTCCGCTCGTTCCCGAGCGCGCCTTCGCGTTTACACTTGGAAGTTCAAGCTTACAACAGGGCCGCACATGACAGCGCGTTGGGGAATCCTCGCCACAGGCCGCATCGCCCGCAAACTCGCCGATGCCGTGGTCGAGTCGGACACATCCGAACTCGTCGCCGTCGGCAGTCGCACGCAGGCGGCAGCAGACACCTTCGCGCGGGACTACGGCGGCATCACGGCGCACGGGAGCTACGACGCCCTGCTCGGCGACGCCGACGTGGATGCCATCTACGTGTCCACGCCGCACCCGCAGCACGCCGAATGGACGATCAAGGCCCTCGAAGCCGGCAAGGCGGTCCTGTGCGAAAAACCCATGGGCGTCAACCACGCCGAGGTGATGGCGATGGTGGAGACGGCGGCGTTCCACGACACCTTCCTGATGGAGGCGTTCATGTACCGGACGCATCCGCAGACGGCCAAGGTCGTCGAACTGATCCGCGACGGTGCCATCGGCGAGGTCCGCCAGATCAACGCCAGTCACGGCTTCGCATCGCCCTTCAACCCGGCGAGCCGTCTGCACAACAACGATCTCGCCGGCGGCGGCATCATGGACGTCGGCTGCTACCCCGTGTCGATGGTGCGGCTGATTGCCGGCGAAGAGCCGGATGCGGTGGTCGGTTTCGCCGCACTTGGCGAGACCGGCGTGGATCAATGGGCGTCGGGACTGCTCCGGTTTCCGAGCGGCCTGATCGCGCGCGTATCCACGGCGGTATCGGTCTCGCTGGACAACACCGTGCAGATCTTCGGCACCGGCGGCTCGATGCACATCGCCTCACCCTGGTTCGGCGACCAAGGCGGCGGCAAGTGGCACTTCGACCTCGTCAGGCGCGGCAAGCGCGAGACCGTGGGCGGCCAGGCCAGGCCCACCTACGTCCTCGAAGTCGACGAAGTCGCCCGAGCCCTGGCGGCAGGCGAGACGGCATCGCCCACCATGGACTGGCAGGACAGCCTCGGCAATGCCAAGGCGCTGGACCGCTGGCGCGCCGAGGTCGGCCTGCTGTTCGACCTCGAGAAGCCGGAACGCCAGACCAGGCCGGTCCATGGGCGGCCGCTCTCGGTGCGGCGCAGGACGATGCGCCACGGCGAAATCGCCGGCATCGGGAAGCCCGTCTCCCGGTTGGTGATGGGCTGCGACAACCAGCCGAACGCGCCGCATGCCGCCGTCATGTTCGACAACTACTTCGAGTACGGCGGCAATACGTTCGACACCGCCCACATCTACGGCGGTGGCCGTCAGGAGGCGTTTCTCGGCGGCTGGCTGAAGAACCGCGGGGTGCGCGAAGACGTCGTCATCATCGGCAAGGGCGCGCACACGCCGGCCAACTTCCCGGACCGCGTGGGGCCGCAGCTCGACATCACGCTCGACCGGCTGCAGACCGACTACGTGGACCTCTACTTCCTGCACCGCGACAACGTCGACGTGCCCGTGGACGAGTGGCTCGACGTGCTGAACGCCGAGCACGAGGCCGGCCGCATCCGCGTATTCGGTGCATCGAACTGGTCGCTGGCGAGGGTCCAGGAAGCCAACGCCCACGCCGCGGCCAACGCGCTCGTGCCGTTCGGCGCCGTCTCCAACAATTTCAGCCTGGCGCGGATGGTCGATCCGGTGTGGCCGGGCTGCATCGCGGCGTCCGATGCCGCGTGGCGAAGCTGGCTCACGGCCGAGCAGATTCCGCTGCTGCCCTGGTCGAGCCAGGCGCGCGGCTTCTTCACGCCACGCTTCGATGCCGTGGCCGAAGCCGTGGCATCGCAGGTCGCTGCGGGCTTCGGCAATCAGCCGAGCGATGCGGAGATGCGCCGCTGCTGGTTCGCCGACGACAACTTCGAGCGCCGCAGGCGGGCGGTGAAGCTCGCCACCGAGAAAGGCGTAGCCGCGATCAACGTCGCCCTCGCCTACGTGCTCGGCCAGCCGTTCCCGTGTTTCGCCCTGTTCGGTCCGCGAACCCTCGAGGAGACGCGCAGTTCACTCGCCGCCCTCGGCGTCGAACTGACCGACCGGGAGCGCGCCTGGCTCAACCTCGAGGACGCCGGCCCCTGACGGCGCGCGGACGTCCTCGTCCGCACTCCGATGGCGTCTCCTCGGGTTCAGAACAGTTGCCCGTCGACGGGCGGAAGCGACTCCGCGGCAAGCCGGACCGGCTTTCCGACGGGCTCGATGCAGCGACTCTCCTTGTTGCGCGGATTGCCCACGTAGGACGACACCGGCACCGCCAGCAGGTCGTCCGGCAAGCGGGGTTCGAACAAGGCGGCGAGATCGTCCATGGGCGTGTCGCGACCCATCCATGTCCGCGCCCCGTCCAACGACAGCATCACGGGCTGGCGGTTGTGGATCGGCTCGAAGCCGGCGTGCGCCGCGGTGGTCACGATCGCGAAGCTGTCGACTTTTTCCGACCGGTCGGCGCTTCGCCACCGGTCCCAGATGCCCGCCAGCAGCATGCCGCCGTTCTCGGGCTGGATGTAGAACGGTCGGCGGACCCCCGCCACCTTCTGCCACTCGTAGAAGCCGCTGATCGGCACAAGACAGCGCCGGCGCCGGAACGGTTCCCGGAACGTGCTCGACTTCAGCAGCGTCTCCGACTTGGCGTTGAACGTCGCATAGTTCCTTCGCACGCGGGTCTTCGACCAGTACGGCGTCAGCCACCAGTCGGCCTCGGCCGCCTCGAGCACCTCGCTTGAGCGTCCCTCGTGGCGGATGATCCCCGCGGGCTCCGTGGGCGCGACGTTGTAGCTGCCTTCACCGGGCGCGGGCTTGCCGATCAACGCCAGGTAGAGCTTCTCCAGCCGCTCCTGGTCGGTGGCGAACCGCCCGCACATTCGGTTACGACTCAGCAGCCTCGAGGCGTGCCACGACGTCCTTCATCTCGGTGTCGTCGAGGCGCATGGTCGATGCTGCCACGTTGGCGCGCACCTGTTCCGGCGACGTCGCACCGGCGATCACCGACGACACGGCGGGCGTCGACAGCAGCCAACCGAACGCCAACTCGAGCAGCGAACGCCCGCGCTCCTCGGCAAACTTGGCAAGCGCTTCGACGCGGTCGAAGTTGCGCTCGCTCAAGGCCCTCGCCGCGCGCGGCGCCCCGAGGCGCGTGCCCTCGGGCGGCGACTCGCCACGGCGGTACTTGCCGGTGAGCAGACCGCTCGCCAGCGGGAAGTAGGGCAGCATTCCGAGCCCGAAGTGGTCGCAGGCCGGGATCACCTCGCGCAGCACGTCGCGCTCGAGCAGGCTCATCAGGTTCTGCGCCGAGACGAACGGATTCGCCCGGTCGCGGGCCGCCGTCCAGTGGGCATCGGCGATCTGCCAGCCCGAGAAGTTGGAGCAGCCGATGTAGCGCACCTTGCCGGCGCGAACGCAATCGTCCAAGGCCCGCAGCGTCTCGGCGATCGGCGTATGCGGATCCGGGAAATGAAGCTGGTAGAGGTCGATGTAGTCCGTGTCGAGGCGACGCAGGCTCGCTTCCACGGCACTGACGATGTAGCGCCGCGAGGCGCCGCGCCGATGCGGCCCCTCCCCCATCGCGAAGCCGAACTTGGTGGCCAGCACGACGTCGTCGCGACGTCCTTTGAGCGCGCGCCCCAGGTACTCCTCCGAGAGCGAGCCACCGTACATGTCCGCCGTGTCGAGCAGGTTGATCCCGGCATCGAGCGCCGCATCGACCACCGCGCGGGTGCCCGCCTCGTCCATCCGCCCGCCGAAATTGTTGCAGCCCAGGCCCACTTCGGACACGAACAGTCCGCTGTTGCCGAGTCTTCGTTGCTCCATGTCGTGGTTCAAGCCAGTTGAGTCGAACGCAAGCTTACGACATGCTGACGCTCCGCCGTTGCGTCCTACCCCTTGTGTCATTCGGAAAGCCCAGAGCCGCGAGGAACTCGCGCTCCCGTCTTGGCGAGACCAAGGTCGTCCAGCCGGATACTTCGACCTCAACAACCGCCGTACCCAACGCGAAGTCGTCGACCGCGAAGAACGGACCGGCACGCAGGCACCGTACCGCCGTGATTCGGGCCAAGGGGATCCGCCGGCGCTTGAACATGCGGGTCACCGTCAGGACGCCGTCCGCAATCCGGTAGCGCGTGGTCGCGACCAATGCGACGGCGGTCGCGGCGAGACAGCACGGAACCATCAACTTGAGCACCGCCGGCCCGTCGGTAGCCAGCATGATGCCGCTCAACACCGCCAGGGGGAGGAGTGGCCAAAGCGCGCGCCTGCCCAGAGCAGACCGGTACGAATCTCCGTGTCGGAAAGGCTGCACGATCTGCAACAACTGCATCGGATCAGCGACGCGCCTGGATGCCTTGCGAATGCACGATCCTAGCCGAAAGGTCGCATTGCTGACACCGGTGCAGGAACGCGGCTCTCTCGATCACCGGGACACCCGCTCCCTCCGCTCCCTCCGCTCCCTCGCCCCAAGTTGAGTTTTGGCACGGCTTCGTTGATGCTTGCCGCGGCAACGCATGACGGAGACTTGGCGCATGCCCGCAATCGAAGACTTCCGGGCCGAAACCCGGGACTGGCTGGAGGAATTCTGCCCCCCCGGTGCACGCGCCGGGGGCGGCGGGGACCGCAACGACGCGCGGACCTGGCGCGAACGGCTGATCGAGAAAGGCTGGTCGGCCCCGACCTGGCCGACGCAGTACGGCGGCGGCGGGCTCGACAACGAGCAGTACATGGTCCTGATCCAGGAGTTGCGCCGCGTCCGGGCCGGCGTCCCCTTCGGCGGCATGGGCCTGTCGCTCATCGGCCCGACCTTGCTCGAACTCGGCACCGAGGATCAGAAGGAACGCCACATCCCGCCGATCGTGCGCGGCGAGGTGGCCTGGTGCCAGGGATACAGCGAACCGAGTTCCGGTTCCGACCTTGCGAGCCTGCGCACGCGGGCCGTCGACAACGGCGACCACTTCGTCGTCAACGGGCAGAAGATCTGGACCTCGGGCGCGCAGGTCGCGGACTGGATCTTCGCGCTTGTACGTACCGACCCCGACGTTCCCAAGCACGAGGGCATCAGTTTCGTGCTGATGACCATGCACCAGCCGGGCGTCACTGTGAAGCCGATCCGGCTCATCAGCGGCAGTTCGCCGTTCTGCGAGACCTTCTTCGACGACGCCATCGCCAAGAAGGAGGATCTGGTCGGCGAACTCAACAAGGGCTGGACGATCAGCAAGCGGCTGCTGCAGTTCGAACGCGGCAGCATGGCGAGCCTGGTGGGCGGCGCGGCCGTCAGGGAAGCCGGGCCGACCCTCGAAGGCGAGGCCAAGAAGTACGCCGGCGAAGCCGACGGGCGGATCGCCGACGGCGATCTGCGCGAGCGCATATTGACGCACAACATCAACAACCAGGCCTACCGCCTGACCCAGCGGCGCACGGTCGAGGAAGCCAGGGACGGGCGCACGCCGGGCCCCGCCACCTCCATCTTCAAGATGTACGGAACCGAGCTGCAGCAGGACAAGTCGTCGCTGTTCGTGGAGATGCGCGGCACCCAGGGCCTCGGCTGGGACGGCGACGGCTTCAGCCGACGGGAGATCGAGGACACGCGGACCTTCCTCGCCAACCGCGCGGCGTCCATCTACAGCGGCAGCAACGAGATCCAGCGCAACATCATCGCCAAGCGCGTGCTCGGCCTACCCGATTGAGCCCGAAACGCTCGACGCTGGCGGCGGCGCTCACCGCCGCCGGCGTACTCGGCTGCCAAGGAGAGCAATCCGTGCCATCACCCGACCACCCGGCACCGCCGGTCGCCGACGTGCGCCCCGTGTCGTTCACCCACCACGGCATCACCGTGGAAGACCCGTATCGCTGGCTGAAGGACGACAGCTATCCGACCGTGGACGATGCCGACGTGCTCGCCTACCTCGAAGCGGAGAACGCGTACTTCGAGACCGTCATGGCACCCCACGAGCCCCGCGTCGAGACGATCTTCGAGGAGATCAAGGGACGCCAGCAGCCGGACGACGCCAACGTACCGGTCAAGGACGGCGACTACTACTACCAGTGGCGCTTCGAGGACGGCGGCCAGTACCGCATCTGGTCGCGTTGGCCGGCCGATGGCGATGGCGCCGACGAGGGGCCCACGGCGGACGCCCGGGTGATCCTCGACGAACCGGCACTGGCGAAGGACGTCGAGTACTTCCGCCTCGGGGCATTGTCCGTCTCGAATGACGACGCCCTGCTGGCCTACAGCACGGACACCTCCGGCGCCGAACGCTTCACGCTCCGGGTCAAGCGCCTGGAGGACGGCGAGCACACCGGCGACGTCATCGAGAACACCACCGGCAGTCCGGTGTGGACGACCGACGACGCCGCCTTCTTCTACACCGTCTTGGACGACCAGTGGCGACCGTACCAGGTCCGCCTGCACGTCCTCGGCGACTCGCCAGCCGACGATGCCGTGATCTACGAGGAAGAGGACGCCGGCTTCTTCGTCGGCATCTCGCGCACGGCGTCGGAGGACTACATCGTCATCAGTACCGGCGACCACGTCACGAGCGAGGTACGGCTCATTCCCGCGCACGATCCGGGTGCCGCGCCACTCCTCGTCGCCCCCCGCCGGACCGAGCACGAGTACTCCATCGACCACCAGCGCGACCGGTTCGTCATCAAGACCAACGACACGCACAAGAACGCGCGCCTCGCCACGGCCCCGAACGACGATCCGACCGAATCCGCCTGGGAGACCCTGATCGCCGGCTCCGACGAGCACTACATCCTCGACTTCGAGGTCTTCGCCGACTTCATCGCCGTCGAGGAGCGCATCGAGGGCCTCGACCAGCTTCGCCTGATCGACCGGGCCGGCAAGAGTTCCTACGTCGAGTTCCCGGAGTCCGCCTACGGCGTCGGCATCGGCGCCAACGAGGAGTTCGAAACCCGGACGCTCCGTCTCGGCTACACGTCGATGGTGACCCCCAGCACCGTGTTCGACTACGACATCGACGCCAAGTCCCTGCGTACGCGCAAGGTCCAGCAGATCCCGAGCGGTTAC
>LXNI01002582.1_pt1 | contig 12186 bp, 15 predicted proteins | sample 809091 | NCBI WGS metagenome assembly LXNI01 (sample SAMN04870527, study PRJNA318959) | sponge metagenome | biome: 01000161; feature: marine sponge reef; material: water | host: Sarcotragus foetidus | place: Greece: Milos, Mediterranean Sea | collected 2013-05-29 | depth 5-7 m | reverse complement strand
CCAGGGCTTGTATCGAGACCGTCCGTGCCCCAGGATAGAGGTACTTTCAATACCGATCCCGACTCCGCCTACACCTCAAGTCAACCTCCCCGTTCAGGCTCATGTCGGTATTGGATTAGACTACCACTGGTGCGCATTAAGGAGACCTTGATGCGCAGAGTCCTATATGCCGCTATCGCGGCGATTTTTGTACCCCCCTTACAGGCTCAGGAACTACCTGCCGATGTGCGGGCAGAGATACTGTCCCGCTGCCGCACGACTATGGAAGATTACGGGGCCGCGATGGTCCAAGCCTGCGCCGACCAAGACATAGAGGCTGAAAAAGCCCTACAGGACTTTTAGGGGATGAACATGAGAAAGCAATTGATTGCACTGGTGCTCTTGGTCCCATCTATTGGACTGACCCAAGAGTGCACTTTGCCCGAGCACGTCCCCCCCTCCACAGGACATGCGGCCCTTGCCGGGATAGTGGTTGATGGTGTTGTCCAAGTGGAGCAGATGCAACTACTCCTACTTGAGTTGATGGTGGGGTTGAAGGAGTTAGAAGCAGGAAACAGCGCATCCCGGCGATATATAGACGGGTTGCTTGCCGCACTAGAAGAGTTGACGGGTATTCAAAAAGATCAACTCGTATTGATGAAAACGAGATGCGTTAACGCTTTAGAGATGATAGATATTCTAGTAACCGAGTCCGGGAGGGGGGAGTAGTTTCGGGGCGGGGGCTAAATCCTGCTGGAATGAGGAGGTGGTGCCCGCCCCTTGTACGAGTACCCTGAGATACTTACTGACACTGACTCTCAATGTAATTATGCCCGTCCCAGGTCAATTCCAGAATCTTATACGTGGGAGCCACTTTTCCAATGTTCTGGGAAGGTAAGACATTCAAATACCCCGCTTGGCCACACAATCCGATGTGATGATTGACCTGAGGCATTGTGTACCCGTCAATTACCGGAGGAGATAACGCTTTTCCATTACCTTCGTCGCGGGTGTATTGCAGAATTCTGCAAATCAAGTCCATGTGCCTTTTCATACTTTCCAAATTACAGCGTTCCGTTTACCGTATCAAGTCTCGGTACATCAGTCGCTTGCCCACCATCTGAGCAGCTAACATGCCCATCATTGTGAAGGTGTCCTTGTCCCGCATATTGTGACGGCCCGCAAACTCGTTTACATACCTGTGCAGGTGCTTGGGGCTAATATGGTGGTAGGTCCCCTCATAGGCCCTCTTGAGTAGCGCCCAGAACGATTCTATGCCGTTTGTGTGGGCTTCCCCCTTCACGTATTCCCCCGCACTGTGGCGAACAGTATCATGCTCCCTATCAAGAGCCTTGTAGATAGAAGCATCGTCGGTGTACACGGTAGACCCCTCAGCCGTAAGCGCATGTACGTACAGCTTCATAAGGTTCTTATTGACTTCGGACAATACGTGAGCCTGCACTTTATTCTTGTGCCTGTCTTTGATTCCCGCCAAGATCGTTTTCCCCGCACCTCCACGACCCACCTTCAGCTTTTTGCTCTCATGCTTGTTCTTTTCTATCCCGCCGATGTAGGTCTCATCGACTTCGACCGGGCCTTCCATCACAAACCCCATGCTTTTCCAAGCCTCTCGGAGTCTCTGAGCCATGAACCATGCTGACTTCTGAGTGATATTCAGGTCGCGGTGCAGTTTCATGCTGGACACGCCTTTCAGAGAGGTGGACCACAAGTAAATAGCAATCGCCCACTTCTGATAGCCGATCTTTGATCGCTCCATCACAGTACCGATCCGCACACTGAAATGGCGTCGGCAGTCCGGGCACCAGTAAGGCATAGGCTTACGGTTGGGAGTTTCGCTTACCCTGGTTCCTCCACAACGCGGGCAGCCATCTGGATTACCTGCTTCGCCCCAACGGTTTTTCTCAAACCACTTCTCAGCGGTAGCATCGTCCGGGAATATATCGAACAGTTGAACTAGGGAAATACCGTTGCGGTGGGACTTTCCGGGGGCTTTCACGATTACCTCCTCCAAGTTACAATCAGTCTTAATGCAAGAGCGTGCCGTTCCCGCTAATGCCTACACAGTCCTCATTCTGATTATGTAGGTGGGGCGGTTCGTAAAGGGAGGAGAGGAAACCCCGCCACGGTACCAGCCGGTCGGCTTTTTGTGTTAGCCGTTCCGGTGGCGGGGCAACTTCCTATAACTCTACAGCGTTCCGATCTAATCTCCAACCCTATACCTACTATTCTAGAGGAGATGGAGTGCTTAGTCAAGTATATAAGTCCCATCGCGAAGGGGTTGAGGCAGGCGGAGTCGCGGCCGAACTGGATGAACGCCCCGCCGAGGCCCTCGGCGGCGTGCTGGAACGAGCGCCCGTCGTCGATGACGACCGCTTCTCCCCCGGCGCTCACGAGCCCCGCCACCAGTTCCTGCATGAGCACGGATTTTCCGGAACCCGATTTCCCCGTGACGGCCACGTTGTAGTTGCCGGCGTCGTTGGCGAACGGCGACCAGCCCGCGGGCTGACCCCGGCGGCCCAGGAGCAACAGCACGGGCGGGTTTTCGGGATCCAATCTCTGGCCGCGCCATTCGCCATGGATCGGCGCGACGTTCACCGCCGAGGCGCTCAGCATCGTCCTCATGCGGCCCATGCGGGACAGGTCCGCGTCCAGGCCCCCGGCGCCCGCCAGCGGCAGGCAACTCAACCAGGACGGTAGCTGCACGTAGCGCTCGGCCCCCACTCGCCAGCCCTGGCCGTGGTAGATGGCCCGCACCGCCTGCTCGGCCTCGTCGATGGCGCTTGCGCGTGCGTAGACGGCCGCGAAGTAGCAGACCTTCACCAAGCGCTCTCCGTCCTTGACCCGCTCGGTGACGAACCGCCAGTCCCGGGCCTTTTCGGGCAGGCCCGGCAGGTAACGGGCAATCCCCGTGCCCGCCTGCTGGGTCGCGCGCGCGGATTTCAGAAACGCCCGCTCCCCGTCGGCGGCGTCGCCCGTCAGGATCGTCAGGCACGTCAGCACCGGGCAGCCAGGCTGCAGGAAGTCCCTGTGGAAATCCCCGATCAGCGCGTTGCCGCGCCAGCCGGGCCAGACTTCGGGGAACGACAGCGCCGACAACACCCGCACCGAGACATCGGTGCCGTCCGGATCATGGAACGAAAGACCCTCCGGCGTCACGGTCAGCGCGCGCCCGGGAGCGGCGCACTGCGCGTGCAGCGGGTCCCTCGGCGACCAGCGCCGCTGCCGGCGCACCGCTTTCGCGGCGGAATCACCACGGGCGGTGACCGCCGGAGAGACCCATTCGGCGGCGAGGGACAGCAGGGCATCGGGCTCGACGAGGCGCGCCTGCGCGCCCGCCGAGGCGAGCGTGCCCTCCAATGCGCGGCGGAACGCCGCCAGCGACGTTTCGGTGCCGGTGTTCGGCAGCCCCGCCAGTCCCGCGGTCAGGAACACACGGTAGTCCGAGCAGGTGAAGGGCGGTCCGCCCTCGTGCAGGGCTCGCCAGCCCGCGTGGCCGAACAGCCGTTCCCGGTGACCGGCCATGACCGAGAAGAGCCCGCCGGCGCGACGCCGGCATTCTCCCCAAGCCGCGAGCGGCGCCCCGAACCGCGGGCTCGCCCAGTGGATGAACTGCATCGTGCAGCGCTCGGGTGCGGCGTCCGCCAGGGTACCCGCAAGCGCGCCGAGCGTTTCGGCGTCGACGCCCGCGAATGGCGGCAGTTCCAGTATGAATCCGTGGCTCGCGGCGTTGACGTAGAGTTCGGACCGCTCGTCCCACGCTCGCCAGGGCAACAGCTCGTTCAGTGCTTCCGGGCACGGCGGCGGCGCCCACGGCGCCAAAGAGTCCGGCCCCTCGAATATATCCATGAGCCGCGCGATCAAGGCAGTCTCCAGCGCGCCGGTTTCAGCACCACGCGCACCCAGCTCGCCTCGCGGTAGACGCCGTTGGCGTCCACGTAGGGCGCGATCCAGATCCGGCCGATGACTTCAGGCGTGCGCAGGTCGTCCGGCGAGCCCGCTGGCGCGGGGGTGAGCTCCACCCCACCGTGCAGCGCGGCCTCGCCGTCCGATTCGGCGTCGTCGGCTGCCGCGGACTCCCCGCCGCGCCGCCACAGCCATGCGAACGGACGGCACCATGCATTGCATGCGGCAGATTCGTTGTCGGAATTGTCTGCCGGTTGGGGTTGATTGGATTCGGGCGGGTTGTCATCCGGCCGGGACGCGGGGGTACGCCCCGAGGGCCTGCGGCCAGCAAACCGGGATGCTTCCGGCGACAGCCGTGCATCCGCATTCCGCCGGGAGCCAGTACGTTGCAGTGCACGAGCACTCTGCCGTGCGCCAGCATCTTGCCGTGCGCCAGCACCCACACCAACCACGTTGCCCGGCGCAGCCGGGTCGGCGTCGGACACACCGAGGCAGGGCGAGCCCTGCGTCAGCGGACACTGCCAGTCGTCGCCGATGTGGGTGGTGGCGCAGCCGCCGAGCGTCAACGCGCCGCACAGCAGCGCCGCGGCAAGGGTTGTGTTCGGTTTGTTCATCCCGCGTTCTCCAGTACCGCGTCCGTGCGTCCGTCCAGCCACGCGCCTTCCAGGAACACCACCGTCACGGGCGCGCCCGCGGCGAGTTGCACGACCGGCTGGTACTGTTCGGCGCGCTCGATGAGGTAGTCGCTCACGGCGTCTCCTGCGCTGCCGGCGCCCGCGCCGAGGCCCGCCCGGCCGATGCTCTCGATGTCCGTGTTGGCGACGGTGGCCGCCCCACCGCCCGACAACACCGCCTGGGGGCCGAACGCCTGGCTGGCGCTGCGGCCGAAGCCCGAGAACACCCCGGCCATGAACGCCCGCTCGACCAGGGCGCCCTCGCGGCTCACCACCGGACCTCGTACGCCTGCCCGGCCGCCGCCGGCGACGAAGCCCGCGACCGGGGTCTCGATCACGTTCCCGGGAGACTGTCCGGCGCAGGCCATGGTCTGCAGGCGCACGTAGACTTTTTCCGACGAGAGGTCCGCGTAGGCCGCGCCGGTGATCGTGCACCCCTGCACATCCGTGCTGGACGCCTCGCCTTCGACGGCCGCGCCGTACGCGGGACTCGTCAGCCTCAGCAGCACCGGCCTCGGATCGCCCTGCGACTGCACGCCCGCAGACGCATCCGCACCCGCCAGCACCACGGCTTCGGCGTAACTGCCGGCGGGCACGTACCGCGAAAGCGGTTTTTCGGCGTTCGGCACGCCGGATACATTGGCGCCGGGATTCGACGGGGGAGGATTCTGCAGCTCGAACGTTCGCATGAGCGGTGCTTGCAACACCGGTTCGATGGTGCTCGATCTCTGTGCGCCGCCCACGGGGGTCAGCGGCACGTCGGTGCCGGTATCCACCGGCGCGAAAGGATTGATGGAAGCGTCCGGCGCAGCCGCGGCGGCGCCCGTTTCCAGCGTGCCGGTCAGGTCCTCGATCAGCGCCGCCTGGCGGTCGATCACCAGCCGCGCGTTGGCGGCGTCCTCGGCCAGCCGCTGCTGAAGCCGCACGTTGTCCTGGTCCAGTTGACGGTTGCGGGATTGGATCTCCCGGAGCTGCGCTTCAATGGACCCCAGGCGCGTCTCCGATTGCCTCACCCAGCCCGCCTCGGCGCTGCCGGATCCCACCAATTCCGCCTCGATGCCCCGAAGCGTTTCGGGGACGTCACCGCCTCCGGCCCCGAGCCACAGGAAGAACACCAGCAGGAGCGTCCCGGCCAGCCCGGAGAACAGCAGCAACTGACGGCGCTGGATCGCCTGGATGCGCGGGTCGCCCGAACTCATCGGTCCTTCCCCGGACTCGCTTCCACGACCACGGCGATCCGCCGACCGTCCGGGAAACCGCCGACCGAGGGGCTGCTGTCCGCAGGACTGCTGTGCGCAGGACCGCCCGGCGGCGACATCCACGCGGCAACCACGCCCGGACCGGCTGCCTCAGCCAATGCCGCGGCGTCCAAGATGTCGTTGTCGCCGTGCTCCAGCAAATTGCCGTGTGCAAACACATTGCCGTGTGCAAACACGCGCGCCGTCCAGCGCGCCCCGCGCCACGTCTCGATCGCGACCGGACCGGACAGAACCTCACCGACAGGCGGTTCCACGACGATCGCGTACCCCGGCAGCGGTTCGCCGCGCGCCACGGCCCGGATCAGTGCCACCAGTTCGCCCAGGCGTCCTTCGGCGCCCGATTCGAACGCCCGGACTCCGCCGCGTTCATCGCTCGCCGTCGCGATGTTGGCGTTGCGGATCAGAATCTGCGCGGAGTCGCGATCCGCCGTCGTGAGAGTGAGCCGGTAGGTGAAGCCCCGCTCGCTGCCCAGATACAGCGTAATCGGGTCCGTCTCCGCCCGCAGCGAACCGTCCGCGTGGAGGTATACGTCGCCGCGCACCGGGTCGTGCTCGACCGTAAGCGCGGACGGCGACTGGATTACCCGGGAGACGCGGTCGCCGTCGAGCGCGATGCGGTTCACCGCGTGTGCGGAGATCTCCGCCCTCAGTTCGGCGTGATCGGTGGCATCGAGTATCTGCAACGCTAAGGCGCCGGGCGCCGACGCCATATATATAAGGTATGCGAGCGCAAGACCCGCCCATCGCCGCTTGCACCGCGCAGGCGGCCGCGCGACGGCCCGATGGCAATTCGCCGATCCCTTCACTGTCAGTCCTCCCGTTCCTCGAACCGCACCAGCCCGATGCGCCCGCCGTCGATGGCGAACACCAACCGGTAGCGCTTGCGCGTTCTCGTGGCTTCCTCCCGCCCGAGCCAGGTCACGAGTTCGCCCGTGACTTCCGCGGCCAGTTCGTCGGCGGCCACCTCCACGGACAGGGGATAGAACGCGCTGGCGAGGTTGCGACGCTCAAGCCCCTCCGCCTCGGTCTCCACCCAGGCGGCGATGGCACCGCGCGCGGAGGCGTGCGCCATCCGGGAGACCGCTTCGCGCACCTCCACCGCGTTCTCGGGCGTGAGCGTCAGCAGCGTCACCGCGACGGTTCGCGCGGTGTCTTCCAGATACCGCCTGCCGGCCCAGCTCTCCCCGACCGTCCACACCGGGCCCGACACCGCCGGGACCAGCACCGCCATGCGTTCGCGCGTGGCCAGCCCGTGGCTCAGCACGGCGTTGACCCCCATCGACAACGCCAGCAGCACGGCCAGGACGATCCGCGTGTCGCGCACCCGCCGGCGCTCGGCTTCCATGACCCGGTGTTCCAAGAAATTCTCCGGCCTGTTGGCTTTGTCCGATCTGCCCGATCTGCGCGGCGCAGCCGTTCTGCCCGGCGCAGCCGCCGCTCAGCCGGCGAACCAGCGCCGGTGGCTGCCGGGCGCGCCCTTCAGGCCCAGCACGAACCCCGGCAGAAACCAGTACACGGCGTGAAGCGCCATGCCGGCCTTGCCGCCGCGCTTGAACCGGCGCAGCGCGAGCCACCCGCCCACGCCGACGGCGAGCCCCGTCACGAACGCGTTGGCCGCCAGGCCCAGCATCGCCGGGCCCATCAGCACGGCCGCCTCGTCCATCGTCCAGAACAGCCACCGCTCCGGATCGTCCAGGCGGGAGGGAATGGCGAATCGCTCGGCTTCGTTCACGGCTTCGCGCGCTCAGATAATCGCCGTGCCGACGATGCTGGTGACCACGCCGGCTCCGGCGCCCGCGGCCACGCCCACGCCCACCGCGCCCATGATCTGGGTGGCGTTGAACCGCAGCACCGAGCCCACGAGTGCGGCGCCCACCGCGAGCACCGCGGCGAGCTGTCCGCCCGTGCCGCCGACCATGTTCGTGACGGTGGTGAGCGGCGCGGCAAACGTCGTGTCCGTCGTGGCCCAGGCCATGTCCGCCGCGCCCAGCAGGGGCAACGCCAGCGGCGCCAGCGACGCCGCCAGGCGTGCCGCGTCCGCGATGGACGCCAGGATCGCCCGACCGACCGCAGCCGACGGCGCCATGAATGTCCGTCCCATCTCGCTCATTTCTTCTCCCTTCCGTTGATCGGCTTGCGGCGTGCCCGGCGCTCCTCCATCCACGAGTCCAGATCGGCGCGTGCGTAGCGCACGCGCGGGCCCATATCTATGTAGGGCGGGCCCTCGCCCGCGCCGCGGTAGCGCTCCAGCGTCCTCGGGCTCAGCCCGAGCAGTTCCGCCGCTTGGCGCGTGCTGAGGTAGTTTGGATGGTCCGTCATGTGAAGTTCTCCCTTGTTGTGCCCGTCCCGGACCCGGCGGCGGTGCGTCAGGCGCCGGTAAATCGCCGTGCGCCAGCACTTCGCCGTGCTTCGATCCAGGGGGTATTCGCCCGTCATGGGGCGCAACATAGGACCCGCGCAGCACCCCGGCAACGGAGCCGTGTAGGGGATTTCCGGCGTTTCGGTGACAACCGATGACAACGACGGACAAACGCTCGGTTGTCTACGCAGCCGCGCGGCAAGGCATGGAGTTCCCCGGCCCCGTCCGAGCCCGTTGCGCGCGCGGTCGCCCGCTGGCGCGCCTACCCCGAAACGCCGTCCGGCGGGTTCACGCGACACGCCGCCGCCCACTCCTCGAGGTCCGAGCGCGCATAGCGGATCTGCTGGCCGAAGCGGTAGTACGCCGGGCCTTCTCCATCCGCCCGCATCCGCGCCAGCTTGCGCGTGCTCATCGCCCATTCCCCGGCCACCTCCCCGGGGGTCAGGAAGCGGCCGGCTCGCGAGTGCGCAGGTCGTTCCCCCGGCGTACGCGCCTGCTCCCCCGGCTGGCCGGCGCCCAACCGCCACCAGTGCGTGTGCAGCGTCGCCGCCGCGATCGCGCGTCGCTCGGCAGCCGTGGAATGCTCGCCCATCCAGCGCCTGACCGTGTCCACCGTTTCCAGTGTCGGAGAGACCCCCTGCCTCAGCCGCGTCACGAACGAGGCATCGCCCACCGCCAAATGTCCCAACAGGTACGCCTTGGTCCCGGTGATCGCCAGGTACGCCTCCACTTCGGCGCGAAACAGCGGCCCGAAAAGCGGCTCGCCGATGTGTTCCAGTAACTCGTCGGCGGTGTCGAGACGCACCGAGACGCCCGGGGCCAGCCGTGCCCTGACGAAATCGGCATCCCCCACCAAGTCGAGGCCGAACGCCCGGGCGCTCACGCGCGCGCGCTCCAGGTACGCCTCCACGAGGTGGCGCAGCGTGTCTCCGAACGGCACCTCGAAGAACCGGTGAGACAGCCGGTCGATCCACGGGCGGCTGCCGGCGGTGGCGCAGAACATCAGGGGACAGCAACAGGGCGGCAGGGCGCCGCCGGGAGAGGGGGTTCTTAGGGGGCCGGCCTCGTCATGCACGGGTCCTCCTCGTCTCGACTGCGCGCCGAAGCGCGGAATCGTGCGCCCGCCACCGCGGCCGACTCGCGTCGCTCCCGCTCAACGCGCCGCCCACGGCCGAGCCTGGGCCGAACCGATCGCGCTCGGCCGCCGCGCGTACGGCCTTTGCCTACCGGCGCATGCGGTCCTGGAGACGCAACGCACCCTCGGAAGCGCCACCGCCCGCCGATTGACACCGGCCCGGCCCAAGTTCGAATTCGGCGTTGGCGCCGGAGGTCAGGTTCAGGCCCGTGCGCATAGTTCGATCGCCGCCGCTCGCCTCCGCGGCCAGGAATGGCATCCACAGCGTACGTTCGTTGCGGCCCTCCAGCCCGTAGCCGAGATCGGCCTGCATCCGCCGCTGCCGCCCCGACGCCGCGCGGCGCCCGACCTGGATCTTCAACGTGCGCGGCGCCGGGTTCCGCATGGCAAACCCCGGAAACGGCTGACATCCCGGCCCTCGGCCACCGGGTGCCAGCGACACAGGATACTCACCGACCCCAAGGCCTGGATGGACGCCCTCGACGCCGTTCGCGGTGCCCGGAATGGCCGCGCTCCGCCGAACGGGCCTCGATCCACGCGTCGATCTCGTCCGAGCGCCATCCCCGCCCGCGCTTGGAAACGCGCACCGGGCGCGGGAAACCGACCGTGTCCATCAGCCTATAGACCTGCGACCGGGAACACCCGATCTTCGTCATGACCTCCCGGATCGGCAACAGGCGCAGTTCGATGGCCGCATCCATATGATCGTCTCCCGCAATTTCGGACGATCGCCTATCCTATAGCACGATGGCCAACTGTAAAGGCAACAAAACATCTATTGTTGCCCCTGTCGAGAACGGCGCCAGATCCTGGCCACGACGCTTGAGTCCAGGCCCGCCGCGTCCGCCGCCAGCGCACAGGCCCTGTACTGCGACACGGATTTGCCTTCCCGCGCCGGATCGGTGTATGCCTCTATCGCCGCGCTGATAAACCGGTCGCGCATGTAGTTCGGCGGCCGACCGCGCCGCTTCGGACGCGCGATCTCGTTCGCTGCCACGCCGATGCACCAATTCACGAAGGCCCCGGGAAGCTCACCCGTTCCGAGCCCGGCATTCATGGACCGGCATCGCCTGGCGTACGCCACCAGCGTGTCGTGCCACCACGGTTCGGTCTCCGACATCTCCACCGCCACCCGCAGCCAGAACGACAGGGCGCCGGTGGTTTTCGGCAGGTTGTCGAACCAGGCTTCTCTGGCGCTGTCCGCGGGATCGGTCTCCAGATTCGCCTTGAGCCAGCGCTGAATCTCGTCCATGACGCGGTTCGCCTATGCGGCCCGATCGGCCAGGTAGTCCGCCCAGGCGTTCATCAGGTCGCGGCGTTTTTCCAGCAGATCGCTTCGAGAGTAGGCGGCGACGGTTTGATCGCGGACCACGTGCGCCAGGGCCGCTTCCATGATCGCGTGCGCCGTGTTCGTCCGCTCGTTGGCCCAATCGCGAAAACTGCTGCGGAATCCATGCGGGACCGCGTCGATGTCGAGGCGCTTCAGCATCGCCGAGAGCGTCATGTTGGACATCACGCGACCGGTCGCCGAAGGAAACACCAGCCCGTCGCCGCCGCCAAGTTCGCGCGCCTCGGCGAGCACTTCCAGGGCTCGATCCGAAAGCGGCACGTTGTGCTCGCGGTTGGATTTCATGCGCGCGCCCGGCACCGTCCAGGTGCGCGCCTCAAGGTCCATCTCCTCCCACCGTGCGCCCCTGACTTCGCCCGAACGCGCCGCCGTGAGCACCAAAAACTCGAAAGCGAGCCGGGTCCCGGACCATGCCCCGCTCGCCCGCACCGCCGTCAGCGCCCCGCTCACCCGGTCATAGGGCAATGCCCGGTGGTGGGCTTTCCTGGCGCCATTCTTCGGCAGCGCCGCGCCCAGGGCGTCCACCGGGTTGTCCGTGCGGTGTCCCTCGGCAATCGACCAGCGCATCACCGCGCCGATGCGCTGGCGCACGCGCCTCGCCGTTTCCCGCTTGTCGTTCCAGATCGGCGTCAGCACCGCGAGCACGTCGCCCGGCCCGATGGCATCGACCCGCTTGCCCATCAGCGCCCCGGCGTAATCCCGGAGACTGGCACGCCATTGGGCTTCGGATTTCGAGCCGTTTCGCCACACGCCGCGTTGCACGTCGAGGACCTTCTCGAGCGCATCGGCGAACGTCGGCACGGACTTCGTGCCCGTCCGCGGGTCCCCGCCCGCCAGCACGATGCGATAGTTCGCGGCCCCCGCCTTGCGGACTTCCGTCAGCGTCGTCCACTTCGCCGCCCCGAGTCCGATATCGATCCGCTCTCCGTCGACGGTGAGTCGTTGCACGAACGAACGCGTCAGACTTTCCGTCCCGCTTTTCGTGCGCCTTCGTTGCACGAACAGCATGAGCCCGGGAACCGTGTCGTCCGAATACCGTCCCGGCCGGTCTATACTCTCTACGAATGCTCTTGTCAGTTTCACCCTCGACCTTCCCGTTACCACTCGCGTTACCACGACCGGGAAAATACCATAGGGTACAACCGGACACAACCGGCGACACTGTGTTTATTTAAGTTATTGATCTATAAGACTTTGGTAGACTGTGAGCAACAGACGGATACACGTGCATAGGGGACACCCTCTCCGCCACATTAATTTTATAACATACTGAAACTTAGAGAGAAATAAGGAACTCTACAAAATAGGTTGTACTTTCTTGCAGGCGATTGTCGTCGACCATAAGGCGCTTCAACGGTGTCTGGTGACGGCAAGAATTCAATACCCGTCCGAGTAGGCGGGGGCATTACTGCGCCCCGCCCCTCGCAGACCCGAGCGAGCGGGTTTCCCGCACTCGGTTCCTCACTTGACAGATTCGCTGCAAGGACCTGGCCATCGACGCACGATCC
>LXNI01002581.1_pt1 | contig 12192 bp, 9 predicted proteins | sample 809091 | NCBI WGS metagenome assembly LXNI01 (sample SAMN04870527, study PRJNA318959) | sponge metagenome | biome: 01000161; feature: marine sponge reef; material: water | host: Sarcotragus foetidus | place: Greece: Milos, Mediterranean Sea | collected 2013-05-29 | depth 5-7 m | reverse complement strand
CTGCTCGGGAGTGTCGAACTGGCCCGCTTGCTGCCCGGGCATGGGGTAATTGTGGCTCAGGCGCAGGTGGACCCGCTGAACAGCGATCGGATCGATAGGGCTGCGAGTCGCTTGCTGGCCGGGGCCTCTGCTCAGGATGCAGTTGCCGCAGCCATGTCGGGTGACTCCTCAGTGCAGACGAGGCAGTACGGCGTGGCTACGCTGGCGCAGGGAGAGGCGAATTTCACTGGGGACGAGAACTCAGACTGGGCCGGCGGGGTCAGCGGGCCATCCGTTTCGGCGCAGGGGAATATTCTGGTGGGGCCGGCGGTGGTCAGCGCTGCGCTGGAAGCGTTTCAAGAGGCTATGCAACAGCCGGACGCTGTCCTGTCTGATGGGCTGATCGCCGCGCTTGAGGCCGGCTCCATGGCAGGGGGCGACAACCGTTGTCCGCGGGAACAGACGGCCCAGTCCGCTTTCCTGGCGGTGGCGGGTAGCGGCGACCAGGGAGACACCTTGAGCCGGTGGCTGACGGTTCCGCCGCAAGATATTGGCGAGGAGAACCCGGTGGCCCTGCTGCGCCAGGCCTATGATAGGGGGGAGTCCTCGCAGGTAGAGGTTAACGGAATCGGAAGCGACGGTTTGCCGCCGTTATTGTGGGGACTGGCTGCGTTGGTTGTGGCCTTTGTGTTGGCCTCAGGTGTGGCTGTGTTTTGGGTTGTGAAGAGACGGAGGCGTCGGAGGCCTACTCAGGATTGAGCCCGGCAATTGCCCTACACGCGTTGCAGCCGGGCTCTCACTCATCGGGCGTAGCCGAGAGCGGCCCGGCCAGTTGGCGTCAGCGGACGGGTGGCGCAGAGTTTGCGCTTGATGCGCCGCGATGTTTAGGGCGCCCATCCATAACGTGCAACGCGCGCTAATTTATTCTTACTCGTTGCTCCGATCGATTCTTGGCAAGAACGCGTTCACATCGCCGCCGTAGAAGAAAGCATAGATGACGCCCTCGTCTACGGTCAGAAAGCTCATGGCGCCACTTTCCGTGGTGTAGCGCCAGAGTTCTGCTCCGGATTCGCTGTCCACGCCGAAAATGTGGCTCCAGTTTGTGCCAAAGTAGACGACACCATCGACCAACCGGGGCGTGCCAACCGCGCCGAAGCCCGAATCGTAGTTCCAGAGTTCCTCTCCGGTCTTGGCATCCAGTGCGTACAGGGGTCCTTCAATCGAGCCGCCGTAGAGGACGCCATCTGCCACAAGGGGAGAGGAGAAGATGCTGGTCTTGGCGTTGTGGCGCCAGAGTTCTTCGCCTGTTTCGGCAGCCAGTGCGTAATAGTGACTGTCGTGTGAGGCGAGGTAGACCACGTTATCGGCGACTACCGGGGAGGCGGTGACGAGGCTGCCGGTAGGGGCACGCCAGAGCTCGTGGCCGTTGGCGGCGTTCAGCGCGACGACATCGTTGCCGTAGGTGGTGAAGAAGACAAAGTCTTCGGCCGCTCTCAAGCCCAAGAAACGGCTTTCAGCTGAGTGAAGCCACCGCAGTTCACCATTGGCGGGATCAAGCGCATATAGTTTGTCGCCTGCGATGGCATAGATGGCGCTTTCGGCGACTTCTCTGATGCGGAGGCCTTCGACGTCGACCCCACTGCGCCAGATCTCCTCGCCGTTTACTGGATCCAATGCGTAGATGATACTGCCTTCGGTATTGAAGTAGACGACACCGTTTTCAGCGATGACCCGAATGGCTGGGAGTTCGGTTTCGCGCCGCCAGTGAAGTTCGCCGCTGGCGGCATCGAGGGCATAGAGATTGCCGTCTACTGAGCCGAAGAAGACATAGGCGCCGATATGTGCGGGGGAGGCATGCACGTTGCCGGTGGCCTGGAGGCTCCAGATACGGTCACCGCTGTCGGGGTGGAGGGCGCGGATGTAGCCGTCCGGCGCGCCGGCGTAGACGGTTCCGCCGACGAGTGCGCGTGTAAGGAACAGTGGGCGGCCTTCTGCAGTGTATTCCGGCTCATCGGGCTGGTAGATCCAGAGATGCTCCGGTGCTCCTTCTCGCAGGAGTCGCTCTGCGCGGGTTTCCTGCGCGGGCAGTTCGGGTATCGGTCTGCAGCCCGCGAGGATGAACAGCAGTGTGAGTACGCATGCAAGTTTGCCCGCTGTGCGCAGGCGTTTCGGATTGGCTGCCGTACGGATTTTTGAGGGCCATGTTGCCATGACGGTCAGTCCTTTCGATGACCGCCGACGCCAACTGCCGACCATGAGGCGACAGTTGAAGTATCGGGGGATAGTCTGTTGAGTTGTTGGCGAATCGCTTACAGGAACAATGCTTTCAGCCGTCTATGAGCGTCAGCGAATAAACTTCCTTCGGAACTACTAAGCCATATACCGTGCCTGTCTTGACCAGCCCCTTATCCCTGCCGCCATTCATGCTATCTGATTGCGTATTCGGTTGGCGGCAACCACGTTGCTGGTGCGGCACTGCTGGAATGAGCACACACGGTCGGTGAGCGATGGTTTTGGAGGGGGGCGTTGCGGGGGCGCAGCCCCTGCACAAGGGAGGGCCGAAGGCCCGACCGCCCAAAAACAGGGAGTGCGGAGAGAGCAGTCACCTTCACTCGCCTCATTCAGGATCGCAAATTAATTGTGGCTGAGTAGTATCCTTCCTTCTAAGAACGGTCGCTTATGACAAACAGTTCCTGGCTGGCGCTTACTTGGCAACGACCAACGCGAAACGATCAGGGCAGCGACACCCACGACCCTTCGCCGGCTGCCGTGTACATCGCTTCCATGACGGCGCTGCGGTAGGCGGCTTCGCGGGCGCCTACGAGCGGGACGGAGGTTCTGGCGGACGGGTCCTGGGCGTTGAGGGCGTCGAGGAAGAGGTCGAAGGCGTGGGGCCAGGCGGGGGGCAGGTCGGTCCAGGGCTTTTTGCCGTCGGCGCCGTCGAGGTTGGCGCTGGTGATGTAGAGGTCGCTGCGGTTGTGGATGTAGGCGTGGCCCTGGGTGCCGCTGATTTCGGCGGTGATGGGTTCGGCCACGTCGACCCAGGCGGCGGCGAGCGAACCGATTGCGCCGTTGCTGAAATTGAAGAGCGCCTCGCCGGTCTCGTCACAGTCGGGACCGTACTTTTCCAGCACGACATTCAGGGTGGCGGTGACTCTGTCGACATCGCCCAGAATCCACAGCATCAGATCGAGGGCGTGCGTGCCGAGGTCGCCGAAAGCACCGACACCGGCCTGCTGCAGGTCGGTCATCCACAGGTAGTTGGGGGTGAAGATATCGCGCATGGCGCCGGAATGGCAGTTGATGAAGCGGGCGCGGGTGATCTGGCCGAAGACGCCCTGCGCTACGAGATCCTTGAGGGCCTGGTGGACAGGGATGCCGCGGCTGAAGTAGCCGGTCTGGAAGAGGACGCCGGCCTGTTCGATGGCGGCGGCCATGCGGTAGGCGTCCTGCGCGGCGATGCCGAGCGGCTTTTCGACAAACATGTGCTTGCCTGCGGCCGCGGCAGCGGTGACGAGCGGCTCGTGCTGGTCGGTCTGCGAGCAGATGATGACGCCGTCGATGGCGGCGTCGTTCCAGATGGCGGCGACGTTGTCGAGGGCGGGCGCACCGAGCTGGTCGCTGCAGGTTTTGGAGCGAGCCGGGTCGCGGTCCCAGACGGCGGCGGTGCTGACGTCGGAGCGGGCCTGCAGGCGCTTGATGAAGCCGGGTGTGTGGATGTGGGCGCAGCCGACGAGTGCTATGTTTGCCATGAAGAGATTCTCCGGGTGAGTGTTTGGCTGCCGCTGCGGCCAGCGGTTGGGACGGTTGGCGGCAGCGGGTCGGGGCGCCCTCAAGGCGCGCCTCCATAGTTTAGCGGATCGGTGGGCAACGCGCTATCGCGCGAGGGAGTTGCGCGCGATGGGCGCACAGTACCGACGGTGCCGGAGACGGCTGAAGGGGCATGTTTTGCGGGCGCGGCTGGGGGTGATAGCATCGGTCTTACTGCGTGCGGGCAGAGTAGCGAGTCGGGCAATCTTCTGATCAGGTAGATCAGAGTTCAAATGACAGGAAGGTGTGAACAGTGGCTGACAGCCGTCCCATTCTGGCAATTACGCTGGGCGACCCGGCAGGCATCGGGCCGGAGGTGGTTCTGAAGGCATTGCAGCATGGGGAGGTGTTTGCGGCGTGCCGGCCGCTGGTGATAGGCGACCGGGGGGTCCTCGACAGGGCGGCGGCGTGGCTGGATGTCCGGCCGCGGTATGAGGGCATTGTTGATATTGGGGGCGGCAGCTATGGAGAGGGGACGGTGCCGCTGCTGGATCTGGCGAACGTTGAGCTGGCCGAGGCGCCGGTGGGAGAGGTGAGCGCGGGCGCGGGGCGGGCCGCGGTGGAATATGTGATGCGCGCGTGTGACCTTGCGATGGCGGGGCAGGTGGAGGCGGTGGTGACGGCGCCGCTGAACAAGGAGGCGATGCACCGGGCCGGTTTCCTGTACCCCGGCCATACTGAGCTGCTGGCGGAGCGCACCGGGGCTGAGCGGGTGTCGATGCTGCTGGTGGGGCCCAATTTGCGGGTGGTGCATGTGAGTACGCACGTGGCGCTGGAGGAGGCGATCCGCCGAGTCAGGCCGGCGCGGGTGCTGGAGGTGATCGAGCTGGCTTACAACTCCTGCCGGATGCTGGGGGTAGAGGCGCCGCGGATCGCGGTGGCGGGGTTGAACCCCCATGCGAGCGAGAACGGTCTGTTCGGCGTGCAGGAGGCGGAGCAGGTCGAGCCGGCTATCGAAATGGCGCGTGCTCGCGGTTGGACGGTCTCGGATCCGCAGCCGCCGGATACGGTCTTTTTGCGGGCGACGCGGGGCGAGTACGACATTGTCGTGGCGATGTATCACGACCAGGGGCATATTCCGATGAAGCTGCTGGCCTTTGACAGCGGCGTCAACGTGAGTATTGGACTGCCGATAATTCGGACTTCCGTGGATCACGGCACGGCATTTGATATCGCGGGGACGGGAAAGGCCAGCGAGGAGAGTATGCTGGCGGCGGTGCGCGTGGCGGTGACGATGGCGAAGGCTAGTGGTCAGTAGTCGTAGACGTCTCGTCCGAGCCAGATCTATGTAATGGCAGATTGCGACTTTACCCTTTGGCAGATTGAAAGGTTTCTGCCTTGGTACGGTTATCTGAGACGCCACTTCCGCTCCACCCACGCAAAGCAGAAGTTGAATATGGTTGCTGCTCTTGCCGCGGCCACTTGTTTGATTTTGCGTAACTACATGTTGTGTAACTTCATGTTGCGTAACCGTGGTGCCATATCCGGTGTGTAAACTCACTGAAACAGGATTTTCAGGACTGTTGTAGCTCGCTCTTCACGCCATTCGTGTTACCTGTATTGCCTGTGTGGCCCAAGCTCTGCCATGCCTGGCTAACCCTTGATGGCGGCCATGTTTTGGGGTCAGACGAAGCCCTTTAGGGTGGCGACTACCTTAGGACTATAGCCCGCACGGACGGCGGGGCGTGTTCCAAGGGGGGCGTCACTGGACCCATCGCCCACACAAGGAAGACCGCCTGTGGCCGGCCGCAACTATTCTACACGCTGCTGGCGGGGACCAGCAGCCGGCCTCGGCCAGGAGATTGACGCCGTCAGCCGGGATGTGTATGATACTTTGAACAGTCCCCTCTCCACGACCGAGTGGGATCAACCGCGGCGGCGCGTTGCGGGAATGCGCTTTTCTCGCAGCAACGACTCAGGACACCGAATATGATGCGCATTCTGAGGAAATGGGGTGTGATCGTAGCAGTTGTCGTGGTGTGCGCGGCGGTCGCCACGTTTGGCCAGACGAATAACGCAAACGCTTACATCAGTGAATTGCGTCAGACCCTTCGTCTGCGCCTGGAGCCCGACAATGTCAATGCCTACGTCAGTCGGGGCAATGCCAAGTTCGAACGCGGCCAATATCAGGACGCCATCGCCGACTATGACCAGGCTCTCCAATTCCTGCCCAACTTCGCTGCCAGCTACTAGGGTTCGTTGGCTTTTTCCTCGAGAAGGACGATATCCGAGTACTTCCGGGTTTAGAATCACGCCACAGTAGACGTTTAGAGCCTTGAGCTTCACGAGTCGCCTACAAGAGGGGCAATCACGAGGGCACCCACAAGGGGTGCCCCTACCTGATGTAACTGTCAACGATCCCTAGTAAGGCGGTGACTCACGGGGCGTTCTGGAAGGTGTCAAACACTTGGCCCAGGCGACGGATGCCCTCTTCGATCTCCGGGATGCCGTAGTGGGCGAAGCAGAGGCGCAGGCAGTGGTCGAGGCCGCCGACGCTGGAGCAGCGGGGACCGGGTAGGAAGCCGACTTTGGCGCCGGCAGCCGTGTTGAGCAGTTCGGTGGTGTCGAGGTTATTGGCGCAGGTGAGCCAGAAGAAGAAGCCGCCGGCGGGCACGGTCCAGGCGGCGCGGTCGCCGATGTGCTTGTGCAGGGCCGCGTCCATGGCCTCGACCCGCTGGCGGTAGGCGCGGCGCAACTCCTCCAGATAGTCCTTCTGCCCTCCTCCTTCCAACGCAACCCGCACCAGATTGGATGTGAAGTGGTTGAGGCCGCCGCCGCTGTCGACCAAGCCGCTGGCGGCGAATTGACGCGCCTGCTGTGCGGATGACTGCACCCAGCCGAGGCGCAGGCCGGGCGCCAGGATCTTTGAGAATGAGCCGAGGGAGAGCACTCTGCCGCTGTCTGCATGGGCGGCGAAGGGACCTGGCGGCGGCGTTCCGAAATCGAGGAGATGATAGACTTCGTCGGCGACGATCAGGAAGTCATGCTCCTCGGCCAGGGCGAGCAACTGCTGGCGGCGGTTGTGGGGAAGGGTGCGGCCGGTGGGGTTCTGGTAGGTGGGAATGGTGTAGAGAAGTACGGGGCGGTGGCGGGTCAGTGCCTCTTCGACGGCGGGCAGCGACAGGCCGTGTTCATCGGTTGGGATCGGCACGGCGTTGAGGCGGTGATCCTCCTGGAGGATGCGGAGGGCGAGAAAGTAGCTTGGCTCTTCGACGAAGACGGTGTCGCCGGGGCGGGTGAAGAGGGTGCAGACCAGGTTGAGGGCCTGCGACGCGCCGGCGGTGATCATCAGTTGCTGCGGATCTACGGCGGCACCGTAGCCGCGGCTGAGGAATTCGGCAAGCGCCCAGCGAAAGCGGCCGTCCCCCTGTGGGAAGCCGTAGTTGAGCAGCTCGGTGTCGCCTTCGGCGAGGCGTTCGGCGGCGACTTGGCGCATCAGGGCGTGGGGCAGGAGCGCGAAGTCGGGCTGGCCGATGCCAAAGTTGATGCTGTCTGCGCTGCGGTCGACTTGGGTCGAGCGATCGTACATGGCAGTGGACCACCGTTGATCGGGATTCGTCGTCATTTGTTGCGTTCTGTCATACTTTCGACAGAGGCAGAGAGTCTCCCCTAATCCGGGAGGTATATCCGGGTGACGGCTTATTCTCCCACGAAGGTTGCGGTCGCGCCCAATACCTCGTCATCGTTCTTCAGGTCCACGGAGTGGACAATGGTCCATTCTCCGTGGAGGCCCTCCGGGGTGACGGCAGTCGGCAGTCGCTCCTGGCCGCGCAGGACAGTGACAACGGTTTCGCCGTTCACCTCCTGAATGGCGGAGGTGGGGACGAGCCAGCGGTCTGCAACCGGTTCGTTTCTCAGGGTCGCTACAGCTGTCATGCCCGGCAATGCCGGGCCCAGATCGTTATCGAGAAGTCGTATGGTGACCGGATAGTTGATAACACCGCTTTGGGTCTTGTTGAACGGATCGATGCGGCTGATCTCACCGGCAAAGGTTTCGTCGGGAAAGGCGTCGATGACGACTTCTACGGGGTGGCCGCTCTCGATCCTGGGGATGTCGACTTCAGCCACTTGTACGGTCAGCTCGAGGCGGCCGGGGTCGGCAAGCGTGGCGACAACGGTTCCCGACGATACTTTCGTTCCCGGGGCGGCGTCGAGGGTCAGAACGGAGCCGGTGATGGGGGCGGCCATCCGGGCGGCGGCCAGGTCTTGCAACGCTTTCTGCAGGTCCAACTCCGCCTGTGCGACGTTCAGTTTGCCCAGTTCCAAATCGATTTCGTCGGCGCTGGTGAGGAGCCGCCTGAGTCTAAGTTGGGAGGAGGCCAGGTCGATGCGGGCCTGCTCGACAGCGCGCTTCAGGTCTTCCTGGTCCAGCGAGAGAAGGGGGTCGCCGGCGTTGACGGTGTCGCCGACTTCGACCAGTACCTCATAGACGAAGCCATCGATGTGTGCAACTACCTGGGCTTCTTCGATGAGGTTGATGTTGCCGGCAGCCTTCAACTGGCCGATTGAGGCGTCCGCCGGCCGGATGCGGGTGGTTACTGCGCTGCCTTCCAGTTCGGACAGATTCCCGGCCCGGGTCGCGTCCGAGGTTTGGAAGAGGCGAAGATAGGCGGCGACGGCAGCGGCCGCAGCTATAAGGACGATAACAGTGAGCAAGAGATGCCTGCGGTTCATTTGGATGCTCCTAGTAACTACTAAGCCACAGTGGTTGACCAGCCAGTCATGCTTGGAACCATTCAGGCTCTTGGTGACGCAACCGGTGTACAGCCGCGGCCATGCTCGCCAGCCGACACGTTGCGTAGAAGGCACACGGTCGGTGAGGGATGGTTTTGTAGGGGGGCGTTGCGGGGGCGCAGCCCCTGCACAAGGGAGGCCGCTTGCGGCCGACCGCCCAAAATACAACATTGAGGGGAGAAAAAAACACTTTTGGTCCCCTCGTTCAGGTTTACGAATCAGTTGCGGCTGAGTAGTTACTGCTCCTATTGACCGAAAGCGTATGGCAGCCTGCTGCATGCGGGCCGGGTCATGGGCAAGTCACTCCGAATTGCGAGGCGGCGGGCCCTGGGATTTGCGGGCATGTCGCGCCGAGCACGGGTTGGGCTGCCTTGCGGTCACTCATGGCGCAAGGCCTCGATTGGGTCCAGCCGGGTGGCGCGTATGGCCGGGTAAAGACCGAAGAGAAGGCCGCAGACGGCGCTGACGCTGAGAGCGGCGGCCAGGGAACCAGGCTCGATGAGCACGACCAGTGGGAAGTCCGGGCTTGAGAAGCTCTTGACGATTTCTGCCAGGCCGTAGCTGATGGCGATCCCTATGAGGCCGCCAACGAGTGTTAACATGAGCGCTTCGACCAGGAATTGAAGAAGGATGTCGCGGTTGTGTGCGCCGACGGCTTTGCGCAGGCCGATTTCGCGTGTGCGTTCGGTTACGGAGACGAGCATGATGTTCATAATGCCGATGCCGCCGACCAGGAGGCTGATGGCGCCGATGCCGGCGAGGAAGGCGGTCAGGGTGGCGGCAACGGAGTTGGCTGTTTCGAGCAGCCAGGCCTGGTTGTCGATGTTGAAGTCGTTGGGCTCGTCTTCAGTGAGGACGCGACGCAGGCGCAAGGTCTGTTCGACCTGTCTGGCGGCGGCATCGAGGCGTTCGATGCTTACGGCGTTGACGTGGATCTCGCTGACGGTGTATTCACCACGATGGCGGTGGGCGGGGGAAGTGGACCGCAGGCGATCCTGTGCCACTGCCAGAGGAATGACTGCTCTGATATCCATGTTCCCGAACCTGTCCCAGCCGCGTTTCCGGAGCACACCGACGACGGTATAGGGCTCGTTAGTGATGCGCAGGCTTTTGCCCACGGCATCGGCGCCCGCAAACTGCCATTGGGCCACATCGGCGCCGATGACAACGGATTTGGTTCTTTGCGCAATTTCTTGTTCGTTGAGGAAGCGTCCCTGGGCCAGTTCCAGATTGTGAATCGCGGCATAGGCGGGGGTGGTACCCACCACCTCGATGAACCTGCTGGTGTTGCCGGTCCCCAGATGGATATATTGTCTGTAGAGAGGGACGGCCTGGACAATGTCGGGGTGGAGGGAGGGGTCGGAAAGGGCCGCCACATCAGCCATCGTGAGCGGCTGACCGGATGTCCAGGTCTGGTCGGAACTGGTGCCGGATTCGACGATGAGAAGAGTGAGGCCCTCGCTGGCGATATCCTGCATGATGTCGGCCGACGCGCCGCGGCCGATGCCCAGGGTCGTCAGAACGGAGGCCACGCCGATGATGACGCCCAACATTGTCAGAAAGGACCGCAATTTGCGGACGGCGATGTTTTCGACGGCAAGCGGGAAGTATTTCAGCAGCCTCACTTCGGGTTTCCTCCGGCCCGGTTGCTGGCAGCCATTCGAGATATTTATTTCACGGCGCGGCAGCGGGTGCTGGCCGCCGCTCGTCGGAGATGACGGCACCGTCGCGGAGGGTGATTATACGCCGGGCCCTGGCCGCGATCTCGCGGTCGTGGGTGACGATCAGCAATGTCAGTCCTTCAAGGTGCCGCTGCTCGAAGAGAGCCATAACCTCTTCACCGGTTTGCGTATCGATTGCGCCGGTTGGCTCGTCGGCGAGAAGGAGAGAGGGGCTGTTAACGAGGGCGCGGGCGATGGCCACCCTCTGGCGCTGGCCTCCTGAGAGCTCTTCGGGTCGGTGATCGGCTCGATCGGCCAAGCCGACCTGTGCGAGGGCGTCCAGGGCGCGGCGGCGCGACTCTTTACGGGAGACACCGGCATAGAAGAGGGGCAGTTCCGCCTGGCGGCGGGCGGTCGCACGCGCCAGGAGATTGAACTCCTGGAAGACGAATCCAATCTCTTTGTTCCTCAGGGTGGTGCGTTGTCTGTCGGTCAGGTCGCCGGCGTCCTGCTTGCGGATGTTATATGTACCCTCGGTGGGCCGGTCGAGCAGGCCGAGGATATTCAGAAGGGTGCTCTTGCCGGAGCCGCTGGTGCCTACGACGGCTACGTATTCCCCCTGTTCGATGGTAAGAGAGACATTCTTGAGAGCATGCAGCGCGGTCCGGCCAATGTTGTAGGTCCTGGTCAGGTTGCGAATTTCGATGAGGGGCGGTGGGCCAGTCATAGGCCGAGACTCTGTGTTAAGTCTGCAATACAGCACGGGCCAAGGCCCGGCTTGGGCGCATCAGATGGCTGCGGCAGTTCCAGGGGATATTGCCCGTTTCCTTTTGATGACTTATACGAAGGAGGCAGTGGAGAGTTTCGCGTTGTTTTTGAGGCGGGGAAGAGGTTGGCCGAGCAGGTGGGAAGGGAGGTAGGCCTGGGCGTGGAGCGGGGTGGCCGGTGGGCAGTTCCAAGTGCTGGGAGAAACTTCCGAAGGGGCGCGATTACTGCAGGCAGCCTTGGATCACAGCCGTTACCTGACCGCTGGACAGACCCTGGCGGCCGTTGGCCAGCAGACCCCTAGGTCTACTGGTGTTATTGGCCGTTAATAAGTGGATATTGGCCACTGCGGTTCAGATATTTTCGTCGAGCAGTTTTATGCGTTTGCTGCCGATGACGGAAATTGTCTCCCGATCGAGCAGTTTTATGCGCTTGCGTCCGATTTCGATCAGGCCGCGGGATTTGAGGTCGTTGAGGACCTGGGTGGCCGTTTCGCGGTAGGTGCCGATGCTTTCGGCCAGGTCCTGGTGGGTGAGGCCGGTTACTTCGTCGGACTGCTGTTCGTCGGAAAGGCGCAGGAGCAGGTTGGCCAGGCGGGCGGGGATTCCTTTGAAGGCCATGTTTTCGAGGCTCTCCTCGGCCTCCTGCAGGCGCTGGCCGGTGATCTCGAGGATGCGGAGGGCGACCTGGGGCTTGCTGAGAATGAGTCGCTCCAGGTCGTTGCGGCTCATGACACAGATCAGGCAGTCATCGATGGCTTCGGCGAAGGTATTGTGCATTTTCGTGCCCAGCAGGGCCATTTCACCAAAAAGAGTATGGGGGCCAAGGGTTGTTATGACCAGTTTTTTGCCCTCAGGGCTGATGCGATAGAGCTGCACGCGGCCTTCCTTCAATATGAAGAGGACTTCGCCCGGCTCTTCAGGGCGATAGAAGACCCGTCCTTTGCGCACAGTGCTCATCGTCGTAATGCGATTCAACTCTTCCATTTCTCTGGAAGTCAGGTCCTGAAAGACCATCAGTTCGGAGAGGAACTTCATCTGTTCCGCGGGTTGCAGGGCGGTGGACATCTTCATGATCGTCATTTTAGGTCTCTCCTCGCCCGCCGCGGGTCTGGCATGTTCGGCGGCCCTGGTTCGCAGTCGTCTTTTTGGTGTAAGTTCATTATACGCGTAGGGGCAAAATAATCAACCTTTTTTGGCGCTCTCCTCCCGATTTTGGTAGAATGCGGGCATGAATTTGCGCT
>LXNI01002580.1_pt1 | contig 12195 bp, 10 predicted proteins | sample 809091 | NCBI WGS metagenome assembly LXNI01 (sample SAMN04870527, study PRJNA318959) | sponge metagenome | biome: 01000161; feature: marine sponge reef; material: water | host: Sarcotragus foetidus | place: Greece: Milos, Mediterranean Sea | collected 2013-05-29 | depth 5-7 m | reverse complement strand
GGGAGAAGGTGAATGGACCCGCAGCTGGTTGATTGGGGAGGCTCGGCCGTCCTATTGGGCATCTTCTGGCAGGCGACGGCCTGGTCGATGAAACGTATGATCCGGCGCCTCGACCGGCAGGATGAGGATCTGGCCGAGTTGAAGGCGGATATGAAGGAGGGTCAGGCCAGGTTGGATGCCAAGGTGGTCGACTTGGCGGAGGGTCAGGCCGAGTTGAAGGCGGATGTGAAGGTGGGTCAGGCCAGGTTGGATGCCAAGCAGGCCAGGTCTGGATCTTCCCAGCCGCCGAGCCCTCCGGTCTCCGCCGAGCTCCCGGTTCTCGCTGGCCACTGACCACTGGCCACTGCCCACTTCCATTCAGCGAGATTCTTCCGAGAGCGCGAAAAAACGCCTACCGACTCCGACAGGCCCGAACCGGGCCGGTTTGGCCGGATGATGGCTTCCCGGTAGCCGTAGGTTCACCGTTCCCGCCATTCCCCGGCCACCCAGGAGGTCTTGCCACCCGCCTTTCCGTTCCGCTGCTCCACCGCCAACCCACGGCGCCTCCCAACACAACCCGTGCCCGAGCCTCCCCCCAACACTGCCTCCACACGGCCATCCATCGCCGGGACCGCCGGATTCTTCGGGGGAAAACGTGAAACAAATGCCACCAAAGGCCGTAAAAATGGCGCGAACCAACTACAATGCCGCCAGGGAACCGAGCCGCCGCCCCACTACCCATCGGGTGGACGGGTCGAAACCCGGGCGCCTGAGTCTGGCGCAGTTCGGAGCCCCACGTAAGCTTGCGTTGCCTGTTAGCCGTAGGTACCGTAACCCGTGACATTGGCTGAACAAGGCCCGCCGCGGAGAAGCGTCGACTGACGCTTCACATGACAAGCGCGTGGGTGGGCGGCGTGTTATATTGGATGGCTAGCCGAGCTGAGGGTGTTAAGTATCCTGCTCGGCGGCCGACAAAGCATACGAAGAAAGGAAGGGAGGGCAGATGCCCCTGATAGCGAGGCAGCGATCGCGGCTGGCCGTGTTGGCTGTGCTGGCCTTGGTGGGTTCGCTTCTTGCCGTTTCTGCGGTGCCTGCGGTCGCCGCGGTGGACGACACGGCGGATAACCCGGCCGGGCACTTAGCTTGCGTAGGTGCCGCCGAAGAGGATGCCGGTTTCACTGATATGGGCAACAGCTTCGCCGCTGATGCCGCGAATTGCTTGGTCCACTACGGGATAAGTTCGGGAACCGGAGATGGTTCCACGTTCTCGCCCGACAGGGCCGTGACCAGGCTGCAGATGGCCAGGTTCCTGGCTCGGGCAGCCGGTCCCGCCGGCATCGACAAGATGATGGTCTCATCTCAGGGGTTGACCGATCTTTCGGATCTCAGTGACGAGGCACAGGGTGCTGTCGACACGGTGGTCTCCCTTGGCATCATGGATGCGCGCTCGGACGACACGTTCGATCCGGCCGGAATAGTGAGCCGTGTGGACATGGCTGTCCATATACGTGCCTTCCTTGCGAAGGCGCTCAATGGACCGGGCGGCCAGCTTGATGATCTCCAGAGCGACGCTGGTCTCGGGAGCGACGATCCGCCGTTCACCGACATCGATGGAGTTTCGTTCGGCGCCTACGGGGCCATCAAGGACATCTTCGAGTTGGGCATAACCGAGGGTACGACTCCCACCACTTTCGGACCTGATGATCCGGTTAGCAGGGCCCAGATGGCAGCGTTCATCACCCGAGCGTTGGCCCACACCAATGCCCGCCCCGCTGGCATCACCGCACAGGCCGCCGCCAATGGCGACACCGAAGAACAAGTTCCGGTCTCTGTGTCGGTACGCGACGAGGGCCACGGAGTGGTGCCTGACGCACTGATCGGCAGGATCACTTCCAGCACTCCGAGCGAGGCGTTCGATGACGCCGGTGCGTGCACCGACAAGGCAAGTGGTGATTGCTCACTCCACACCGGTAACGAGGCTACGGATCCGGACGGCAACGCTGATCTTCAGGTAACACTGCCCGAAGATCCCGGCACCCTTACGGTTTGGGTGTGGACCGGTGAGGCTGGCGATGACTTTGACGCCGACACCACCGACTCCGCGATGTTGGAGATCGACGCAGCGCTTTCGGCTACGCAGGTGATGATCACCGACGACACGAAGGACGAATCGGACTTCCTCAAGTTCGGCGACACCGTTACCTACACCTTGCAGGTAGCTAACGAAGACGGTGAAGCTGTGGCCAAGGCCGATGTTGAAGTCCTGGTGATAGCGACCGTTGACGACACCACTACCTCGCCGGTACGTGAGGACGTCACGACTACTCGGAACACCCACAAGACGGACGCGGCAGGCCAGATTGAGGTCTCCTTTACCGCGGACGATCCGAATGGGGACGCTACGGGTGATCGGATCACTCTGACGCTGGACGTGACCATTTCGACGGCCGGACTCACATTGGCGTTCGATAAGGTCAACGACCAAGTCGCAGCAACTGACACCACGACGGCCGACCCGGACAACGATGTGGATAACGTTGGTGTCATATGGTCGGACGCCGCTTCGAGGGCCACGACCATTGTGCTCGGTCAAGCGATCAGTTATCACGAGACCGATGCCAACGGGGTTCGCAACACGGTTACGGCCACACTGGTTGACCAGTACGGTGATCCAGTCAGGGGCGTGAAGGTTGGACTCTGGTCCTCCGTGACTAATACCGATGCGACTGGTACTACCGCGGCGATTCTTGGGGGACTCGGTGGCGGCACTTCGGGCGCACCGGGTTCAGCAACCGCTCTGGCCGACAGTCGTACTACCAACAGGAACGGTGTAGCGACCAAGTCGTATACCCGGAATGTTGTGGGTGCGGCTAGAGAGATCGTAGGTGCTTCGTACAGCGCACAAGTGGGGTGCCTTGATACAGAGACAGAGTGTGAGGAGACCAACGACATCTCCATCACCGTCGAAGCAACCGAAGCGGCTGGTCTCAGTCACTACTGGGCGACGCGACTCGGTGTAGGCGCCGTATCGGCCCAGAATCTGCTGGTGGCAGATACCGATAGCAACACGGTTGTGGTCGGTGATGTGACTGCGCCGACGTTGGCGACATACGATGCCAATGATCACTTCCAGGTTGACGGTGCGAATACCACGATGGAAGCCTTTGAGAAGGCCCTCAGCACCACCGGCCCGGATACGTTGGCGATCACTATCACAAGTGCTGCTGATGATGCGATCAACACCTTCAGCGTCACTAACGTGTAGGGTCCAGCTTCTTTAGAAGCCCTTAGAACACGGAGGGTCCCGGCTTCGGCCGGGACCCTCCCGCGTCCACCCTTTTTATCCCCCACCCAGGTCGCACCATCCCGGGGCACCTTCCTTCAAGGCTGACGAAACCACCCCGCGCCGCCGCCGTGAGCGATTTGAGGTGTGCCCATTACTAAGAAGACCTTCTTGCCCGTTCCGCCTGTCAGTCCGGGTTCTTGAGTTACCACGAATATGGCGGGTTGTCCGTTAGGCTGGATAGCTAGACCACGGGCAAGGAGCGAGATTCTGATGTCGAGGCGTTCACCGTTGGCCGCGCTGGCCCTGCTGTCCCTGGTTGCGACGCTTCTGGCCCTGCCGGTGATGCCGGCCGCCGCCAGGAACGGCGAGCCGGACGACCTCCCCCTCTACTCGGCATGCGCGTCCCCCTCCATAGGTCCGGCCGGATTCCGGGATGTTTCTACGAGGAGCGTGGCCTGGGACGCTATCAACTGCATGGTCCACTACGGAATCATGCCTGGCACTTCTGCCACGACATTCGAGCCCGACACAGGGGTGACCCGCCAGGAGATGGCTCTGATCCTCATCCGGGCGGCCGGCCCCGCCGGCATCGACGTGCCCCGAGCGCGGGACCAGGGCTTTGACGACATAGGCCATCTGCCCCGCGATGTGAGGGACTCCATCAACCAGCTCGGCCAGTTGGAAATCACCCACGGCACCACCGATACCACCTACACGCCCGACCGCGTGGTCAACCGCCGCCAGATGGCCCAGTTCTTCACCCGCTTCCTAAGGGAGGCGCCGGTGGGCGAAGGAGGCGTGGCCGTGGAGTCGGTCATACCGGATGACCGGGTACTGACCGATATCGAGAACCTTCCCCACGATCCCTACAATGCCATCCGGCTCATCTACGAGTTGGGCGTGACCAAGGGCACCACGCCCACCACCTACAGCCCGACCAATCCGGTGACGCGGGCCCAGATGGCCCTGTTCGTCAGCCGGATGCTGGCTCACACCAATGCCCGCCCCGCCGGCATCACCATGCAGGTGGAGGACACCTCGGCCACCGCGGACGACACGGTCGACCTGGTGGTGTCGCTCCGGGATGAGAACCACCAGCCGATGACCGACGCCTCGATCGACCTCTTCTACGTGGCAGCGGGCGACGAGGGCTTCGCCTCCAGCGGGAGGTGCGGCAGCAAGGCGATGATCGAGGCGGGCAGCAGCCGTTGCGCCATCGACCTCAGTGATGAGACCACCGACGGTGACGGGAACCTGTTCTACACGATGGAGGTTCCCGAGAGCCTGACGGTCTACGCCTGGACCGGCGACCGCAACGACCGCTTCGACATCGACAGCACCGACCACGCCACCCTGGACTTCGCCGTCTCCAAGAGCCCCGACGGGTTCCTGATCACCGACGACATGCCCGAGGGTGCCGAGCGGCTCCCCTTCGGAGCGACCGTCACCTTCACCTTCCAGGTGGTGGACGAGGACCTCAACCCGGTGGCCGTGGAGGACGCCGAGATACGCATCCGGACCGAGGAGTGGAACGGCGGTCGCCGGGGCCCGGAACGCACCAGGACCTACACGACCGATTCCTCAGGACGGGTGCAGCTCAACTTCCGGCTCACCGACCCCGACCCCGACAGGAATGACCCCCATGGGGAGCTCAACCTAGAGGTTCTGCGCCATGACTACACGCGCCTGACGGACCAGAGCACGAGCAAGATAGACACTACGGCCAACCGGCTGCGGTGGTCGGACGACGACCCCGAACCCAGGACCGTGCTGTTGGAACAGAGCTCGGTGTACAGCAGGGCCACCGCCTCGGGAAGCGCCCACAACCGGGTTACCGCCACCTTGCTCGACCAGTACGGCAATCCGGTGCGGGGTGAGCGGGTCCACTTCACGTCCCGCGATGAGCACGGCCTGTACTCGAAGCTGAATGAGGACAATTCTCAGAACCTCGATGAGGCCCAGAACGCTTACCGCAGGACCACCAGCCGCCGGGGAGTGGCCACGGTCTCCTACAGCCGAGACTCGAACGTTTCGGCGATCGAGACGATCCATGCCGTCGTCCAGGACTGCACCCCTTGCACCGCGATGGCCGATCACTACTGGGTCGCCGACATCGTGGCCAACTTGGTGGAAGACAATGTCACGGTCCGCCACTACGACGCGGATGCGGACACGCTGGTGATTGAGGTCCCCGACGGTCCTGACGCCGGCACGGACCCCGACTTGCACGCAATCGCGTTCGACCAGTTCGACCACTTCTACGAGTTCGACAGTGCCACGGGTACTGATGTGCCGATCAGCTACGAGGCGTTCAAAGAGGCGCTGGCCGGGTACGAGACTGCTGATCCGACCATCGACGTGAACATAATCGGCAGCGATCCCAACGACGTGAACCGGTTCGAACTACAGCCTTAACACCACCCCCACCCACCAGGTGCGGGGAGCCTCCCCCTCCCCACCGAACCTCAGCCTCACCGCGCCACACGGTGCCCTGTTCCCCGGGTTCGTGCTAAGCCTGCCCACCCGTGCCGTGGGTGGCCGCCTACCATGTCACCAAGCACGAGGAGAAATGTGAGCCCTCGGTCGATCCCGCACCGAATCCAGCCATATGGTGCCTTATCCGGATTAGGTGCGGGGGGGGGGGGGCTTGTCACTGATAGGGTTACTTTCCAGTAACATGGAGGTCGTCAGCCACAGGAAGGAACCCGACCCGATGGCTCGTCTTCGTACCGCAGAGGTAGGCCCATCCCCGGAGCGCCGTGCCGTCACTTGGCAAACGGCCTTCACTGCCCCATTTCGCAGTTTCTATCCGACTGGTCCAGCCGAACCGAACTTGCTCGAAAGTGTTCGGCCAACTACTCGCGCAGACAAGGATGCCTTCGTTCTTGTCTGCGTAGCGCGGATGGCACCTAGTGCTAGCCGCAAGCAGATCATGGACCTACTCGGTTGGGACCTTGACCGTCTCGCCCAGGCTGCGCGGATCGGCAAGACGATGATTAGGCAGATGGGGTAGTTGGCTGATTGTATTGCTGAGGGCTAAGGGTCTTCCCTGCGTTCGCGCTTCAGTTTCACATCCCCCTGTGGATAGCTGTGGGGGGCAGCTATCTCAAGGCTTGCTCTTTCTGTGTTGACTATTCGCGCCCGAGTGTCGAAGGCTGCGGCTGATGCTTACAACGCGTGGCGGGGGCGGACACTAGACGCCTTGAGTCGGTATGAAGAGTGACCGGATGGCTGCTTGGGCCGTCACATCAAGTAGACGACGCCCATACACCGACGAAGTGAACACATTCTTGCTGTAACAGCTCCTCCCCACCCCACCCAGGTGCGGGGAGCCTCCCCCGGTTCCCCGCACCCCCTCCCCTCCGAACCGGAGGCGTAGGGCGTCGTTGGTGGTGCTGTGTTCCTGAGGCTTAGGCCGTCATTGGTGGTGCCCTGTTCCTCGGGTTCAGGGCGTCATCCGTGGTGTCCTGTGCCCCAGGTTCGTGCGAAGCGCCCCGGGGCCTGCCGTACCCTCCGGCCCCGGGGCGCTTCGCGGTGTTGCTGGCCGTGTTGTTCAGGCCGATGCGTCATGATCGTCCCCACGACCAGACCGCCGGACCGCGAGTCTGCTGACCACAAACTGCAACGTGCTAGTAGTCTCCAGATCGCAGGACACGAGTAGGGAGGCAGCATGGCAGATTCGCAAGCGCGTTCCAACTACGAGGCGTATGAAGCACAGTACCGAGAAGAGCTTGAGCGTGACCATCTAGGCCGCGTCGCGTTGCTGCATAACGCGGAGGTCGTAAGCATCTGGAACGACATGGGTGACGCCTACCAGGTGGGTTGCGACCAGTACGGGCTCGGCAACTTCTCACTCCAGAGGATCGGCGCACGTCCGGTCAATTTGGGCATCCTCGCAGCAGCGGTGTGAAGGATGCCGACCTTCGCTGTCCAAACGACCAACAATCAGGTGCTGCCGGAGGTGCATGTGGCGGGCGACCCTGCGGTCCAGAACGTCCAAGAGGAAGGGTCTCGATGGACAGCCCTGCTGGATACAGGGGCGCAAGACCGGGAGAGCGAAGAGCCAACCACCTCGGAGGGTGCCGAAATTGAATCTTGCTCGGTTCACGCGTCTGTAAACCGCCTGGTCAGAGGTTCGCTCACGCTGACGACCATGGGGTCAGTGTAATTGACCAGACCTACCGCCATCTCCAACCACGGGCCGCTTAGCGGCGCCGGCGGCCCTGTCCTTGAGGCTTAGGGCGTCATTGGTGGTGCCCTGTTCCTCAGGTTCAGGGTGCCGCGCATGCCGACCTTCAGTTTTTGCTTCCCGACCGTACGGCGCACGACGTATCATGTCACCAACGAGATGGAGATGAAGGGTCCCCTGAGGCGCCACGGCAATTCTACGGTTCTGGCCGCTAGCTATGAACCGGCAGGCATCCCTCAACGGCGGAGGCGGTGGATACCGCCGGCTGTCCTGGCGCTTTCGTGTTCTCTCCTGGTAGCCCCCGCCACACCGGTCTTGGGCGTGGAGGGTGGTCCGGACCACCTTGCCCGGCTCTCGGCTTGCGTGGGCGCCGCTCTCGAGCCGGCGGGCTTCCACGACACGGAGGGCAGCTTCGCCGAGGATGCGGCCGACTGCCTCGCCCACTACGGGATTACCCTCGGGACCAACCCGGAGCTCGGGCTGTTCTCGCCCGGGCAAACGGTGACCCGCCGCCAGATGGCTCTGTTCCTGGCGCGGGCGGCCGGTCCGGCCGGGGTCGAGCTACCGGAAATCTCCGATCAGGGCTTCACCGACCTCGACGTCGGGCTCAGCAGCCAGGACGCCATCAACCAGCTGGTCGAGCTCGGGATAATGGAAGGAACCTCGTCCACCACCTTCGACCCGCACGGCCCGGTTACGCGCAGCGACATGGCGCGGTGGCTGGCCCGCTTCCTCAGCAATGCCCCCACCGGCCCGGGAGGCACGGACATCGATACGATCGAACCCGACGACGACCACTTCACGGACGTGTCCTCGGTCGATTTCAGGACCCGCGCCGCCATCCGCAAAATCTACGAGCTGGGGGTGACCCAGGGCACGTCGGCCTTCAGCTTCTCGCCGGACAAGGAGGTGACGCGGGGGCAGATGGCCGTGTTCATCAGCCGCGCCCTGGCCCACACCCATGCCCGGCCGGCCGGGCTGACCGTCCAGGCCGCCGATCCGGCCCTCTCAGGGGACAAGGACGTCACCGTGTCGGTCTCCTACCGGGACGAGACCCACCAACCCCTGTCCGGCAGGATGGTGGACGTCTTCACCTCCACCAACCCCGAAGAGGCCTTCGACGACACCGGCCGTTGCACCAGCCATGTCTCGGCTATCGGGATCGGACGGGCCTGCGTGATGGATAGCTCCGACCACCTCACCAGCCCCTCCGGTTACCTGCGGTTCGACATGGACCTAGAGCACGATGGGGGAGCGCTGCGGGTCTGGGCCTGGCGAGGCCCCAACGGCGCGTTGTACGACAACAATGCCGGTACGGCGGCGGTCCTCGATGTCAGGACGGCCCGTATCCCCACCGCCCTGGAAGCCGGCGACGATATGCGGGACACTGCCCGGAAGCTCCGCCTCGGCGAAACGGTGAAGTTCACCTTCCGGCTGGTCGACGCCGACGGCGACCCGGTCCCGAAGCCGGGAGTCATGTTCAGCCTCGGTGTGGAACGGACAGTGAACGCGCACAGCTTCGGTTACGACACCGTCACCAAGGAGACCGGCCCCGACGGCTCCTTCGAGATCATGTTCCGCCACGCGGATCAGGATTCCGAGAAGTTAGGTGACATAGCCCAACTTGACCTCGATGTCCTGGAAAGCGGCATGCTGGAGGTGAAGGACCTGACCACCGTCGGGATGCTGACCAATGACGGCACCAACAATGACCGGCTGCTCGACTGGTCTGACGAAAAGGGAGTGATCACCTCCCTGACGTTGACCGTGCCCGAAACATACCTGGTGGCCTCCTCGGATGGCTTCGGCGCGAGGAACACGGCCCGGGCGAGCCTCACCGATCAGTACGGGTCGGGTGTGGGCGGTCGCGAGACCATCAGGTTCGAGTCCACCGACCCCTCCGTAATGCCCAACGGCACCAACCGCACCACCAACGTGGGAGGCGTAGCCACCCTCGAGTACCGGCGCGACTCCGATTCCGGCGCCACCGAGTGGATCACCGCCCAACACAATGCCCACACGGTCACAGCCCGCCAATACTGGGCCGCCCGGATCCCCGCCGGCACCACCGGCTCAGGAGAGGTGGCAGTGATCGACCCCGCCGACAACCGCGCCGTAATAGTGGCCGGCAATGACGTCTGGCTAGTGGACTACACCCCCGCCGACCACCTACAGATCGGCACCCAGCGCGTCCGCATCCTCACCTTCAAAGAGTCCCTAACCGTAGGCACCCAACTCACCTTCCAGACCCCCCACCCGGCGAGGCCCCCAACACCTACACCCTCACCAACCCCTAACCCCTCAGGCCGCGCCCAGCAAGCGCGGCCTGAGGGTCAGGTCACCACGCATGCCCTGATCCTCAGGATCACCGCTGCTGCCGGTCGCGTGGGGACAATTGCTACGATTGGCGCGTGCGCCACAGTAGTCTTAATGATGTGGAAGGGCTGCGGGTCCGAGCATTGATGGGCACGGAAGGACTGCCGGACTTCGATGTGCCGCCTGTGGTTGAGACGGTGCTGGCGGTTCGAATTCGCGATGTCATGGGTTTTGACGCGCCTCGCCTAGTCAAGTTCTGGGATGATCGCCTCTCGGCCGATCTGCCGACGATCGAGGAGAGACCACCTTACGACGCTCCGATTGAGCAGTTCGGCCAGGGTAGTGGGACTCCCCGGATGGCCCTGCAGGTCGGCACTGCGATACCCTCGCCTCGATTCTTCTGCTCCAGCGGCAGCGATCTCGTCCAACTTCAACAGGACTGGTTTGCGTACAACTGGCGCAAGACGCCGGATAATCCCGACTACACGCGATACGAGAAGGGACGAGCCAAGTTCAAACGCTGGCTGATGGACCTCGGTTCCTACGTCCAAGAGACGCTCGGGGAGACGCTGATACCGACTCAGTGCGAGGTGACGTATATCAATCACGTAGAGCTCACTGAGGAAGACCTCGCATATGGGCCACTCGGCGCCGTCCTTCGCGATGTCCAACCACGCTCTGGCGTCTTTCTCCCTTCGCCGGAGACATCAAGGCACGCGTCGGCCTACGTGATCCCCGGTGACGAAGGTTCCCCGGTGGGCCGCCTCCATGTGGCCGTCGATCGAGCGTGGGCGGGTGACGAGAGACGGCCAATCGTCCTGTTGAGCTTGACCGCGCGGGGCGCGCCGCAGGCCGGCGACATCCCTTCGGCCCTCGAGTTTCTCGACCTAGGTCGCCAGTGGGTCGTCAAGGGATTCACCGACCTGACAACAGACACATTTCACCGGCGCTGGGGATTGTCCCCGAACAGGAGGCACCATGACTTTGGCTGAGCCCGCCGTTTTCGGCGTGGCATCATCGGCGTCGTCCCTAGATGAGTCGGCGCTGTCCTTACAGAGGATGTATTTCGCCATTCCTGACTCTCGCGCTCCGCGGCCCTCGTGGCTCCACCGGGTCGATATCGAGATCAAGGAACTGCTGCTGCTACCCGAAGGATGGGATGGGGTCGCGGCCTATCTGGTATCCGCCGAAGCGGTCAGCGGGGCACGCAGGTTGGCTGCCACGATCAGCGAGGCTCTACCGCGTCTTCGGCGACCGACGGTGACGCCGTCGATTGATGGCCGTGTCGTTCTTGAGTGGCATTCGCCAGGCTGTCACATCGACTTCACAGTGGGACGGGAGTCGATCGTAGTCTTCTACGAGGATGGCGAGCAGGTGTTGGACTGGGAGGGACCGCTCCCCGATTCTCCGATCAACCCACTCTTCTTTCTCGCTTCTCACAACTGGTAGACGGCACGAGGATTCATGCTGGGCAGTTGCCCCTACGACGACGACCCTATTGGAATCCCGCCGGGCGCACGTCTGATCCGCCGGGTCAATCCGAGGTTCTGCGACTGGAACGCCCTTGACGATGCAGGAAATCCCCGGGTGACCCGGCAGGCGGTGCAGTTCTATACAAAGAAGATGGCTGCCAAGTTCGGTTGTCCGGGGCCTGCGTTGTCGGTGATCGTCGAATCACTCGCCGACCCGACCAAGGTATTGGCCGAACGCTACGCGGGTGACGGGCTCGCACGTGTGACCGCCGACGTGATTCGCGGCGCCGACGGCAAGCGCGGAATCCAGCTTTGGCCGATGCCGGAGGAGCCGGCCCATGCTGTTGTGTTCCGCGTTGACGGGGGCAGAGACCTCCCTGCCGGTGTCAAGAAGCGGTTGGCCGAACACCTGAGCGAAAACTGGATCGTGCCGCCCAGGAGGTGACGTCTAAGGCGGCGCCGGTCAGGGGCGACGCTTTCACCATCGCGACTGGCCTACGAAATCAGGAGGCGGCCAAGCCGAGTCCCGCTCCTTCATGAAAGGAACAGCTCCTCCGAGGCAACTATGTCGGGTCCCAGTGAATTGCTCTTGTATGGCCCGTAGTCGACCCCGCCAACAACCGCGCCGTAATAGTGTCTGAGGTTGACCCGCTTTGGTGGACACTTGAAGACTTGGGACCATGGTCCCGGGAAGGAGTGTTCAGATGCCGAAGACGAGAGCGCCGTATCCGGCGGAGTTCCGGGAGGAGTTGGTTCGCCTGGTGCGGGCTGGTCGGACGCCTGGTTCGCTGAGCCGGGAGTTCGAGCCGTCGGATCAGTCGATCCGTAACTGGGTGCGCCAAGCCGACATCGACGAGGGCCAACGCGAGGGTCTAACAACTAGCGAGCGCGACGAGCTGCGCGGGTTGCGTCGGGAGAACCGGATCCTTCGCGAGGAGAAAGAGCATTCTGGC
>LXNI01002579.1_pt1 | contig 12204 bp, 8 predicted proteins | sample 809091 | NCBI WGS metagenome assembly LXNI01 (sample SAMN04870527, study PRJNA318959) | sponge metagenome | biome: 01000161; feature: marine sponge reef; material: water | host: Sarcotragus foetidus | place: Greece: Milos, Mediterranean Sea | collected 2013-05-29 | depth 5-7 m | reverse complement strand
TCGTGAAACCGCTGCCAACAAGCCCCCGGACACTAGCTGAAACCACGCACACGATGCGCCACAATTGCCGTTGTTCACCACTTTTCCCCGACAACCCGCTTGACAACAAACACGGAGGCTGGGCAGTTACACTCATTGAAAACAAAGCACTTACCGAACGACGCTACAGAAACAGGTACGGCTGTTTCCTTAGGTCATTTGTTTTCAACGACTTCTAACGCGACACTAGTGTTGAAGGGAACCTTGGGCTAGGCTTCGCGCTCTAGGGCTCCCAGCGACACGATGCCCGCCGCCAAGATGCCAAGCATCAACAGGTTGGCAGCAACGCGGTTGGTCGCCATATAGGCGATCGGCCCGCCGGGTTCGGACAGTTGTCGGTCGTTCTGGCTCATTGCGCCGAGCCGGCCCCTGTCTGTACCACCATGCCTTCCGTCACGAACTGAATTCCGCCGGTGATCACCAACTGCCCATCTCGAAGATCACCGATCACAAGTGCTTCGTCGTTTGAACGCTGTAGCACGCGCACGGGCACGATGCTCACCTTCTCGTCGCTTACCACCCAAGCCTCGTCGCCGGTCCGCAATGCTGCCCGAGGCAGGCGGAAATAGCTCTGCGGCGCCAATCCCCGAATCTCCACATCGACAAACCTCCCGACCAAGAGCGGCGGGCCGCCGCGAGGCTGCCGGGTTCCGTCCACAAGCGCACCCGGCTTGAACGGGCTGGGCACACGCACGATGGCGTCAATCGTCCGAGTCTGCTTGTCTACCGATGCCTCTGCCCGGTCCACATAGCCATTCCAAGCGTAGCGCGCGTCTCCGTACGCGGCAATCACGCGGGCTGGCACCCGCCGTTCGGCGTCTCCCGCCCGTAGCTCCCACAATCCCGGGATCAGGGCCGCGTTCGAGTCGGACAAAGGCACAGCCACGTCGAGGGCATCAGCGGAGTAGAGCCTTCCAAAGACCTGGCCGGCACTGATGAACTGGCCCGCTTCCACGGACTCGGAAAGCACATACCCATCAAACGGTGCCAGCACCTCGGTGCGGGAAAGCGCCAGCTGGGCCTCTTCAATCCGGACTTCGGCGAGCCGCAACCCGGCTTGAGCCGCCTTCAGTTGTGGTTCCTTCAGGGCCAGTGGGCCCAACTGGCCAGCTGCCGATCCCGACGCGCGTTGCAACTGGGAGAACTGTTCGAATTCGGTCCGGGCGATTTCCGCTACTTCCTGGGTTTCTAGCAGCACTGCCTGGCGGGCTTCCAAGTCGGCCTCCGCCTCGCGCAGCCGGAACACGTAGTCCGCATCATCAATGCGCAAGATCGCTTCGCCCGCCTTGATCTGCCCACCGCTCTGAAACGCGGGATTTAGCCAAGCAACGCTGCCGCTCACCAGCGGAGCTATGTCGATTTCAGCGCTTGGCCGTACCGTTCCGGCACCGTAAACGGGGATCGCGCCCGAGGCGGCCACGGCCCGTCCGGTCTGGACAAACGGGACTTGCGGAGGCGGCTCGCGACGCTCCGGTTCGGGCGCCAAGGAAACCAAGTAGGACGCCAGCCATATCGATCCGGCGACGATGGCGACCGCGACCAAGTATCCAAGTAGCCTGCGCATGCCGATCTACCGAAGGCGGTCGAGTGCAATTCGCCGGCTCGCTCCGCGCATGGAAAGCGCCCCTACGGCAGTGGGCTCGGCGAACGCACGCGACCCTGCAGACTGACCGCTCCGTTGGAGACTCACGAAGCCCCAGTCACGTTCCGCAGCAGGGAATGCGAAAAACTTGGACACGAGCCGTCCAAGCCGCACGCCTAGCGGAGGAACAATCCATTTGCGGCCCTCAGTGCTCAAGTTGAACCCAAGTCTGAGACCTGAAACCACCACGAATCCGCACGCAGTGTACCACCGCGGCTCAAACCTGCCGAACTTGAGGGTTGTTCAACAACCGCGCCGTTCAGCGCTGCGCGCCCAAGGGCTCGGACTCCAAGCCACGAGCGGACGCATTCCTGCAATTTGGGAGCTGGGTGGAAGGGGTCATTTCCGAAGCGCTCACGGCGGGGAACTCATCAACGCGCTTGACATTCGCGGCGCACTCCCCCTAGAATTAATCAAACGTTTGATTGAATCCATGCCGAGCGCTAGAGAGACGAAGGAGTTGATCCTCGATACCGCCGAGAAACTCTTCAGCGAGAAGGGTGTGGACGGCGTCTCCCTGCGCTCGCTGACGGCGGCCGCCGGCGTGAACATCGCCGCGGCGCACTATCACTTCGGCTCCAAGGAAGAGGTCACCAAGGCGGTGTTCGCCCGGCGCATCCGGCCGGTCAATCTGGAGCGCATCCGGCTGCTGGATCGCTGCGAAGCGGGCGGGCAGCCATCCGTGGAAGAGCTGCTCACCGCCCTGTTCGGGCCCGCCCTGCGGCTGGCGCGCGAACCCGAGCGCGGCAACGACTTCATGCGCCTCTGCGCGCGGTTCTACTCCGAGCCGGCGGAATATCTCGAGTCGACCTTCCGCGAAGAATTCTCAGAGGTCCTGTCGCGGTTTCACGAGGCGTTCCAGCGGGCCTTGCCGGAACTCCCGGGGGATGAGGTGGGCCGCCGGATGCACTTCGCGATCGGCGTGCTGGTGCATACCCTCCTCAATCCGGCGAGAACCTGCACGTGGAAGCTTGGGGCCATCGAGGATGACAACGACAATGCCACGCTGGAGGCGATGGTGGGGTTCGTGGCAGCCGGCATGCGAAGCGCACAGGCCGGGAGCTTCCGCCCGGAAGCGATGGACTCGTTTCGCGTTCACACGGAGGTCAGCCAATGATCCGCCCGCTGCTTTGGATCGCAGCCGCCGCAGCGGCCCTGGCTGCGTGCTCCAAGCCCGTGCCGATCCCGGTGCATGACCTGCAGGTGCCGGTTCCGCAGCAATGGCGCGCCGCCGAGACAACCGCCACGGCAGGCTCCGCGCACTGGTGGGAGTACTTCGGCGACCCGGGCTTGAACGCAGCCATCGAGCAGGCCCTCGAATGCAGCGACGACCTGCGAGCGGCGGCCGCGCGGATTCGGGCGGCGACCCAAGAGCGGGTCGTCGCGGGAGCGGCCGAGCGGCCCGACCTCAGCCTCGGCATCAACCGCTTGAGGCAGCGCCAGAATTTCGTCGGCCTGCCCTTTCCCGGCCTAGCTGATCGCGTGCTGAGCAACACCTTCAGCAACGCCGGACTGTCTTTCAACATCGCTTGGGAGGCCGACATTTGGAACCGCATCGGAGCCGACAAGCTGGCGGCCGAGGCGAACATACGCATGCGCGAGGCGGAACTGGCCGGCGCTCGCCTGTCCCTGAGCGCGCAGGTGGCGAAGGCCTGGTTCGCCGCGGTCGAGGCCCAGCGCCAGATCGCCCTTGCCGAACAGGTGCTGGCCAATTTCGAGACGATCGCCGCGTGGCGCCGGGCTCGCTTCAGGGCCGGCAGCGGCTCGCCCATGGAAGTGCGGCTCGCCGAAGCCGATGTCGCCCGCGCCCAGACAACGCTGAGCCAGCGCCGCCAAGCACGCGACGCCTTCGTGCGCCAGACCGAAACGCTGACTTGCCAATACCCGGCCGGCGAGCGTTCGCTCGCTGCCGACCTGGCAGCCTTGCCGGAACAAGTGCCCGCCGGCCTGCCATCGGAACTGGTCAGCCGGCGCCCGGACCTGATCGCCGCCGAACAGGACCTGCTGGCGGCCGACGCCCGGATCGTGCAGGCCCGGGCGACCCTGCGCCCCAGCTTCGTGCTGACTTCGGCCCTTGGCACCTCGAGCAATACCTTGGCCGACTTGGTCAACCCCAACCTGCAAGTCTGGAACTACGCCCTCGGGCTGACCCAGCCGATCTTCAACCGCGGCCGGCTCAAGGCGAACGTGCGAGCCACCCAAGAGCGGGCAGCCGAGCAAGAATCACTCTACAAGGCGCGCATCTGGACCGCCTACAAGGAGATCGAGACCGCCCTGGCCGCGGAACAGGCATTGCGCGACCAAGCAACGTCGCTGCGCGTCTCGCAGTCCAAGACCGGCATGGCGATCAAGCTCGCCGAGCAGCGCTACCGCGCGGCTTCGGGGGATATCTTCTCGGTCCTCAATCTGCGCCGCGCGGCCTTGGAGAACGAAAGCGTGATGCTCGGCCTGCGGCGAACACAAATCGACAACCGCGTGGACCTCCACATGGCCCTGGGCGGCGGCTTTGAAGCCAGCCCCGCCAACACCGGCCCGACGACCGCGCAACAAACACCCTAAACACCCTAAGGGACAACCCGATGATCAACCCGCGAACAATCCTGATGGGCGTCCTGCCCATCGTCATCCTCGCGCTGGGAGGGCTGGTCGCCAAAGCCCTGCTCGATTCGTACGAGGAGCCCACGCCCGAGCCAGTGGTCGTGGAGCCGCCGCTGGTGCATGTGATGCCGGCCAAGCCAGAATCGATGACGTTGATCGTGGCCACCGAGGGAACGGTCTCGCCGCGGTCTGAAGCCCAGCTGATTCCCGAGGTCTCCGGCAAAGTCGTCGAGATATCTGCGGCCCTCGTGCCGGGGGGATTCTTTGCCAAGGATCAGGTGCTGTTGCGGGTAGACCCGCGCGAGTACGAACTGGCGATCACGCAGGCCCGCGCCGCGGTCGAGCAAAACAAGCTGCGGCTGGCAGTGGAGCGGCAGGAGGCCGAAATCGCCAGGCGGGAGTGGGAGCAGGTCGGCGAGGGCGAACCGTCCCGGCTATTGTTCCGCGAGCCCCAAATCGCCGAAGTCAAGGCGAGCCTGGCCGCCGCCGAGGCGGTCTTGGAGCAAGCCCAAGACAACCTCGAGCGCACCGCCCTGCGGGCGCCGTTCGACGGGCGGGTGCGCTCTAGGCAGGTCGATCTCGGCCAATTCGTCCAGCGCGGCATGAACCTGGGCCTGGTCTACCCGGTTGACGTGGCCGAAGTGCGGCTGCCGATCCCGAACGCGGAGCTGCAGTATTGCAACCTTCCGCTGGGCTTCCGGGACGCGGACTCAGCCGCGGCTGGCCCGAGGGTGCGGCTAACTGCCCGCTTCGGCGGCCAGGACTACGCGTGGGACGGCCGCATCGTGCGCACCGAGGGCGAGATCGACGCGCGCACCCGCATGATCAATGCCATCGCGCAAGTCCGGGATCCCTACGGACAGCAGCGGGGCGCCGGGCGCCCGCCCCTGGCAGTGGGCATGTTCGTGCGCGCGGAGATCCAAGGCAATCGCGTCCGGGACATGGTGCGGCTGCCTCGCTCGGTGCTGCGCGGCGAGGGCACGGTGTACGTGGTTGAACGCGGCGGAACGTTGCGCTTCCGCACGATCGAGGTCTTTCGCAGGGAACGCGATTCGGTATTGATCCGCAGCGGGATCGAATCCGACGAACTGGTCTGCATCTCCCCTTTAGAGGCCGCCGTGGACGGCATGGCGGTTCGCATCTCTGCTGAAAGCCCGGAAAGCAGCTCATGAGGGGCATCATCTACTGGTTCGCCCGCAACGGCGTCGTAGCGAACCTGCTATTGGTGGTCATCGCGGCAGCGGGCCTGCTCACGGTTGGAAACCTCAAGCAGGAGGTTTTTCCCGAAATCTCGCTAGATACCATCTCGGTGGCCGTCGATTATCGGGGCGCCGCTCCGGAGGAAGTGGAGGAAGCGATCTGCGTTCGCGTGGAAGAGGCGGTACAGGATATCGAGGGGATCAAGAAGGTCACCTCGCGGGCAACGGAAGGACGCGGATCCATCACGATCGAACTGCACATCGGCTACGACGTGCGCGAGATCTTAGCCGACGTCAAGACCAAGGTCGACGCCATCGACACGTTTCCTGAAGACGTAGAAAAGCCGGTCATCAGCGAGATCACGTCAACCCTCCAGGTCGTCAACGTGGCCATCGCGGGCGACGCCAGCCTGGCCATGCTGAAACGCCTCGGCGAGCGGGCTCGGGACGATCTCATCGCGCTCCCCGAAATCTCGCAGGCCGAGCTTCTCAACGCGCCGCCCTACGAGATCTCGATCGAGGTGTCCGAAGAGGCATTGCGACGCTGGGGGCTGACCTTCGACGACATCGCCAACGCGGTGCGGCGGCACTCGGTCGACCTCCCCGGCGGATCGGTCAAGACCGAGCTCGGCGAGGTCTTGCTGCGCACGGAGGGCCAAGCCTATTCCGGCGCCGAGTACGAACGATTGCCTCTGTTGACGCGCCCGGACGGCACCAACATCGTGCTGAGCGATGTCGCCACCGTAATCGACGGTTTCGAGGACGTGGCCATCGCGGGAATGCTCGATGGTCGGCCGAAGGTGGAGGTGCAAGTCTATCGGATCGGCGACCAAAGCGCGATTACCGTGGCTAAAGCTGTCAACGACTACGTAGCGCGAGCAGCTCCGACCATGCCCGAGGGCATCACGATGGATACGTGGCAGGACGGCTCGGTGCTGCTGGAGAGCCGCATCAACCTGTTGGTCAAGAACGGCATTTCCGGGCTGGCGCTGGTGTTCGTCGTCCTAGCCCTGTTCCTCCGCCTGCGATTGGCGTTCTGGGTCACGCTGGGCATCCCAATTTCATTCCTCGGCGCGATCGCCGTCATGGGGGTCATGGACCAATCGATCAACATGCTTTCGCTGTTCTCGTTCATCTTGGTGCTGGGCATCGTGGTGGATGACGCCATCGTGGTGGGCGAGAACATCCACACGACGCAGGTTCGCACGGGCAAGCGGACCAGCGCCGCCGTGCGCGGCACGCTGCAGGTCCTGGTGCCCGTCACGTTCGGGGTGCTGACCACCATGGCTGCGTTCGCTCCGATGCTGTTCGTGCCCGGCGTGATGGGCAAGGTGATGGTGCAGTTCCCGCTGATTATCCTGCCGACCCTGTTCTTCTCGCTGGTGGAGTCCAATCTCATCCTGCCGCGGCACCTCTCGCACTACAAGGCCCCCCCGCCGGATGGGTCCAAGAACGTGTTCCAGCGCGCTGGCGATGCCTTTTTCGGGGTCTTTTCCGGAGCCATGGACTGGTTCATTCGGACGATCTACCGGCCCGTGATCCGCAAGGCGGTGCAGTGGCGCTATGCAACTGTCTCGATCGGAATCTTCAGTGTGTTACTGACACTGGGCATGATCGGCGCCGGACAGGTTCGACTGGTGCTTTTCCCCGTTGTCGACTCGGACAACGTGGTGGCCTTTCTGACCATGCCGCAAGACGCCCCGGCCGAGGTCACGGCCGCGGCCTTGGATCGCGTCATGGATAGCGCCAACATTGCTCGAAGGGAGTTAGCCGCCGACCTCGGCCAAGACCAAGTCAGGCACATCGTCAGCTCGGTGGGCGAGCAGCCTTTCCGCAGGATGCAGGGCGGTCCGATGGGCGGTGCCGGGAACTTTCAAGGCGAACACTTGGGCGAGATCAACCTAGAGTTGGTGCAGTCGGAGGATCGGCTGGTGTCTGCCGAGGAGGTGGCAAACCGCTGGCGCAGCAAGCTCGGGCAGATCCCTGGCGCCGTCGAGCTGACCATCACCCACGACCTTTTTCGCGGTGGGAAGGCTATTGATCTGCAGTACAGCTACCCCGACACCGACCGCCTGGTGGAAATCGTCGAATTGACGCGAACCCAGCTGGCGGGCTATCCGGGCGTCTTCGGCGTCACCGATACCCACCGCGGCGGCAAGCCTGAGATCAAGCTGGCCCTGACCAAAGAGGGAGAGGGCCTGGGATTCACCCTGCAGAGCTTGGGCAGGCAAGTGCGCCAGGCGTTTCTGGGGGAGGAGTCGCAGAGAATCCAGCGCGGCAGGGACGATGTCCGCGTGATGGTGCGCTACCCGACCCAGGACCGCCGCTCGCTAGCGAGCCTGGAGAGCATGCGCGTGCGCACGCCGACCGGGGACGAAGTGCCCTTCTCGACGGTGGCCAGCGCGACGATGGGGCGCGGGGCAGCCGCGATCACACGCGTCGACCGCCGCCGCGCCATCAATGTCCAAGCTGACATCGACGAGACCGTTACCACCAGCGACATCGTAGTTGAGGCCATGGAGGCCAACTTCCTGCCCGCCCTGGTGGAGCGCTATCCGGGCCTGATCTATTCCTTCGAAGGCGAAGAAGTCCAGCTCGCAGAATCCATGGACGGGCTGTTCCTGGGCTTTGGGGCCGCGCTATTCGTCATGTATGCAATGCTGGCGATTCCGCTCAAGAGCTACATTCGCCCGTTCATCATCCTCAGCTCGGTCCCCTTTGGCATGGTCGGCGCTATCTGGGGGCACTGGTTGCTGGGGCTGCCTGTCAGCTTCCTGTCGATGTGCGGCATGGTGGCGCTGGCGGGAGTGGTCGTCAACGACGGGCTAGTGCTGGCATCGTTCATCAAGTCGTACGCTCGCAAATCTGGAACGCTTGCCCGCGCAGTGCAACTGGCGGGCGAGGCACGCTTCCGCCCGATCATCCTGACCTCGCTGACGACCGCGGCCGGCGTCACGCCGCTGATGCTCGAATCGAGCTTGCAGGCGCAGTTCCTGATTCCGATGGCGGTCGCCCTGGCCGCCGGCGTGCTCTTCGCAACGGCAGTGACGCTAGTGCTGATGCCTTCGCTGTACATGATCGTGGAGGACATCCGCCACGGATTCCGCTGGCTCTTGCGCGGGGAGAGCGTTCCGACGGCACCGGCCGGTGTCGCGGCGAGCGGCGACTAGCGGGACAAGCCCACGCGGGCCAGCCTGCGAGCTGCGCCGACAAGGGCAATTCCGGGCGCTCGCCGCCGACTACAGGCAGATCGCGAACGAGCTGGGCAGGCGCTCGAAGCGCTGAGGCCGCGCCCGTCGCGCAAGGGCTGGGAACCGCCACGGCGGGACCGGGGCGACGAGCTGATCCGCACGTTCCCGTCTCGAGGGGGCGGGCAGAGCCGAGGCGGCCCGTCGCGCTGAGTCTGCTACTAACCCCCGCCCTTATCGGGCGGGTATGCCTACGGCTGGATTAGCCGACGCGCTCACCGTCGACAGCTGCCATCCCGAGCGTGGAGAGTGCGGTGAATGCCTCATGAAGGGGGAGATGCCTCATGACCGAGGCTCCGGGGCACGCAGCCCGAAGGTGCTCCCACTGATGCTAGAAGCGGTAGCCGATGCCCATCTCCACCGCGCCCGCGAGCGACGAGAGCGACGAGTCAATTCGGGGATCGCTCATGAGACAGGAATACCCCAGCCGGAAAACGACGCGAGGTGTTAGGTCTACCGAGACGCCAAAGTTACCGATCAACATGGCTCGCCGTTCCCAGTGGTCGTGGGCATCGAAGGTCTCGTCCCGGACGAGGACGGGGAAATCGTCGTCCTCGTTCTTGTACAGGGGCTCGCCATTCTCGTCGTACACGGTACGGATGTGCCGGGCCCGGCCCCGGCTGCGCTCCCATTCGTACCCAAAGCCGGCCCCGACCCAGAACGACAGGCGATCTTGCCGCCAGATCCTCACGACCGCCGGTCGGAGTGTGACGGCTCGGGCGAAGCTCTCGTCCTCGTTCATCAGATGCGGGTTTCGCCGATAGAACACGTGGAACTGAGTATCCGGACCGTTCAGGAATTGCGAATACACGTCCACTTGCGTGATGCTTGCGCCGACATCGACGAGAGCCGCCCACTTCGAGCCGAGGGGCAGCAGCACCCCTGCGCCGGCCTGTGGCGTGAATGGTGCCCATGAAATGCTGGTGCTGTAGAACCCCGAGAGGCCGTAGATCTCGACCCTAGGTTCTCGCTGCTGCGCAACTGAGGGTGACGTCGCAACCGGCAGCAGCAGCCCCACGAGGGCAAGGGGGAGACGGAGCACGGGGTGGAGACGGAGCACGGGGTTAGTGTAAGGCAGGCTCCGCCCGACCGGTGCCAAGGACTGGAACGAACTCCTGCAGCGGGCGGTCACTGATTCCTAGCTGCGCTCCCCACCCCTTGCCCGCCAGCAGCCCTGCGCTGCTACTTGAAAACTCCCCGGACCACCTCTACTGCTGCTAGCTCCCCCTCGCAACGCAGCCTTGTGCCACTGCTGCAAACCTCGCCGTCCATCCCTCGCCGACCTCCGACCAGACTCGCTTGCATTCCTTCCCGCTGCTGCGGATTGTCTCGCTCCGGTCCGTCACACATCACAAATAATCCGGGAAATTCTGCCCTCCCGCCGCCGGAATGATCTGAGAATCTGCTATCGGAGGACTCCGGAATTCAACAGGTGCCATAGATCCTTCGGCCGCGATTGGATCGCCCGGCCCACGGCCCACTCGCCTCTTGAGTGGCGTCGTCGGGACAGCCGTGCGCGACCACAACGAGCTCGTTTGCGCCGGAATCATCCGGAGATCGCTCCTGCTCAACCGTGCAGGCGCAAGATTCCCTTCAGAAGCCGCTTCAGGTCGGGAGTGAGCCTGCTGCGCTGATACGCATCGGCGGCCTTGCGGACAGCTTCAGCCTGGGTCGGGTAGGGATGAATCGTGCCCGCGATCGCCTTCAGGCCCAACCCGGCTGACATCGCAAGCGTCACTTCCGAGAGCATGTCCCCGGCGTGCCGGCCCACGATCGTTGCTCCCAGGATCGAATCGGTGCCCCGCTTGCAATGGATCTTGACGAATCCCTCCGCCTCGCCGTCCAGCACCGCTCGGTCGACGCTTGCCATATCTGTCTTGTACGTGTCGATCCGTATGCCCTCCTGCTCGGCCTCTGTCTCGTTCAGTCCTACGTGTGCCAGTTCCGGGTCCGAGTAGGTACACCAAGGAACCTTCAGCGCGCTGGCCTTGGACCGTCCGAAGAAGAGTGCGTTGCCAATCACGATTCGGGCCATGGCGTCCGCCATGTGGGTGAACCTATACAGCGAGCAGGCGTCGCCGGCGGCGTAGACATGCCTGTTTGAGGTACGCAGGCGGTCGTTAACGACCACCCCTGTCCGGCTGTCGTACTCGACGCCCGCCTCTTCGAGTCCAAGATTGTCGACATTGGGTATGCGGCCCGCCGCGACCAAGACGCGGTCCGCAACGATGTCGTGAACTCCGCTCGCTCTCTCCTGCTTCGCCCGAATCACCGTATCGCTGCCTGCCTCGGTTAGGGCGACAGCCTGGGTCCGGAAGCGGATCGTCACCCCGTCCCGCCGCAGCGACTGCTCCACAATGGCCGCAGCGTCGCGGTCTTCCCTCGCCAGTATGCCGCCGAAGCGCTCTAGCAATGTGACTTCGGATCCGAACCGAGCGAACGATTGCGCTAGCTCGACTCCGATGGGACCCGCTCCGATCACGGCTAGCCGCCGAGGCAACTCTTCGAGCGTGAAGACTGTCTCGTTGGTCAGCGGCTTCGCTTCCTCGAGTCCCGGAATCGGCGGCACCGCAGCCCTGGTGCCAGTTGCAATGCACGCCTTGGAAAACTCCAGTTCCGTTTCGCCGACCCTCACGGCGCGCCTGCCCGTGAACGAAGCCTCGCCCAGGAAGACGTCGACTCCCAAGCTGCTGAATCGCTTGGCCGAGTCGTGGGCGCTGATGCCCGCACGCAAGCGTCGCATGCGCTCCATCAACTTGCTGAAATCTACCGCCACTTCGCCATCGGCGAGGCGAACGCCGAATTGCCCAGCGTCACGCACGGCCGCCGCCGCGTGCGCCGCCCGGATCAGCGCCTTGGAGGGAACGCAGCCCGAGTTCAGGCAGTCCCCTCCCATGAGGTTGCGTTCGATCAGAGCGACGCGCGCTCCGAGGCCTGCGGCGCCGATGGCCGTCACCAGCCCCGCGGTGCCGGCCCCGATCACCACCATGTGGTAGCGTCCGCGCGGTTCGGGGTTCTTCCAGTCCGGCGGATGCACGTTGGCGACTAACTGTCGGTTGTACGCGTCCAAGGGCTGGGCTTCAGTGATGGATTCGATGGGTTTGGGCATCTGCTCTCAGGTTAAGGTCGGCGCGGGCTCTGGCGGGCGCTCCACGGCCTGGGGGGCCCGCGCGGGCCCAATCGAAAAGCAGCCGGCGCGTTTGCCAGCCCCGACCCTCCGCCAAGCCGTGGGCCGATTTCACCGAATAGCGCAGCGCCGACTCACAAAGCCGCTCAATATCCTCGGAACGCCCGAGCCTAGAACTCGTACCGCAGTCCGAACTGCAGGACTCTGGGTGGAATCAGCAGGCTGGAGTAGTTCCCGAAGCTTCCCGTGAATGTATACGAGAGCGTCTCCCAAGCGTCCGCGTTGAACCGCACGCTGTTCGTCAGATTGAACGCCTCGGCCCGGAATTGCAGGCTGTGCCCCTCGAAGGGC
>LXNI01002578.1_pt1 | contig 12204 bp, 14 predicted proteins | sample 809091 | NCBI WGS metagenome assembly LXNI01 (sample SAMN04870527, study PRJNA318959) | sponge metagenome | biome: 01000161; feature: marine sponge reef; material: water | host: Sarcotragus foetidus | place: Greece: Milos, Mediterranean Sea | collected 2013-05-29 | depth 5-7 m | reverse complement strand
GGCGTAGAGCAGCATCGAGCCGTGTCCGGCGCTGAGCACGAAACGGTCGCGGTTGGGCCAGTGCGGATTGCGCGGGTTGTGGCGCATAACGTTGGTCCACAGCGCCCAGGCCATCGGCGCGGCGCCCATGGGCAGACCGGGATGGCCGCTGTTGGCCCGTTGCACTGCGTCCATCGCCAGGGTGCGGATGGTGTTGATCGCCAGGGTTTGCAGGTCGTCGCTCAAGGGAGGCCCTCCCGCTGCGTCATTGGTTAACGGCGTCCATGATAGCGCAGAATACCGCCCCCGGTTGAGGGTTGGCCTGCGTCAGGGCATACTCCCTGCACAATCTGCATCGGGGAGAGGGACGGGAAGATGGGCGACATTTCCGCCGAAAAACTGCTGACCACCACGCGCAGCGTGCGCAAGCGCCTGGACCTCACGCGCGCGGTGCCGCCGGAAGTCATCGAGGAGTGCCTGCAAATTGCCATTCAGGCGCCTTCGGGCAGCAACCTGCAAAAGTGGCATTTCATGGTCGTCACTGACGCGGACAAACGGGCGCAGATCGGCGCCTGGTACAAGGAGTCTTTTCTGCAATATGCCGACACGGGCGACGGCGACATTCAGCAGCGCCGGCGTCACATTCGCCTGCTCGACAGCGCCCTGCACCTGGCGGAGCACATGCATGAGGTGCCGGCGCTGGTGATCCCCTGCTACGAGGGGCGCGTCGAGGACGCCGGGCAAATGGCGCAGGCGGCGCACTACGGTTCGATTTTGCCGGCGGTGTGGTCCTTCATGATGGCGTTGCGGGCGCGCGGCCTCGGTTCGGCGTGGACGACGCTGCATTTGCGTTACGCTGACGAGGTCGCGGCACTGCTGGGCATTCCCGCGGACGTGACGCAGGCGGCGCTGTTGCCGGTGGCGTATTACACCGGCAGCGACTTCCTGCCGGCCCGCCGACGCCCGGCGCGTGAGTTCACTTACTGGAACGGCTGGTCCGACACCCGTTAAATCCGGGCGCGCGCGTGGCGGTCGCTACTCTGAATCCAGCCAGTCGATGGCGGTCAGGGCGGCGGCGCAACCGTCGCCGGCGGCGGTGATCGCCTGGCGGAAGATCTGGTCGTGGATCTCACCGGCGGCGAAGACGCCCTCGATGTTGCTGCGGTAGCGCTGGTCGATGAGCACGTAGCCGGCGTCGTCGGTGGCCAGTTGACCCTCAAAGACATCGCTGTTGGGGTCGTAGCCGATGAAGATGAAGACGCCGTCGACCGGGCGCTCCTGCTGCTCGCCGCTCTTGACGTTGCGGGTCACGATTTCATTGACCGAGCCGCTGCCGTTGGCGCGGATTTCATCGACGACCGAATCCCAGGTGAAGTGAATCTTATCGTGGGCCAGGGCGCGCGTCTGCAGGGCGACGCTGGCGCGCAACTCGTCGCGGCGATGAATGATGTCAACGCGGGTGGCGAAGCGCGCCAGGAAGAGCGCTTCCTGCAGCGCCGAGTCGCCGCCGCCGACCACTACGACGTCCTTGCCGCGGAAGAAGAAACCGTCGCAGGTGGCGCAGTAGCTGACGCCGTGGCCCACGTACTCCGCCTCGCCGGGGATGCCGAGGGCGCGCGGATTGGCGCCGATAGTGACGATGACGGCATCCGCCTCGTGGGTCTCGCCGCCCTGGGTCTCGATGCGGAAGGGCGGTCCTTCCGCCAACTGCGCCCGCGCGACCGAGTCGTAGACGTATTTGGTGCCGAAGCGCTCGGCCTGGGCGCGCATGGCTTCCACCAGTTCGGGGCCGGTCGTGCCATCCGGGAAACCCGGGTAATTCTCGACCTCGTGCGTGGTGGCGATCTGCCCGCCCAGCAGGGGGCCGGTGATGACGGTCGTCGGCAACTGGGCGCGCGCTGTGTAAAGGGCGGCGGTTAGCCCGGCCGGTCCGGAACCGATCACGACGACGCGTTTCTTTCCTTCGTTCATGGTTTCACTGTCCTCAGGGTTGAATTCAGGTCTCACCGGTCTGTTCGGCCCGCAACACTGCCAGCAGCGCTTCGTATTCCTCCTGGCAGTCCGGGCAGTGGGCGATGTGGGCGGCGGCCTGGGGCAGGATGTTGTGGATATCCGCCCCGTTCAGGGCCTGTTCACAGAGGCTGGTGAAATGGCGCGCAGCCGTGGCACAGTCAATGCCGCCTTCTTGATGAACGGCCGCCAGGCAATCCAGCAGCCTGCGCATGCGCTCGTTTATCATTCCATGGTGCTCCACCCGTCCCGCGCCTGCGGGTCGCATCTGCCTTATTGACGCCGGCAAACTCTCATATCTTACTTAAGTAATTTGGTCCCTCAGGTGAACAGTTCCAGCATGTAGGCGACGTCCAGGCCCTGGTCCTCCAGCCTGGCGCGCAGCTTGCGTCGGGCGTCATGCAAAAGTTTGTAGAGGGCGTTGCGGTTGCTGCCCATCTGCTGCGCCACGATTTCCAGCGGCACGTTCTGCAGCACGACGGCTTCCAGCGCCTGGCGCTGGTGTGGCGTCAGGCTGTCCTGCAGGGCCCGCAGGATGCGCTCCTGTACTTCCTGGCGTTCCGCCGCCCCTTCGGGCGAAGGTGCCGGACCGTCCCCGGCGCTGGCGGGATCGTATTGGGGCAGCAACTCGCCCTCGACCGTGAGGTCATCAAGGCGAAAGTCGCGATAGCGGACGCGGCGCAGCTCGCTGATGGCGACACGCAGGGCGATGCGCGTCGCCCAGGTGGTGAAGCGGCTCTCGCCGCGGAAGCTGTCAAGCCGTTTCAGAATGCGCAGCAGGGCATCCTGAGTGAAGTCCTCGGCCATCCGTTCCAGTTCCGCCAGCGGGTGGCTGCCCAGGTCGCTGCGTTCCCTTGTCAGATACCAGATGAGGCCGCGCCGCAGTCGCGCCTGCAGGTCCGCGATGGCTGCTTCCTGGTCCTCCGGCGCGCCGGTCAATGCCCGCAGCCATTCCTCGTTGCTGCGTCCTGCCGTGTCCGTCGGAGCCCTTTCCAGAATCGCCATGTTGGCAGTATAGCATGGGCGTTCAGGGCCTTTTCGTACCATCCGGCGCCGCATTTGACCGACGGCCATTCCCTCATTATGATGAGAATAGCAACGTGGAGAACAACGTGAACAATCGACCCCCGCGAGACAACAACAACAACGACAACTCACCCTTTTCGGGGCGCAATGCCCAGCGCCTGCTGATCGGCATGGGCGTTGTTGTGCTGATCCTGTTCGTGCTGGCCATGGGCGGGCAGAGCAACTTCCAGAGCAGCAACCGCATCCCGCTCAACGAACTGGCCACCCAGATCCAGCGCGGCAACGTCGAGCGCCTCGTGGTGCGCGGCGGCCAGGACGTCTACGTCCAGTTCTTCAGCGGCATCACCGCCTACCACTACAAGGAACGCGAATCCGATCTCTTCGAAAACCTGCGCACTTTCGGGGTTGGTGACACGCAGTTGCAGTCCATCACCTATGTTGAACAGCCAGGCGACAACACCGGCGGCCTGATCTTCCAGTTGCTGATCGCCATCGTGCCCACGGTCATCATCATCTGGTTGCTGTGGCGCATGATGCGCTCGGTGCGCAGCGGCCAGGACCAGGCGATCAGCTTCGGTCGCAGCCGCGCGCGCGTCACGCGCGACGTGGAGCGCCCGCAGGTGACCTTCGCCGACGTGGCCGGCGCCGAGGAATCCAAGGAAGAACTGGCCGAGATCGTCGAGTTCCTCAAGGAACCGGAGAAGTTCATTCGCCTTGGCGCGCGCATCCCCAAGGGCGTGCTGATGATCGGCCCGCCCGGCACCGGCAAGACCCTGCTGGCGCGCGCGGTGGCCGGCGAGGCCGGCGTGCCTTTCTTCAGCATTTCAGGCTCCGAATTCGTCGAGATGTTTGTGGGCGTGGGCGCCAGCCGCGTGCGCGACCTGTTCGAACGCGCCAAGTCCGAGGCGCCGGCGATCGTCTTCATCGACGAGATCGACGCCGTCGGGCGCCACCGCGGCGCCGGCCTCGGCGGTGGCCATGACGAGCGTGAACAGACCCTGAACCAGATCCTGGTCGAGATGGACGGTTTCGAGCAGGGCACCAACGTCATCATCATCGCGGCCACCAACCGGCCGGACATTCTTGACCCGGCCCTGCTGCGTCCCGGCCGCTTTGACCGCAAGGTCACCATGGACAACCCGGACGTGGCCGGCCGCCTGGCGATTCTCAAGGTGCACGCGCGCGGCAAACCGCTGGCGCCGGACGCCGATCTGGAGGCCGTGTCCCGCATCACCCCAGGCTTCTCCGGCGCGGACCTGGAAAATCTGATTAACGAGGCCGCCATCCTCACGGCGCGCGGCAACCGCAAGACCATCAACATGCAGGACCTGCAGGAGAGCATGGAACGCGCGGTGATGGGGCCGGAGCGCAAGACGCGCGTCATTTCCGACAAGGAAAAGCGGCGTCTCGCCTGCCACGAGGCCGGCCACGCCATTCTGTTCCACGTGCTGAAATATGCCTGGCCGGTGCACAAGATCACCATCATCCCGCGCGGCCGCGCCGGCGGCTTTGTGATGCCCCTGCCGGAAGAAGACCAGTTTCTCGTCACGGGTGAGGAATTTGAGGACCGTATTGCGGCAGCCCTCGGCGGGCGTATCGCCGAGAAGATCACCTACACCAGTCAACAACTCTCGACCGGCGCCCAGATGGACCTGCAGCAGGCCACCGCAATTGCCCGCGGTATGGTCACGCAGTACGGCATGAGCGAATTACTGGGCCCGCGCACCTTCGGCAGCAGCCAGACCTCCGTCTTTCTGGGGCGCGAATTCGGTGAACAGCGCGACTACAGCGAGAAAACCGCCGAACAGATCGACCAGGAGATGAAGCGTCTGGTGGAGACCGGCGAGCAGCGCGGCCGCGAAATCCTGATGGAGTATCGCGCAAAACTGGACGAACTGGTCGGCGTACTGATGGAGCGTGAGACCCTCGACCGCGAGGCTTTTGAGCGTCTGATGGAGGGCGAACTGTCCTCTACGGACCTGGACCCCGGCAGCGAAGCGCAGGAAGATTCCGGCGGCGTGGAAGACTCCCCGGGTGACGGCGACGCCCCGCGCAAGGACCCGCCGACCGCCGGCCTCGGCGACATGCTGCCCGTTCCCGGCAAATAACCTGCGTTGCGCTCAGGGCTTGTCCGCCCAACCGTAAATGAAGTAACTGTCCGTCAGCTGCAGTGAGGGCCGCAACCCCTGGGCCTCCAGACTGGCGCCCAGTTGATCCGGCTCGTGAAACACCTTGACGATGGTGAAGCGCCGTCCGTCGTTCAGCTTGCGCTCGTCAAGAATGCTGTCGCTGAAGGGATCGCGCAGTGAATGGTCGCTGGCGCCGGCGTATATGGCGCGCCGCGAGTCGACCAGGAAAAAACGTCCGCCAGGTCGCAGGGCCTGCGCCACCTGTTGCAGGAATGGCGCCATCTGTTGCGGCGGCACGTGCGAGAGCCAGAAGCCGCAAAAGACGAGGTCATACTGGCGCTGCGGGCGCCAGGCGAAGAGATCGGCCTGCTCGTAGCTGACGAGGTCGGACTGCAGTTTGGCGCGGTTGATGGCCAGCATTTCCGGCGCGGCGTCGATGGCGTGGACCCGCTGGCTGATGCGCAACAACAGCTGCGTCCAGATGCCGGTGCCGCAGGCCAGCTCCAGCGCGGACTCTAGCGGGCCGCAGCGCAGCAGGGCCTGGCGCACCTCTTCCACCTGGTCGTGCCACCGTTGGTTGAGTTCCGGGCCATGGTCGTAGCGGCCCTTGCGCAGGGCCCACTCGTCGTATTCCGCGGCCCGCGCCCGGTAGTAGGCGATTTGTTCCTGCAACAGCTCGTCCATGAGCGTCCCTTCTGCTAAACCTGACTGGCCACCGCGCGCATCAGCGCCAGCACCATGCGGCAGTCCGAAAGGGCGCGGTGCTGCTGGTCGATGTTGTCGCCACACTCGCGGCGAAAGGCCGGTTCCAGCCCGTAGCCACGTCTGGCGCCCCGTTGCAGCCGGTGCCAGGCGGCGTAGTCGTTCATCGCGCAGCGCCAGGTGACAGATGGCAGTTGCTGGTTATGCCGCGCGCTGGTCTGCTGCAGGAGACGTCGGTCGAAAGCCGCGTTGTAGACGAGGACCAGCGCGGCCCCGGCCAAGACCGGCGCCAGTTCGTCATGCAGTGCGGTCCAGCTGCCGGCGCCGAGCTGCTGCAGAACGTCGAGGGTCAGGCCATGGACGCGGGAAGCGCTGCGGGGGATGCCGTCCTGCGGCAGGGCCAGGCGATGCAGCAAGGCGTCGCCGCGGGTGTTGATGAGCGCCACCTCGATGACTTCCGCGCTGCGGTCGAGGCCGGTCGTCTCGGTGTCCAGAATGAGGACGTCGTCACGCTCCAGCAGTTGCGACCAGTCCGCGACTCCCGCGCGGTCGCGCGCGCCGTTTTGGCGCCATGCGGGCGGACGGCGACGCTTGCGGCGGCGAAAGCGCCAGGCGGACATGGTCAGGCCGCGCCCGCCGCCAGGTCGTCCTCGCGGGCCGCCAGCGCAAGGGCCAGTTGACCCAGCAAATGCCCCTGCACCGGGATAGTGAGCGCCAGCGAAATCAGCCAGCCGACGAGCGGCAGACCGGCCACCAGGCCCAGCGCCAGGTTGGCGAGCACACTGTAGAACAGCCATTGCAAAAAGAGGTCGCTGTTGCTGCGCAAGGTATCCCACAGTTCGCCCGGCTGAAACCAAGCGGTCAACTGGCGAGACTGTGCGTAGCGCGTCGCGCCGGTCGCCAGCATCAACCCGGCAAAGAGATTCCAGAGCAGCAGGAAGAGCAGCAGGCAACAGAGCGACAGCAGGGCCAGGATGCCGCTGTCGCCGCCGCTGCTGACAAACAGCAGCAGGCCACAGAGCGGCAGGGCATTGGGAATGTTGTAGACGAAGATGGCGACCAGAATATTGAAGCCGTCGCCCAGGCGGCTGTTGAAATCCCTCCACTCCGGCAGCGGACGCTGTTTTTCGGCCAGCTGGTTGCGCACCAGATCAAGCGCATAGCCGGCCAGCATGGCCATGCCCACCAGGCCCAGCAGCGGGATGAAGGCGACCAGGCTCCAGATCAGCACCATGGCCAGCTTGCCGCCCCACTGCGGGTCTTCGAAGGGATATTGAAAAGCGCGCGACAGGTTCAAGGCAGGTCTCCGGCGTCGTTGGGCGGGGTTGACATCGTGGCTCAGGACTTCATCAGGAACAACCAGTATTCCAGGGCCGCCAGCGTGATTTCGCCCGCCTGCACGGCGCGGACATGACCCGTCGGGTCGATCAGGAAGGTCATGGGCAGTCCTCTGGCGCCCCAGGCGTCCCTGGCGACCAGGTCGCGATCGAGCAAAACCGTCAGACTGGCGACGTCGTTTTCGGCCAGAAAGCTGCGAATTGTCGCCTCTTCCTCACCGACGTTGACCGCCAGCACCTGCGGGTCTGCCGCCGTCCCGCTGTGTCGCGCCGCAAAGGTCTCCAGTGCGGGCAACTCGCGCACGCAGGGCTCACACCAGCTGGCCCAGAAGTTGACGATGACGGGCCGGCCACGCAATGAATCAGCCGAAAGGACGCTGCCGTCGGCAAGACGCGGCAGTGCAAGCGCCGGTGCGGGCTCGCCAACCCAGGTTGAGGCGGGCGCCTGCGCCGGCGCCGGCGCGACGCCTGCCTTGTCGCTGCTGCGCTGCTGCACGTACAGCGCCGCGGCGATGCTGAGCAGCGGCAGTAGCAGCAGCGCCAGCCAGTGCAGGTGGTTGCGTCGCAGCTGTGGTATGGAGAGGCCGGTCACGTGCGCCTCGTGTTTCAGGGACAACGGTGTCATTGTGCCGCGGCTCGCGCCTGGCTGCAACGGCGCCTGTTGCCGCTTCGCGCTACAGTAGGCGGAAAATACCAGGATTGCAGTACGGGAGGATGGCGATGCGCAGGATTCTGATGGAATTCCGCGAGTTTGCCCAGCGCGGCAACGTGATGGATCTGGCTGTGGGCCTGGTGATTGGCACGGCCTTCAAGGACATCACCAATTCCCTGGTGAAGGACATCATCACGCCGGTCATCGGCGCCTTGACCGGCGGCGTGAATTTCGATCATCTCTTCCTCAGCCTTGCCGTGACGCAGTACGCGACCGTCGAGCAGGCGCAGGAGGCCGGCGTGGCCACGCTTGCTTACGGCAAGTTCATCACGCAGGTCCTTGAGTTCGTGATTATCGCCTTCGCCATGTTCATGATTGTTCGCACCATGAACCGTTTGGCGCGCGAAGTGGAGCACAGGACCGACGGCGATCCATCAACCTGAGGCGCGCCCGTCGCTGCGACCCTGTAAGAATGGGACGACGGCAGGTATACTGATAACGGCAATCTTGCCATGCGGGGTCATTTGAGGGAGCTTGAATCATGCACGAGGACAGATTAAGGGAGTTACGCGGGGAGATCGACGTGATCAACCTGCAAATCCTTGAACTGCTGACGCAACGCGCGCAAGTCGTTTCGGCTATCGGAGTTGTCCAGCAAACCCTCGGCACCTCGTTTTATGACCCCGAGCGTGAAGCCGAGATGCTGACCAGGTTGCAGCAGGCCAACGAAGGTCCTTTCAGCAACGAGACCATCAGCGCGCTCTTCAACCAGATTTTCCGCGCCTCGCTTGCGCTGGAAGAGGAGGAAGCGCTGGCCAAAATCCTGGTGCAACGTCATTACCCGGACGAGCGGACGGTCATCGCCATGGCGGATGGCACAGAGATAGGCGCCGGCGACTTCACCGTCATCAGCGGCCCTTGCGCCATCGAAAGCGCGGAGCAGGTTGACGAGGTGGCGAGAGCGCTGGCGGCGCGCGGCGTGCGTTTCCTGCGCGGCATGGGCTGGAAGCCCCGTACCTCGCCCTACGATTTCCAGGGCCTGGGCATGGAGGGGCTGCGCATCGCGCGGCAGGTGGCCAACCGCCACAACATGTTCATCGTCAGCGAGGTGATGGACAAGAGCCTCATCTCCGAGATGTCCGAATACGTCGACGTCTTCTGGGTCGGCGCGCGCAACATGTCCAACACTTTCCTGCTGAAGGCGCTGGGCCAGGTGCGCCAGCCGGTCATCCTCAAGCGCAGTTTCGGCGCCAACATTCAGGAATTCCTCTACGCCGCCGAGTACATCGTCAGCAACGGCAACCCCAACGTCATTCTGATGGAACGCGGCATCCGCACTTTCGAGACGCGCACGCGCAACACGCTTGATCTGAGCGCGGTGGCCTTGCTCAAGCTGGAAACGCATTTGCCGGTGGTGGCCGACATTTCGCACTCCGCCGGCCGACGCGATATCGCCATCCCGCTGGCGCGGGCCACAAAGGCGGTGGGCGCGGACGGCGTGATGTTCGAGTGCCATCCCAACCCGCCGGTTGCCATGAGCGACGCCAAGCAGCAATTGAGCATCCCCGAGATGCACGCCCTGCTGGATGAAATCATGGACGAGCAAAAGGTGTTGGCCTGAGCGCATGGCTTGACCGGCGCAGGCCGCTGCACAGGGGGTGACGACGCGTTCGTCACCCCTTTCGTTTGCCGCCCCGCGCGGCGACTGCTACACTGGCCTGCCCGGCAGGAGGAACCCCGGCCTTGCCTGAACAAGCCCTGTACCTCGCCTGGCGCCCCATGCGCTTCGAGGATGTCATCGGCCAGGAGCACATCACACGCACCCTGCGCAATTCCCTCAAATCCGGCCGTGTGCGCCACGCCTATCTTTTCAGCGGGCCGCGCGGGACCGGAAAAACCACCACGGCGCGTTTGTTGGCCAAGGCCATCAACTGCGCGGAGACGGACCCCGGTCTGCGCCCCTGCAACGCCTGTGCCGCCTGCCGCGCCGTCAACGAGGGTCGCTATCTTGACCTGATAGAGATTGACGCGGCCACGCACACGGGCGTCGATGACGTGCGTGACCTGCGCGACAAGGTCGCCTTCGCGCCCGGTGAGGGCAACTTCAAGGTCTATATTATCGACGAGGTGCACCGCTTTACCGGCAACGCCTTCGACGCCTTGCTCAAGACCCTTGAAGAACCGCCGCGGCATGCCGTCTTCGTGTTGGCCACCACCGAGATTGACAAGGTGCCGGCGACCATCCGCAGCCGCTGTCTGCCCTTTGAGTTCCGTCGCGTGCCGCTACAGGCCGTGGCTGACCACCTGCGTTCGATTGCCAACGCCGAGGGTCTACGTATTGAGCGTCAGGCGCTGGAACTCATCGCGCGCCAGGGCACCGGCAGCGTGCGCGACAGCATCAGCCTGCTGGACCAGATCGTCACCAACCCGGACGAGGAAATCACGCTGGAACTGGCGCAGGACGTACTGGGTACCGCCAGCAACGAGGCCGTGCGCGCGCTGCTGGACGCTCTGGTGGCGCAGGACGCGGCGTCTGGACTGGACATTATCAATCGCGCTGTCGATGACGGCAGCGACCCACGGCAGTTCGGCCAACAAATTGTGGAACAACTGCGCAACCTGCTGCTGACCCGGACGGCCGGCGCTGAACTGGTGGTGGCCTCGGCGGAGGAAAGACAGCGTTATGAGGCGCAGGCCGCAGCGATCAGTCGTGCCCTGTTGTTGCGCGCGCTGCGCAAGTTTAACGAGGCCGTGGCCGACGATCTGGGCAGTTGGCAACCGCAACTGGCCCTGGAACTGGCCCTGGTGGAGAGTTTGCCCGCAGCTGGCGACGAAACAGGCAGGGCCGCCGCGCCCGAGGCGGTGGCCGCGTCAGAGCCGGAATTGCCGGCTCCGGCGGCTGCCGCGACGTCGCCGGCCGAAAAGTCGCCCGCAGCGCCGGCGCAAAAGGCCCGGCCTGCGACCGGGTCGCCGGCGGAAGTTCCCGCGCCGCCTGCCTCGGAAACGCTTACGCTGGAGCAGGTGCAGGCACGCTGGGACGCCGTGCGCCAGGCGGTGGAGCAGCAGGGACGCAGCTACGTCCCGGCCATGCTGGAGCACGTCCAGGTCCATGATTTGCGCGGGGACCTTGTCATTCTTGGCACGAGGCGCAATTTCCACGTCCGCCTGAACACGGCGGACGCGCGTGAGAAACTCGAACAGGCCCTGCAAGGTTTGTTCGGCCGTCCCTTGCGCGTGCGTGTGCAACCTGTAGAGACGGACCTGGAAGATGAGCAAATCGACCCGGACGACCCGCTCGTCGCCAGTGCCATGGCCATGGGTGCGCGCATAAGCGTTCAGAGGTCCGCAAAAGAGGGAGACTGAAATGCCCAAACGACCCAGCCAGGCCGCCATGCTGCGGCAGATACAGAAAATGCAGGATGACATGAGTTCGGCGCAACAGGCCCTTGAGCACGAAACCGTGGAAGTCTCGGTGGGCGGCGGCATGGTGACCGTGGTCATGACCGGCCACCAGCGCGTGCAGTCGGTCGGCATCGACCATTCCCTGATCGACCTTGAGGATGAGGAATGGCTGGAGGACCTGCAGGACCTGCTGGTGGCGGCAATGAACCAGGCCGTTGAGCAAAGCCAATTGCTGGCGGCGCAGAGGATGGAGTCCATCACCGGCGGCCTGGGCGACCTGCCGGGCATGGGCGGGCTGCTCGGTTGAGGCCGAATTACCGGGTCCCGGCCCTGTGATCAAGTCCGCCATTCCCGAGCCGGTCCGTCGCCTGACGGAGGCCTTCGCCCGTTTGCCGGGCGTGGGGCCCAAGACCGCCTCGCGCCTCACTTTTTACCTGTTGCGCGCGCCGGATGAAGTCGGCCTGAGCCTGGCCGATGCCCTGCGCGACCTGAAGGCCGCAACGCAATTCTGTTCGCAGTGTTTCAATATCACGGTTGACGATCCCTGCGGGCTCTGCGCGGACAGCGGGCGCGACCGCAGCCTCATCGCCGTCGTTGAGGAGCCGCTGGACCTGCTGGCGCTGGAGCGCACCGGCACTTACGGCGGCCTGTATCATGTGTTACACGGCGCCATCTCGCCGGTCAACAACATCGGCCCGGACGAACTGCGCATCCGTGAACTGCTGCGGCGCGCGGAAGCACCGGAGCTGCGGGAGTTGATCATCGCGACCAACCCGGGTATGGAAGGCGACGCCACGGCGATGTACATCGAAGGCAGTCTGGCAGGTCGCGGCCTGCGCATCACACGCCTGGCGCGCGGTCTGCCGGTGGGCGGCGATCTGGAATACGTCGACCCGGTGACCCTGTCCCGCGCCCTGCTGGGGCGTTCCGAGCGAGCGTGACGCCCCCCCCACGCGGATGTGACATT
>LXNI01002577.1_pt1 | contig 12205 bp, 9 predicted proteins | sample 809091 | NCBI WGS metagenome assembly LXNI01 (sample SAMN04870527, study PRJNA318959) | sponge metagenome | biome: 01000161; feature: marine sponge reef; material: water | host: Sarcotragus foetidus | place: Greece: Milos, Mediterranean Sea | collected 2013-05-29 | depth 5-7 m | reverse complement strand
CCCACCGGGTTACGGTGGCGACGTAACCAAAGCCCCTAACGTCCGGTTCAAATGATGTTGCAACGGTCCGCCAGCGTTCCTGCGGGTGGCGCGGAAACAAACTCGCAATCAGAAAAAGGACGGGAGTCCGTGCCTCAGTGCCTCTCATAGAGACAGTAGAACTCACCAAGCACTTCGAGCGCCGACGGCCGCCGCGCCGGCCCTGGGAACTGCTGCGCAGGCGTCCAATGAACGAGTCGGTCGATATGGTCGTCGCGGTCGACGACGTATCCCTCTCGGTCAATGCGGGTGAGGTCTACGGACTGCTCGGCCCCAACGGCGCGGGCAAGACGACCATGGCTCGGATGCTCTCGACCCTTCTTGAGCCAACCTCCGGCTGCGCGTGCATCTGCGGACACGACACCGTTGACCAAGGCACCGAGGTGCGCAGACGCATCGGCGTCATGTTTGCCGGCGAGCGGGGGCTCTTTTGGCGCCTCACCGGTCGTGAGAATCTCCAGCTGTTCGGCCGCCTGGTGTTCATGGACCGTCAGGCGATTCGCCGCCGCACCGATGAACTGATGGAACGGCTCGGCCTCGCCGACCGCACGGACGAACTCGTCGAGTCCTACAGCACCGGTATGAAGCAGCGGCTCAATCTGGCGCGAACCCTGATGCACGACCCGCCGGTGCTGCTGCTGGACGAGCCGACGGCCGCCCTCGACCCCGCCGCGGCGCGGGCGACCCGCGGATTTGTCGATGAACTTCGCCGCGAGGGCAAAGCCATCCTCCTGACGACGCACAACATGTTCGAGGCCGACGAGGTGTGCGACCGGGTCGGAATCATCGACCGGGGCCGCCTGATTGCGGAAGATGGACCGGCCGAACTGATCAAGCGCGCTGGCGTCGAGCCGCGCCTGGAGCTGATGCTGCGCGGCGACACAACTGCGGCGCGCACGGCAATTGGCGAAGCCTCCCTCTGGTGGGGCGAGGTGGAAAGTGACGGCGGAGTTCAGGTCGCCGTTCGAGCGCCCGACGGCTGGCGCTCGGCCGAGGCCATCACCCAGCGCGTGTCGGATTCGGGCGCCGAAATCGTCCAGTCGCGCCTGCGCGAAGCCACCCTGGAAGACGCCTACATCGAGCTGACCGGCACCCGTCTCGAGGGACCGTTTGATCCGGTTTAGGTCGGGCGTGCGTTTCTCCTGGGCCAACGTCGCGGCGGCGTTGGAGCTATTCAGTCTGGGCTGGCGCATGAAGCGGCGACAGCCGTTTTTCCTGGTGAGCAGCGCCTGGCTGGCGACCTTTGCCGTGCTTCCCATGGCGTTGGCGGCGATTGCCCTGGTTGGCCCCGGCGCTGAGCACATTCAGCCGTTCGTCGAACTCGCCGGCACGGACAACTACATGGCCTACGTGACGATCGGTGCTACGGCCATGATCTGGTCGACCACGACCGGGGCGAGCGTCGGATTCGTCCTCGAGGCCCAGCGCATCGAAGGCACGCTGGGCTCGATCTGGTTGACCCCGACGAGCTTGCTTGCGCGCGTTGCGGGCCTGGGTGCTTCCGGCATGTCCGTTGGAATGGCACGGACATTCATTGCCTTTGCCGTTGCCTGGGCCATCCTCCGGTTCCCCGTCAGCGTTGACCCATTGCTGCTGGTCGCCGTTCTTGCCGCGTCGACCTTCGGCGCCGGATCCTTTGGTCTCGTCTTTGCTGCGCTTGTCCTGCGTGCGCGCGCAGGCGCGCCGTTAGTGCAGGCGCTCCTGTTTGGGATGGGGATCCTGGCCGGCCCGGCCTACCCGACAACCGTGCTTCCCGACTGGGCCCAGATTGTTGGCCAGTTGCTTCCGCCGACGTGGACGATTCGCGGACTCCGAGCGACGCTCGTCTTCAACGACGCCGCCGAAGCGTGGGCATCGGTCGCGGCCTTGTCTGCGCTTGGGATGGTCTTCGGCATTGGCGGCATGTGGCTGTTCGCACGATTCGACCGCGACGCACGCCAACGAGGGCACCTTGAGGCCGTTTGAGATTCAGCGCGCCGGTCGCGTAGCCGGTGTGGTGCTGGCGGCCTTCGCGCAGACTTGGCGCGAACACAATCGCTTTCGCATCGTGTGGGCCGCGCGAATGGTCACAACATTTCTGTTCCTCGCGCCCATTTTCCTGATGAGCCGGGCCTACGGTTCCGCGGGGTTCGCGGCCAGTGGCGGTGGTCAGGACTTTGTCACCTTCGCCGCCGTCGGTCTTGTGGTCATCAATGCCGCCATTGGCCCCATGGCGGCGACGATGTCTTATCTCGCCGGCGCGAATAGGGTCGGCATACTGCCCGCCCTTTGGTCGACTCCGGCTCCCCGCTGGGCCCTCTGCCTCGGTGCATCCCTCGCCGCCCTGGTGGATGCCGTTGTCGAGGGCGTGATCGTCATTGCCCTCGCGTTCCTGTTCTTTGGTCCGTCCACGCAGGCTGTCTCCGCGTTGGCCGTCGTCCCGCTGCTGTTTGGTCTGGCTACGTTCTGGGGGCTCGGTCTCGTGTTTGGCAGCGTGTTCCTGGCCACGCGCTCGTGGGCCGCCCAGGCAGTGGTAAGCGGCCTCCTGTTAGCGCTGGCCGGCACGGTCTTTCCAATATCGATCCTGCCGTGGTCCGTCCGCTGGATGAGCTACGTGTTTCCGCACACCTACGTGCTGGACGCCCTGCGCCACCTGGTTCTCGGAACGCCAACGATCGTGCCGCTGCCTGTTGACCTGGCCGTTGCTGGCGCCAGCGCGATTCTTGCGATCCTTGCCGGCGTTGTCATGTTCCGACGCGCCGATCGCGAGGCCGCTCGGCGCGGTGTGATAGGGCTCTACACGTGATATGGAGTGATCGACCGGCAACGAGGGTCGGCCAAACCTGGATTTACGCGCAGCACTAAGAGTCTCTTTCGGCGAAGGAACTCGGGCCGTTTTGGGCGTTTGCGTATAGCGCGGCCAGTCTGTGATCGCACCTGCGCGTCCGACGGTCACCGTTGACGCAACATCCAGCAGGTGACAGGCACAAACTTACCGGCAATTCTGCAGAAGCCGCTTCACGAAATGGATGTACAAGCAGCCAAAGCGTAGTCAATCGTGGTGTGAAGATAGTTAAAGCGTGTCCGGATATCTGTCCCGCATGAGTGCGCGTCGACCTCTTATCACGATGGGCATCCGGCTTGTTATCGCGGTTGTTGCAGCCGCTCTAAGCTAGGCCTGTCTCGACAGCTCCACAATAACTGAACTGAAATTGGACTCCGGTCCGCGGACGCAGCAAGCGGCGTCCTCACGACGCTGAGCGCCGGCCCGTCCCTCTACCCAGATGTTCCCTGGGTCCAGACAGCTGCACGACTAACCCGGCGCGTGCGACCCTCAAGCGCGATGATCTGGGTCAGGCCCCAGCGCTCGAATTCGGAGGCGTTGTAGGAGGCCGACCCTGGACCTACATGCTGGTCTCGTTGATGATGCGCCCACATCCGGCCGGCGCCATGACCCGAGCACGATGCCACGGGCAATCCCGCGATTCGATCCGGTGACGGTCGCGACCTTGTCGTCCAGTAGCCCATGGGTCCCTCCAAACAACACCTGCGGATCTAGGCCGGATCTACGCGCACTAACGGAATAAGGCGGCAACCATGGGTGTGGCAGGCTTGCCCACTTGCCGCAGCCGGTCAGGCGCGTAGCGTCTCACCAATTGCCGGATCGTTCAGCGTGAGCGTGGTCAGGCAGCCGGTATGAAAGACCCTCGTCGTCGTAGGCTGAAGCTGCGAGCAGCGTCGTAAAGTTCGAGGCAGGCTCCTTGTTAATTCGCGACTTTAGCCTATCAATTCGCTGGCCAACCCGGAAGGCGAATAACGGGAATGGATTCTTGTTCTTTGGAAACTTCAACTGGTCGGCGAGCTCATTTCCCACCAGCCCACGGGAAACAGGTTAGATGACGCGGTTTACCAACAACTTTCGTTCATCCGGATCGTCAATGCCCGCGACCAGCGGGGCGGAGTTAATGAGTGCATTTGTCATGATGATTGCATCTTGGGTAGGCGGAGGCTCGCACATTGAGCCGATCCGGTATAGGTCCAGGGCATGGCTCTCGTCGGTGAAGAGAATCGTCTCGGGGATGCCCATGAGATAACCGGCGTAGCGCCAGACGTCGTGGAAGCCGGCGCGCTCTTCAGCATCGTAGCGAGCCCCCAGCGACTCCGAGTGTTTGACCGTGCGCGCAGCGAAACAGGCGACCGAGTACCCTAAGTGGGCGGCACTGAGGGGAATGCCCCAGGCTTCGTGATCCCATTCATCGGTCTGCCCTAGCAAACGACGTACCTGGCCGTGGACAAATCGGATGCGAACGGACAACTTCCATCCGTCGCCCTGCCGTTCCAGCCCGCCGGGGAAGAAGATTTCCATCTGCTGGCGGTTGTTCTGCTTGAGACGCCAGACGCCGTTGTCGAAGATGCGCCCGGTCTGCACAAACGACTTGCTGATCAGCGTGGCAAAACCGTCGACCAGCACGCCGGTGACAAAAGCCGACAGGACGAGGACTGAGTTCTTCTGAAACGCGCGGACGCCGGGCCGAAAGGCGTCGTAATCAAGCCAGTCTGGGTCGGGCAGCGGCGCGTCAACGAAGAATTCGCGCAGCGCGTGCGGTGCCCGGCGCAACTCGTCGTGCTGCTCTTGCATCCCCGCCTGGATGAACCGGTGAACCTCCCGCTGAGGCAGCGACGCGATTTCATCCAGCAGCGCGTCCATGACCGGATCGCCGATGTGGGTGTGGGCGATGTAATTGTCCGCGGCTTTTCTGTCGACAAGTCGGGCCTTCGCGTACCCGTCGGCATACGCGGAAGGCGGGGAAGGTTGTCCTACCCCTTCAACGACCTGACTCCCGGTTGAGGGCATCTCGGTGCTCGTCAGCCTCCTCGACACACCAGCGATTGTAGCCACTCCTGATTCGCGGGTTCGTCTCCGAGACGCCCAGGTCCGTTGCTTCAATGCCGTCCGCTAGCTGCTCCAGGCGCCAGTCGCCTCGGATAGTCAACCCTCGTTGCCGGCGAGGACGAGCCAGGCGGTTGCCCTGGAGTGTATAGTGCGGACTGCCCTTCCCGAACCTGGGCGGATGAGGGTCATTGTGAGCATGTCATCCCGTTTCCAGGGTCGTGGAGGTTGCCTTGGGCGCGGTCGTCCTCGTCGCCCGATATCGTGGCTCGCCTTCAGACGACTAGCGATTACTCCGCAACCTGTCGCGAGCGCATGATGTTCCATGAGGCCGGCGGCAGCGACAGGATGCTTGGCTGCCTAAACACGAGACGATCCAACGCCCGTCTCAAATTTAACTGTAGGTGCAGCCTAATGGTTGCGTGGTGTCGGGATGTAATTAACCCTAGCGGCGCCCGCCGTGACATGGACGGAGTTGAGCCTTGACTGGATTACTGGCCCGCGTAAGTGCTCGGCGACCGCTGGTCACCATTGCAATCTGGCTACTCGTAGCCATTGGCGCCGCCGGGATCAGCTCGAATCTGCTCGACAGCGCCACGACTACTGAATTGCGGCTGGGATCCGGCGCACGGTCGCAGCAAGCGGCGGAATTGTTGGAAGACAGACTCCGTGGCCCTGAACCGATAACAGAGATCGTAATCGTTCAGTCGGAAAACCTGACCGTCGACGATCCCGCATTCAAGTCCAAGGTTGAAGCCGTATTTGGCCAAATCATTGCCCTCGGTCCCGACGCGGTTCCGGCCGGACTGAATTACTACCTGACCGGCGACGAGCGGCAAGTCTCTCCGGACCGCCGGACCACGCTCATGCCGTTTCGGCTCGCCGGCAATCTCAATGAGGCGGAAGGGCACGCCGAGCACATCCTGGACATCGTTGACGAAGCTGATGGGGTTGACGGCTTCCGTGTCCTCACCAGCGGAACCGCCAGTATCTCGGTGGAAACCAACGAACTTGCCCTGCACGACCTTGAGCAAGGCGAGCGGATTGGAATCCCGGTGGCCTTGCTCATCCTCCTGGCGCTCTTCGGCACCGTCGTCGCCGCCCTGGCGCCCATCGGGCTGGCCCTCGTAGCCATCGTCATTGCCTTGGGTTTTGTGGCGCTGATCGGGCAGGCCTTCGAGCTCGTGTTCTTCGTCACCCTCATGGTCACCATGATTGGTTTGGCCGTGGGTATCGACTATTCGCTGCTCATCGTTTCCCGCTTCCGCGAGGAGATGGAACGTGGCCTCGACAAGTTCGAGGCGTCTGAGCGCGCGGGATCCACCGCCGGCCGAACGGTGCTCTTTAGCGGCGTAACTGTAATTATCGCGATCTGCGGGATGCTGATCGTTCCGTTTCCGTTCTTCCAGTCCCTGGCCATCGGCGCCATCCTGGTCGTGGCCGTTGCCCTGGCAGCCACGCTCACCCTGCTCCCGGCCGTACTCGCGCTCCTGGGACCCAGGGTAAACCTGCTGTCCGTGCCGCTGCTCGGCCGGTTCAAGGTGTCGAGCCCCGACCATTCCAAGGAAGGGTTCTGGGAGTTCATCACGCAGAAGGTGATGAAGTACCCGGTCATCAGCATCGTGGGAATCGCCGTGCCGATGATCGCGGCAACGTTCTTCTATTTCGACATCAAGACCGGTCTCAGCGGCGTCGATGCCTTCCCTGAAGGCGCGCAGGCTCGAGAGGCCTTCTTTGTCCTGGAAGAGAACTTCTCCTTCGGCATCGTGAATCCCGTCGAGATCGTGGTTGATGGCGACATCAACAGTCCCGAGGTGCAAGGGGCGATGCAGCGCCTGCAGGAAACCCTCAGCAACGACGCCCGGTTCCCGATCCCGCCGGTCCCGACGGTCAATCCTGCTGGCGACCTCGCGCTTCTGACCGTGGTAATTCACGGTGAGCCACGCAGTCAGGCCGCCGTCGACACGGTGACCGTCCTGCGCGACGAATACATCCCCACAGCCTTCGATGGCATCAACGCGGACGTCCTGGTCGGCGGCGTAACGGCCGTGGCGGCGGATGTCTTTGAGATCGTGGAAATCTATACGCCCTTCGTCTTCCTGTTCGTGCTCGGCTTCAGCTTCATTGTGCTGATGCTGGTCTTCCGATCCATCGTCATCCCGATCAAGGCCGTCATCATGAACCTGCTCTCCGTCGGCGCCTCCTACGGCTTGCTGGTCCTGGTGTTTCAGAAGGGTGTGGCGACAGACTTGCTGGGCTTCCGCCATGCGGAGGTCGTGGATGCTTGGATCCCGCTGTTCCTCTTTTCTATCCTGTTCGGCCTTTCGATGGACTACCACGTCTTTCTGCTCAGCCGCATCCGTGAACGCTACGACCACACCGGAGACAACGCGGAGGCCGTGGCCTATGGGCTGCGCTCTACCGCCGGCATCATCACCGGGGCGGCCCTGATCATGGTCGCCGTCTTTGGCGGTTTTGCGCTCGGCGAGACCATCATCAATCAGCAGGTTGGATTCGGGCTGGCCGTGGCCGTTTTCCTCGACGCAACCCTCGTTCGCTCCGTGCTGGTTCCGGCCAGCATGGAGGTCCTGGGCAAGCGCAACTGGTATCTACCGTCCTTCCTCAGCTGGCTTCCGGATGTCCGAGTAGAGCCCGAGGAGGACGAATAGGCCTGCGGCAAGGATCCAGAGCCGTCGCGAGTTGACGGGCTGGAATTCCCAACCGGCAATAGCGATGGCAATGCCCCGGCGCGAGCCCTCAGTCCGGGATTAGCAGCCAATGACCTGGCCCACACTCGCATCGGCGACCCCATAGCCGACGCGATGATGGAAGCGTTTGAATCGTTCGGGCCGCGAGAGTCCTGGCGAATCGCGCACGGCGCCATGGTCAACGAGGACGACGAGAGTGCCCTGAAGGCCACGCTGCGAAGCGGACGGTTCCGGAATGCCGGGATTCAGTTGCGTCAGTCAGAATCAGGCGGCACGTGCCCGCTTGCCTGAGCGCCCGACACCCGCCGGTCCATGCGCAGACGTCCGCGCGTGCCGGCAAGCTGGGAGAGTTGCGACGATTCCTCCCAGGTGACATCCGTATAGCCGACTTGCCGGTAAAAGTCGCGTGCCGCGCGGTTCTCCGCCAGCACGTACAGGCTGCATGCGGACGATTCGCGATCGGCGCGCCGGTGCACACTATCCAGCAAGGCCTTGGCCACTCCGTTGCCCCGGTGATCCTCAGACACGGCCAAATATGGAACGAACCAATGGTCCGCTGGTACAGCCGGGCTCGCACGAATTAGCGCGCGGAGCCGGGGGAGAAGCTTGAAGACGCGCCACGGCCCGTACACCTGCACGTAGGACCACATCGTCGCCCGATAGCGGCGGGCCAATTCGGGCCACGGCGCCTGCGAAACGAGCCCGACCACCTGACCGTCATGTTCGGCCAGTGTCACCAGGTCAAAGCTCCACAGCGTCCCTGCGCGCGAAAAGAGCCGCTCCAGGTAGCGCGTGGCTCCGCCCTCGACCCCCAGGCCGAACACGGCGTCCGCCAACCCGGGCGTTAGTGCTTCGCGCAGCAAGCGACCGGCGGCTTGCCTGTCATCGGGTCGCGCGTGGCGGAGCTTTAGTTTCTCCCGTCGCGGCTGTCGTCGTCCGTCACCCGCTGGGATGGGAGCGGCAGCGTCTTCCGCCGCTACCTTAGCCGGCATGGCCCCGCTCATGCCCGGTCGGCCTCCCAACACGTTCCGGATAAGTCCCATTCTGCGGAGGCTAGCGGCAGTTCCGTCGAGTGGATCTGCAGCGCCTATGCAGATTCAGTGCGCCTCTTGAGCGCGAAGCCATCCGACAGCGCGCGCTCAAATCCCTCGCAATGTCGCGTCCACTCGATTCGATAGCCAGACTTACGCCCGCACGGCCAAGCCCCAATGATGCTGGTGCCTTGGCCGGCACGCCGCAAGCCAACCGAATCCCTGCCGTTCGCGTGCGCTGCGAGCGGCGGGCGGCTCACCCATGCCCCCGAACTCCGCGATCCGCGAAACCACTGGGAAAGCGGTGGGCGAACGAGACTTCAACACTAGCCGACCGTCCAAAGGCTATCGCCCTCGCGTTACCACCCCAGTGCGTGACCGATGATCCCCTTCGGAGCGACCGCCCCCGCGATTACCCCGCCCGGCCCGGCGGCCCGAATGCCCATTGACTTGCCGTTCGACCAATCGCCCGTGACTTCAACGTCGTGGCCGCGTCGTTCGAGTTCCGCCAGCACTTCGCTGCTGATCCGCCCCTCGGCCACCATGCGCCCCGCGTATGCCTCGCGCGGATAAAACGACGACGGGAAGTGCACCGAGTGCACCGTCGGCGCATCCAGCGCTTCCTGCAAGTTCATGCCGAAATGCACGTGGTTCAGGAAAAACTGCAACGTCCACTGGTCCTGCCCATCTCCGCCCGGCGTGCCAAACACCATGAACGGATCGCCGTGCTGCGTCACCAGCGAAGGCGTCAGCGTGGCTCGCGGCCGCTTGTGCGGCGCCAGCGCGTTAGGCCGCGCCGGATTCAGATAGAACATTTGACCCCGCGTGCCCAGCGGGAACCCCAGGCCTCGGATCACCGGCGACGTTCCCAGCCACCCGCCGCTCGGCGTGGCCGCGACCATATTTCCTTCGTGATCCACCGCGTCCAGGTGCGTCGTGTCCCCCACGTGCGCGTGACCCAGCCCCAGGTCCCGCACCTCGCGCGCCGCCACCTGCAACGCCCGTCGGTTGTCCTCGGCCACGTCAACCGTGGCGTAGGCCGGGAAACCGTTGCCTGCGTCCCCCGGTCGCATCTCCACTGACGCCTCGTTGCCAATCAGCCTCCGGCGTTCCTCCGCGTACGTTTTCGACAGCAGCCGCTCGAACGGCACATCGTCGAACTTCGGATCGCCGTAATGCGCCTCGCGGTCCGCAAACGCCAGCTTGGCGCACTCGACCAGGGTGTGCAGGTAGTCCGCCGAGTTATGCCCCATCGCCGCCAGGTCAAACCCCTCCAGCAGGGTCAACTGCTGCAGGAACACCGGACCCTGCGTCCAACTCGAGCACTTATGCACGTCCAACCCGTGGTAGTTCACGCTGACCGGCTCGCTGAACTCAGCCTCCCACTCCGCAAAGTCCTCGTAGCTCAGCAAGCCGGCGTGCGTTGATCCGCTGGCGTCCTCGACCGGGGTGCTGATGAAGTCCAGAATCCGCTCGGCAATCTCCCCTTTGTAGAACGCGTTCCGCGCGGCCTCGATGCCGGCCACGCGCCCCCCAACAGCGGCCGTTTTTTCCGCTCGACACAGGACGCGCAGCGTCTCGGCCCACTCGGGATTCCGGTGAAGCTCGCCCACCTCAGGCGCCCTGCCGCCGGGCAGATACACCTCGCCCGTACTGGGATACAGCTCCGTGAACTTGTCCACGTTGCTGGCCAGGCTGTTGTGCAGGCTGTCGTAGACCGGGTACCCGTTCTCCGCGAGCTCAATGGCCGGTTGCAAGACCTCGCTGAAGCTCAGCGTTCCAAATCGAGCCAGCGCCGCGGCCCAGGTGCCCACCACGGCCGGCACGCAAGCCGGCAGGTACCCGTCGCCCGGCACCAGGTCAATGCCGTGCTCCCGGCACCAGTCGATCGTGAACGCCTGCGCCGACCAGCCCATGCCGCTCAGCTCAAACGCCTTGCGCTCGCGCGCTGAGTAGATCAGCGTCGGCACCTCGCCCGCCAGCCCATTGCTCTGCGGCTCCAGCAGGTTCAGGCAGAAGCACATGGCCGCTGCGGCGTCGATCGCGTTGCCGCCCTGCTCCATCATCCGGAATCCCGCCGCCGTCGCCAGGTAATGACCCGAGGTCACCACCCCGCGCCGCCCCATCACCACCGGCCGCGTCGTAAACCCCGTCCGCATCCCCACGCTGCGATCACCCAAAAAAGTCGTAATCGTCATCGGTTTCTGCTCCGGTGCCCATCAGCGCGGTCTCGGTCACAGCTTAGCCCCAACCCAAGAGCCGCGCCCCGAGCCACCAGCGCAGCACTCTCGACTCAGGTAGGCACAGCGTCGTCCAGTCCATGGGGTGTTCACTCCGCTGTCACGCCGAGCTCGTCGGACATACTGGGATTCGGAGAGGAGTGTGACCGGAGTGAGCGAACGTCAGAAGCAGAGGCGGATTCCGACCTTCAACAGCCGCGAGGAAGAGGCCGAGTTCTGGGACTCCCACGACACAGCCGACTTCGAGGACGAGTTCGAACGCACCAACGTTCGCTTTGCAAAGAACCTCTCCCAAGGCATCACGGTGCGCTTCACGGCCGAAACTCTGGAGACCCTGCGGGCGACGGCTCAGAGGAAGGGCATCGGCCCTACCACGTTGGCGTGCATGTGGATCCTGGAGCGCCTCGAGGCAATCGACCAGGGAACTGCCGCACCATAGCTCAGGACGTCGCAGGCCATTTGTTTGACTCGAAGCACGCCGCCAGTCTCTACGCCCGCGCCCGCCCCTACCATCACGACCTCGTCGTTCAGCGAATCGCGAACCAATTAGCCATCAGCCAACGTCTCCACCGTGCGCTCGATGTCGCCTGCGGAACCGGCCTCTCCTGCATCGCCTTGAAGCAGATCGCGACCAAAATCGTCGGAGCCGACATCTCCGCCGCCATGCTCGCCCAGACCGATCACGACGAGCGCATCGGCTACCTGCGCTGCCCGTCCGAAGCTCTACCCCTGCCCGACCAATCCTTCGATCTCCTTACAGTCTCGTCCGGCTTGCATTGGTTCGAGCGAATCGCCTTCCTGGCGGAGGCCCGCCGCGTGCTAGGGCCACGCGCCTGGCTCGTGATCTACGACAACTTCTTCTCCGCCAATCTTCAGGGCGCTCCGGACTTCAAGCCCTGGTTCGTCTCCACCTACTTTGATCGATTCCCCACGCCCCCGCGAGACAACCGACCTCTCGACCAGCGGTCAGCCAGACAGGCCGGCTTCCGATTGGTCAAGAGCGAGGAATACAGCAACGTCGTCCGCTTCGACCGAGCGCAGTTGGTCGACTACCTGCTCACCCAGACCAACATCATCGCGGCCATCGAACGCGGCGAATGGACTCTCGACGACGCCCGGGCCTACCTCACCGCCGAAGTCAGCCCCTACTTCCCCTCACCCGAGCCAAAAGCCTTCGACTTCGGCGGTCCGATCACCTACCTGCGCAAGGCCTCCTAGCCGGACACCACGCTCCGCGCCATGTCCTTCAGCGTCGGCCGCTTGCCATACATCAGCAGGTACGCCCGGAACAGCCGCATGGCCAGCCACAACGCGCCT
>LXNI01002576.1_pt1 | contig 12215 bp, 11 predicted proteins | sample 809091 | NCBI WGS metagenome assembly LXNI01 (sample SAMN04870527, study PRJNA318959) | sponge metagenome | biome: 01000161; feature: marine sponge reef; material: water | host: Sarcotragus foetidus | place: Greece: Milos, Mediterranean Sea | collected 2013-05-29 | depth 5-7 m | reverse complement strand
ACATGGCCCTACAAACGAATCCAAAATTATAACCCATTGATAAAACAACACAAAATAATACAGCCTGGCCAAAATCAGGCAAAATCAGACCGATTCGAAGGGGAAAAGTGCCAAGTTGGGTTGAGATAAAGTGTGAATGGGATCCTGAAACAAATAATATTTCAGATTTCGATATATTATTATTTTTATAATCAATAAGGTGGCACAGATTACTTGAAATGGAGTTAAGATTGACTCGCCACTGGTATCCGTGCCCGGACCGGACTACATTTTGTAGCAGAAAGCCTCTTATGGCAGGCTCTTTGATCGTATTTGAGAGTATCTGATCAATATCCTGACGTTTTTTCACTTGAGTAAAATCAACGGCCAGCATGCTGTCAATCAGTCCTTGATGATCATGGTCGTAAGCAACAGGCGCGATATCAACGATAATCGTCCTGCGGACTGCAATCAACTGATTTTGCAGTATGGTCATTGCCGTTTTGCCCCCCATGCTATGGCCCATTAAAAACGGATTATGAAAGTGATGTTTTTTGATGAACGAGACAACATCTTCGGCCAAGAGATCATAATTCATGTCGTTTCGCCAGCCTGATTGGCCATGGTTGCGCAAATCTGGACAGGCGACATAATAGTTTTCCGCCAAGATGCGGTTGAATGACCGCCAGTTGCTGACGGAACCGAAGAGACCATGCAATACGACAACCGGAGGATTCAGAGGGTCTCCGTGGTACTCGAAAAACAGATTCATTGGTTTTTGTACTTTGAGTAGTCGGGGCTGAATAGGGATGAGATGTCCCGTAGCACTTTAATTCCACTATACTTGGTGGTTGTATCGCCGAATCAGACCCTCAGAGAAAATTGGACGCAGATTTTCTTGTCATACGCCTGTAACAAATTTCGATTTAACTTAGCTTCATGGCCAAGAACACCGTATTGATCGTAGAGGATGATACCGCATTAAACGATATGTTGCGGTTTGTGCTTGAAAGAAATGGGTACCGTACCTTGCAGGCCGAAAATGCAATCAAGGCCGACCAGTGCATCAAAAGACATATCCCAGAAGTCATTTTGCTGGACTGGATGTTACCGGGCATGACCGGCATAGACTATGCCAAAAAGCTGAAGTCGCACCCACTGACCACCGACATTTCGATTATCATGATCACGGCTCGAAGTGAGGAAGAAGACAAAATTCGCGGATTGGACTGCGGCGCGGATGACTACGTCACCAAACCCTTTTCCAACAACGAACTGTTGGCCCGAATCCGTTCGGCCGTAAGAAGAGTCAAACCGCACCAGTCAGGTGAAGCGATAACGTATGAAAACATTACCATTGACCCTAAAAGTCACACATTGAGAATCAAGGGTCAACTGGTCGATATCGGCATGAAAGAATTTCAGTTACTCTACCTGTTTTTGAGAAAACCTGACAGGGTCTACAACCGGACACAATTGCTCGATCAGGTGTGGGGCAAAGACAGTTATGTCGATGATAGAACAGTGGATGTATATATCCGTCGATTACGCTCCACTTTGGAAGAACACGCGTATGGCAAATTGATTGCAACCATACGTGGGGTAGGGTATCGGCTCGCATTGGGCTAGCCCATTTTTCGATTCATGTGGGAGGGGTGGCTCTATCGGGACAGCAACAGTATCTGGATGATACTGGGACTGCTGATCGGATTGTTTATCGCCTTGATCTTCTATGCAAGTTGGCGACTTTTCTTTGCGCAAAAAGCCAGGCGCATAAGCAACGGAACACGACAGGAACAGAATGCAGATAATGGGCAACGAGACAAGGAGCTTCATGAAGGCATGTCGTCACTTCCTGATGCCATCATTGTTTTACGTGGTAATTTGGAGATAGAGTGGTGCAATACCACCGCAACGGAATGGTTTGATCTGGATACGGTTCAATATCGACAGACCACATTACCGCGATTATTCAACGACCAGGCGCTGGTGGACTATATCACTGGTGGTCGATATACCGAATCATTTGACTGTGTTGCTCCGGGCAATCGGCAGATCAGTATTCGAATTCGCATTGCACCGTATCGGGATGGTTTGCTCTTGCTACAGGCAAGAAATGTTACCCAGATCAAACAGCTTGAACAGATAAGAAGAGATTTTGTATCCAATGCTTCCCATGAATTAAGAACGCCGATCAGTGTGCTGTATGGATATCTGGAAATGATGAAGGACGAAGGAAAGAAGACGATTGACAAACAATGGCGACATGCGATTGACCAGATGTACAAACAGACGGAACGGATAAAAAAAATAGTGGACGATATGATGATACTGTCCCGACTGGAAGCCGCCGTACCGAAAGAGCAACATGAGTACATCGATATTGTTGGGCTCTTGGAGTCGGCATGTTACAACACTAAAATTCTAAGTGGGAAAAAGCGCCATCGGTTTGAAACCCAGATCGATCCCAACTTTGCGTTATATGGAAACCACAAGGAGATCGAAAGCCTGGTTGCCAATCTGCTTTCCAATGCGGTTCGCTATACACCGAAAAAGGGGACCATTACCGTCTCTTGGGAGGTTGACCTGCTTGGCGCAACCCTTTCAGTGAGTGATACCGGTATCGGTATTGAGTCGGAAGAAATCCCCCGATTGACCGAGCGCTTTTATCGCATTGATTCAGCCCGCTCCCGTGAGACCGGGGGGACAGGTCTGGGGTTGGCGATTGTCAATCACATTGTTACCCGACATGACGCGGACTTGATCATTCACAGTGAAGTTGGAAAAGGCAGTCGGTTCAATGTTCATTTCCCTAAAGACCGCATCAAGAATAACAACGAGCAAGTCAATTTGTTGTTGAATTGATGCCGTCACCAGCATGGTGGTTGTCTGGGTTCAAGATGGTTCGGAAGATTCACTTTTCATTGAATCGGCGTTCAATGATCAAGCGGCCAATCCGGATTTGGCACATCACATGCCATTATTTGAAATGATGAAAAATTACATATAAATATCAACATTTTATGAATATATTTTGAATTATAACCTTAATAACATGTAATCTAACTGCAATATTTCTTTAATATTCAATTCATTAAGTCGATCTATCTTGGCGTTTCACAATTTTTAATATTTAGTGAGGAATAGAAATATGAATAGAAATACGTGCAGATACATCCCGAAATTTTTTGCACTATTGCTTGTTGTCTCCGCTTCGTCGGTCGAAGCACGTAACAACATACAGATTGTGGGTTCGTCCACTGTCTACCCGTTTGCCACAGTGGTCGCTGAAAAATTCGGCAAGACCAGTGGCTTTGCTACCCCCATTATCGAATCAACCGGTTCAGGGGGTGGCATGAAATTGTTCTGTAGTGGGGTAGGGGACTCCCATCCGGATTTCACCAATGCATCTCGTCGTATCAAAAAATCCGAGTACGATAAATGTCTGGCAAACGGAGTGACCGATATTATCGAGGTCAAAATTGGCTATGATGGTATTGTGATTGGTAATTCACTGGAGGCCGAACAATTGGCGTTGACCCGAAAAGATATTTTTCTGGCGCTGGCCAAAGAGATTCCCAATCCAGATGGTAGTGAGACACTGGTCGAGAATACCTACCAAACATGGCAGGATGTGAATGCTTCCCTTCCGGCCGTCAAAATCGAAGTGCTTGGTCCTCCGCCGACTTCCGGGACACGGGATGCCTTTGTCGAATTGGCAATGGAAGGCGGCTGCAAAAAATTTGACTGGATAAAGGCAATGAAAAAGACGGACAAAAATGCGTATAAGGCCCTGTGCCATACCATCCGGGAAGATGGAGCATTTATCGAGGCAGGTGAAAATGATAATTTGATTGTACAGAAACTGCGTGAGAATCCTAAGGCACTGGGTGTCTTCGGGTTCAGTTTTCTTGATCAGAATGCCGATGTGATCCAAGGCTCAAAAGTAGACGGCGTTGCGCCTGAATTTGAGGCAATCGCTGATGGATCCTATCCAGTCTCACGCCCGCTTTATTTTTATGGTAAAAAGGCGCATATCGGTATTGTCCCTGGAATTGCCGAATACATGGCGGCGTTTACGGATGAAGCTGCTTTCGGAGAGGAGGGTTACCTGACGGATAAAGGATTGATTCCGATGCCTGAAGAAGAGCGTGTCAAATTCAGCAGCGACGTAAAAAATCTGATCGCCCTGCAAATGTAAATTTTCTCACCGTTGAGTTGGGAATGGACCGGCTTTCGCCTTTGGCAGGCGAGGCCGGTCGTTTGTTTTTGTCATTTTCGGTATCGTTTAGTCTGATGAATATCCTAAATTTTGACGTAAGATGTTCTTAATTTGACGGGTTTCGCACTGCGTGGTTGGTTAAAACGGGACTGTAAAGCAAAAAGGTGTGACGAAAGATGCCAGCTTGTCATGACAAATCGATTCAGATGATAACCGCCGATAACGATAAAACATAACGATGGAAATTCTGGTCCTGTTATTTGTTTTTTTTATCCTGTCGCCGTGTCTGTTGATTATTGCGTTAAATCTTTGCAAACGTAATCGTATTTTGAGAAATAAAATCGAATCGGTCATCCGATTTTTTCTCATTTCCTGTGCCTGTTTGGCCATCTTTACGACCGTCGGTATCGTTTTGTCTGTGCTGTTCGAGTCGGTGCGTTTTTTCAAGGTAATTCCTATCACTGACTTCCTGTTTGGCCTGGAGTGGTCCCCGCAAACAGCAATCAGAAGTGATCAGGTCGGATCGTCAGGGGCTTTCGGTGCCGTTCCACTATTTGCCGGTACATTTCTGATTACCATTATCGCCATGTTGATCGCGGTACCGTTCGGGCTGATGTCGGCCATCTATCTGTCTGAGTACGCCAATCATCGGATTCGCACGATTGGAAAACCGCTGTTGGAAATATTGGCGGGCATTCCAACCGTCGTCTATGGATTTTTTGCGGCGCTCACCGTTGCACCGATGATTCGTCGAAGTCTCGAGTCTTTTGGATTGTCGGTTTCAAGCGAAAGTGCACTCGCCGCCGGGGTTGTGATGGGGATCATGATATTGCCCTTTGTGTCCTCCTTATCCGATGACGTGATCAATGCAGTGCCACAATCACTGAGGGACGGTTCATACGGACTCGGGGCAACCCAATCTGAAACGATTAAACGGGTGATACTTCCCGCTGCGTTACCGGGTATTGTTGGCAGTATCCTGTTGGCGGTTTCCAGGGCGATTGGGGAAACCATGATCGTTGTGATGGCGGCCGGACTGTCTGCCAATCTGACAGCGAATCCGTTCGAGTCGGTGACCACCGTCACTGTTCAGATTGTGACTTTACTGATTGGAGACCAGGAATTCGACAGTCCGAAAACACTGGCCGCTTTTGCGCTTGGGCTGACACTATTTGTCATTACACTGATTTTGAATGTCATTGCGCTTAAAGTCGTGCAGAAATTCAAGGAGCAATACGAATGAATACGGCTGAAATTATTCAATTGAGTATTGCCAAGCGCTATCGCCAGGAGCATCGGTTTCGCTTATATGGATTATCCGCGATCATTTTAGGGATCATCTTCTTGTTTTTTCTGCTCTTTGTAACGGTATCGAATGGTTATACCGCGCTACAGCAGACGTATGTTGCGCTTGACATCACACTCAGTGAAGCGGATTTTGATGGCGATGTCCGTGACGAATCACTGAAATCAGCCAATTATGGTGCAATGATCAAAAGGACATTGCGCGAAGAGTTTCCTCATGTCTCCAAACGACGGGAAAAGAAAGCACTCTACAAGATTGTGAGCGGGGGTGCCGAATACCGTCTGAGGCAGTCTGTCATAGACAATCCAGACCTGATTGGCAAGACAACACGGTTCTGGTTGCTGGCTGATGATGAGGTGGATATGTTGATAAAGGGAAAAATCAAAAGGGAAACACCGGAAAAATTCCGACCCCTGAAAAATAATACGATCAGTTGGGTGGACCAGTTGTCGGAGCAGGGGAGGGTCGAGAAACGCTTTAATATCCCTTTCTTTAACGCAGGTGATTCACGGGAACCTGAGCAGGCAGGTATTCGCGGCGCTGTGATGGGTTCGTTTTTTACCATCCTTGTCACCATGCTGCTTGCCTTTCCGATCGGCGTCGGGGCCGCAATCTATTTGCAGGAATTTGCTCCCAAAAATAAAATCACCAATTTAATCGAGGTCAACATCAATAATTTAGCTGCGGTCCCCTCGATTATTTTTGGACTATTGGGTTTGGCAATCTTCATCAATTTTTTTGGATTACCCCGGTCAATCCCTCTGGTCGGGGGGATGGTCCTGGCATTAATGACGCTGCCTACCATCATCATTGCAAGCAGGGGGGCGTTGGCTGCTGTTCCGCCAAGTATCCGTGAAGCTGCGTTGGGTGTTGGCGCTTCGCCCATTCAGACTATCTTGCACCATGTTTTGCCTTTGGCAATGCCAGGGATGCTGACAGGGACCATTATCGGACTGGCCCAGGCCCTGGGAGAAACGGCACCACTACTCGTGATTGGTATGGTGGCCTTCATTGTTGATATTCCGTCAGGACCGATGGATCCCGGAACGGTATTGCCTGTTCAGATATATTTGTGGTCAGACAGTCCAGAGCGTGCATTCGTGGAAAGAACCTCCGCAGCGATCATGATACTTTTAGTCTTTCTGATCGCGATTAATGGATTGATTGTTTTGCTCAGGAAAAAGCTGGAACGACGTTGGTAATTTAGACTGGAAAATCAAAATGAGCCCATCACTTTCGGAAAAACCAATGCCTGATTTATTGACAGGGCAAAAATCAAAGACTGATGTGGATCCGCTGACGGACCCCAACTTCCAGACGGTCGGCGAAAGTTGGGTCAACAATCCCTCGATGACCTGTCGGGATGTCAATGTTTTTTACAGTGACAAACAGGCCATAGCCGATGTTTCACTGGACATTGGGCGCAATGAGGTGATTGCGATGATTGGCCCTTCTGGGTGTGGCAAATCGACTTTTTTACGCTGCTTGAATAGGATGAATGACACGATTGATATCTGTCGAGTCGAGGGTGAAATTACATTGGAAGGAAAAAATATCTATGACAAGGAAATGGATATTGTCTTTCTGCGAGCAAGGGTAGGGATGGTCTTTCAAAAACCGAATCCGTTTCCAAAATCGCTCTATGATAACGTGGCCTACGGCGTCAGGCTGCATGGATTGGCGAACAATAAATCCGAATTGGACGATATCGTTGAATCCAGTCTCAAAAAAGCAGGGCTTTGGCGTGAGGTCAGTGACCGACTCGATAAACCAGGGACAGGCCTATCTGGTGGACAGCAACAGCGTTTGTGTATTGCAAGGGCGATCGCTATCCGCCCGGAAGTGATTCTCATGGATGAGCCCTGTTCAGCTCTGGACCCGATCGCAACAGCGGTGATCGAAGAATTGATTGATGACCTTCGTCAGCAATATTCAATCTGTATCGTGACCCATTCGATGCAACAAGCAGCGAGAGTGTCGCAACGAACGGCTTATTTCCATTTGGGCAAGCTGATCGAAATTGGTTCCACAAGCGACATGTTTACCAATCCGACTCACCCGCTCACTGAAGGCTACATTACAGGAAGATTCGGATAAACGTATATCTCAACAGGTTATTACAGTTATGACAATACAGGGTGAAGGGCATATTTTTAAGCGATTTGACAATGAAATGAACCAACTCCATGGCTTGGTTCTGGAAATGGGGGAATTTGCACAAAAACAATTGCTGGATGCCAAGCAGACACTTGAAACGGGTGACTCGGTCATGGCAAGAAAGGTGATCGAAAATGACAACAAACTCAATGCGCTGGATGTTCAGGCAGACAATACAATCATTAGTCTGATTGCCCGCAGACAACCCGTTGCAAAAGACTTGAGGGAAATTATCGCAGTTGGAAAAATTGTGGCTGATCTAGAACGTGCCGGAGATGAAGCGCGTAAAATAGCCGGGATGACAATTCGCTTTTTTGAAATCGCAGATCATCCACCTAGCAAGGAAATTCTCGAAGACATTCATACCTTGTCAGAATTTGTCGTCAAGATGCTCAATACCAGCATGAAATCCTTTGACAAACTGGATCTGTCGATTGCAACCGGGGTGTGGAATGACAGCTTGAAGCTGGAGAGTCTGCTTCAATCGGTAATACGACGGCTCAGTACGTTTATCATGGAAGATTCGCGCAATATTGGGCATTTTGTCGATATCGTTCTTGGGATTCGTGCTTTGGAACGATTTGGTGGGCATGCAAAGAATATTGCCGGACATATCGTTTTCATCAAAAGTGGGGAAGATGTGCGTCACCAGGAACTTGTTGACATCTTGCCACATATACTGTCAGAAGAACTGGGTTCGTCTACTGACAGTTAACATGCGACGTGTGCCACAGCTCGACACATGATGCCGATACCGTATCTCGTTGCCAGGGGCAAATCGTTCCTGGGACTGACCAGCGTCAAGTCGAGCAGACTCTCATGGTCTTTGATAGAGATATTTGTGGAGGGACTGGGTAAACTCTTATACGGTTGTTCACTGTTGACGCATCGCTTTGCCCGCAAGCAGGTACATAATGATGTAAACGATAACCCGATACATGACAGGTGAACCGGGTGGTATACAAATAAATGAAAATCCATTCACACCGCGCAAGCCCAATTCATGGGCGATGCGTATACACTCATAGTCGGTCATACCGATAGGTTCAGCCAGTTCTCCGAGGATATCGCCCGGTGCCGGGCCGGCTCCGCCTAGTACATCCATATCAAAATGACCATAAATCGCCTTGGTTCCGTTATACGCATGATCCAGTCCTTTGCACACTGCTTCAATACCTTGTCTGCGGACATCCCAGCCGGAATAAAATGCAGCACCGCGTTCGATCAACTCTTCAACCACATCGGGAGCTTCGAGCATGCCACGAGGACCAATTTCGACCAGATTTCGGGCATGGATATTGTCGTGAAACTCGATGGTTTTGTATAACCAGCAAAATCCGCCCGCGATTCGTGGATCCCTTGTTTGCGGACACTCGCGGAAAATATCCCAGTGCGTGTCGAGACTGACAATGCCGACATTACCTTCGGTGTTTTCAGCCACGCATTTTGCAATGGCATAGGAACTGCAAGGCGAATTTTGGCCAATCACGATGGGAAGGGCGCCAACATCCAAAGCGTCGTTGACTTTTGATTCCACGGCCGCCTGGGCCTGAAGAATCAATTCAGGATCGAGTTTACCAACATTTGCTTCCGGTGGAATATCCGCATCACCATAATCAACAAGTCTGAGGTGATCAAACACATTCAGTCGAAAATCCTGAACATATCCTGATTGATAACGGATGGATTGTTGGCGAACCCGTTTCGGAGCAGCTAACCAGTGCTCCTTGGCAATGCCGGCCCATTCGTCCGATGAACTGGAAACATACGGACTACCGATGATTACTACATCCGCGCCCGCCAGATTTTCCTTGGTCTTTGCATGAGGCTGGGCCAGGAAAGTGGGTGTTTCATCATCGATCATCGGAAAGTTGCGTTCTGCCGCCCACATGCTTTCCCGGGTCTCTTTCCAATCGGGATATGTCATTTTGTTTCCTCTCAATTGAATGGTTTTAATTCGAATGCCGTCTTCTTTGGGATCAAAAGGTGAGAAGGGTGAATAATCCCGCAAGCGCTCTGTCAAGTGAATCAAGTCAGAGTGCTACAATCTGTAACTTTACATAATATACATTATACGAAGTATAATTTGTTGTGCAAGGATAACTGGGTTCCAAAGAACAAAGAGATAAAAAATATATTTTTAATACAGCATGTTACAGTCTATTTCGAAAGATAAATAGAGAAATATATATTAATCGCCATTTTCATTTGCAATATTTTTTAAATGTGCAATCCGGTTTTGCGCTTCAATGAAGATGCGCACGATCTCAGGATGTTTTTTCTTGATTTGAATTTCCAGTTGTGTGATGATTTTTTCCACCTCGCGCGCATTGATGTAGTCGTAATCGTGAAAATCCAGACTGATGTTTAAAAGGACATCTTCCGGTCCCATGTGCATGGTCAGGATTTCGTTAATCGCCAATATCTCTGGTTTTCCATTTACAATCTCGCGAATACTGGCAATAACCTCTCGACTCGCCGCCTCGCCAATCAGTAATCCCTTGCTTTCATATGCCAGCAACATTGCCGTAAGGCTCAGAATCAATCCGATAACAATGGAGGCCAAGGCGTCAAAGACCGGATTACCGGTCCACTGTGTCAGCAATAGACCGATAAAAGCAGCCATCAGTCCCAGCATTGCGGCGCTATCTTCAAATAACACGGTAAAAACCGTAGGATCCTTGCTGAGCTGTACGGCCTTCAGGTACCCGAGCTTGCCCTTTCGCTTGCGAAATTCCCTGAATGCAACACTCCAGGCCCAGCCTTCGAATATGACTGCAAATCCCAAAACCAGGTAGTTGATATGGATATACTTGACTTCTTTCGGGTGGTTTAATTTACTGAACCCCTCATACAGCGACACTCCGGCTCCAATGGCAAAAATCAGGATTGCAACCACAAATGTCCAGAAATACAGTTCCATGCCGTATCCAAACGGATGACGCTCATCAGCTGGCCTCGATGATCTCCTGATCCCCCAAAGCAACAAACCCTGATTACCCGTATCGACAATGGAATGCACGGCTTCACTCAACATTGCAGAACTTCCGGTAATTACGGAAGCGATCATTTTGGTGATCGCAATCAGGCCATTGCCGATCATGGCCGCAATGACCACCCATTTCGAGCCGGACTTGCGTTTCAATGTTCGAATTGCATTGTAATGCAGCGGTTCCTTGCTGCAATGATGGCGGTGCTCAAGATGATACAGCGTTTCATGTTGCGGAATTTTCGGTTTACCGATTGATCAGATTCCAAGATAAGCCTTTTTAAGGGAATTATATACTTCAATACCCACAGGGCATCAGGGGTATACAGTCACGCGGCTCTCGCTACCGCACCGGGAATAGTCCCACCCGGCAGGGTTGCCAGTCCGCGGTTCAGGAGATTGATCGATGCATTCAAATCCGCATCCATCACCTGTCCACAGGACGTGCAACCATAACGCTTGCCCTTTCGACTGGACGGATCAACCATCCCGCAGACCGAACAAGATTGTGAAGTGTGACGGGGATCGATCTTCAAAAACAACCTGCCCGCTTCTTCCGCTTTGTAGGCCATTTGTACCTGAAGCAATCCCCAGGATTGGTAACTGATCTCGCGATTGAGACCCGATTTCTGTTTCACCTGCCTGCCGGGCTTGTCTCTCGTTCCTTTCGCTGACTTTTTCATGTTGATGATTTTCAAGTCTTCCATGACAATCACGTCATTGTGTTTCACGATCTGCGTGGTGATTCGATGACAGGCGTTGCGGTTGCGTATCCGCTCCCTTTCGTGAAGATTCGATAAGACGTGTTTCCGTTTCCTGAAAAGCCGGCTGCCTTTTTTACACCGGCTCAATCGCCGCTGAATGCGTTTGATCTGATCCACGTGGCTCTTTCTTCGTGGGTAAACCAACCCATCGGAACAGACCAGACGATCGATGATCCCCAGATCAATCCCGACCGACTGATGCGTCTTCGGTAAATCAACGGTATCGACCCGGTAAGTCAGATTGACATATAACCGGCGATGGCGTCGGGTAATGGACAGGGTTTTGAGTTGATCACTCGACGGTAAACCGGTGGGTCGCACCGTGAGGGTCGGCAACCCTTTGATCTTGAGGTGGGTTCGCTTCCCGTGGGCCTTGACCATCGACGACGTGGTTTCCTTCAGTTCCATCGATTGCTTCGCTTGAATCGCGGAAATCCCGGTTTCTCGCCCTGTTTCACTCGATCGAAAAACCGTTTCATCGCATTGTCCAGCCGGATCAGGGCCCCTCTTGAGACCGTGACAGAAAAAGCACCATAGCCCAACGGGTCCGCTTTACGTATTTCGGTCAGGCTACCGTACTGTTCATACAAAGAGATCGACTGGCCTGTTTTTTGGTAACCGCTGATTCGCTCTTCCAGGGCGGCATTGTACAGATCACAGCACTGGCGCATCAACGCATCGATCCGATCATAACCCGCATCGGTGGCATAGGCCCTGAGTTGATACGTCTTGTAGGTCTGCATGCCCTTATTTTACTCTGTTGCCCTTATTGATGGGAGGTTTATTGGTTTTGGGCAG
>LXNI01002575.1_pt1 | contig 12216 bp, 12 predicted proteins | sample 809091 | NCBI WGS metagenome assembly LXNI01 (sample SAMN04870527, study PRJNA318959) | sponge metagenome | biome: 01000161; feature: marine sponge reef; material: water | host: Sarcotragus foetidus | place: Greece: Milos, Mediterranean Sea | collected 2013-05-29 | depth 5-7 m | reverse complement strand
GACGGAGATCGAGCGCGGAAAGCGAAGGCCGCGGTAGACAGGCGTCCGCGGGCACACCGGCGCGCCCCTGCCGCCCCGGTGTGCGACGATCAGCGTATGCCCAGCGACGCCGCATTCGATGCCGATGTCCTCGTGGTGGGAGGCGGGCCGGCCGGTTCCGCCGCCGCCACCATGCTCGCCCGCAAGGGCTGGCGGGTCCGCCTCTACGAGCGCGACCGCTTCCCCCGCGAACACGTCGGCGAGTCCCTCCTCCCCGCCTCCATGCCCGTCCTCGCCGAGCTTGGCGTCCTGCCCGCCGTCGAGGCCGCCGGTTTCCTCCCCAAGTACGGCGCCACCATGGTCTGGGGCCGCGACCCCGACCCCTGGAGCTGGTCCTTCGCCGAGTCCAGCCCCCGCTACCCCCACGCCTACCAGGTCGTCCGCGCCCAGTTCGACGAGATCCTGCTCCGCAACGCGGCCGCCAACGGCGTGGACGTGCGCGAGGGACACCGCGTACTTGAGGCCGAAGCCGGACCCTCCGGAGCCACCCTCACCGTGGAGGACTCGGAGGGCCGCCCGCACACTGCTCGCGCCCGCTTCGTCGTCGATGCAAGCGGGCAGGCGGGGCTGATTGGCCGCGCCCGCTCTCTCCGCGAACCCGACCCCTTCTTCCGTAACCTCGCCGTCTACGGCTACTACGCCGGCGGCTCCCGCCTCCCCGAACCCGACGCCAACAACATCCTCATCGAGTCGATCGACGACGGCTGGCTCTGGGCCATCCCCCTCCACACCGGGCTGGTCAGCACGGGCGTCGTCGTCGACAGCGCCGCCGGGGGTGAGGGCATCGCCGCAATCGGTCCCGAGGCTTACTTCCGCGAGCGCATCGCCAGCGGATCCCACATCTCCGCCCTGCTCCAGGGAGCAACCCTCACCGGCGCTCCCACCGTCGTCCGCGACTGGTCCTACTCCTCCCGCGAGCTCGCGGGCGAGAGCTTCGTCCTTGCCGGCGACGCCGCCTGCTTTGTCGATCCCCTCTTTTCCTCGGGGGTGCACCTTGCGCTCTCCTCCGGCGTGCTCGCCGCCGCCTACGTGACGTCCGCCCTGAAGGACCCGGAACTCGGTCGCGCCGCTGCCGCCGTCTACTCCGAGCAGTACCGGCAGCAGTACGAGCACTTCCGCGAGCTGGCCCGCCTCTTCTATGCCAGTAACCGCACCGTCGACTCCTACTTCTGGGAAGCCCGCCGCATTACCGGCGCCGACGAGGCCACCCCCGCCCGGCTCGCCTTCGTCCGTGCCGTCGCCGGCCAGCCCCCCGCCGGCTACGAGCGCGCAGTCCTCGCCCACGGCGAGACGCCCCGCAGCTTCACCGAGGCAGTGAGCGCCGTCGAAAGCCGCCGCCGGGTCCGCGCCTCCGCCTTCGACGAGCGCTTCGGCGAGGGCTTGCCCCGCCTCCTCTCCGCGATCCCCTCCCTCGTGCCGGAGGCTCGTCTCGAACGCAGGCCCGTCGTTGGTGAGGGCGAATTCACGTGGGGCCAGGTCATCGTTACGCCCGAGCGGACCGAGGGTGTCCCCGTCAGCGACCTCGTCGCCCTCGTCCTCGCCCAGATCGACGGCCACCGCACCGTCGGCGACCTCTTCAACCGGCTCGCTTCCCGCATTCCCCCCGAGACCCTCGACCAGCTTCGCCCCGGTCTCCTGCATGCCCTGCGCCTCCTCCACGTCGAGGGCGTCATCGCTGAATTCACGGAGAGGGTCGAGGCATGAGCGACGCTCCCGGGCGCATCGTCCAGCTCAGCGCTTCCAACGGGGGCGTCCCCAAGCTGCCTCTCGCCGAGGCCACCGTCGATGCCAACGGCATCACCGTCGACCGCCAGGCCGATCGCCGTGCCCACGGCGGCCCCCGACGCGCCCTCTGCCTCTTCGCCCTCGAACGCATCGAGACGCTCGCCGCCGAGGGCCACCCCATCGGGCCCGGCGCCACCGGCGAGAACGTCACCATCGAAGGCGTCGACTGGGACCGCGTCGTCCCCGGCTCTCGCCTCCGCCTCGGCGAGGCCGTCCTCATCGAGGTCACCGGCTACACCGAGCCCTGCTGGAAGAACGCCCAGTGGTTCCTCGATGGCGACTTCAGCGCCATGGGCCAGGAGACGCGCCCCGGATTCAGCCGCGTCTACGCTCGCGTTCTCGAAGGCGGCAACCTTCGCCCTGGCGCCGCCGTCGAGCTCCTCGCGAGCAGCACCGCCGAACGCATCGAGCGTACCCAGCCCACGACCATCCGCTGGCGTCCGCCCTCCGCCGACTGAAACCAGGCCGCCCCCATCGTTGACGATCACCACCCCCTTGTGGCAAAGTTACCCCTCCTACTTAGTGTCGAAGGTACACTAAGTACCGCCTCCCAACCGAAGGGATGGTCCGATGACCGCTACCGCCCCCTCCTCTGACCGCGCGGCCCTGCTTGAGCTGTACTCGGACCCCGACACCTGCCCCACCGACCGCCTCGAACCTCTCCCCCTGGTCGAGGAGCCGGCGTTCGTCAGCTGGCAGCAGGACATTCCCCGCAGCTACCTCGGCCTCCCCCCGGAGGAAGTCGACCAGCGTATCCGCGCCGCTCGCGCCGCCCTCGGCGACCGTCTCGTCATCCTTGGCCATCACTACCAGCGCGACGAGGTCATCCAGTACGCCGACTTCACCGGCGACAGCTTCAAGCTCGCCCAGCACGCCGCCGACCAGCAGGGCGTCGAGTTCGTCCTCTTCTGCGGCGTTCACTTCATGGCCGAGTCCGCCGACATCCTCACGCCCCCCGAGGTCTCCGTGGTCCTCCCCAACATGGCCGCCGGCTGCTCCATGGCCGATATGGCCGACCCTGGCGACGTCTACGCCGCCTGGGACGAGATGACCGCCGCCCTCGACCCCGCCACGCGCATCATCCCCATCACCTACATGAACAGTGCCGCCAGCCTCAAGGGCTTCGTCGGGAAGCGCGAGGGCATTGTCTGCACCTCCAGCAACGCCCCCAAGACCTTCGAGTACGCCTTCGAGCGCGGCGAGAAGGTGCTCTTCTTCCCCGACCAGCATCTCGGGCGCAACACGGGCTACGAGATGGGCATCCCCCTTGAGGAGATGGTTACCTGGGACTGGCGCCAGCCCCTCGGCGGCCTCACGCAGGAGCAGCTCGAGCGCGCCCGCGTCATCCTCTGGAAGGGCCACTGCAGCACGCACCAGCGCTTCTCCGTCGAGCAGATCGAAGAGGCCCGCGCCGAGCACCCCGACCTCAACGTCATCGTTCACCCCGAGTGTTCCTGGGAGGTCGTGCAGGCCGCCGACGCCAGTGGCTCGACCGAGCGCATCATCAAGGCTGTGAACGCCGCCCCCGCCGGCTCGACCTGGGGCGTCGGCACCGAGATCAACCTCGTCAAGCGCCTCAACGATGAGAACCCCGACAAGACCGTCTTCTGCCTCGACCCCGTCGTCTGCCCTTGCAGCACCATGTACCGCATCCACCCCGCCTACCTCGCCTGGACCCTGGAGGGACTCGTGCAGGGCCACGTCGTCAACCGCGTGAAGGTCGACGACGAGACACGCGAATGGTCCCTTGTCGCCCTCGAACGGATGCTGGCCCTCCCCTAGCCCCCTACCCCATTCCTGTATCGTCTGCGGCGTAACTCCACCCGCTGGAGGCGTCGCATGGAAGGCCGCATGCCGCTCGCTGCGCGCCTGGTGTACGCCTCCGGATCCTTGGGCGGGAACGCCCTCGGTCGCAGCCGCGACCTCTGGCTCATCTTCTTCTACCTCGGCGATGACGATGTCGATGTCGAGCGCCGGGGCGCCGCCTTCGCCATCGGCGCCGTGCTCGTCATCGGCCGCCTGATCGAGGCCTTCGACGACCCCCTCATTGGCTACTGGAGCGACCGCACCCGTTCCCGCTGGGGTCGCCGCATCCCCTTTGTCCTTGCCGCCACCCCGTTCATGGCCATATTCTTCGTCCTCCTCTGGATTCCCCCCAACCCCGGCGAGACCCTCGGCAACGTCTTCTTCCTCTTCGCCATCTTCTGGTTCTTCAACCTCTTCTCAACGCTCTCCGGCGGCCCCATGGAGTCGCTTCTGCCCGAGATCGCGCGCCGCAACGACGACCGCCTCAGCATCGTTGGCTGGCAGGTCGCCTTCGGCGTCGTGGGCACCGCCATCGCCTTCATCGGAAGCGGCCTCCTTGTCGACGCCTTCGGCTTTGTCGCCATGGCGATCATCGTCGCCGCCGTCGCCTTCGTCTCGCGCTATGTCGCGCTGACGGGCGCCTGGCGGCGCTCCATCGAGGCTTCACAGGAAATCTACGCGCAGGACCAGGCGGTCGAACGCCTCTCCGTCTGGAATTCCATCACCACCTGCCTCCGCAACGACCAGTTCCTCGTCTTTCTCCCCTCCTTCGTGCTCTACAGCGTTGGCGTCCAGATCATCACCGGTGTGCTCCCGTTCTACGTCGAGGGCGTCCTCGGCCGCGACGAACCCGGCGCGATGGTGGCCGTCCTCAGCGGGTGCGCCCTCGGCGTGCTCATGGTCATCCTGCCGTTCGCGATCTTCCTCGCCCGGCGCCGCTCGAAGCGGCAGATCTACGGCTGGGGCATGCTCTTCGCCGGGATCTACTTCCCCCTGTTCGCCATGGCTGGATTCCTGCCCGGGATCCCGGTCGTCGCCCAGGGGATTGCCTACGCGCTCCTGATCGGCGTTGCCCTCGCGCCCGTGCAGACCTTCCCCAACGCGCTCATCGCCGACATCACCGACTACGACACGGTCCGTACGGATCAGCGCCGCGAGGCGGTGTACTACGCCACCCAGCAGACCCTGGAGAAGATCGCCGGCGCTGCCGGCCCCGGCATCCTCATCGCCCTCCTCGCCCTCGGCAGCACCGCCGATGATCCTCTCGGCATCCGCCTCGTCGGCCCCGTCGCCGGCATCCTGGCGCTGGCCGGATACATCGTCTTCCGGCGTTACTGGCTGCCGGACAACGTCACCGAGGAGTCCGTGGAGGCTGCCCGCCCTTCCTGACCAGCTCCGCCCCTAGCCCGCGTCCCCCGCCAGCTCCGCGAACACACGCTCGTTGTCCTCCCCCAGCAGCGGCGCCCGCCGCCGGATGCGCCACGGCGAACCCAGGAGCTGGTACGGCGCCCCCGGATAGGTGACCGTCCGCTCCAGCTCCGGGTGCTCCACCTCCACCGGGAATCCCCGCTCGATGAAGTGCGGGTCCTCCAGCACCTCCTCGGGCGAGTAGATGATCCCGATCTGGAAGCCTCGCTGCTGGCCCCCCGTGAAGAACTCGTAGGCCGTCAGCCGCTCCGCGAGGAAGTTCATCGCGGAGCGTCCCGCCCCGAAGATCGCCATCAGCTCCTCGTCCTGCTGCAACATCGACATGTCGAAGCGCTCCCGCCGCATCCCCTCCTCCAGCAACGGAAACTCCAGGAACTCCTCCGCCAGACCCAGCGTCGTGAGCCACTCGCAAACCGCCCCGAACGACTCCGGCCGCCGCGGCGGAATGCCCGTGTTGACGTGCTTTCCGTCCTTGCACAGCACCTGCGAGGGCATCGAGGGGTTCACCCCCGCATGGCGTCCTGTCTGGCGCTGCACCGTGTCCTGCGCCACCAGCCAGGTGTACGTCCCTGCCTCTGTCGTGACGTTCGCGGCCGCATGCGCGTTCACGTCGATGTGCTGCCCCTGCCCGGTCTCGTCCCGGTAGAGCAGCGCCACCAGCGCCGACATCACCCCGAAGTGGCTGGCCGTGTGGTAGCCCTGGTTCCCCCCACCCCGCACCGGTGGCAGCGAGTGGTCGTCGTAGCCGCAGTTCCAGACCGGCCCGCCCCCCGCCAGGATCGTCAGGTCCGTGGCTGCCTCGCCCTCGCGGGGCATCCCCCGCCCGAACGGGCTCAGCGTGACCATGATCAGCCCCGCGTTGGTCTCCCGCAGCGACTCGTAGTCGAGGTCCGCCCCCGCCTCCCCGCTCTGCAGCAGGATGTCCGCCCGGTCGATCAGCGCCCGCAGCCGCTCCCGGTCCGGCGTCGCGTCCAGGTCGAGTGTCACGCTCGCCTTGCTCGTGTTGTAGTGCCAGAAGAAGAGGCTTCGCTCCTGTCCCGGCTCGTCGTCGGCGAAGGGCGGGTACGTGCGAGTCCGATCGCCCGCCGGCGGCTCCACCTTGACCACCTCGGCGCCCATGTCCGCCAGCAGCTTGCCTGCGAACATCCCCAGTTCGTCGCACAGCTCGACGACCCGGACCCCCTCCAGCGCCCCCGGCCCCGTCACAGCACCCCCTCCTCCGTCAGCGACGCGATCTCGTCGGCCCCCAGCCCCAGCAACCCCCCGAACACCTCCTCGTTGTGCTCCCCCAGGCAGGGGCCGCCCCGCTCCATCCGCCAGTCCGTCTCCGAGAAGTGCACGGGCAGCCCGTCGACGCGCACGTCCCCCATGTCCCGGTGCGTCACCGTCGGCCACAGCCCCCACGCTTCCGTATTCGGGTCCTGGTCGATGCGCTCCTGCGGACGCTGCACCGCCGTCGCGGGGACCCCCGCCCCCTGCAGCAGCGCCGCTGCCTCGAAGTTCCCCCGCGTCCGCGTCCACCCCGCCATCAGCTCGTCGAGCGCGTCCTCCGCCACCAGCCGCCCCCGCAGGTCCGAGAAGCGCCCCTCATGCGTCCACCCCTCCCCCGTCACCTCCCTGAACGCCTCCCAGTCCCGCTCGTCCCGGCACGCGATCGCAATCCACGTGTCCTCCTCCTGCGAGGGGTAGATTCCGTGGGGCGCCATCGCCGGGTGCTGGCTGCGATTGCTGTTCGGGCTCCCCTCCCGACGGAGCGGGCGACCGTTCACCGTGTAGTCCAGCATCGCCGGGCCGGTCAGGCTCGCGCCCGCCTCCGTGCACCCCAGGTCGACCCACTGCCCCTCGCCCGTCCGGTTCCGGTGGCGAAGCGCCATCAGGATCGCGATCGCCATGTAGTAGGCGCCCGTGTGGTCCATGTACGAGTAGCCCCAGCCCGCCGGCGGCTGGCCGGGAAGCCCCGAGCTGAACGTCAGCCCAGAGACCGCCTGCACGATCGGCCCCCATGTCTTGTAGTCGCGGTACGGCCCCCGGTGCCCGAACCCGCAGTTCGAGACGTAGATGATGTCCTCGCGCAGCGCCTGCAGCTCCCCGTACCCGAACCCCCACCGCTCCATCACCCCCGCCGAGAAGTTCTCCGCCACCACGTCCGAGACCTTGACCAGCTCCCGCAGCAGCTCCTTCCCCCGCTCCGTCCGCAGGTTCAGCGTGACCCCCAGCTTCTCGACGTTGTGGTTGTTGAACGGCCCCCCGAACTCGACCCCCCGCCGCTCGTCCACGTACGGCGGCATCCCCCGCAGGATGTCCCACCTCCCCTGGTTGACCGGATCCTCGATGCGGATGACCTGTGCCCCGAAGGCAGCCAGGAAGCGGGTTGCGCCCGCGCCCGCCAGCTGTCCCGTGAAGTCACAGATTCGCAGATGCGAGAGTGCCTGCGGCATACGTCCCCCAGCCGCGGGAGCATACCCGCGCGCGCCCACCCCCGCACTCCTGGAGCCTGTCAGCGGTCCGGGACGCCCTCCTCTTGCGAGAGCCGTCGCTCCAGCCGGCTGAGCGACTCCCGCGCCGCTCGCAGCTCGTCGATCAGCTCGTCCCGCGTCCCTACCCGCTCCAGCTGCCGCAGACGCTCCTGCTTCGCATCGTCCAGGTTGCTGATGACGACGGCGATGAAGAGGTTGATCGTCACGAACGAGCCCAGCACGACGTAGCTCACGAAGTAGATCCAGGCGAACGAGTTCAGCTCCATGGCCACGTACATGATGTCCGTCCAGTCCTCTAGCGTGACCACCCGGAAGAGCGACAGCAGCGAGGTCCCGAGGCTGTTCCAGTGCTCCGGGTCGTGTTCGTGGAAGAACTCGTAGCCGAGGATTGCGTAGATGTAGGACAGCACGCTCATCACCGCCACGATGTGCAGCATGCCCGGTATTGATCGCACCAGCGTCGTCACAATCAGGCGAAGTTCCGGCACCGCAGAGACGAGTCGCAGCAGGCGCATCAGCCGCGCCATCCGCGCGACGACGGCGAACGTCCCCACCGCGGGAATGAGCGACAGGATGATGATCGTGAAGTCGAAGACGTTCCAGTTGTCCCGGAAATAGCGTTCCGACCGCGGCGCCAGGGCAATCAACTTGAGCGCCGCCTCAACGATGAAGACGCCGATAGTGAGCCAGTGCCCGGCGCTCAGCCAGGCTGCGTACCCCTCCTTGATGCTGGGGACCGTTTCAATCCCCAGCAGCGCGCCGTTTCCGAGGATCAGCGCGATGATGAAGTACTCGAAGCGGTTGGACCGCGTGATGCGTTCGGCGAGTACCCGCATCCCTCAGCCGTTCACGATGTCCCTGACGGCCACCAGCGGCATACGCCCTCCAGCCGCGGGAGCATACCCGCGCGCGCCCCGGGCCGCACTCGCGTTAGCGCGTGAGTCGGCGCGCTCGAAGCTGCCGCTGCCGGATGCGCAGGTCCCGAAGCGAAGAGTTTCGCGTGGGCTGCTGCGTCTGCTGCGTCATGAGCGCCGCGACCGAGGCGGTCGTAATCGAGAGAGCTGCAATCCCGAAGACCATCAGGAAGCCCGCCACCCCTCGCCCCAGCGGCGTCACCGGCGCGTAGTCGCCGTACCCCACGGTCGTCATCGTGACGACCGCCCACCAGTACGAGTCGCCCAGTGAGGTGATCTGACCATTGGCGTGGTTTTGTTCCGCGATGAAGGTCAGCGTTCCTCCACCCACGATGGCGACCAGCAGGCAGGCCAGCACAAAGCCCGTTCCGCGCCGCAGGAAGAACCTGCGAATCAGGCGGGTGTTCAGCCCCAACGCCACCGCCAGTCGCAGCAGCATGAGCAGCCGCATCACTCGCAGGGGCCGCAGGAAGGGCACCACCACCATCGCCGCCTCGAGCGGATGGGAGCGGATATAGGCCAGCCGGCGGGGTGCAACGAGCAGCTTCGCGCCGAATTCGATCGTGAAGGCGGCCCAGATCGCGTAGTCCGCGATCAGGAACCACTGGTCGGCCTGCGCGGACAGTTCCGTCGTAAATGGCAGGATGAGCAGCGGCACCATCAGCAACGCCAGGGCGAGCATTGGCAGCTCCGTCGCCCGCTCGATTCGCTTCAGGCGCTCTTCGCTTTGTTCCACTCTGAGCACGCCCGGGATCGTCACGGTGTCCGCAGCGCTTCGACCGCCTCGACGATGTCGCGCGGCTCCATCCGGTAGCGGTAGTCCGAAAGGCAGTGCCGCGACCGGATCACGCCCCCGGTGTCGATCACGAACGTGGCCGGCGTCGGCAGCCGCCAACCCGTCGCCGGATTGCGGTCGGGGAAGCCCAACCGGGTGTATCCAGCCTTCAGACGCTCCGGCAGCTCGAAACTGATCCCGTAGGCGTCCATCACGGCGCCATCGCTGTCGGTCAGGACGGGGATGTCCGTCTCGTTCTTCCCCAGCAGCTTGCGCGCGTCCTCCTCCGTTTCAGGACCGACGAAGAACAGCTCCGCGCCCAGCTCCCGAATCTCGCTGTACCGTCGCTGCAGACCCTGCAGCTCGATGTTGCAGAACGGTCACCACTCGCCCCGGTAGAACGACACAACCGCCGGCCCCCGTGCCAGCGCCTCGCTCAGACTCACGTCGCGGTCGTGCGTCACGTCCCGCAGCCGGAAGTCGGGCGCCTGCGCTCCCACGTCCAGCGCCCTGTCGATGGTGGTCGCCTCGATCTCCTCGATCGCTGCCTCCACCGTCTCCATAAATTGCGGCGCCCGTTCCGCGAAGCCGTCGCGCAGCACCTTCAGTTCGTCGTCAAGAAGCCTGTCGTCCGCCATGGCATCCTCCTGCGTTCATTCTACGAACGCGCCCCCGCCCGTCTCCGCTATCCTGCCCTCGTGCAGACCGACCTCCTCCTGATGCCCTTCGGCGCGACCTACGCCCAGATGCGCGAAGCCGCTGTCGTCGCCGAGGACGCCGGCTTCGACGGTATCTGGACCTGGGACCACCTCCGCGACGCCGACTACAACAGCGGCCGCGTCCCCGAAGCGCTCGTCACCCTCACCGGCATCGCCGAGGCCACATCCCGCGTCATGCTCGGCACGCTCGTCCTGAACGTGGCCAACCGCCACCCCGCCCTCCTCGCCAACATGGCCGCCACCCTCCAGGAGGTCAGCGGCAATCGCTTCATCCTCGGGCTCGGCGCGGGTGGCGGCCCCTCCCTCCCCTACGCCCCCGAGCAGACCATGCTCGGGCGCCCCGTTCCCCCCGACCGCGTCCGCGCCGCCCAGGTCGCCGAAGCCGCCCAGGTGCTGCGCCACCTCTGGTCGGGCGAGCGCGCCAGCTTCGACGGCGAGCACTTCCAGCTCCGCAACGCTCACGGCTACCCCCGCCCCGAGATTCCCCCGCCTATCGTCGTCGGCGGCTGGGGACCTCGCATGGCCGGCATCGCCGGCCGCCACGCCGACGGCTTCAACACGCAGGCGGGCCACCCCCAGCTCGAATCGTTCGCCGAAATCGCCCGCCGCGAGCACGCCGCCTCCGGCCGCACCCCCGACGACTTCCTCCTGACCGTGTTCGCTGGCCTCAGCGAGCCCTATGTCCGCGCCGACGGTTCCGCCCGCGCCGCCCTCGAGCACAAGGGCGTCGACCGTCTCATCCTCCTCACCACCCCGCCTTACTACCTCGAGGAGATCCGCGAAGCCGGCCGCATGCTGCGTTCCTAGCGTTCACCGCTCGCAGTGCTTTGCGATGAGCGACTCCCGCGTCTCGGAAAGCTCGATGACCATCCCCGTGCGGTCCCGCTCCCCGTCCTCGAACGGCTTCGCCCCCCTGCTGTGCGGATGCAGGAACCCGTCAGCGTCGCCAACGAAGCCGTTGGCGCCCCACTCGCCCGCGAAGAGCCACTGTGCGATGTCGTCGCGGGGGCACTGGAGCCAGACCCCTAGGGTGTACCCACTCCCCGGCGCCGCGAACTCGAAGTCCCCCTCAGGGCCTGTCTCGCCTCTCCCGGCATTCCACGCCTCGCCTTCTATGCGCACCAGTGCGTACACAGTCGCCCCTTCAGCGGGCAAACCGTCGGAGCCGACCACCGTTCCTCCCACGCGCCACTCGAAGGACGGCACCACTACCCTGAGATACGCATCAAACGAGCTCCAAAACACCAGGTAGGGCATGCCGAAGGCTGACTCGAAAGCGGTCCGGTCTCCGCCCAGACGGAAGAATTCCAGGACGGCTTCCGCCCCCGCCCCTTCCACGAGCCAATCGGTCGCAAGGAAGCCGTAGACGTGCGAGTAGCGAGTCCCTTCGTGCAGGCCTGCGGACCATGCGAGCTGCTGTGCCTGGCGCGTTGCAGCGAGGGTTCGGCGGCCCTGTGCTTCGTTGACGAGGCCGCGTGCGTATTCTGCCGGCCCCTCAAGGAGCCAGTACAGCGCGTAGTCGCTGTTATCCCGGGGCCCGGCCGCGTCTTGGAGGATGTGGAAGTACTCGTGCGCCAGGAGCGCTCCATGCTCGATAGCGTTGCGGCACCCCTCCACGACCAGGAGGATCGCTCCACTCGTCGCGCGCCCGTCGCACGTGAGCGGTATTGCCGCACCCTTCCCCACCAGCTCGCCATGGCGCTCATTCAGCGCGTCTACCTCCGTGCCCACCACATACACCGTGAAGTTCGACGTCACGGCCCCAAAGTGCTCTGCGAGCACTACCTGCGCGACCCTCAACTTCCGCCTCATCGTCTCCTGCTCGGCGGGCGTGAAGTCCCCGACGAACTCGAACTCCGCCTCGGGCACGCCCAGCAGCGCCCAGCGCTCCTCCCACGGGTCCGGTCCGCTCGACCCGAACGCCAGGACGAGTCCCAGCACCACCCCGAACACGAGCGCGCCCGCCAGCACGGCGAGACTCGCGACCCCCGTGCGGCTCAGGACCATGCTCGCCTCCTAGAAGATCGCCAGCGGGTTTAGCGGTGAGGCCGTGCCCTTCTCCAGCCGCAGCGGCGCCAGCGTGAACAGGAACTCGTACCGGTTTCGCTCGCGGCAGGCTGCCACCAGACGCTCCAGGTGCATGTTGTCGATCAGGTGGACGCCCATGTTCGCGATGGCGACCTGGTGGAACGGCATCGGCCACCCCTCGACGCCGCTCGGCATGGCATCGGTCACGCCGTCGCAGCCGATGACGGCCACATCGCGCTCCCGCA
>LXNI01002574.1_pt1 | contig 12219 bp, 7 predicted proteins | sample 809091 | NCBI WGS metagenome assembly LXNI01 (sample SAMN04870527, study PRJNA318959) | sponge metagenome | biome: 01000161; feature: marine sponge reef; material: water | host: Sarcotragus foetidus | place: Greece: Milos, Mediterranean Sea | collected 2013-05-29 | depth 5-7 m | reverse complement strand
CAGCGGCCTTACGGGTCCGATTCCTCCGGAACTGGGCGATCTCTCCAACCTCCGCGATCTGGAGCTTTACCAGAACGCCCTGACGGGCTCGATCCCCGCCGAGCTCGGTGGCCTCCCGAACCTCGAGGTGTTGTTGCTCAGTCGCAACGACTTGACGGGCTCGATTCCTCCGGAACTGGGCGATCTCTCAAACCTCCGCGATCTGGCGCTTGACCGGAACGCCCTGACGGGCTCGATCCCTCCGGAACTGGGTGACCTCTCCAGCCTGGAGCGCCTCCGGCTCAGAGAGAACCGCCTTACTGGCGCCATCCCCGCGCGACTCGGCAACCTGACGCAACTCGTTTGGCTTGGGCTGGACGTAAACGACCTCGGGGGGGGCGATTCCCGCGCAACTCGGAAACCTCTCGCAACTCGTTTGGCTTCGGCTCAACGACAACAACATCGAGGGTTCCATGCCGGCGGAGCTGGGTGAGCTTCGGTCCCTGGAGCAATTGCTGTTGCACCGGAATGCTCTTGGCGGCACCGTCCCCGCCACCCTCGAGAATCTGACCCGTCTCCAGATCCTCTCTCTGTCGAACAACACCCTGGCCGGTCCCCTGCCGGCGGAGTTGTCCGGTCTCGTCGAGCTCCGGGAACTGAAGCTGAACGCCAACCCCGGGTTGTCCGGGTTCCTTCCGGTCGGCCTCGCGGATCTCGGAAACCTGACCACGCTTCTCGCCGAGGGAACGTCCCTGTGCGCTCCGGCGGATGCGGATTTTCTGGCCTGGCTCGGTACGCTTGAGAACCATCGCGTGGCTCGCTGCCGGAACGACCTCCCCGCCGCGTACCTCGTGCAGGCGGTGCAGTCCCTCGACTTCCCGATCCCCCTGGTCGCGAACCGCCCGGCGCTTCTGCGCGTGCTCCTGACCGCTCCGGACGGCGAATCGGTGCGCTTTCCGCCGGTACGCGCAAGGTTCTACCTGGGCGGAGAGGAGGTCCACAGCGTGGATATTCCTGGCTCGGGCGCCACGGTGCCGGCGCAGGTGGGAGAGGGCAGCCTCGATGCGTCGGCGAACGCCGAGATTCCGGCCGACATAGTGCAGCCGGGCCTCGAACTCGTCGTCGAGATCGACCCCGGCGGCACGCTCGGCGCCGAAGTCGGCATAACGAGGCGGATTCCGGACACCGGTCGCCAGGCCATCGAGGTACGAGCCGTGCCGCCGCTTCACCTCACATATATTCCGGTCCTCAGGCCGGGACAGGAGGCAAGCGGCTTCCTGGAGCGCATCGCGGAGTTTACGGTGGATGATTTCATGTTCTGGCGGACACGGTTCTGGTTGCCGGTGGCCGAGTTCAGCCTCGACGTACGCGAACCCTATTTGACCTCCGCGGCCACCAGTTCCAAGATCCTCAACGAGATTGAGGCCATTCGAGTGCTGGAGGGCGGGACGGGGCACTACATGGGCGGGCTGCCCACGTATCTTTCTGACGAGCTCATGCGCTCGGGTCTGGCGCTCCGTCCGGGCCGAAGCAGCTTGGCGTATCTCGGACCGACCATCATGGCGCACGAACTCGGGCACAACATGAGCCTGGCGCATGCCCCCTGCGGTGGCGCGGACTGGCCGGATCCGGACTTTCCCGATCGGGCCGGGAGGATCGGCGCGTGGGGTTACGACCCCTTAAACAACGCGCTCGTTCCTCCCGAGACTGCGGACCTGATGGGTAGCTGCTACCCGCATTGGATCAGTACGTTCGACTTCGGCAAGGCCCTCGACTATCGTTTGAAGGAGGAGGCAGGTGCTGCCTCCGTGGCGGTTTCGGCGGCGGATCCCGAACGGACCCTCTTGGTCTGGGGCGGCGTCGATGCTTCGGGTCTGCCGTTCCTTGACCCCGCGTTCGTCGTCAACGCGCCTCCGACGCTCCCCCGGTCGGCGGGTGCCTACACGCTAACGGGCAGGACCGACGCCGACGAGGAGTTGTTCTCGATCGGCTTCGACATGCACGAGGTGGCGGGCGGCGACGGAGGGTCGGGATTCGTCTTCGCTCTCCCGGTGTCATTCGACTGGGCCGACAGACTGAAGGCGATTGAACTCTCTGCGCCCGGAGGTGTCGCGATGATCGACGAGGCGAGCAGCGCCCCCGCGGCCCTCCTTCGCGACCCGCTGACGGGCCGGGTCCGCGGGATTCTGCGTGACCTCGCGAACGGAGGCGATCACCTCGGGACGCTTGCCGGCGTCGGCGCGGACCCCGGCGCCATCGCGTCGGCGCTGCGGGACGCGGCGGACCTCGAGATCTTGATCTCGCGCGGGCTCCCCGCGCCCGAACAGTGGAGGCACTAGAACGCGTTGCCAGGACCCTCGTTACTGGCTGGCTCAGGAGTTCGAGCCCTCGGAGCAGACGATCCGCGTCTGGGTCTGGCAGGCGGTGCGTGTCAAATTGATGATGGCATCATCAAAGTGGCACGACGGTGGATGTATCTCGGCGTCAGACGGGGGTGGCCGCGATCTTCTTGCGGGGCGGGGGGTAAGCGCGCGGGGACGGTCGGACACCGGTGGCCGCGAACGATTCCGCCGCCTTAAGCGCTGCGAGGACCGGGTTGATGACGGGCACGCCCAGGCGTGCCGTCAGCGTCCGGGCCACGTCGAGGAACCCCATGGTCATGCAGCCCAGGACGAGCGTGTCCGCGCCCGCGCGGAGTGCCGCGTGCGCCTCCGTCTCCATCGTCTCGAGCACCTGATCCGCGCGCTGCCGGAGTTCGAGCACCGGGACGTCCACCGCCCGGATGTCGGCCACGAGGCCTTCGAGTCCGTAGCCCCGCATCTGTCGGCGGATCGCCGGGACGACCTCCTCGACCACCGTGATGATCGCAAACCGCTGTCCCATCTGGGCGGCGGCGAGCGCCCCCGCCTGGCCGGGACCGATGACGGGGAAGTCCACGAGTTCACGGGCCGGGGCCAGCCCGGGGTCGCCGAAGCACCCGATGATCATCCCATCAAAGCCCTCGGCCTCCAGGCGCGGCGCCGCCTCCAGGATGCCAGGCACCGAAAGGTATTCCTCCGCGGACGATTCGACGGACGCCGGACCGTTCTCCGTCTCGCGAACGACGGCGTCCGTCCCATGAAAGGCGTGCTCGTTGAGGAAGGCCTGGCGACGGACGAGTTCCTCCGGCCCAAGAGGGCCGCGGGACATGGGTCCGGGAAGAAAGTAGACAATGCGCATGGTCTCGCCCGCAGTCTGGAGGCTGGTCTCGTTATCGGGCGGAATATAGCAGCATGAAGAGCGTTCGTCTGGACGGGCGGGATGTCGCGTTGCTGGCCGGGGAGGAAGGGGAGGGGACTCGGCTTGCCATGTCGATTCTCGCGCGCATGGCCGAGGTGGTGGGCGCGCGCGCACTGCTGGACATCACGGGGGCGCACATCGATTCCTCGCTGTACCAGGGACCGGCCACGCTCGAGTTCGCCGAGCGCCTGGCCGACGGCGGGGCGCGGGTGCAGGTGCCGACGACGCTCAACGTGTCGGGGGTGGACGAACACGGCTGGCGCGAGTGGGACGTGCCGGAGACGTGGGCCGAGCCAGCTCGGCGGCAGATGGAGGCGTACGAGGCCATGGGCTGCGAGCCGACTTGGACGTGCGCGCCCTACCAGACGCAGCCCCGTCCTGCCGTGGGCGAGCAGGTGGCCTGGGGCGAGTCGAGCGCGATCGTGTTCGCGAACTCCGTGCTGGGTGCGCGCACCGAACGCTATCCGGATCTGCTGGACATCTGCTGCGCGGTCACGGGCCGGGCTCCGGCCGCCGGGCTGCACCTGAGGGAGAATCGGGCCGGAGAGGTCCTCGTCGACCTGTCCGGGGTTCCGGAGGCGTTGGCGACGGAGCCGGCGCTCTATCCCGTGCTGGGACACTGGGTCGGGTTGCGCGTGCGCGGACGGATCCCCGTCTTCGACGGCCTGCCGGCACAGCCGGGCGAGGACGACCTCAAGGCGCTGGGGGCCGCGATGGCTTCGTCGGGGGCGGTGGCGCTTTTCCACTGGATCGGCCTCACGCCGGAGGCGCCGGACCGAGCCACGGCGTTCCATGGGCGTGAACCCGCGGAGGTGCTGAGCCCCGGACCCGCGGGGTTGCGTGAGGCGCGCGACGAACTCGGCTCCGGCCTCGCCGATGCGGAGGGCCTGGATCTCGTCGTCCTGGGGAGCCCGCACTTCTCCCTCTCGGAGTTCGCGACGCTGGCGCGACTCGTGGAGGGGCGGCGTCGCCATCCCGGTGTCCGTCTGCTGATCACGACGGGCCGGGCGGTACGTACGTTGGCCGGGCAGGCCGGCTACATCGAGGCGATCGAAGCGTTCGGCGGGGAACTCACGGTCGACACATGCATCCTCACGACCCCCATGCTGCCGGTGGGAATCCGGCGGATCATGACCAACTCGGCCAAGTACGCCTGGTACACGCCGAGCCTGCTCGAGCGCGCCGTCGCCTTCGGGAGCCTGGCGGACTGCGTGGATTCCGCCGTCGCCGGGCGCGTCATGCGCGACGACGGCGCGTGGACCGCCGAGCCGTGAGCGATGAACCGGCCGTCCCGGGCTCCGGTCCGCTGATCGGTCGAGCGCTCGTCGCGGGCGCCGCGGAAGGCGCCGTCCTCTACTCGTCCGAGCCGCTCAGCTTCTGGGGCGGCTACGACGCCGAGACCGGGGAGATCATCGACCGGCGCCATCCGCTGGCCGGCCAAACCGGAGCTGGCCGCATCATGGCCATCCCGGCAACCCGCGGGTCCAGCACGACGACTGCCGTCCTCCTCGAAGCCATCCGCCACGGCACCGCCCCCGCGGCATTCCTGACCCGCGGCCCCGACACCTTCCTCGCGCTCGCAGCCATTGTGGCCGATCAGCTCTACGGCCGCGCCCCACCGGTCATCGCGCTATCCCGCGAGGACTACGACACCCTGCGCGGGATCCCTGGCGCCCGCGTCGATGCGACGGGCGCGGTCAGGCCTCTCCAGGGCACGGATCCGCGTCGGTAGTCGATGTCTCGTGCCTCCCCCCCAAATGGGGTGGTAGTGTTCAGAGTGCGTCGTTACGTTCGGTATCGGAGACGCTCCATGTGATGTCAACCCAAGAAGGAGGCTCGTATGAATCGCCGGTTTGTCGGCTTCTGTTTCGTTGTTCCCGTCCTGCTATTCGGTTTCACGGCTCCCCTCGCTTCGCAGGGCATCAGCGTCGGTGCCGCGGCCAGCTACGGCGAAGACACTGACTTCGGCGTCGGGCCTCGAGTATCGCTTGCCATTCCGGCCGGCGATCTGGGGCTGAGTCTTGTGGGTTCTTTCGATTACTTCTTCCCCAGCGACGCGGCTGGCGCCGACATCAGCTACTGGGAACTCAACGGGAACGTGATTCTGGACATACCCGTGGGAGGGACGTTCGCGCCATACGTCGGCGCCGGGATCAACTATGCCAAAGCGAGCGGCAGCGCGTCGGCCGGCGGTGTCAACATCTCAGCGAGCGACTCGGAGGTTGGCGCGAATCTCCTGGCTGGTCTGCGATTCGGGTCTGCCGGACCGTCGCCGTTCCTGGAGGGGCGGTATTCAACGGCGTCGGAACAGATCGTTGTCGCGGTCGGTTTGCTGTTCTGACAGGCCCTCGCTCCGCTGTCAGCGTACCGGAAGGACCGTGACCGCCACACTCTGCGTGGCCGCTAAGCCCCCGGGATCGCGGGCAGTGACAGTCACCGCCGTGACTCCCGCCGCTTCACCGGTGATGGTGAGCGAACTGCCGGACACGCTGGCGGAGGCCACCTGCGTTGCGTTCGATCTCGCCCCATACGACAGGGCATCTCCATCCGGATCCTGGAAGTATGACGAGACGTTGAGGTTGACGGACTGCCCGATCCCGATCGTCTGGGGCGAGATGGCACCGGACGGGCGTGGAGCCTGGTTCGCAGGCTCCTCCGGCGCCACCACGGTGCGGGATCCGCACTCGTTGACACTGTCTAAGTCCGCATCAATACAGCACCCTCCGGAGCCAGTCCCGGCGATCAGGACGAGCACGAATCCACAAGTCGACTTCATGAGACTGGACATAAGACCTCACTTTCCACTGCCCGGACGGGCCTCCTGCCGCGCATCACGGAAGTGCGTCGATGCGCCATCTCAAGGTGTCGGGAATCGGGCTGGCGGCGAAGCCCTCCAAATCCATGGCGCTGTTCGAACATCTGCCCCTCGTGCGATTCATTCCGTCAGGTATCAGGCATGCGATGCCATCGGACTGCACGCTGAACTGGTAACTCGAACCGTCGGTGCAACTCTGTCCGGGACCGAGTTCCTGCCCGACCTGGCACGGCGGGCCCTCGAACGCGGGCTCGAACTCCAACATGCCGCCCTCCGTGCCACAGGCAGCGACGCCGCACACGAGCAGGAGCGTTGCGTAGCCTCGACTTCTCATGATGGCGGCTCCCTTCCGAACTAGTTGGGGATTATGCGCACGATGCGGCCGCTGCGGTCGTGCACGGTTATCGGCGCTCTGAGGATATCGTCGCCGTATTCGAGTATCCGCGCCGGATCGTACCTCCGGGCCGCACCGGGCTCGGGGAGCTTGTACGGGGCCGCCTCGCCGATATCCACCGTGTAGCCCAGATCGGCCAGCGACTGGATGGTGATCTTGCTCAGGGGTTCGGGTACGCCCAGGTTGTTCAGAGGCGACATGACTTCTCCCCCGAGCAGTACCTCGCCTCCCAGGCAGTAGCTGCCTAGCAGATCCTCGCTCCAGTAAGACTCCCTCCAGTGGCCATCGCCCGATCCCCCCCCCAGACAGTTCTCAACCGGGACCTTCTCGCCGTCCGTGTACGCGTCGCCACCCGCTTCTTCGAAAGCCGCGGTGGCCAGCGGGCCCGCGAAGTACGCGTCCTCGCCCGGATAGTGCAACCAGCGACGCCCAAACAGGATGAGGGTGGGGTTCTTCAGCAGGTCGTGAAATCCCCAGAGGGTACCGATCCCCAGCGTGTGCCCCATCTCGTGGAGTACGACCTCCTCCAGGTCGCCTGCCTCCTCCATCAGGGCCAGATCTGCTTCGTCGAACTGCATGGTCCCCAGCCAGGGGAGCAGCGACTCGACATGGACGCTGCAGGGTCCGGCCGAGGCCAATTTCCCGCTGGGACCGTCGATTTCTCTTACGGACGCGACGAGAAGCAGATCGTCGACGCTCTCGACGCGGCGGTCCGAGGTAAGACCCCTGCAGCCCAGGTCAGTGCCGGCCGTGACCGGGATGTCCGGCAGTTCAGTATCCGCGAGCACCCGCATCCATTTCTCGGCTGCATTCCGAAACGCGGCGGCGTTGGTTTCGGTCAGCGGCGTGATGAAGATGAGATCGATGTTGTACGATCCGATATCCGCCTCCATGACGGCTACCGAGAAGGACGACTCGGCTTCCAGCCCGCCGGGGTCCGCGGAGGTCACCGTGAGTGTCGCCGTTCCGCGGCTCCCCGCCGTGAGGGTCATTGTGGCGCCCGACGCCGAGGCGGTGACGACGCCGGACGCGGAGGTCGTGGCGTCGTAGGTCAGGGCCTCGCCGTCCGGATCGCTGAAGTACGGGGACATGTCCACCTCGACCGACTCCCCCGCCGTGAGGAAGAAGGCCGGGATATCGCCCACAGGCTCCGGAGGCTGGTTGTTTCTTCCAGCCGTCACGGTCACCGCGATCTCGTGCAGGGCGGAGGCCCCGTCCGTGTCGCTGGCGGTCACGGTCACGGTCGCCGTCCCGGGGGCCTGTCCGGAGATCGTCACCTCGCTGTCGACCCTGGAGGCCGTGGCTACGCCGGAGTTCGAACTCGACGCGGCGAAGGTCAGCGCATCATCATCCGGGTCGGTGAAATAGGGCGACACATCGAGCGTGACGACTTCGCCGGCCTCGACCGTCTGCCCGGGGATCGCACCGCTCGCCTGCGGAGGCCGGTTGCCCTGTTCGACCTCGACGGGGATGTCCTGAGTCACGGACGCGCCGCTGGGATCGCCCGCGGTCACCGTCACGGTCGCCGTGCCCGCGTTCACGGCCGAGATCGTGACCACGCTGCCCGAAGCCGAAGCCGTCGCGACCGCCGCGTCCGAGGTTACCGCGGCATAGGTCAGCGCGTCGTCGTCCGGGTCGCTGAAGTAGGACATTGCGTCGATCGAGGCGGAGCTTCCGGTCTCCAGGGTCTGGGCCGGGAAGGTGCCGACCGCCTCCGGCGCCCGGTTCGTCGCTCTCGCTGTCACGTCGGCTCGCTGTCGGGCTTCGAGGCCATCGGGATCCCGGGCCGTGATCGTCACGACCGCCGACCCCACGGCCACGCCCGCGATGGTCACCGTGTTGCTCGACACGGAGACGGTGGCCACGCCGGCCGCCGATGTTTCCGCGGTGTAGGACAGCTGGTCTCCGTCCCGGTCCCGGAAATACGAGGAGGCGTCGATGGTGGCCGAGGCGTTGACGGCAATCGTCGTCGCCGGGATCGTCCCCATCTCCTCCGGCGCGCTGTTGCGCACCGTCACGCCGAAGGCCTGCATGGCTTCGAGCCCGCCCGGGTCGCGGCCGGTGATCGTGACGGTGGCGGTTCCCCGCGCCACGCCCGTGACCGTCACGCTGCTACCGGACACGGAGGCCGTGGCCACTCCTGGTTGCGACACCGCGGCCGTGTACGTCAGCGCGTCCGCGTCCGGGTCATCGAAGTAGGAGGGCAGTCGTACCGTGGCGACCTCGTCCGCGTTCAGCGTCTCGTCGGGGATCGTGCCTGTCGGCACCGGCGGCTGGTTGTCGGGACGGGCGACGCTCACGGCGATGTCCCTCGCGGCCGCCAGCCCGTCCGGATCCGTTGCGGTCGCCGTCACCGTCGCGGCTCCCGACGCCACCGCCCGGATGGTGAGCGTGCTGCCGACCACGCCCGCCGTCGCCACGCCGTCAGTGTCTGACGAGCCCGCATACATCAGCGGATCCATGTCCGGATCCGAGAAATAGGACGACAGATCCAGATTGACTGACCCCCCTTCGGTCAGCGTCTGCGCCGGGATTGCCACCCCCGACGGGGGACGGTTGGGGCGCGGCTGCACCGTGACCGCAACATCCGCCGATGCCGGCAGGCCACCCGGATCGCGGGCGGTCACGGTGACCTCGGTAGCGCCTGCGGCTACCGGCCGGATCGTCAGGGTGCTCCCGACCACGCTCGCGGTCGCCACGCCCGTGTCGTTCGACGAACCGCGGTAGCTGAGCCGATCCCCATCCGGATCCGAGAAGTAGGACGACAGTTCGATCTGGGCCGTCTCCGCCACCCCGATGGTCTGCGCGGGAATCGAACGGGCGGTGGGAGCGCCGTTGGGGACGGTCACCCGAATCCTCTGCCTTGCCGACAGTCCGCCCGGATCGCGTGCGGTGACCGTGATCGTCGCCGTGCCGCCGGCTGCAGCCGAGATTGTGACTCCGCTGCCCGACACCGTGGCCGTGGCCACCGACGCGTTCGACGTCGTAGCCGAATAGGTCAGCCGGTCACCGGCCGGGTCGCGGAAGTTGGAAGACACGTCGATCGTGAGGGAGTTCCCGGCATCGATCGTCTGCGCCCCGATCGTCCCCACGGATGTCGGGGCCTGGTTGCCCTGCTCCGATTGCACCGTCACGGCGACGTCCTGCTCGGCCGCGAGGCCATCGGGATCGCTCGCGCGCACGGTGATGGTCGCGGTGCCCTCGGCCACGGCGTCGATCGTCACCCTGCTGCCGGAAACCGTAACGGTAGCCACGCTCGCATTGGAGGTGGTGGCAGAGTACGTCAGTCGATCCCGGTCCGGGTCCTCGAAATAGCTGAACGCCAGGAACCAGTAGTCATCGCCCGGCTCGAGCGTCTGGTCGGGGATCACATCCGTCGACTGCGGCGGGCGGTTCGGCTGGATAACCTCGACGCGGGTGCGCTGCCGGGCTTCCTCGCCCTCCGGATCGCGGGCCGTGACCGTAATGGAGGTGCCCCCGTCCTCCAGTCCCTCGACCGTCATGACTGTGCCCGAAATCGTGACGCGCGCCCTGGCGTCGACAGTCACGTCGGCCGAGTACGTGAGCGGATCTCCGTCCGGATCGGTGAAGTAGGGGTGCAGGTCGACGGAGAACGTCTCGCCGACGTTCAGCGTGTGATCGGGAATGGTGCCGACATCCTCGGGCTCGCTGTTGGGCACGGTGACGCCGAATGATTGCCGCGCCTCGAGTCCGCCCGGATCTCGGGCCACGACGGAGACCCGCGCCGTTCCCTTGGCGACCGCGGTGATCAGCACCCTCCGTCCCGATGTGGAAACCGTGGCCACCGCCGGCTTCGATGTCTCCGCCAGGTAGGTCAGGTTGTCCCGGTCCGGGTCGTCGAAATAGAACGCCAGGGAGACGCTCTCGGTGTCGCCCAAGTCCACTTCCTCATCGGGAATCGTGCGCGTGGCCTCCGGAGGCCGGTTCGGCTGGATGACGGTCAGGTAGGTTCGCTGCGAATCTTCCAGACCGTCCGGGTCGCGGGCCGTGACGGTGATCGAAGTACGGCCATCTTCCAGTCCCTCGACGGTCATGACGCTCCCCGCCACGGTCGCGCGGGCCCGAGACTCGAAGAACACGTCGGCCGTGTAGGTGAGCGGGTCTCCATCCGGGTCCGTGAAGTAACCGGAGAGTTCCACCGTGGTTGTTTCCCCCACATCGACGGTGTCGTAGGGGATGTCGCCGACGGCCTCCGGGGTGCTGTTGGGGACCGTAACCGTGAAGGATTGTTCGGCTTCCAGCCCCTCCGGATCCCGAGCCGTCACCGTGATCCGCGCGGTCCCCCGCGAGACGCCCTCGACTGTCACGCTCCGGCCCGACACCGTCACGCTGGCGACCGCCTCATTCGATGATACTGCCGTGTAGGTCAGCGCGTCCCGGTCCGGGTCGTCGAAATAGAAGTACATCGATTCGCGATCCGTACGCCCCGTTTCCACGGTCACATCGGGGATCGTCCGGGTCGCCGTGGGGGGACGGTTGGGCTGACGCACCCTGACCCGGGGCCGCTGGCTCGCCTCGAGGCCCGCCGGATCGCGCGCCGTAATCGTCACCGACGTGCTTCCCTCGCTGACCCCGACGATCGTCAGGGTGCTGCCCGACACCGTCGCCGTGGCCACATGCTCGAAGAACGGCTCGGCCGTGAAGCTCAGAGCGTCCCCATCCGGATCCGTGAAATGCTCCGATAGATCCAGCGTGACCGTAGCGCCGACGTCCAGAGTGTCTCCCGGAACCGTCGCCGTCTCCTGAGGGGCGTTGTTCGGCACGGTCACCGCGAAGCGCTGGCTGGCCTCCATGCCTCCCGGATCCCGTGCGGTCACCGTGATTTCCGCGGCGCCGCGGCCGACCCCCGTCACTAACGCGCGGTTGCCCGTGACCGTGACCGTCGCGACCGCCGCGTCCGAGGTCGCGGCCGAGTACGCAAGGGCATCCCTGTCGTCGAAGTAGGAGCTCAGATACACGCTCCTCGTCCTGCCCGCGGTGAGCGTCAGATCCGGAATGGTACCCCGCGCCACGGGAGGCTGGTTGGGCAACCTGACGGTCACCCGCGTCCGCTGGGTGGCTTCGTTTCCGTCCGGATCGCTCGCCGTGACGGTGATGGAGGTGCTCCCCTCGGCAGCCCCCTCGACCGTCAGCGTACTCCCGGCAACGGAGACGCGCGCGATCCGTTCGAAGAAGGCCCTCGCCGTGTAGGTCAGCGCGTCCCCGTCCGGGTCCGTGAAGTACCCGGAGAGGTCCCCGGTGGCCGCCTCCCCCACCTCGAGGGTGTCTTCGGGGATCTCGCCCACGGCTGCGGGAGGACCCTTTGTCACATTGACGCCAAAGCGGAGTGTCGCCGGCAGGTTCCCGGGATCACGCGCGGTCAGATCTACCGTCGCGTGCCCCTCCGAAACGCCCGCGATGGAGAGGGCGGCGCCCGATACGGCGACGGTGGTCACGTCCGGATTCGAGCTCCGGGCCGAGTAGGTGAGCCGGTCTCCGTCCGGATCGAAGAAATAGGAGACCAAGTTGAAGGTGATCGTCGCGCCCGCCGGGATGGTCACGTCGGGGAACGGCAGCGTCCCTTCCGGCGCCCGGTTCGACCCGTCCGACACCGTGACGTCGACGGTTTGCGTTGCGGACAGTCCCGCGGGGTCGCGCGCCGTCACCGTCACCGTCGCGCTGCCCGCGGCCACCCCCGCAATCGTGACCGTCGAGCCCGACACCGTCGCCGTCGCCACCGCTACGTTCGAGC